>Ga0255765_1000599_pt1 | contig 48510 bp, 38 predicted proteins | sample 041ome_8_FD_179965 | JGI IMG/M metagenome (GOLD analysis project Ga0255765, IMG submission 179965) | Coastal salt marsh microbial communities from the Groves Creek Marsh, Skidaway Island, Georgia - 041407BS metaG (version 2) | ecosystem: Environmental > Aquatic > Marine > Intertidal zone > Salt...
GAATAAACGGTGTATCCGGGTGCACTAGATGCGGCATTCCATGATAATCCAATAGAGTCTGGGCATGCATATTCGACTACCAAATTGGTCGGGGTTCTTATAACAGAAAACTCATCCGAAGCAACGACTTCACTTCCATAGGTAAGTCTCAATAGTACGTTGCCTGTAGCCAAATTCGGAACGGACCAATTATGGAAACCCTGAGCAACAGGGACAGAGCTTGTTATCGTAGTCCAACTGGCGCCACCATTCGGGCTATATTCAATCAATAAATTACCGGTCGTGTATGGAGCGTCCCATCGGATTTTTTCCGTTGTGAACGGAACGAGTGACTCACCGCCAACGGGATACGTTAATACCAATTCTTCCATTTCGTACCAATAAACGATATAAAAAGTCTGAGGCCCACTTGGAACAGATGTTCCTTTTACCTTAATCAAGTAGTTGCCAGAAGTAGGATTGAAAAACTCCACTTGTTCCACGTTATTCAAATTATCTACCCCTGGCACCGCTGGTGCATTTAAAGTGGTAGCGTTTGGAGCAGGATTCAGCAGGTAGGGTAGGTTTTCAGTGGCATTTGGATCGGTAACTGTAAGATCCAAATCATTGATTAATGCCGATGATGCGTTGACGGATGCTTCAGGGTCGGTCCAATAAAGCATAAACCGCGCACTTGCTACACCAGAAGGCACAATCAATGTGAACTGAGTGCTATCGCCATCTGATATGGATCCATTCGTAAATGAACTTGACTCAATTACTTCGTAGGCTTTTCTGGCGTTGATTCGTCCCCATCCATAGATATAGTCAGGACCGATATTGCCAAGATCTTCAGCTGTGTTTAATACAATGGCTTTCATCAACCCAGATGCTGGGAGGCTGCCTTGCTGATCTTCAAATGCTTCGTATAAAACTGCTAAGGTGCCTGAAACACCAGGGCAAGACATAGAGGTTCCAGTTTTTACACCATATTGATTGTTCTCAATGGTCGAGGTAACGGCTGTTCCTTTGGCGCTTATATCCGGCTTAATTCTACCATCTTCTGCGGGTCCGCGACTGCTTGAATTGGCTATCTGATCGTTTTCAGTCAGATTCGCAACAGTGATTACGTTTTTACCGATTTTATGGCCGCCTGTAATATTTCCCCAGGTATTCCCGGCACCATATCCACAGTTACTTGTGCCGCTATTCCCTGCAGAGAACACATGCACCAAGCTTTCGTAATCAAATACTTGTTGATCCATTTGTCTTGCCAGAGCAGTGTATCCCGCGTTACAACCATTACTATAGGAAGTCGATGTAATGACTATTCCTTTCGAAGCATAATGAATATCCATGCTGTCAAAAGCTTGATATTCAGGAGCTGCTTTATACACATAAAGGTCAGATCCTTTTGCCTGTCCTTCATGATAGGGGTTTATGTTTCCCGCTCCATTGATGGTTCCTCCAACGTGATCTCCGTGATCACCTAAGCTTGTTTGCCAGAACTGTTCAACAATTCGTCCTTCATGATCAATGTGCGGTCCGATGGATCCATCATCTTGCAATGCCACATTTATTCCAGACCCATCATAGGCGATGCCATTCGTGTTTTCGCCTGAAATGAAATTTACACGGTGAGAAGTTCTTCCAGTATAATTCTCAGGCATACCAGCATCATAGTTCCAATCTATCCATTTTACAAATGGCATTTCAAGAACAGAGTCAAACGCTGAAGGTTCAATTGCAATTACGATGTAGCCTAGCTTCTCTTCAATTTCAATTAGTGAAGCATTTGCATTACTAAGTTCTGACCAGATGGACTTCGCGCTAACATTGGCAAAGGGGTGTGCGTTTATTATTATTTGATTTCCGGTCTTGGCTCTGATGGGCGGATTTGCAACATCGATGTCACTTTTGAATTCATTCAAAAATGGACTTGACCACAAGGCTCCAAACTGTTCCAATAGATAAAGGTTTGCGTCATGTTCAATGCTTACAGAAAAACATCCCTTGGGCAAATACTCCAGTTTTGCGATGCCATTATCCGCAAGCATTTCCCATTGATCCGATGTTGGATATGTTTCAGGGCTAATTATTCCGAAATGCTTACCTCGAAACTCTGGCCATTGATTGATACTAGCTTTCAGCGAGACGATGTCAGTTTTGAGAGCCAACGAATAATTTCCAGACTTTAAGCTGAGTTCGTGTTTTTGACCTTGAGCGAGAGTAATTGATACGGTTGCGGCAAGGATAAATGAGGTTGAAATAATCTGTTTGTAGAATTTCTTCATTAGGTTCTTTTTGGAAAGTTCAGGCTAAAGGTATGAGCACCAATATTACATTTGATAACAAAGGGCGTCAAAACTTGTTTGATCTTGAGATGCTAGTTTATAATTAAAGATGAAGTTTAAAGGAATCCAGTTCATTATTTCCACGGCAGTAGCTATCCTGCTTAGTTCATATATCATTCGTGAAGCCGGCCCAGTAGATCCGCCCTCAAATGACGAAGCGGCAAAAAACAAGGTGCTCATGGGTGTGCTGATGGAGAGTATTCAATCCAGTCACTTTGAGCCGAAACCGGTGGATGATACATTCAGCGAGGGAGCCTTTGAGTTGTATCTAGAACGCTTAGATTATTCAAAGAGGTTTATGCTAAAACAAGATGTGGAGGCACTAAAGGCTTACGAAAGGCAGATTGATGATCAAATCAACTCGTCTGATTTCACCTTGTTTGATAAAAGCTGGGATATCCTACAAATCAGATTGAAGGAGGCTCAAGGATATTATAGAGAGATTCTGGAAAAACCATTTGATTTCAACATTGACGAGTCCTTAGAATTGGATGAAGAAAAGAGAGATTTTGCATCTAACAGAGATGAATTGAAAGACCATTGGCGCAAAATTTTGAAATACCAAGTTTTAACCCGCGTAGCCGAAATGGAGGAAACGCAGAATGAAGCCAAAGAAAACTCAGATACCGCTGTGGTACGCACTTTTGAAGAGATGGAGCAACGCGCTAGAGAAAAGGTCTTGAAGAGTAACGATCGGTTTTTTGAGCGGATGTCGAAGTGGGAACAAAGTGATCAAATGGAGGTTTATATCAATTCGTTGATGAATGTGTTTGGACCTCACACAGGGTATTTCGCGCCCAAGAAAAAGGAAAATTTTGACATCAGCATGAGCGGACAGTTGGAAGGAATTGGAGCTCAATTGCAAGAAAAAGATGGATACATTACGGTAATGAAAATCGTACCTGGTAGTGCATCGTATCGTCAAGGTGAGCTAGAGGAAAAAGACATCATTCTAAAGGTTGCTCAAGAAAAAGGGGATGCAGTCGATATCACAGATATGAGATTGGACGATGCCGTCAAATTGATCCGAGGCAAAAAAGGAACTACCGTTCGATTGACTGTAAAGAAACTTTCAGGTGCAATCAAAGAAGTGCCCATTGTTCGGGACGTGGTTGTGTTGGAAGAAACATACGCCAAGTCTGCGATCATCCAAAATGAAACAGGAGCAAGGGTTGGTTACATCAATTTGCCAAAGTTTTATGCAGATTTTAATCACTCTGGTGGACGTGCAGCAGCGGCAGATGTGAAGATTGAATTACAAAAATTGAAGGCAGAAAATGTAGAGGGCATCATTGTCGACCTCAGAGGAAATGGTGGTGGATCACTGCGCGATGCAGTTGAGATGACAGGTCATTTTATTGAGTCTGGACCAGTCGTTCAAGTGAAAAGTCGATACTCAAAACCAGAAGTGATGATTGATAGGAAAGCCGGGGTGGTTTATGATGGGCCATTGGTGGTGTTGCAAAATCAATACAGCGCATCGGCCTCAGAAATCTTTGCGGCAGCGGTTCAAGATTACGATCGCGGAATCATCATGGGATCAAGCGGCAGCTTTGGCAAGGGAACTGTTCAACGGTTTATCGACTTGGATAGAATGCTCACTTCTAATTACAGTGAGATGAAACCTATCGGTTCGGTAAAAATCACGACCCAAAAGTTTTATCGCATCAATGGTGGGGCAACTCAATTGAAGGGTGTTGCATCCGACATCATCATGCCAGATCGATATAGCAAATTTGAAATGGGCGAAAGGGAGCAGGATTTTGTAATGCCTTGGGATGAAATTCCGGCTGCGGAATACACACAATGGAAGCCTCCCTACAATGAAAAAGAAGTGATAAAGGCGAGTGAAGCTAGGATTGCTAAAAATGAAATATTGAACTCTATCGAAGAAAACGCCAAAAGGCTTAAGTCTCAATCTGATGACACCTCAATCACTTTGAACTATGAAGCATTCAAAAAGGAGAAGGATGTCATTGACCAAGAAGATGAAGCTTTCAAAGAACTGATAAAGCCCATCGAAACGCTGGAAATATTGAACGTCTCCGCTGATTTGGAGGAGATATCTCAAGATACAGTGAAGGTTGACCTTAACGAAAAGTGGCTTAAGAAGTTGAAAAAAGACGTTCAGTTAAATGAAGCGGTCAATGTTATTAACGATATGAAGAAGGCGGCTTGATCTCAAGCCTGATCTTCCGGCAAGTCGTATAAGAAGTGGTTGTATGGGTGCCGCTTTATGTGGATTTCCTTCACCTTGTCGTAGAGCATTTCGCGCAGTTTGGACAGGTTTATTTTCTGCTTAGCGGAAATGAAAATGGTCTGATGGTCTTGCCTAGCCATCCATGATTTTTCTAAGTCCTCCAGCTTCATCGCAGGGTGTATTTCACCATCCCATTTCCACTCTTCTTCTGGGGGCTCCGGGAACTTATCAATCTTATTAAATACCAGAATTGTAGGCTTGTCAATGGCACCAATTTCGGCCAAAGTGCTTTCTACGGTTCGGATATGATCTTCAAATTGCGGATGCGAAATATCTACCACATGTATCAATAGATCGGATTCACGAGTTTCATCCAAGGTGGATTTAAAAGACTCGACCAATTGGTGAGGAAGCTTTCGGATGAAGCCGACCGTATCCGCCATCAAGAAGGGCAGATTTTTGACTACAACCTTGCGCACGGTGGTATCTAGTGTTGCAAAAAGTTTGTTTTCAGCGAACACATCACTTTTAGACACAATGTTCATGATGGTGGACTTGCCCACGTTGGTGTAACCGACCAATGCGACCCGAACCATGCTCACTCTGTTTTTCCGCTGAACATGCATCTGCTTGTCAATCTTTTCAAGCTTCTGCTTCAGCAAGGTGATCTTACTGCGAACGATTCGTCTATCCGTTTCGATTTCTTTTTCTCCAGCACCGCCTCTTGTTCCTGTTCCGCCTCGTTGTCTTTCAAGGTGTGTCCAGAGTCCTGTAAGTCTGGGGAGGAGGTATTCGTACCTAGCCAATTCCACCTGTGTTTTCGACTGCGAAGTTTGAGCTCGCATGTAGAAGATGTCTAGAATCAGCAAGTTCCGATCGAAAATCTTGCGCTTAATTTCCTTCTCTAGGTTGCGCATTTGCGATGGACTCAACTCATCGTCAAAAATAATGTAGTCTATTTCGTTGTCTTTCGCAAAAGCGGCTACTTCATTCACTTTTCCGCTACCGATAAAGGTTTGCGGATTAGGCGCGTCCAATTGTTGTGTGAAAACTTTGACCGTTTCTATGCCAGCTGTGCGAGCCAGAAACTCGAGTTCTTCCAAATACTCTTCTAGTTTTTCCATCGGTTGTTCCCGATGCGCTAGGCCAACGATAACTGCCCTGAATGGGTCGTCCGAGAAGTTTTTGTCGGGGGTTACATCCATGTACCAAAGTCCTTCATAAATGGCCAAGGAATCATCGCGAAAATTAGAATCAAGCCGATGCTATAGAATATCAATTGGGTCTTGAATTTAGCAGCGCTTTCACTCATTCTTTTCGCTCGGCTGTATCCCACTGTGATTAATGCGATGGCAATGATCATGGTAGAGATGTGTTCCACTGCGAAAAAGCGAGCGGTAGGTATGGACATGAGTCCATCAACCGAAGTAATGATCTTTAATCCCTTGTCGCCAATAAAATAAAGCGCTAAGCCGACAAGTAGCTGCACGTGAGAAAAGATGAGACCCAGCAGCGCAAACAACTTACTGGATTTAGAAAAGGTTTTGCCACTAGCCAAGCCAATGGCAGAGTCGACAATGGTTAACACGATGAATAATAAGACAAGATAGCGAAAGCTACTATGTAGATGGTTGAGCCCAATAATCATGATTAAATTTTGGTCAAAGTTATATGATAGCAATTGGCTAACTAACATTTGTGATTATCTTCTGTTCTATTCCGTGATTAATCACTTATGTTGGCGTTACATTTGGGCCTTTCGATGAAGTTAAAAAGCCTCCTATTTATCCTTTTTGTGGCACCGTTGCTGGGGCATTCGCAGGAAACATTTCCTGTCAATGGGGTGCATGACTCTCGGCATACGGTCCACGCATTTACAAATGCGACCATATATGTGAGCTCGGAAAACAGGCTGGATTCTGCCATGCTTGTTATTCAAGATGGGGTTGTTTTAGAAGTTTCTAAATCTGCCAAACCACCAAAAAATGCAGTGGTGCATGACTGTCGAGGTCGGATTATTTATCCATCATTCATTGATCTTTACAGCGGTTTAAACGTTGATGGGCCCAAGCGAGATAAATCGAAAACTGCAAAGCCCAATAAAGCGTCAAATTGGAATCCTGCTATTCGGCCAGAAGACGCAATGGATCTTGACTTTCCTCTGAATGAAAAGAAAGTCGATGATTGGTTGGCAAGCGGTTTTGGTGTGGTCAATTTGCATGAACGCGATGGAATCATGCGCGGGTCCTCGACTCTTATAAACCTTGGACAAGAAAATTCAAATGATGCCGTAATCAGAGCAAAAGCAGCTCAGCACTACAGCTTCTCCAAAGGTTCGAGCAAAGCGGATTATCCTTCATCGCACATCGGGGCGATTGCATTAATACGTCAAACGCTGTATGATGCGAATTGGTATTCAAAGTTGGTGGAGCCTAAGCCAGAAGCAAACCTTTCACTAGAGGCGATTAATGGAACCACCAAAGTTCCTCACATTGTTGAATTGAACCATTCGCTCTCTGCGCGCAATGTGCAGAACATCTCTAAGGAGTTTAATAAACCATTTATCATGGTCGGTGCTGGCAAGGAGTATCTTGTTCAGGATGAAATTGATCCGCAAACCTCTTTTATCTTACCGTTGAACTATCCTAAGGCGCTGGATGTGAAGGACCCATACGAAGCGCGTATGGTTTCTTTAGCTGAGCTGAAACATTGGGAGGCAGCACCATTCAACGCATATTTTTTATCTGAAAAAGGTAATACAGTGTGTTTCAGTCGAGATACCTTGAAGAGTTCAAAAGTGTTTTTAGAAAACCTGCGGAGAACGATTTCCTCTGGCACAGTCCATAATGCAGCTCTGAAAGCTTTGACTGAAACGCCCGCAAAAATGATGGGCATTTCGAGCCATTACGGTACGTTAAACCCAGGAAAAACCGCAAATTTTATCATAGCTAACTCCACGATTGATAATCAAGATTTTCAAGTATTGGAACATTGGACCAAGGGAAATAGGGCGTTTCAATCGGATCTAGCAGATCGGGACATGGTTGGTAAGTACAATTTAGTGGTGGAGAAAATCGATTATACGGTAAGTGTAAAAAGCATATCCACGAAAGGTATTGTGGCCACTATTGAGAGGGTAGGAGACACTGCTACAGTCGAATTGAAAATTGAGCGAAACGAAGATTTGTTGTCATTGTTGATTTCGGAAAAAGCCACAAAAAGTGCGAATGCTAAATTGCTATATACACTAACAGGAAAGGTGAGTTTCCAGGGGGGAGTATGGGACGGCCGTGGTCAAGACGGTTCTGGAAATTGGGTTCAATGGGCGGCTATAAAGGATCGGAAGTCCACAAAAAAACCCAAAAAAGCGGAAGAAAAAGCCGACTCTTTGATAATACCGATGCTTATAAATCCAAACGGTGCGTTTGGATGGGATAGCCTCTCAGATGAAACAACTTATGTAATCACCAATGCAGTGATATGGACGGCAGCCGATACTGGAATCATTGATCGAGGTGACATTTATGTGGTGGATGGAAAAATCAAAAATATTGGCAAAGACATACTCTTTCCTAGCGAAGTGAAGCGTATTAACGCAAATGGTCGGCACATAACGCCAGGAATTATTGACGAACACAGTCACATTGGGATCAGAGGTGGGGTGAATGAATGGGCACAGTCATCTTCGGCAGAAGTTCGGATTGGAGACGCAGTTGATCCATGGAACGTGAATATTTATAGACAGCTGGCCGGAGGAGTGACCTCTGCGCAACTGCTGCACGGATCAGCAAATCCAATAGGAGGGCAGAGTGCCTTGATAAAACTGAAATGGGGGCAAAGCGCGGAGGAGATGCTCATTGATGATGCACCTAAATTCATAAAGTTTGCCTTGGGTGAAAACGTGAAGCGATCAAACCGCTCTACTCCGGGCGATCGATTTCCACTCACTAGAATGGGCGTTGAACAGAGCATCGGAGACGCATTTGTAAGGGCTCAAGAATATAATCCAGGCACTATGCAAAATGGCCAGCCTGTGCGGAGAGACCTTGACTTGGATGCCATAAAGGAGATTTTAAATGACGAAAGAAACATCAGTTGTCATAGCTATGTGCAGTCTGAGATTTTGATGTTGATGAATTTGGCCGACAGTCTTGGTTTTAGGGTAAACACGTTCACCCATATTCTAGAAGGATATAAGGTGAGTGATAAAATGAAAACTCATGGAGCAATGGCCTCTACTTTTTCGGATTGGTGGGCATATAAATTCGAGGTCAATGATGCTATACCATATAACGCAGCCATGCTAGCAAAGGCAGGAATCGTTACTGCCATCAATTCAGACGATGCAGAAATGGGTCGTAGGCTGAATCAAGAGGCAGCTAAAACTATGAAGTATGGCGGGCTCTCTGAAGAGGAGGCCATTAAGCTGATCACCATAAACCCGGCTAGAATGCTTCACTTGGATGACCGAACAGGAAGCATTGAAATTGGCAAGGATGCGGATTTGGTTATGTGGTCAGACAATCCTCTATCCGTTTATTCTCAGGCTGAGAAAACCTTTATTGAAGGTCGTATATATTTTGACCGTAGGAAACAGGACGAAATACAATTAGAAATACAGAAAGAAAGGGCTCGTCTAATTCAAGCCATGATCTTGGATAAATCTGATTCAAAGAAAAAGCCAGAACATAAGGAAGAGAAACACATGCATTGCGACACCATTTTAGAAGACTATTCTGAAGAATGAAAATGTTGAGAAACATATTGGTAATTGGTGTTCTTACCGTCCTCGGTATGTGTCCAATAATGGCGCAAACGATCAAGCCGGCTAAAAAGGTACTGATACGCTACGCAACGGCACACGTAGGAAATGGTGAGCGAATTGATAATGCGCTGTTTGGATTTCAAGGTAATGAGATCATTCTGTTGGCCGATGGGAACAAGAGTCGGGTCAATGTGCTTGACTATGACTCTATCATTGATGCCGAAGGGAAACATATTTACCCTGGGTTTATCGTCATGGATAGCCGATTAGGTTTGGTAGAAATAGGCGCAGTGAGAGCTACGCATGACTATGATGAAACGGGAGACTTCACTCCAAACGTTAGAACCCTTCCTGCATTTAATACCGAGTCAAAAGTTATTGCCACTGTAAAAACCAATGGGGTGTTGATGGGGCAAATTGCGCCTTCGGGGGGAGTACTTTCAGGAAGTTCTTCGTGTATGCATTTTGATGGAGAGAATTGGCAAGATGCTAAGGTTCGGGCGGATGAAGGTGTTTATTTGAATTGGCCCAATGGATATCGATACAAGGGATGGTGGGCCGAGCCGGGGGAAGCTAAATCAAATGATAAATATGCCGAGAGACGCAAAGAAATTGTTGCTTTTTTCGAAGACGCAAGAGCATACTTACTGGATTCTAATCAGGCGGAGAAGAACTTAAGGTTTGAATCGATGCGCGGCCTTTTTAATGGGAAGAAGCGTCTTTATATTCGCGCTGATTGGGCAAAGGATATTATCGATGCAGTTCTGTTTTATCGCGAATCAGGCGTAAAAAATATGGCAATTGTGGGCGGGGCAGAAGCCCATTTGGTTACTACTGAATTGACTGAAAACAGTGTGCCAGTCGTTATTGATCGAGTTCACAAACTGCCCAGTCACCTTGATGACCCATTGGATCAACCGTTCAAGCTGGCATCTCAGCTTGTGGCAGCGGGTGTGGAAGTATCTTTTGCCACAAGTGGCGATATGGAGGCGATGATTAGCAGAAACCTTCCTTTTCAAGTGGGCACGGCCGTTTTTCATGGTTTAGAATATGAAAAGGCGATTCAAGCAATCACCTTGAACCCGGCAAAATTGATGGGAATTGATAGTAAATATGGCACCATAGAATCGGGGAAAAGAGCCACGTTTTTCATCTCAGAAGGCGATGCCCTTGACATTTCGACCAACAACATTTCCACAATATTTATAGAAGGAAACGTGGTGGATTTGGAAAATCACCAGATTCAACTGTACGAGAAGTTCAAAAACTAGGAATCAGTTATAACCCAATGCAGTTCTAACCTTAGTAAGGGTAACAGATCCAACAGAACGAGCCTTTGTAGCGCCTAGCGCAAGTTGTTCATCCAACGCACCTTTATCATTCATCCAACGATTGAATTCTTCTCGGGGGGCTTTATATGTGTCCATCAGAACTTCTAGAAGTGCGGTTTTAGCATGACCGTACCCATAGCCACCGGCCAAATACTTTTTACGCATTTCTTCTACTTGAGCCGTCTCTGCAACCAAGCGGTATAGACCAAAAACATTGCATGTATCTGGGTTCTTTGGTTCTTCCAATGCAAGGCTATCCGTAACTATGCTCATCACTTGTTTTTTCAGCGGCTTTTCGTCCAGAAAAATGTTGATGTAGTTATTGTAGCTCTTGCTCATTTTACGGCCGTCCGTTCCAGGAACAATCATAACTCGTTCATCGTATTTTCCTTCAGGCACCACCAAGGTTTCGCCATACATGTGATTAAAAGCCCCAGCCATGTCCCGGGTCATTTCTAGGTGCTGACGTTGGTCTTTTCCAACTGGAACATAATCTGCATCATAAAGTAAAATGTCGGCAGCCATAAGAACAGGGTAGGTGAAGAGACCCGCGTTTACATCCGAAAGGTTTTCTGATTTATCCTTGAATGAATGCGCGTTGGCCAGCATAGGAAATGGGGTGAAGCAGTTTAAATACCACATCAGTTCAGCCACCTCTGGCACATCGCTTTGTCTGTAAAAAGTGTTTTTATCGGTATCCAATCCAAAGGCAAGCCATGCGGCAGCGACCCCATAGGTGTTCGACTTAATTAGCTCAGCATTTTTAATGGAAGTCAGCGAATGCATATTGGCGATGAAGAAGAAAGCCTCGTTGCTGGCCTGATTTGCCAGTTCAATTCCTGGTTTGAGCGCGCCTAAAATATTTCCAAGATGAGGAGTTCCGGTAGCTTGAATTCCGGTTAAGATGCGTGACATACTGCTTTTTGCGTCCAAACGTAAGTGAAATATGATTAGTACTCAAGCCGTGTGGAATATTGATTTCACGGAATAATAATTAATACTCAGCGCTTGATTGTACACATACATTTGCAAAATGACATGGCTACTGCAACCGTTGAGAGTTTTGTGGAAAATTTTGTTTTTCCTATCATTTGCTCTGTCTTTGATTTTGCAGTATCCGTTGCTCTATTTTCTTCTCTCAGATCGAAGTCGATTCCATTTCACATTTAGACTAATGCGCATTTGGTCGTTATTCCTTTTGGCGTTTAATGGAATCTTTATAAAAATTGAACGCAGAGGTGAGCTACCGAATGGTCCATTTATCATTTGCCCGAATCATGGTTCCTATTTGGATATAATCACAATGTATCGCGTGTTTCGCAGATATTTTGTGTTTATGGGAAAGGTTGAAATTGTGAACTGGCCTTTATTCGGAATTTTCTTTAGCAAGGGAATGAATATTTCCGTTGATCGACAGAGCAACAGGGGCGCACATGAAGCACTAAAAAGAGCTGAGGCCGAATTGAAGTTAGGTCATAACATTGTGATATTCCCAGAAGGAACGATACCTCATACCGCTCCGAAAATGAGAGCGTTTAAGAATGGCGCCTTCAAATTGAGTTTGGATTTACAAATACCGATTGTACCGGTGACATTTATAAATAATTGGAGACGACTGCAGTCCGGTGCAATATTGAAACGAAAGGGTGGTCCAGGTTTTTCAAAAGTTGTTGTACATGCACCGGTCTATCCAAAAGACTATCAAGAAAAAGGCGTTGTCCAAATGAAGAAGGATATATTTGAAATCATAGAAACGGCACAACCAGATGGCGATAGAAATTGACGATAAGTTATTAGATAAATTGGCGGACTTAAGCCGATTGAAATTTGAGGGTGAAGCTAGAACTGCGATTCAAGCAGACCTAAAGCGAATGCTCAATTTTGTTGACAAGCTCAACGAGGTTGACACGAATGGGGTCGAACCACTGATTTACATGACTGAGGAGTCATTGACTTTGCGAAAAGATGAAGTTCGCGAGCAAGTTTCTCAAAAGGAGGCGCTGCGTAACGCTCCATCAAGCGATTCGGATTACTTCAAAGTACCGAAGGTTTTAGATAAAGAAGTATAAAAAAAGGGCGATCAATCGATCGCCCTTTTTCATTTTACGATTTTTAATTAGCAATACTCATCAAACGCAGACTTAAGGTTTTCAGCGATCATTTCGGCTGGTCTTCCTTCAATGTGGTGACGTTCAATAAAATGTACCAATTTACCATCCTTCATCAAAGCAATGCTTGGCGATGATGGAGGGTATGGTAGAAAATATTGACGAGCTTTTGCAGTAGCGTCAGAATCGACACCCGCAAAAACAGTAGCGAGTTTCACTGGCTTTTTGTCGTGCTGGATAGCCATACGGACAGCAGGGCGAGCATTAGCCGCTGCACAACCACAAACACTATTCACCATAACCAATGCCGTTCCGCTCATATCATTCATCAAAGCATCTACCTCCTCTGGAGTTCGCAATTCATCAAAACCAACCGTAGTTAGTTCCGCTTTCATCGGAGCTACTATTTCTTCTGGATACATAATTTATCGTTTAAGCCACGAAGGTATGCATTGTAAGATCATTTTTCAGATCTGCGCTCTTGGAAGAATTGCTTTATGAGAGCCGAAGACTCTACCTCCATGATACCTGAGGTTACGCTAGTTTTTGGGTGTAACATAGTTGGGTTAATCGTTTGAAACCCTCGTTTTGCATCGCGTGCTCCAAAAACTACACGACCAATTTGTGACCAAGCTAGTGCCCCAGCGCACATACCGCAAGGCTCAAGTGTTACATATAAAGTGCAATTGGTTAGGTATTTTCCTCCTAAATAATTGGCAGCAGATGTAATGGCCTGCATTTCAGCATGTGCGGTCACATCACTTAGTTGCTCCGTCAAATTATGGGCCCTGGCGATTATTTTATTTCTTGAAACCACCACAGCGCCTACAGGCACCTCTTTCTTTTCGAAGGCGGAAATGGCCTGTTGAAAGGCTGCTTTCATGAAATATTCGTCCGAAAATGCTTCGATAATATCTTCGTTTTGTCCAATCATTCTGTGTTGTATTAGCCTAGAGTGTTGTCATGTAAGGATAGAACAGGTAGATTTGCGATCTTACACAAAAATCTAACTATGAAAAGAATTGGCTACTTATTCCTTTTTCTATTCGTTGCGACAGCAGGAAAAGCTCAGCTTTCTGTTGACGTCAGCGATACGGTAGCATGCGAGGGCACTGATATTGTTATGACTGCATCGGGTATGGAAACCTATACCTGGTCTAGCACAATGGCTTTAGATACAACTGCTGGAGACTCAGTAAATGCAACACCTATCGTTGGAACATTCGGAGTAACGATCACTGGTTTTAATACAACATTGAATGATACGGATACGGTTATTGTATCAATAACGATCAATCCAAACCCTACTGCAGTTATTGTTAGTTCCGCAGCGGATAACAACGACTTTGTATGTTTTGGTTCAAGTGCAACACTGACGGCAATTTCGGATACGGCTTTGCTTGCGAGTGTTTCATGGTCTCCTGCAACGTATTTGAATGCAACATCTGGAGTTAATGTGGTGGCAACACCCGATTCTCAAATAACTTATACTGCCGTTGTTACAAACGATTTTGGTTGTACCGCGATGGGAGCGAAGGTTGTGAAGGTTGGATTTCAGGATCCTGTATTCTCTGTAGGGATTAGCCCGGCTGTTATATGTCCTGGAGATTCGTCAAGGTTTACAGCAACTCCAACTGGCATAGTCTCGGCATTTAATTGGTCTCCATCAGCAACACTTAGTGGTAGTTCAGGAACCATCGTAGATGCTTACCCAACGGTATCAACAACTTACACGATGACCGCAATTCGATTTGGGTGTGAAAAAGACACTTCTTTTACGTTAGATGTTCATACCCCTCCTGTTATGTCAATTACACAATCTACAACTGCGCCAATTAAGTTGGATCAGTCTGTGACTGTAACGGTTACCTGTCCAGATTGTGTTGAATACGTTTGGAAACTACCAAGTTCAACGTTACAAACTACGAATAACGAACAGACCATTTCACCTAATTCACCGGGAGTTAAGACGATTAAAGTAATTGGAATTGATTCTAATACATGTAAATCATCTGTTTCAACAAGCATCACAGTCGAAGATGGGTTTATTGGAACTCCATTCTCAATCAGCGAATTGTCTGAGGATCATATGATGATCTACCATAAAAATGATCAAATCACCGTTGAATCAGGAAGTCCGCTTCATTCTATTGCTATGTACAATCTTCTTGGTGAAAACATAAGAAATGTGGCTGGACAGGGTGAGATGACGAAGATGATTCCAACGAATGAGTTGGCTTCAGGTGTCTATATCATTAATGCAGTTTCTGCTAAGTCAGAGAAGTCTCAAAAAGTCTACGTTCAGTAGATCGAAGCATATAATATTTAGAAGCCTTGGTGAACTGTTTCATCAAGGCTTTTTTATTACTCCCAGCTTGGGTTGGACTAAACAAGGGGAAAACTATGAGATCAAAATGCTGACGTGACCGCATATTGTTTTATCATCGATATGCGATAGCATATATCATTTTGGTATGTTGAGATAGAAAGCGGGACAGCGCCAAAAACTTCTATTAATATTAAAGAAGCACATTGCTAAACGCAATAGGTTGCGCTTAGCAATGTCTCGCAAAGATTTTTACTTAACTACTATTCGGTGAGAAAGTTTCACATCCTCTTTTTGAAGTGTGAGAATATAAATTCCAGGATTTAATCGAGATAAATCGATGCTGACCCGATCTTGAGAAGTTTGTTGATTTTCTACAAGTTGTCCTGACATGCTGAATAATGCAAGTTGGGCATTTCTAAAGCTGAGAGGCAATATCACATTTAGTTCCTCGGAAGCAGGGTTTGGATAAACCAAAATGGCATTTTCATGCGTTTCTCCAATACCTACAAATAAGATGTCTACAACTAGGCTGTCGGTTGCAAAACATCCATTAGCATCTGTTTCGGTCACATACACGGCTCCGTTAGGTCCAGCATTCCATTGAACAAAGGCACTGTTACTGGTGGAGCTTGTCACAATTCCGCCAGTAGCGCTCCAGTCAAAACTTGATCCGTTTGAAGCAGGAACATCATATGGGAATGCTACCCAAGATTGCGCTGATGAAGGGCCGTTTATTGGGCCCACAATAGGGTCGGGGAAGATCGGATTCGAACCAACACTATCAGAGGCTGTAACGGACTGAGAGGCGTTGTCTGTGATGGTTACGGTATACACACCAGCAGCAAGACCCGAAAGGTCTTCGGTCGTAGCTCCATTGCTCCAAGCAAAGGTGAATGGAGAAACTCCTCCAATAACCGTAAGGTCTATTGATCCATTAATTGTGTTTTCGCAAGTTACGTCACCTGATACGAGCACGGCCGCCAATGCGGGAATGGTATCTACAAAGAATGATTCGATAATTGTACAACCTATTGAATCGGTTACTGTTACTGAGTAATTACCAATGGCCAGTCCTGAAATATCTTCGGTAACAGCGGCATTACTCCAAGCAAAAGAATAGGGCATCGTTCCACCGCTTACCGTTATGTCAATAGCCCCATCGTTTGAGGTTCCATTTGTTGGAGGAGTGATATTACCGCTAATGGATATTGACGTTGGCTCGTTGACCACGAATGTTTCAGTGAATGAATTGGTGTCATTGTCAGTTACTGTGACTGTATATGTTCCACCAGCTATGCCATTGAGATCTTCTGTTGTAGCTCCAGTGTTCCAAGCAAATGTATATGGTGTTGTACCGCCCGCAACAGTCAGGTCTATGGAGCCGCTAGAGTCTCCACCGCAAGCTAAATCCGTTACTACGTATGTAACAGAGAACACAACGCTGCCTGTGTCGATGACAAATGTGGCGGTGTCTGTACATCCGTTGGTGTCTGTTACCGTCACTGTATATGTACCGATGGATAAGTTCACAATGTCCTCCGTAGTCATAGCGTTTGACCATGAATAAGAGTAACCGGGGGTTCCTCCTGTAACGGTTAAGTCAATTTCACCGTCATTAGAAGCTCCACTTGTTGCATTTGTAACTGCTCCTGAAATCGAAATCGGGTCAGGTTCAACGATGGTAAAGGTGTCAATGACTGTGTTACCATTTGAGTCTGTCATGGTAGCGTAATATTCTCCAGCTGAAAGTCCGGAGAGAATTATTGAAGTATCAGCCGTACCCATAAAAGTTTCATTGGTTACGATCGCATCACTCACTCCAATGGGAACCAAACCTGCTTGATACGCAGAAGCATCACCACCTAAAACACCAGCACAGTGCAAGTTTGCGTTGGGCCCTGCAGAAATTGAGTTAAAGACATCTCCGTTAGAGCCTGCTCCACCAAAGTTTTTACCCCAAATCTCATGTTGATCAGGTCCAATCTTTCCTGCGAATGCATCTTGACCACCATTTGAAGTGAATGTCGAGTCTGCATAATCAATGCTGCCAACAAACCCACCCGCAAAAACGAGATAGTCGTCATCAATACTTTGTAAGTCATAAACTCCATCAAAGCCCGTAGCGCCAAATTGATACAGGTCATCAATGGTTCCAGTCGTATCAAAATAGGCGATAAATCCATCTGAGTTGCCGTTTGAAATATAGGTTTGAGATCCAATGGTCATAGAGCCCACCCACTGACCAGCCACATAGAGACGATCTCCTGTGGAGTTAATATCAATTGCAAAAGATTGGTCAAGACCTGAACTTCCGCCAGATTCAGCCCATATCCAGTTACCATTCGTGTCAACTTTCGCGATTAAGAAATCTCGATTACCAGCTGAAGTGACTGAATTACTTCCAAGTGTAGCTGTATTTGCGAAGTACCCAGTTACATAGGCGTACTCGGTAGCTCCACCAGAATTATAAGGAACAACGTCTTGCAAGACATCCGTTCCAGAACCTCCGCCAGTCGCTCCCCAGTAGTTTGTGGTTAACGAGGAATCAAAACACGTAACAAACATATCTATACCTCCACCACTCGCTGAAAAACTATTACCAGCAAGGGTGATGCTTTGGGTGTAATCTCCTGTAACATAAAGTCGATTATCGGCTCCTGCGCGGATGTTGGATATTTCATCTGAGCCAGCATTACCGACTTGGATAACTGTGTCAATAAGTCCGGAAGGAATATCATATTTTGCAATGAAACCTTGGTAGCTTCCAGCAGAAACGATGGTTGCGCTACCGAATTCAGTGGTTCCTTCAAAGTATCCAACCACGTAGGCTTTATCGCCAATTATATCTGCGCCATAAGCTAAGTTGTAAGTTCCTGTACCTGCAGTTGCAGCATCTGCCCATAAAAGGTTGCTGTTTGCAGCATCGAAGCAGGCCACAAAAGCAGAGGTCGCAGCACCGTTACCTTGAAGGGTTACCGTGTCAAAAGTGATGGAGTCCTCAAACCATCCTGCGATCATGTAAACATCACCGATCGATGTCGATGCTGATGTTGTTCCTAAACCTACATCAGACCCAGACCCTGAGCCATGATTTATATACGTGTACCCATCATTTTTCAATGTTGAAAAGGTCATTGCTGGCAGCGTATCGAGAGTTACGGTAACCGGTGCGAAACAAGCCTCTACACCATTGAACTCAATTTGCCCGTTAGTGTCTCCATTGCAGAGAATATTCTGTATAACAGTGTTGGAAGAGATTTGTGCAAAGGACACCTGTGCGGAAGTCAATGCAATTAACACAAGGAAGAAATGTAAGTTTTTCATCATGATAGATATTAACCAGTTGTATGCATTACGCAAAAACACTGGTTTTGGTTGAGCCACGAAAGTCGATTTATTTCACGAGCAAAGCAAAGTAAACACTTCTACTTCACTTGGAAAATCAGCTACCATACAATCATAACCCATTTCGCGAAGAGTATTTGCTGTGCTCGAGCCGAGGGCAATGATTTTAGTGAGGCTTTTTATTCGACCATTTGTTTCATGATAACCCTTGACGTTACTGGGGCTTGTAAAGACAATACAGTCAAAATCGATATCCACTTTTACTGGCGACTCAATGGTTTCATAGCAAACAACATTCAGACATTGTGCGGGATCAAGGCAATCTTGCACGGAACGTTTAGAAATTTGAGAAACAGGGAAAAGCACAACAGAGTCTTTTACTTCGTTTGCAAACTCAGCCGCTACTTCATCTGGTTGTCCTGGCTGAGCCGTAAATGCGATTTCGTCAACAAAGTTCGCCAGAGCTTTTTTTGTTGACACACCATAAGCTGCGAACTTTACATTTCCAAGTTGTTCAACATTAGTCTGTGCGAAAAAGTGCTCTACCGCATTGGAGGACGAAAAGAAAATCCAATCATATGAGTTGGGTAGTTCAAAGGATACTTTCTTAGTCTGAATGAAAGGCGCTCCGACTAGCTCAATATTGTGAGCTGAACTTGCTCGTTGTAAATAGCTTCCTTCAATAGTCTCCTTTGAAATGAGAACACGATTTGGAAGTTCATGGTTGCGAACATCCTCAAATTTAGCGAGCGCTTCTACCAGGTTATCGCATTCAAACACAGCTCGTTTCGCAATCTTATCTGACTCTTTAGCATAGGAAACTCGCACCTTGAAAAGGTCATTTTTTCGGGTTGTATAAATTCCAATCGGAATGTGACACCCACCACCAAAACCTGACAATATTTTGCGTTCAATCTCAATCTCTTCCTTGACTTGCGCATGATGGATTTGATGAACAACATGCTTCATTTCTTCATCACTTTCTCGTGTTTGGTAAGCCAGCACACCCTGCGCTGCAGCAGGAATAAACAAGCGAGGATCGATTTCAATCACGTGTAAATCACTTAAATCCAGATTTAATCGAGAAACTCCAGCTGCAGCTAATAAAATTGCATCAAACTCCCCCGAACGAAGTTTATCAATTCGCGTTGGCACATTGCCTCTTATGTCTTTAATGCTAATGTCTGGTCGAAAATTTTTGATTTGGGATTTTCTTCTAGCTGAAGAGGTGCCAATTACTGCGCCTTGTTTAAACTCAAAGTCTTGTTTGTAGTCAACTGCATTCTTGTTGATCAATAGAAGCTCAGCTGGGTTTTCGCGATAGCTAACGCCAGAAATGGTCAAACCAGGGGGTTGTTTGGTCTCTAGGTCTTTGTGCGAATGGATGGCAATATCTATCTCCTCATTGATTAATGCTGCCTCGATCTCTTTGGTGAAAAATCCTTTTCCCTCGATTTTATCGAAGCTGAGATGTTGTATTCGATCCCCTTTTGTAGTAATGATTTTAATTTCTGAAGGAATATTCAGTTCATTTAGTTGGGACTGAAAAAAGTTAGCCTGCCATAAAGCGAGATCGCTGCCTCGGCTTCCGATGATAATTTTCCTACTCAATGATTGCATCTTTTAGATCCTTGTCTAGCACAACTTGTTTAGCCATTTTCATAGGCAAGGAAATGTATTTCTTTTCAATGTAGTTTACGATTTGCACCAATTTCTCTCTGTCTTGGGGAGACATTTTTTCGAGATCCTTGGCAAAAGTGTTTTCTAGTGCCTGAGCTTTGATGCCCTTCATCAACTTAGGTATTTCGCTCATGGCGAGCTCAAGTCTTCGAGTTCTGAATGCCTCTTCAAAGTCAACTAAACGTTCTTCAACTAACTTTTCGCAATGGAATATTTCCTTTTCTCGGTGCTTCAGATTTTCTTTGGCTTCAGCTTTAAGGTCTTTGATTGAGATGTAATTAATCGGATAATTTTTAACAACGCTTGAATCGATGTCATTAGGAATTGCGAGGTCCAAAATTGTTTTTGTCCGTGTGTCATCACCGATTAGCTTCCGGTATAAAGGTTCGCTTATAACGGGGTCTTCCGAACCAGTGCAAGTAATAATAATATCGAAATGTCCGGCTTTGTCTTCAAGTTGATCGAGCGCAAAACCTTCACCTCCCAATGCGGTTGCCAGTTTCTTGGCTTTTTCGGCTGTGCGGTTAAATACCTTAATGCTCTTAAAGTCCAAAGTTTTCATATTGCCTGCGATGGCTTCAATGGTAGTGCCGGCACCAATAAACAGGACTGATTGATCGGGGTGGATATCTTGTTCGAGTAGCTTTCGAAATCCGATGTTGACCACAGAAATGGGCTTAGTGGCAATTTCCGTCTCAGTATAGACTGCTTTTGCCGTTTCAATGGCTTTAATTACTGCGATGCGAATAAAATCACCGCAAAGTCGGGACTTGACGGCAAGTTCGTGGGCGTTTCTTATTTGGGTGATTATTTCTCGTTCACCAACAATTAATGAGTCCAGCGAACTAGCAACATGAAACAAGTGTCGAACCGCATCTAAACCACTATATGTTCTGGCTTCATTGGCAGAAAGGGTGATTTCGTGAGAGCTAACTTTAGGATAATTTAAACTAAGAAAGCGTTGGATAAAGTCGTTATCAACACTTTGGTTGGTACGCATTAAAAATTCGACTCTGTTGCAGGTCGATATAAACATGAACTCTTTTATGCCAAATTGCTCTAGCGTTGGGGTAAACCTATCCTTTTGCAGTTCGGGCGGAACATGAAACTTACCTACTAGTTCAAGACCTAGTTGGCGGTGCGTTAATGCTATAAGTTTGAACTGTTTCAACGAGCTGCGAAAGTCATTCTGAAAGACACGAGTTGTGTCATAAGATTGTCAGGGCAGTGGCGATATACCTCCATCTTTCGATTTACTGCTTGCTGATTAGTCGATGGCTTTGGATGAAGATCAGTGTATCTATATAAAAAAGCCTCAATCGGTTAGATTGAGGCTTTAAATATGATTTTATATATGAATTTAACTACCGCACATTTCGCAATCGTCAGGATTGTCTAATGAACAGGCAATTTCAGCTTGGCGTTCTTCCTCTGTAACCGCAACTTCTGGTTTAGAAGCAGCTTTTTTCATTGGCTCTTCTAATTTGCTTTTATCTATGGTAAACTTGATTGCATCGCGGGCCGCTTTGGTTCTGAGGTAATACATCCCCGTCTTTAAACCAGCCTTCCAGCCATAAAAGTGCATGGAAGTAAGCTTAGCGAAATTTGCGTTTTCCATAAAGATGTTCAAAGACTGGCTTTGGTCGATATAGGCGCCTCTGTCGGCACTCATTTCGATAATCACCTTTTGGCTAATTTCCCAAGCGGTTTTATACAACTCTTTCAAATTATCTGGAATCTCATCAATTTCTTGAACAGATCCATTTGCAGATATCAGTTTGTTCTTCAAGTTATCATTCCAAAGCCCAAGCTTCACGAGGTCTCTAAGTAGGTGCTTGTTTACTACTGCAAACTCACCACTTAATGTTCTTCTGCTATAGATGTTTGAGGTGTATGGTTCAATGCATTCATTGTTACCAAGGATCTGGCTTGTTGAAGCCGTTGGCATGGGCGCCATTAGAAGTGAATTTCTAACTCCGTGCTCTTGAATCTCTTCGCGAAGCACATCCCATTCCCATCTGTTACCTGGCTGAACATTCCACATGTCAAATTGGAATTCACCTTTTGAAATTGGGGAACCTTCATAGGTTTCATAAGCACCGTCCACTTTTGAGAGATCCTTAGAAGCTGTTAAAGCTGCGTAATAGATAGTTTCGAAGATCTCCTTATTCAATTGCTTCGCTTCTGGCGAATCGAATGGGTATCTCATCAATATGAATGCATCAGCTAATCCTTGCACGCCCAATCCGATAGGACGATGGCGTAGGTTAGATTTTTTCGCTTCAGGCACAGGGTAATAATTTCGATCAATGATCTTATTCAAGTTTTTCGTTGCCACATAAGTGATTTTGAAAAGCTTATCATGATCGAACTTGCCGTCTACTACAAACTTTGGTAGGGCAAGAGACGCTAGATTACAAACAGCCACTTCATCTGGAGCTGTGTACTCCATGATTTCAGTACATAAGTTAGAAGACTTAATGGTACCTAAGTTCTTTTGGTTTGACTTTGAGTTAGCAGCATCCTTATACAACATGTATGGTGTGCCCGTCTCAATTTGAGACTCTAAAATCTTAAACCATAAGTCCTGTGCCTTGATAGTCTTCTTAACTTTTCCTTCCTTCTCGTATTTCGTATAGAGTTTCTCGAACTCCGCGCCATAACAATCAGAAAGACCAGGGCATTCGTCAGGACACATAAGTGACCAATCACCTCCTTCTTCTACGCGTTTCATGAACAAATCTGGTGTCCACATTGCGTAAAATAAATCGCGAGCACGATTTTCTTCTTTACCGTGATTTTTCTTAAGGTCCAAGAAATCAAACACATCAGCATGCCATGGTTCTAGGTAAATGGCGAAAGAACCTTTGCGCTTTCCACCACCTTGATCCACATATCGGGCAGTGTCATTGAATACGCGAAGCATAGGCACGATACCGTTGCTTGTTCCGTTTGTTCCGCGGATGTACGAGCCAGTTGCTCTAACATTATGGATAGACAAACCAATTCCACCAGCAGACTGGCTAATCTTGGCGCACTGAGTCAAAGTGTCGTAAATACCAGTAATGCTATCGTCTTTTGTGGTCAAAAGGAAACAACTTGACATTTGAGGTTTTGGAGTTCCTGCGTTGAAAAGCGTAGGTGTAGCATGTGTAAACCAGCGTTCAGACATTAAGTCGTAGGTTTCAATGGCAGCATCGATATCATCTTTATGGATTCCTATTGCTACTCGCATCAACATATGCTGCGGTCGTTCAACTACCTCTCCATCAACCTTAAGTAAGTATGATCTCTCTAAAGTCTTGAACCCAAAGTAGTCATAACCGAAGTCACGATCATAAATAATAGTGCTGTCTAAGTGCTCTGCGTGCTCAAGGATGATTTTGTAAACATCGTCAGCCAGCAATGGTGCTTTTTTACCTGTGTTTGGATCCACGTAGTTGTAAAGCGCATCCATCGTCCCCGAAAAGGATTTTTCAGTGTTTTTGTGCAGGTTTGAAACGGCAATTCTTGACGCTAATAAAGCGTAGTCGGGGTGTGTTACCGTCATTGACGCAGCTGTTTCTGCTGCAAGGTTGTCAAGTACAGTAGTGGTGACGCCATCATAAATACCTTCGATGACTTTCATCGAAATCTTTACTGGATCAACACTTGGGTGAAGTCCATAACAAAGCTTCTTAATTCGCCCGGTGATTTTGTCAAATTTCACCGCCTCGCTTCTCCCGTCTCTTTTTAATACAAACATGGTGCTGTTAGGGTTTAAATAGGTTTAATTAAATGTGGTTGGTGTGTTTTTAGAATTCTTCATCAAGCTTGAACACCTGTGATTCACTTCCATTGGCAACTCCTGCCTTCTGATATTCTGCCACACGTTTCTCAAAGAAATTTGTTTTGCCTTGAAGGCTTATCATTTCCATAAAATCGAATGGATTATCTGAGTTGTAAATTTTGTCACAATTCAACTCAGAGAGTAAGCGATCAGCAACGAATTCAATGTATTGTTGCATCATCTTTGCGTTCATTCCAATGAGTGAAACTGGTAAGGAGTCTGTGACAAATTCCTTTTCAATTTCAACCGCATCACGAATGATTTTGGTAACCGTTTCTTTGGGGAGCTTATTTACTACGTGATCGTTGTAAAGGAGGCAAGCAAAGTCGCAGTGCATTCCCTCATCACGAGATATTAATTCATTGCTGAAACTTAATCCAGGCATGAGTCCACGTTTCTTTAACCAAAAGATGGAACAGAAAGAACCAGAGAAGAAGATTCCTTCCACGGCTGCAAACGCGACCAATCGTTCTGCAAAAGAGCCATTGTCAATCCAGTCCAAAGCCCAATCCGCCTTTTTCTTCACACAATCCATTGTTTCGATTGCGTTGAACAGGTTGTTCTTCTCTGTCTTGTCCTTGATATATGTGTCAATAAGCAATGAGTAGGTTTCGCTGTGGATGTTTTCCATCGCGATTTGAAATCCGTAGAAAAACTTTGCTTCAGTATATTGAACCTCTGCCACAAAGTTTTCTGCTAAATTTTCATTTACTATACCATCGCTTGCCGCAAAAAATGCCAAGACATTCTTAATGAAGAAGCGTTCTTCATCATTTAGTTTATGCTCCCAATCGTGCAAATCTGGCCCCAAGTCAATTTCTTCAGCCGTCCAAAAACTGGCCTCAGATTTTTTGTAAAATGACCAGATATCATCGTGTTGAATTGGAAATAGGACGAATCGTTTGGGGTCTTCTTTGAGGATGGGTTCTTCTTGCATTGGTACTTATTTTTCTTTGATGCTTTTCGCTCTATATTTACTTCTTTACATTGAGCTAATCTCCTAGTTTAGAGGCGACAAGCTCCCTTTGTCATCTCTCAATGACATTGTTTAAAACACTGATCTACAATAAGTTAAATGCGGAATATGCTGTTTTAGCAAGGGGCAAAGAACATTGCCTTCCGTTTTTATTGTGAAGCAAATTTTCACAAAAATGCCTCGCGAGGCAAACCAATTTCATTAACAATCGGTCCTGTTTTTTAACACTAAATTTTAATTGAGAATGTTTAAAAATTAATTTCTTAAACCTTAACTCAACGTTAACGGGAGTTGTAAGATTTCGGCACTGTTAATTCGCTGAAGAATCACTTTTTACATTTGGTTTATTGATCTGCTTGTTTCATTTTATCCAACTCGATTACAGCCTCTTCTAATGCTGAATACCATTCTGCACCGTATTTTCTGATCAAAGGATCTTTTAAGAATTTATAAACGGGGACTTTGAGTTCTTTACCTAAGCTACATGCATCCGAGCAGATGGTCCAGCGTTCATAATTCACTGCCTCAAAAGTTGGGTATTTTTTAGTTCTAATTGGATAGAGATGACATGAAATCGGCTTTCGAAAGTGCGTTGCCCCATCGTTCCAAGCCATTTCGATTCCACATTTGGCAGTTCCATCCTTTTCAAATACTGTAAATGCACACTCTTTTCCTTCCCTTAGTGGAGTCACCCAATCTCCATCTTTATCCTTCACTGATGTTCCTTGGGATTCAATAGACTCAACACCTTCAGGCCTGAGGTAGGGCCGAATATTTGAGAACTCCTTGGCAATTGTCACCATTTCCTTTTTATCCAATGGTGCTCCAGAATCTCCATGAACACAGCAAGCGCCCTTGCAGGCGCTTAGGTTACAAACAAACTCTTCTCTCAATACTTCGAGAGAGATTATCTGATCATTTATCTGAATCATAGTCGCGAAGGTGAATAATATTCCCTGTTTTGAATTATCTCAATTATTCAAAGCCTAGCCATTCTACATTTGCCGCTATGAATCAGGAAGATCAATTCAAAAATGTCATTAGCCATGCCAAGGAGTATGGGTTTGTTTTTCAGTCGAGCGAGATATATGATGGGCTTAGTGCGGTCTATGATTACGGACAGCTAGGAGCAGAGCTTAAGAATAATATAAAGCAGTATTGGTGGAAAAGTATGGTGCAAATGCATGAAAACATTGTCGGGATTGATTCCGCGATTTTTATGCACCCCACAACCTGGAAGGCTTCGGGGCATGTCGATGCATTTAATGATCCATTAATTGACAATAAAGACAGCAAAAAGCGATATCGAGCAGATGTCTTGGTAGAAGATCATATTGCAAAAATTGAAAGTAAAATCGAAAAGGAAATCACTAAGGCGGCAAAACGTTTTGGGGATTCTTTTGATGCAGAAATGTTTGCCCAAACAAACCCGCGTGTGGTTGGATACAAGGAGAAGATTGCGGCAATAGAGACTCGAATGAAGCGATGCTTGGAGGAAGAAGACCTCGAAGATTTTAAACAATTGATCATTGATGAAGAGATCGTAGACCCAGTTGGAGGCTCAAAAAATTGGACGGACGTGCGTCAGTTTAACTTAATGTTCAGCACAGAAATGGGCTCTGTGGCAGAAGGGGCAAACACCATTTACTTGCGCCCAGAGACGGCTCAGGGGATTTTCGTTAACTATTTGAACGTCCAAAAAACGGGCAGAATGAAACTTCCATTCGGAATTGCTCAAATAGGAAAGGCATTCAGAAATGAAATCGTTGCTAGACAATTCATTTTTCGAATGCGCGAGTTCGAGCAAATGGAAATGCAGTTTTTTGTGAAGCCGGGAACGGAAATGGAATGGTATGAGCATTGGAAACGAGAGAGACTTAATTGGCACTTATCTCTGGGCACTCCAGAATCGGAGTACAGATTTCATGACCACATTAAGTTGGCGCACTATGCAAATGCCGCGGCTGACATTGAATTCAATTTTCCATTTGGATTCAAGGAACTTGAAGGAATACACTCACGCACTGATTTTGATTTAAAACAACACGAAAAGCACAGTGGTAAAAAACTGCAATACTTTGACCCAGAAAGCAATGAGCACTTTGTTCCCTATGTAGTTGAAACAAGTATCGGTTTAGATAGGATGTTTTTAGCAATGCTGTGTAGTGCATATCAAAACGAACAGCTGGAGGATGGATCTGAGAGAGTTGTATTAAAGTTACCTATAAAATTAGCTCCTTATAAGGTGGCTGTTATGCCACTGACCAAAAAGGATGGATTGCCAGAAAAAGCAAGAGCAATTATTGACGAATTGAAATTTGACTTCATGTGTCAATACGATGAAAAAGATGCAATAGGACGCAGATACCGGAGGCAGGACGCGATTGGAACACCATTCGCTGTAACCGTAGATCATCAAACGCTTGAAGACAACACGGTGACCATTCGAGACAGAGATACAATGCTGCAGGACCGAGTGCATATTGATGAACTTGCAACTAGGTTGTTTTCATCGCTCCGGAAATAGGAATTGGTTTGATTTTTGCTTACTCCGCGGTTTGCAATTGAATTTTATGAAGCAAACCCTGCTTTTCATCTTTTTGGTTTTATCTTCTTCGGTTGGTGCACAAGTAGTTACGGTTCGCGATGCGGTGAACAGGCAACCACTAGAATTTGTTACTGTAATTAGTTGGCAGCCAAAAACGTATGCGATTACCGATGGAAAGGGCAGGGTTGACTTAACACAGTTTGCGGGTAGCGATAGCATTGTATTTCAAGAGGTCGGTCACAAGGAAATACAACTTACATACGATCAGTCGATAGAATTAGAAAGCATCTTGATGGAAAGGGGTGAATTTGATCTTGGTGGTGTCACGATAAGCGCTGCGAGATGGAAACAACCAAAAAGGGATGTTCCAAATAAGATCACCGCCATTGATCCTGATCAGGTCTATTTCGAAAACCCGCAAACTGCGGCAGATTTGTTAGAATCCTCAGGCGAGGTATATGTTCAAAAGAGCCAAATGGGTGGGGGAAGCCCAATGATTAGAGGGTTCGCAACAAATCGGGTAATGTTAAGTGTAGATGGAGTCCGAATGAATAACGCCATTTTCAGAAGTGGCAACCTACAAAATGTGATTTCTCTCGATCCTTTAGCCATTGAAAATGCAGAGGTGGTTTTTGGCCCTGGCTCCGTGATCTATGGAAGCGATGCCATTGGTGGTGTAATGAGCTTCTATACCACTGAACCCGATCTTTCTCAATCCGATGAACCATTGGTGAAGGGAAATGCATTTGTGAGAGGATCTACTGCTAATCGTGAGCGAACTGGACACCTAGATTTCAATATTGGATATAGAAAGTTCGCCATGGTGACCAGTGTTTCCTACTCAGACTTTGAGAATTTGATGATGGGATCAAATGGACCGGATGAATACTTGCGTTACCACTACATAATTAGTGAAAACGGGATTGATGTAATGGTTGAAAACCCAAATCCAAGGGAACAAATATCCACTGCTTACGATCAGGTTAATTTGATGCAGAAATTCAGATACAAACCCAACCGATTTTGGGAAATAACTTACGGAGGACATTATTCAACCACTTCCGACTTTGGGCGATACGATCGTCAGATCAGATATCGTGGAGATACCTTGAGGTCTTCCGAATGGTATTACGGCCCGCAAGAATGGATGATGCACACGGTAAATGTGGTAAACGTCAAACCAAATAAAATTTATGACAAGATGAGTTTGACGACTGCTTATCAGATGTTTAAAGAAAGTAGGAATGATCGGGATTATCAGTATCGATATCGTACAAACGCGGTAGAACGTGTTTATGCTCCCTCTGTGAACCTTGACTTTGAGCAAGATTTAGGAGAACGGCATGAACTGTTTTATGGGTTAGAGGGAGTGTATAATCTAGTTCATTCTAGAGCATCTATTAAGGATGTCAAATCGGAAATAAACACACTAGCTCAAACTCGATATCCCCATGAATCTATTTGGGTTTCTACTTCGGCTTATGTGTCGGATCAGTTCAGAATCAATGACATATTCACCTTGCAATCGGGCATGCGCTACAGCCTTGTAATGATCAATGCCCAACTGGACACTTCCTTTTTGCCTTTGCCAGAAACAGAAGTCGATTTAATGATGGACGCCTTGAATGGTTCGCTTGGACTGGCCTATAAGCCAAATGACAAGGTGCAATTGAACCTAAATTTGTCAACTGGATTTCGGGCCCCGAACATCGATGATATTGGCAAAACATTTGACTCGGAGCCAGGCGCAGTTGTTATACCTAACCCAGACTTGTCGCCAGAATACGCCTATAACGGTGAGCTGGGTCTAGTCAAAATTTTCAAAGATTTTTTAAAGTTAGATGCTACTATATATTATGCTTGGCTCAATAATGCCTTGGTTCGAAGAAATGATCAATTAGGAGGTCAAGATAGTGTTCAGTATGGCGGAGATTTGAGTCAAGTTCAGTCTATACAAAATGCGGCCAATGCTCAAGTGTATGGAGCGCAGGCTGGGTTTGAGTGGAAAATATGGCGTGGAATAACAATGGGGTCGCGCATAAATTACCAGAAGGGGCAAGAGGAATTGGATGATGGTTCGGTAGCTCCATTGCGTCATGCACCGCCAGTATTTGGATCAGCACGTATTGGTTATCAGCGCGAGCGCTTGCAGGCACAAGTATCCACTGAATTTAACGGTAAGGTAAGTAATCGCAACCTAGCGCCATCCGAACAAGGAAAGGATTACATCTACTCTTTGAATAGTGGGGGCGATCCATACTCACCGAGTTGGATGGTGTTAAACTCACGTGCTTCCTACCAAGTAAAAGACAATTTTATGGTGAGTGCAGGAGTCGAAAATATTCTGGATAAACGCTATCGGCCCTATTCATCTGGAATATCAGCTCCAGGGAGAAATTTCATAGGCTCCGTCCGATATAGTTTCTAATTAAATCCGATCTAGGTTTGTTCGCGTAAGTATTGAATTTTCATTGTCGCCTGTATTAAGAGTGGAGGCAGGCTCGAACAGCATCACCTCAACTTCTTCTTTGGCCACTGGCTTGTGTTCTATGCCACTCGGAATTACGATAAACTCGCCTGGACTTAGGTTTACAGATTTATCTCTGAATTCTATGCATAGCTTCCCTGAAATGACGAGAAACATTTCGTCTTCATGCTCGTGCGAATGCCAAACGAACTCGCCAAGGAGCTTGGCAAGTTTCACATGCTGACCATTGAGTTCGGCTACAATCTTGGGATTCCAATGGTCATGGAAGAGATTGAGTTTTGATTGGATGTTTACTTTATTGATCATACTCCAAATTGTTTCAAGTGATGATCTAAGTGTTTGATCATTGCCCAACTCCAATCTTCGGCAGATAATTCGCCAAGCCAAACATGCTTTCTAGAAGCGGCAACATCCGGCCCATCATCTGAATACTTCTGTAAATTGGTGAGTAGTCGCGCTTTTTCCAATTCGAATTTTTCATGATTTACGACTTTGAAGTACGGAGCCGTGGGCGAACTTTGTTTGTAAGCAGATTTACCAATGATGGCTGTTTTCATCATGGGTTTGAGTAGGAAGCGCATGATGGGGTTAACTTTTGCCTGTCGTTGTCCATTGTTGTACTCAAAAACTAAACTGCAATGTGCGAGCATTTCGGAAACACTCATTTTACCCCAATCAGGTTGTGATTCAGGTGTCAATTGTTCAATTCGTGTTTTATAGGAGGCTAGGGTGGATTTGTCGAAAATGGATTCCATGTACTATGGTTTTATGAGAACACAAGAGCCACTTTTGTCTGGCATTGGTATAGGAATGAGTTTTTGTTCTTGGCAATATTCATCTACTGCTGTTCTCGCTCCAGGCCATGCATTGTAGTCGTGAACAATGATGAATCCTCCGGGATTCAATTTTGGATAGAAAAACTGTAGACCTGAGATAGTCGGTTGATATAAATCCGCATCCAAATGAACTAGGGCGAAATGATCATTTTTTAGCTCGTTTGTTACCGAATCGGGAAAGTACCCTTTGATGAATTGGATGTTACCGGTTGATGGTTTAATGATTTTTCTAACCAGATCGATACCAGTATTCGAAAAGTGATCCTCGGTGGTTGAAAGTCCTGTGACCGATTTCTCTTTGTCTACATCTTTTTTCGGGAAACCTGAAAATGTGTCTAGCAAGTAAAGCTTTCGGTCAGGAAAATAGTGATGAAACAGTTTTGCACTTTGGCCTTTGAAAACTCCTAATTCTGCGATTGAACCATTTACTTTTCTATCCCCTATGCTTTTGCAAAGCAGCAATAACATGTCTCTGCGAACATTGTCATGCATGTAAAGGCCTAGGTCATCACGTTCGATTTCGCCTTTTGGAAAAAACCCACCAAATGAATTATGAAACTCACCATCATACCAAAGTGATCGTGGATCGATATCCATTCTGCCCTGAATGAAAAAAGGAAAGGCGCTGAACCACTCCGAAAGAGTGATAAGCGCCTTAATTTTTGTTTGTTTTATTCTATTGAACACTCGAGTTGAATCGAGTTCGAAAGTCGGCTAATTGAGTTATTCCGCCAACATTATTTCTTCTGCTTTATCGACAAAAATGTCTTCGGCAGCTTGAGTAGTTACTTTGTTCTTATTGCCTTTCTTCACTGTAATGTACATTCTGCGGGATCTTGCTGGGTCAGCCCCCAACTTAGTTTCCATGTCGGCTGCATTTAAGAAAGTGCTGTGTGACCAGTTGTTTCCATCAAAAATTTGCGCACCGTCATTAGCATGAATACTAAGACCTGTACCAATTCCTGGCATATCAACATTACTCCATTTCAGGTCGCCTGAACCAGCCCCGTTGGGTGTTCCATACTCCGAACTCCAATGATTGATTAACATTTGACAATAATTACCTTCTACATAAAAGGTTCTGAGCGTTTCGCCATTTTGAACTTCTGTATCTACGTAAACATATATCGGGTCCTGAGCGTGCGCTCCAACTGCGAAAAGGGTAACTAAAAGACTAAAGACTAACGTTTTCATATTATTCTTAATTATTGTTCGAATTCTAAGATCGATTTCAGATCGAATATACATTGTTTTAGACGGTAAATAATGTGAAAGGATGCCAACACTTATTTCCATTTCCTGAATAGTCATGAATGACTCTTGAGTTGCAAGTTAATTCGACCGTTTTTTATTTGTTATTGTAGAAATTCATTGTGCGCTCTAAACCAATAGATGAGAATGAAAGTATGGCATCGCCAATCATTTTTAATCGCTCATCCAGTGCATCACTTTCTTCTTTTGTCCAGGGGGCAAGCACATAGTTCACTTGTTGCCCTGGTTGGAAATCGTTTCCCACTCCGAATCGCATTCTAGGATAGTGACTACCCCCGATCTGCTCTTGAACGCTTTTTAATCCATTGTGGCCTCCATCACTTCCCTTAGCACGAATGCGAATTTTTCCAAAAGGCAAGGACAAATCATCCGTAATAATCATCACGCGTTCAACGGGAATTTTTTCTTGCTGCATCCAATAGCGAACAGCGTTGCCGCTGAGGTTCATGAAAGTGCTTGGTTTAAGTAAAATCAAATTACGGCCTTTATGCTTTAAACTGGCGACATCACCATATCTGGCAGGTGTAAAAACAACATTGGACGCACTAGCTAGTGCGTCCAATGTTTTAAAGCCTATGTTATGTCGGGTTTCCGAGTATTGTTCACCTGGATTTCCGAGTCCAACAATTAAATACTTCATGCGAAGGATTTAGGATTCTGCTGGTGCTTCTGAAGCGTCAGCTCCTTCTGTTGCTCCCTCAGCTCCTTCTTCACCCTCTTCTTCCTCATCATCAGTAGTGACAGCCTTACGAGAAGTCTTCACTGCTACAACAACTCTGTTGCTAGATTCAAGGATTTCGAGATTTTCAATGTCAAGTCCACCGACCTTTTTGGAATCTCCAATCTTCATTTTGGAAATATCTACCACAATTTCGTCTGGAATGTTTTCAATTAAACCTCTCACCAAAAGTTTTTTGGCATTATGTCTTAATACACCGCCATTCTTTACACCTATGGAAGCTCCAGTTAGTGTCAATGGAATTCTCATCGTTGTGAGTTTACCTGGCAATACCTCAATGAAATCAAGGTGTAACAAGTTGTCCTTCACAGGATGAAATTCTGGGTTACGCATTACTGCTACCAGTTTTTTGCCATCTACATCAAGGTTTACTTGATACACATTTGGTGTGTAGATGAGCTTATTGAGTTCTCGCTCGTCAGCATAGAAGTGAACATTTGATTCACCGCCATAAGCAACACACGGAACTTGACCTTCTCTACGCAGTTGTTTGGCCGTTTTAGTGCCTAATGACTCTCGTAGATGTCCTTTAATTTCGATCGTTTTCATATCGATTCGTGATTAATAATTAAATAATGAATTGCGAACTAATTGATTCATAACTAACAACGCTTCGCATGGTGTTCGCAAATAAATCTGCCACGCTAAGCACTTTGATCTTATCCGAATTTTGTTTGAGCGGAATGGTGTCAGTCACCACCAACTCAGTCAAACTGGAATTATTTATTCTTTCATAGGCAGGACCACTCAACACAGGGTGAGTGATCATTGCACGTACTGTTTTTGCACCATGCTCCATCATCATTTCTGCTGATTTGGTCAAGGTGCCAGCGGTATCGATTAAGTCATCAACCAACACAACATCTTTGCCCTCAACATCACCAATTACGGTCATGGATTCAATCTGATTGGCCACTTTTCTTTGCTTGTAGCAGATAGCTAAATCACAATTTAGGTGTTTGGCGTATGCATTGGCTCGTTTTGTCCCTCCTGTGTCCGGAGCGGCCATGATAAGGTCTGGCAATGCCAAGCTCTGCAAGTAGGGTAGAAAAATAGATGATGCGAAGAGGTGATCTACTGGAACTTCAAAGAATCCTTGGATTTGATCTGCATGAAGGTCCATGGTCATTACTCGAGTAACACCTGCAGCACTCAACAAATTAGCAACCAATTTTGACCCAATCGAAACTCTAGGCTTGTCTTTTCGATCTTGTCTTGCGTAGCCATAATATGGCATAACCGCGATGATGTTTTTAGCAGAAGCGCGTTTAGCGGCATCTACCATTTGCAAAAGCTCCATCAAATTATCGCCCGGAGGGTTTGTACTTTGAATGATAAAAACATCTGCACCCCTCACTGTTTCCTCAAACGAAGGTTGAAACTCTCCATCGCTAAAGCGCAGGATGTTCACATTAGCCAGGCTCTTACCATAATGACTAGCGATGTTTTCGCCAAGAATCCTGGTCGCGGTGCCCGCGCAAATTTTTACTTCTTTTGACATAGTTGATCTTCGAAAAAGGGTTGCAAATGTAATTAATTGTACTGCTCTAAATAGAGTTAAGCGCAACTAAAATAAGCAGTTATAATGGCGTGCCAATGGTGAGTGACCAATATCAGAGTTTATTAGGTCTAAGAGATAAAGAAGGCCCGCTGTTTGGCGAGCCTTTTCTGAAAGTGTACCCAGGACCGGGGTCCCTTCAATTTCGCTGCGCTTCATTCAGGATAAACTTCTCCCCCGTTAACATTTGAGCACAAAAAAGGCCCACCAAACGGTGAGCCTTTTTGAATGTACCCAGGACCGGGGTCGAACCGGTACTTCCGAAGAAACTGGTGTTTGAGACCAGCGCGTCTACCAATTCCGCCACCTGGGCATGGTGTGTATTCACTGTACTTACACAGTGTAAGTGAAGCGGGGCGCGAAAATAAAAAAGATTAGAATGTATTACTCGTTAATAATTGCCGTCCAAATGCTTTGTTTACCATTTTCAAATCGAGTCCAAATCGGACGAACTAGTCCATTGTAAACGCAAATGTTGTTATAGTCTCCAAAAAATCTGGCTCCTGTTGGGTCAAAGGGAGATTCACTGATTTTTTCATTAGTGAAAGATTGACCGCCATCATGGGTTTTGGCTAGATAGACGTCCGTTAAACTATTTGAATGATTTCTGCGATCGTAAAACACGAAATATAGGTGGCCATTCAGCTGGTCAATATCCATCCACGTGAAAAACTGGTGCGAACTGCCTTGATCGTTATTCACCTTCATGGGTTTGCTCCAAGTCAACCCAAAATCGTTGGATTTTGTGAGCCATATGTCCGTATTGTCTGCCCCATTTCTCTGGTCTGCCCAGTTGATATAAAGCGTGCCCGTATTTGGTCCGCCTGAGCGGTCGCATTTTATGATGGGCATGCCGTTGGCCCTGCCCAATCCAGGGATTTCAAAATCCCACAAAGCGCCTGAATCAATGGCAACTATCTCCTCAGATATGCTGGTTACTTCTCCAGTATTACGATCTACGGTTGATTTGACCATTATGATTTTCCCATCTAATCCCCAAGCGGTGTAAATGTTTCCAAATTCGTCCACATCAGATGTAGCCCCTTCGGCTGTGGAGCTATTGTCTACACAATTGCCTGGTAGTGTGGTGAGTTGAACAGGTTCTGACCAACGCTTGCCGTTTTTACTAAACGACCTTAGAATGTTCGATTCACATGTGGGTGATTCATCACCGTATTTGTCAAACTGGGTCCAGGTGGCGATCATACGATCAAAAATGGGGTCAAATGCCACCCATTCTTTGTCTTGCTGTTTGGGACGGTTAAGTCCGATGCTTGAGCCGCGTGACCAACGTTTACCGCTACTTTTTGACGTTTGACATACGATTCGATCTAGAATCCAAGGGCTTCCCCATCCTAAACCCGTTGGGTCGCTTAGGTGGAAATAATGGAAGTGACCTTTCAGATCAGAAACGATGCATGGATCACCGTAAACACCGTGTCGAGATCGCATTTTTTTGGATGCCCAGGTCAATCCCCCATCTTCAGATCGATACACATATTTGAGTACAGCTCCCGCGACCATCACGTTGGGCTCCGTTTTGCTGATAGAAATACTTGGTTCGCAAACGGGGTAATTGAGTCCTGTAGATTCAAAAATCTGCACGTTTGGATATTTTGACTGACCGATAGCAACGGTTGCGATAAAAAGGAAGGAAAAATGCCACCATTTATACATGTAGCAAATGTGTGAAATAAAAAAGTCCAAGTGCCATTGGGCTGACACTTAGACTTTATGGTTATAGGGTTAGAAAGTTTCTTTCCGATACCAATGTAGATATCATGTAAAGATTTTTAGGATTTATGGGATAAACTCCATGAAAAATGTGACGAACCGCATTTTTCAAGAAGTGAGGCAAAAAAAAGCCCCGTTCAAAAAGTTGAACAGGGCTTTTTTGTTAGTGGTGTTTTAGTGTGATTTGATCACACTATAGGAGTACGATTGATTCTTATCAGAATCAGCAAGTCGGATAATGTAATTACCTGCTGCATGACCTGTGAAGTCAACCGTTAGTCTATTGTCAATCGAGTTGTTTCCATCTTGACTCCAGATGAGTCTTCCAGACATATCATACATAGTGATCTGCTCAAAATCGGTAAGTGACTTTGATTCGATGATGATATAATCTGAAGCTGGATTTGGATATAAACTCAGTTCTAGTTCTGCGGGGATTTCGTCAATAGCCGTTGGAGTCAAAAATCCTTGCTGGTAGCCTTGTGTTAAGGCGCCATCGGTACCAATGGTAGAGGTAACTACCATTTCACCGATGGTGTAGGACATTGACCCACCGCTACTTTCGACTTCCGCTCCTGCGCTGGCAATCACCTCTTGCGCTTGGATGCTGCCACCCAAGACAAAAAGGAAAGTGAACAGAGCTGAAACTTTAATCATTTTCATAGTTGTGTGTTTTTAGTTTTCTAATGCTTCAATTCTAGCTTTCAGGTCTTCAATCATAGCTTCATTAGCCTCTATGATTGCTTGCTGCTCTTGAATACCTTTGATGAGTACTGGAATCAAGGCTGTGTAGTTCACGGCTTTGAAATCAACAGCTTCGCCTGCTTCAACAATGGCTTCTTGAATCAATTCACCATCTTCTCCATATTCAGCGGGAGTAATGATTTCGTAATCAAGACCTTGTTCCTTTGCGTTGCGTTCGCTCATTTGCAGTTTTGGATTATGAGTTTCCTGGATCAAATTTGGAAAAACCTCTTCCAATTCTTGAGCGACTAAACCTAACTGCTCAACTTCTGGGAGTCCCATTGTTGGATACTTATCGATATCAAACTCATATACTTTAGGCTGCAGCTGCATGATGTCTGATATGGCACCTTCATAATTGCGGATATTCTTTTTCAGCTTTCTATCCGAAGCTGAATATCCTCCAGTAGAATATGTTAATCCTGAATTGTAGGAAGCGTAATTGACATTGTATCCACCACCTGCATAATTGAACGTTCCGTACGCATAATCATAATACCCAGATGCATATGCATAGTTGTATGTTCCATACGCAGATCCATAGTTTTCATACATGTATGACAGATTATACGTTCCATAGGTACGTCCTAGGTTACCAGAATTTTTATAGACATAGTTATAATTACCATATGCATAACCATAATTGGATGTGTAATAATTGTTTACATTGTTATAGGTACCGTAATTAGCACCGCTTACGGCACGGATGTAATTGTGAGCTCCCCAATTTGTACTGCTGCTTGATGTCTTGTAGATGTAGTTTTTAATTCCATAAGATGAGCCAGATCCATAGTACATGTTGTTATAAACTCCGTATTCGGTGCTGTTCATATAATAGATGTTTTGATATAAACCAATTGCTCCAGAGCTTCCATCATAAAGTACGTTGTACAGACCGTATCTGTAACCCGTACCATAGTAGTCATAGTTATGAAGAGCATAAGTGCTAGATCCAGAATACTCACGATCAATATATATTCCACCTAGGTTATTACCTGGATTAAGCGTTAGTTTATAATTAGTGATAGGATCGTTGGTTCCTATTCCAATTAAGGAGTCATCCATGTTATATAAAGTGTCACCAGAACGAACCCAATCACCATCATCAACAAGTGCACTTAAATCCACTTCGTGTACGACTCCATCCTCAGTAATTTGAAGCATAGTATCGCCATCCATCACCATGTCTGTAATCAATTCATTGGTTGAATCTACGTCCATGTCTGCCGTGATGTGGGCTGCAAGATCTGTGGCATTCGTTGCAATATCAGTAGCATTCGTTGCAATATCAGTAGCGTTTGTTGCAATATCAGTAGCATTCGTTGCAATATCAGTAGCGTTTGTTGCGATGTCGGCAGCATTAGCTCCGATTGCAGAATCATTCGCAGCAACACCTGCGCTTTGATCATAACCGCTTAAGTCAACGGTTCCACCATCGATGCTCAACACCAATGAATCGCCCGTAAGCATGATAGACTGCACCTCGTTTGTTGAGTCAGCATCGGCATCATCTACGTGCAATGCTGAGTTTGCATACTCTGCATAAGGAACTGAAATAAGTTCTGATGTGTTGCTCACCGTGTAGGATGATCCACCCGCTGGGTCCATTTCTACTTTGATGAAATGAGCATCGCTTCCCCAATCGATCGTGGAGATGTCTCCGGTGGCACCGGTGCCTGCTCCAATCTGAAAATTAAGCATGCCATATACATTCGTTGTGGCGCTATGTGTTTCAGAATAAACTTCGGTTCCTGTGGCTGAACCGGATAGAATCGTGACCTTGACACCAACGGTGCCGTCAGACACGACCACGCCTGCAGCATCACGAGCAACAGCCTGATAGTTAAATTTTGATGGCGACTGTGCCATCGCAGTGATTCCCATGAGAAGCCCTGCTACAATTAATGAAAGATGTTTCATTTTGATTTGTAATAAATGGTTAATTAGAAATTTATGATCGGCAAGTATAATTTTTTTTCGATTAAACTAACAATTCATATAAAACATTAAAATCTAAACTATAGAGGGGAAAATAGACTTGGCCTAAAAAGGCATTAACAGCGCAAAAATGTAGATGAAATAACGGATGGATAACCAGGCTTAGTGATCAGCCTTGAATGATTCTGTTGGGTCAACCATCGGGGAAACATTGTTTGTTAAATCGACATCTGCTGTGCGCTGCTGCTGATCTATTTCAATCCGCTTAATTTCTGAGAGGTTTCTCTCAACAATCAAAGAATAGCTCGGGAAGGCCCATGGCCAAGCAGTTTTATGGATCAAAGTTGAGTCTTTTTTTGCTCCTCGCATGCGCTCAATGGGTATGTAGTATGTCTCTTGTGCTTCCTCCAGCTGTAATGTGATTTCAATGGGCAAATGCAGCCCCCCTTTCTTTTCAATGACAATTTGTGTGTTTTCGCCTTCCGTAAAAACAGAAGCAATGCTGTAATCGATTTGCTTCGTTGTTCCTATCCAACCTTCGAAATACCAATCCAATTCCAACCCTGATGTTTTCTCCATAACCCGCTTGAAATCGGTAGGCGTTGGATGCTTGAACTTCCATTCGTTGAAGTAGCTTTTCATGCCCTTGTAGAAAACATCTTTACCCAGTATGTATTCTAGTTGGCTCAGGAAAACACATCCTTTAGAATAGGAGGCCACTCCATAACTAGCATTAATTTCATAATGATCTGCGTGGGTGGTTAGCGGTTCTTCGGTTTTATTGGTCACATGTTTAATGTAGCTCTCATAGCTCCTTTTGTGGGGGTTGGCGCTATTTCTCTTTCCGAGCAAGTCGAGTACAATATTTTGAGCAAACGTGGTGAATCCTTCGTCCATCCAAGGATACTTTAGTTCGTTGGTTGCTAACACTCCGTAATACCAATTATGGATGGCCTCATGAACCGTTACACTTACCAATCCTCCAAATGAACCTGTGCCAGCGATCATCGTACACATGGGGTATTCCATTCCTCCATCCCCCGCCTGAATTACGCTGAACTGTGGGTACGGATATTCACCAAACCTTTCGTTCATAATATCGAACAGTTTGACAGTTTGTTCTTCTAGGCGATGCCAGTTGTCATTTATTGTGGTGTCTTTCAAGTGATAGAAATTCAATTCCGTTCCATTCGATGTGAAAGCACTACTTCTTACAAATTCAGGGTCGGCTGCCCATGCAAAATCATGCACATTCTCTGCTACGAATCGCCACGTTCTGCTCTCGGATTTGGTCTGTGTTACTTCTGGATTTTGCAGCACGCCCGTACCTCCGACAACGTATTGAGAGTCTAAGGTGATATTCACATCAAATGTTCCGAAAACGCCATGAAACTCTCTGCACACATATGGGTCGGTGTGCCATCCATCTGCATCGTATTCGGCCATTTTTGGATACCATTGAGTCATGGTATAATCCACCCCTTCCGAGTTATTTCTTCCGCTTCTTCGAATTTGCACGGGGACCTGACTTTCAAAGTCGAGATGAAATGTACAGGAAGTATTGGGTAATAGCGGGGAGTTTAACATTATAGTCATCAATGTTCCTTCCACCGTGTAACGCACCGGTTGCCCATCCTGCAGTATTGAATGTATTTTATGGTAACCCACTTCAGATTCTGAAAGGGTTTGAATTCTATCCTTAATTCTGGGGTCCGGATCACTGATAGTGCGAGACCTTACATCCATGGAGCTACCTGGTTGGAAGGCATTGAAATAAAGGTGAAAAAACACACGATTCAAAGTATCTGGAGAGTGGTTGGTATAGACCAGGTTTTGTTTACCTAAAAACTGATGCTTTTCATGATCGAACACTATATCCATTTCATAATCTACCTTTTGTTGCCAATACCCATTCTGAGAAATACAGTTTTCGGATATCAGCAGTAATATGATTGCTATACAGAATCGAGTCATATCAGAATGAATGTTATGCTTAGGCGAATTGCTTGATATCTAGTTTGAGCCAATCCAGTGTGGATTGATGAAAAATGTTTTTTCTGGTTGTTTCATCGAAATTTCCATCTTCAATAAATTGTCCGATAGTCAAGTCACCTAGCGGAAATGGATAATCGGATCCTAGGCAAACCTTGTTTGATCCAACGTGATCAATGATATAATGAAGCGCCTTTTCATCATGTGTAATGCAGTCTAACCAAAACTTTCCGAGGTATTCGCGAGGATTTACAGGATTGTCAATCGCGACCAAGTCTGGTCTGCAGTTAAATCCATGTTCAATTCGACCAATTGTTCCAATGAACGAGCCTCCGGCATGCGAATAACAAACACGAAGGTTCGGCAGTCGCTCGTGAACACCTCCAAAAATCATGGAGCAAGCTGCACGTGATGTCTCAGCGGGCATTCCAACCAACCAAGGCAGCCAATACTTTTTCATGCTTGGCATACCCATCATATTCCAAGGGTGTACCATGATTGCTAAGTCTAGATCTTGACAGGCCTTGAAAATTGGAAAGAACTCTTCTTCGCTTAGGTTTTTGTCATTGATGTTGCTACCGATTTGAATTCCGGGCATTCCTAACGCTTTGATTCGTTCAAGCTCTTTAATTGCAGTGTTTGCATCTTGCATTGGAACAGTACCAAGTCCAACATAATTCTTTGGATTGTCCGCCACCACTTGAGCAATATGATCGTTAAGAAACATGCTTAGTTCGAGACAGTCCGAAGGTTTAGCCCAATAACTGAACATCACTGGGATGGTGCACACCACTTGAACTTGAGTCTTCTGGGTTGCATATTCTTCAATTCTCAATTTCTCGTCCCAACAATTGGGCTGTATCGTTCTGAAGAATTCTTTCCCTTTTATCATATCAGCCGCACCGTCCTCTCGAGCTTCTAAATAGATGAAGTCACCATAACCAAATTTCTCTGCAAATCGAGGTAATTTGGCAGGTAGAATATGGGTGTGCATGTCGATCTTGAGCATAAGCTGAAATTTTTTGTGAAGATAGAATTTCAAAAAAATCGGAAACACCACCAAAAGTCAAGGTCAATTATACACTTGCAATATGCTTTAGCTCATCCGTAGTTTTATCGTAGATATAATATGTTCCGAGTGATTTGTCGCTGTACGTGCGAATGATGTATTTAACTTCTTCTTTTGTCGTGGGTCTAATGGCTACCTCGTATCCGTTTAACTCATCTTAGAGGCGCTTGAAAATCTTTTCTGATTCTTCGTCAAACAAGTGGTTCTGATTTCTCAGCAGAGTATCTAGCGGCAGTAATTAACTGTCGTTTTTTCGAGTAACTAATGCCTTGGATATCATTGGTCTCGTGGGCATATAGTTCTTCTATCTCAGTACCATTAGCAATATCGAAAATAATGGCCGCCTCTTTATCACGACCAATTTTCGATGTAGCATACACGGTTTTATTATTAAAAGTGAAAAATCGAGGAGAGATGCTTTCTTTGAAATTGCTGGTAATTACCGTTTTCCAATCATCTTGTTCGGTATCTTGGTAAAGATATCGGTGCTCACTCCATCCGTAACATTGGCCACTCTAAGTTTTCCTTCATGATCAGTCATCCAACTATTAATATTGCCAGGATTTTCAGCGATCATAGTCATCTCACCAGTTGTCAGATTTAATCGATAAGGATCAAAAACCTGTAGATTTCGCTTGGTATATCTTCTAAATCGTCAATCGTTTGTGAACGAACACCTTCCATTTTCGTCAAGGGCTTTACCTCCTCTGAGTTTGCGTCCGTGGCGACCAAATACCAATTCTCATTACCCCCATCATCTCGCATGAATACCAATTGATCACTATTGGCCCAGAAATACCCAGCAATGTCGCGACCGGTTTGGTAGGTTACTCGCTTGGTTTCCCCCGTGAATGTTCTTTCAAGATTCTTAGGGGGTTAAGTATGAATATTACTTGCCTTCTGGTGAAATTTGGTAAGACGTTTTTTCAGGATTCTTAAAGAAATCTTTGAGCTCAATTCTAGGAGCAATCTCCATGGTCATATCGTTTTTCGCTTCAGTTTCGCCATTTCTGCCACCGCAACTTGCTAAAAAAAATCGACAGATAGGCTGAGGCAAAAGGTTGATTTAATGTTCATAGCATAACAGGTTTAAGCTGCAAATAAAGCGAGTAAAAACCATGCGCAAATCCCACCACATGTTCAATGATTGGAAACGTGGATTGATGGTTATAGCTCTCTCTGATTTGTTCAATTTTCATGTGTTATCATGCTACATTTGCCTCGATGCAGGAAGATTCTACGACATATTCAGACCCAGAGAAGCAAGATCGATACGACAGGGCTTATTTAAGGTTGGCTAAAGAGTGGGCTAAGCTTAGTCATTGTAAACGAAAACAAGTGGGGGCGGTCATTGTAAAGGACTCTACGATCATTGCAGACGGTTACAACGGAACACCCACGGGCTTCGAAAATGAATGTGAAGATTATCATGGCGAGACAAAATGGTATGTTTTACATGCCGAGGCAAATGCTATATTAAAGGTTGCAAGGTCTTCTAACAAAGTCAACGGTGCTACGTTATATTTAACGAACTCACCTTGTAAAGATTGTTCAAAACTGGTTCTTCAAGCGGGCATAAAGCGCTTGGTTTATATCGATAAGTACAAGGATACCAGTGGAATAGACTTTCTAGAAAAGGCAGGTTTAGCGATTAAGCAAATCAATGATTTGAATGAGAAGTAACAAGACCCTCGTGCCCCTTTTATTAGCAATGTCTATGATTATAGGCGTTTTTTTAGGACTCGGAATTGGTGGAGGTGAGCAGCCATCCAAATCAAGTAAGTGGGAGAAAATCGACCAAGTTTTACAGTATGTAGAGCAAGATTATGTGGACAGCATTTCGCGCCAATCATTGGAAGAAGATGCCATTGCTTATCTGTTGCAAAGGCTTGATCCTCATTCTCATTACATCGCTCAAGAAGACGTATCTTTTGTCAATGAGACACTAAATGGTGGGTTTCAGGGCATAGGCATAGAATTCAACTTTAAGTTAGATACGGTTTACGTCATTAAAACCATTAAGAACGGTCCTGCTGAAACGGCTGGTTTAATCGCTGGCGATAAAATAATCCAAGCCGATACGGTATTGATTGCGGGCCTCGGTTATGCTACTTCAGACGTCATGAAGCTATTGAAAGGACCCGCGGGCTCAACGGTCAAGGTAAAAGTGTTGAGGGGGGAGTCACTAAAAGATTTGGCGATAGTGCGCGGTGAAATAGAATTGTCCAGCATTGAAGCGGCTTATCTCCTGAATGATTCGACTATATATGTGCGGTTAGAAAGATTTGCCAAGAATACCTTCCAAGAATTTATGGATGCCGCTTTGCCATTAAAGAGCGCTGGGGTAAAATACTTTATACTCGATTTAAGGGGAAATGGCGGTGGATTTTTAGACGCGGCCGTTGCTATCTCCGATGAGTTTTTGAGTGATGGTTTGCTGATAACCTATACGGAAGGTAAGTCAAGGCCGCGAAATGACTATGTGGCCACTAGGAAAGGATCATTTGAGGATTTGGGGCTACATATTCTCATTGATGGATACACTGCCAGTGCGAGTGAAATCGTTTCGGGAGCGATGCAAGATCATAAGCGAGCAATCATATATGGCAAGAGATCATATGGTAAAGGATTGGTTCAGGAGCAAAATGAATGGCAAGATGGATCGGCAACGAGGCTTACTGTAGCTCGATATTATACTCCTAATGGCCGGAGTATCCAGAGACCATACAATACCTTTGACTCGGAGTTTTTAATTACAGTGGATTCGACTGAATTAGGCATTGGCGGAATAATGCCTGATGTGGAAGTATTGAGAGATACGGCCGGAATAACTTGGTTGTACGCTGAAATTGTACACCGCGGTCTCATGCATGACTTCGTATATCATTACCGAGACGCGAATTACGATTTTCTGAGGCCATTGAGCTTTTCAAGTTATCAAGCGCAAGTGTCGGACAGTGAGCTGCTGGAAGGTTTGCATACCTTTCTAGATGGGAAGGGTTTTGAGATAGACGAAAGTGAGTGGAATCGATCAGCTCGAGTAATGGCACTCCGTATTCGGGCGCTTCTTGCGCGTGGTTTATACACCGAGAAAGAATATTTCATGATCATGAACACATCGGATGAGACCATCCGTGCCGTTTTAAGGCAAATAAAAAAGGCCGAAGTATAAATTCGGCCTTTGCAACGATCGAGGTGACTAAATTAATGGTTTTGACCTTCGTGGCCATCTTCACCGTGATTGTGGCCCTCGTGTCCGTCTTCAGTAGCAGCAGAGTCAGGTACAGCATCCTCCACCTCAGCAGCGGATTCTTCTAATTGATTCATAACTTCATCCACTTTTTTGTCAACTTGCTCTTCGTTTGACTTTTGTTCTTCAGCTTTTTGTTCCTCGCTTGCACCGCATGCGCTTGCAATCAGTGCTAGTGCGAATAGAGAGGGTAACAGTTTTTTCATCATGAGGTTTAGATTTTGTGGTTTACAATTAAAATATTTGAACAAATATATTCGAAATGTATAACCGCAACTAAAACCTTAGTTTGCGCTTTTGTTTCTGTAACATAAGTTGAATAATAAACCACAAGAAAATGGCATTTGAATTACCACAATTAGACTATGCGCACAATGCGCTCGAACCACATATTGACACCCGCACCATGGAGATCCACCATGGCAAACACCATGCTGGCTATACCAACAATCTCAATAGTGCGATTGCAGGAACTGACTTGGAAGGTAAATCCATCGAAGATATCCTTGCTAGTCTCGACATGAATAATGGGGCAGTTAGAAATAACGGGGGAGGATTTTACAATCACAGCTTATTTTGGAAAGTAATGTCGCCAAATGGCGGAGGACAACCTACTGGTGATTTAGCGAACGCCATCAACGCGGCCTATGGTTCCTTTGATGCTTTCAAAGAAGCTTTTGCGAAGGCTGCGGCTACTCGATTTGGCTCTGGCTGGGCGTGGTTATGCGTGCACAAAGGAGGCAAGGTTGAAGTTTGCTCCACCCCAAATCAAGACAACCCGTTAATGCCAGGAGTATCTTGCGGAGGAACACCAATTTTAGGCTTAGATGTTTGGGAGCACGCTTATTACCTCAATTACCAAAATAGAAGACCAGATTACATCAATGCATTTTTTAATGTAATCAACTGGGCTGAGGTATCAAATAGGCACGAAGCAGGGAAATAATCAACATTGAATTGAAATAAAAAAGGCAGCGAAGAGCTGCCTTTTTTATTTTATGTATCTGGAGATTACTCAATTACAGATCAAGTGATTAGGCTGGGAAGGTATTTACAAGGTAATTTCTGTCCGATGTTCAATACATCAAATGCTGTTTAGATTTTTCTCTCCAACCCGCTTGATTCTGATACTGTACAAAAAAAACTTTGAGATCACTTTGGTTGGCATAATCCACAAAGTGCCATAACCCTCTATTACCATCGACTTGATTTGGATTATCAACCTTAAACACTTTCAAATCACATTGATTCTCATATTGTACTTCGAATACTTTAATGTCTGCTTGATTAGCATAATCAACTGAATAAACTTTTTGTGAGATCGAGTAAAAAGGTATAAGAACGAAGAGCATAGTGACGTACTTCAGGTTATCATCAATTTAATATTCTAATATTCATTGATATCAGGTTCATCTTTTTTCTAATCAATTTCTTCAAGATAAAAAAGGCCTTTAGAAGACGTTTTCAATGTGGAGCTTTGTTAATCTTCAAGCTCAATGAGAACTTCCTGATACTTTCCGAGCATGGTGGCGGTCTCAATCCCAACGTTTCTGAGACTATCAGAGAACCTGTCAGCACTTTCTTTATCAATAAAATCACGGCTCACGATCAAGTATTCGTTTATAACTTCAATGTTGAGTTTATTGCTTTTAGCTACGTCAATCATTTGCTCTAAGTCTTCGTTTTTTAAAGACTCTTTGTAGGAGCCGATCACTAACCTATATTCAATTTGTCTCTCGAAATCATTGCCAATTTGTTCAATAGCTTCTTGCCGAGATATGGTTTTATCAGGGTATTTATATGGCTCTAATTTATCCCCGCTTATTTCATCAACCAGAGACTTAAACAAATCTGGCGTTTCATTGGGTTGGGAGAGAGGCTCCTTCATTTCGTCCACTATTTGCTCTTCCGCTGGCTCCTTTTCCCCTAATTCTACTCCAGAAAAATCAATCAATCGATCCTTTTCATAAAATATAAAGTCGTAGCTATATTCCTTCATTCCATTAAAATCAACCAGAACCTCGGCATTTTTAGATTCTAACATTTCTTGGTAGCCATGCTTGCAGGTCAGTTTGTAAATTCCCGCTCCTGGGATTGACAAATTGTAGTTACCAAATTCATCCGTCAATGTTTTATAAACCTCACCATTTTCTGACTCTGCTATAATTATGAGACTCTCCAAATTAAATGATGCTAATCGCGATCTCTTGGCTTTAATTATGGACACTGAACCTCGGACGTGATAATTCTTAATAAATGGGACTTCAATTATCTTATCCTCATTTATAAGTATTTCTTGCTCAAATCCAAAAGTCGGGTGCAAATCAGACATATTAAAAAGCTCATAAAACTTAATATCATAAGTCGCAGCAGGGATCTTGTTAAACCTAACCCTGCCAGAAATATCCGTAATGAGATCAGTATTGGGTGACCGGGAATGCTTTTTATTAATTAAATCTTGTTTTTCAGCTCTCAAGCTAATATTAACATTGGGCAAAAAGGGCTCATTATTTTCTTTGCTTCCGTTACCGTTTAAGTCCTCGAAACATAAAATTATGAGCTTATAAAATTTCTCATAGGGTTGTTGCCAATAGAAGGACTTTTGGATTGCTGCGTTTATGTTGATGTTTTTATTACTAATCTCTCCCGTTGGACTTTCATAGGAAGAAGCAAACCAATTGACGTAGCTAGTTAACCTGATTCCTTTCGGAAGCATAGCGACAGCATTGGCTCCAACATTAAATTGCTCTGATAAGGTAACAACGTCTAGGCTATAAAAGGTTCTTAGATTTAGAATTAAATCAATATTCGAAATTTTGAACTCTTTATTATATCCTGCAGATACTCGTATTAAGCCTGAGGAGAACGGGATGATTGCTGTATCTGCTGAGATTACGGAATAGTTATAAATAAAGAAAGGGCCCCTAAATACGTCTCCTGTGATATTTAATGTATTATTTCTAGTATAGCGCAACCCTAAATTGTATGCCGGATTTAGGTCGGTTCGAACAGTGTAACCCCTTATAAGGGTTGGTTCAAAATCATAGACGGCATTGGTAATCATTGGGTTAGCAAAAACCGAAATAACATCTAAGTGACTTAGCCTTTTACTAATGCCAAAGGATGAACCATAATAAAATGTACTTAGTCTAGCGGTCGAGGAGGGCGCGACATTCTCTCTGACCAAACTACGATACTGAGGCATGATGCTCACCATCAGATTACTAGCAGTATTGTAAGTGGTTGTCCAAGACGCGAATCTATTTTCTATGTTATTAGAAAAATCTTCACGTGTAAAATCTTGACTCATATTAGTAAGGTCAAAACGGTGACCAAAGGCATTATTGGTCTTAATTTTTCCTGATAATACCAATGAGGCACGATCACCAGAAATAGTAAAGCCATTGATGGGCCTAAAATTCCAACGTCCTGACACAGAAACTTTT
>Ga0255765_1000614_pt1 | contig 47718 bp, 46 predicted proteins | sample 041ome_8_FD_179965 | JGI IMG/M metagenome (GOLD analysis project Ga0255765, IMG submission 179965) | Coastal salt marsh microbial communities from the Groves Creek Marsh, Skidaway Island, Georgia - 041407BS metaG (version 2) | ecosystem: Environmental > Aquatic > Marine > Intertidal zone > Salt...
CCCGAGCGGTGCGCGAGTATATCGGTTCAGTGAAGCCGCCTCCAGTCAGGTTCCCAGACCGCCATTTTCCGCCGCTTCAATTTTGTCATCGAGCAGGTCTTCGGAGAGGCTGACTGGATCCAGATGGATCATGACATCTGCCTGGGGAATAGCCTCGATGATGGCTTCTTCCACCGCATCACTCACCTCATGGGCCACCATCAGTGGCATATGGTCATCCAGTTCAAGATGCAATTCGATAAAATCGACGCGGCCTGCACTGCGTGTGCGCAGGTCATGAACCCCTCGGACACGAGGGTGCGCGCTGGCAATATCGATAATTTCCTGTCGCCGTGCCTCCGGCAACTCCTGATCCAGCAGTTCGCTGACCGCGTCTCGAATAATGTCCCAGGCAGCCTTCAGCGTGTAACCCGCCACTGCCAGCGCAAATAGGGGATCTACGCCAGGCCAACCAAAGTGTGCGAGCGCCAAGGCCACTAAAACAGCGGCGTTGGTGAACAGATCAGCCCGATAATGCAATGAATCGGCGCGAATCGCCGCAGAACGAGTGCGGCGGATCACGTAACTCTGCACCGCCACCAGAGCGGCGGTGAGGGTAATAGTCAGCACCATGACGCCAATGCCAACAGAAAAAGCCGCCACAGGCGCGGGGTAGAGCAGTCGACTAACCGCCTCAGTAACCAAAAACAAGCCTGACCCGACAATAAAAACCCCTTGCCCGAGTCCCGCGATAGCCTCGGCCTTGCCATGTCCCCAGCGGTGACTGGCGTCGGCGGGCGTCAACGCGTAGCGCACAGCAAACAGATTTAACAAGGACGCCCCCGCGTCCATCAGAGAATCCACGAGTGACGCCAAAATTGCCACCGAATCGGTCGCCCACCAGGCGTACCCCTTGGCAATAATCAGCACCAGTGCAACCGAGACAGACAGATGAGTTGCGAGGCGCAGAAGCCTTACGCTTTCCTCATTGCTTACGGTGATCGCGGGCGACACATCCATATGACGAGAGGACCTCCGGAGACCGCCTCGGGGCAAGGCAAATTTTGTGCGAAAAATCACACCATATCATTCACCCCATAAGGGGGACAGACATGCCGGAGAGGGATGAGCGGATGCGACAGATGCCAGCAGGCCCGCGGCACGTTAAACTATGATCCATCTAAAGCGGAACCCTGCGCTCCTTGTCCTCATCACGCCATACAACACTGCTTGTCATCCTGGATGGTTTTGGCCATCGCGAGGCGACTGCTGACAATGCGATCCTTGCCGCGGACACGCCTCATTTGGATGCGTTAGTGGCTGATTCAGCCCATACCCTGATTTCAGGGTCGGGGCTGGATGTAGGACTCCCGGAGGGACAAATGGGGAACTCCGAGGTGGGGCACATGAGCCTCGGTGCGGGCCGCGTTGTTTATCAGTCCATCACCCGAATCGATCAGGCGATCGCTTCAGGCGACTTTTTTCAGAATGACGCCTACCTTGGGGCCATTGATCAGGCCGTCAGCACCGGCAACGCGGTCCATGTCATGGGACTGCTCTCGCCCGGAGGCGTGCACAGTCATGAGTCACACATTTTTGCTGCCTTACGACTGGCAGCAGAACGAGGGGCCCGACAGCTCTACCTTCACGTGTTTTTAGATGGTCGCGACACGCCACCGCGCAGCGCTACCGCTTCTCTCGCGCGCGCCGAGGCTGTTCTCAGTGAAATTGGCGTTGGTCGCATTGCCTCGGTGCACGGGCGCTACTGGGCGATGGATCGAGACAATCGCTGGGACCGCATTCAGCCCAGTTACGAACTGATCGCCGAGGGTGCGGCGTCAGCTCACGCCGCATCCGCGCTTGAAGCGCTGGAAAGTGCTTATGCCAGAGGAGAAGACGACGAATTCGTCCCACCCACGTGTATCGGTGAACCCTTGGCACTCAAAGACGGTGACACGATGCTGTTTATGAATTTTAGAGCAGACCGGGCAAGACAAATATCGCAAGCGCTGATTGACAAAACGTTCAACGCATTTACACGCGGCGAGTTGGCGCAACTGCATTTCGTTGCGACCACAGAATATGCAAGCTCACTCAACTGCCCGGTCGCCTTCCCCCCCGATAGCCTGGCGGCCAGCTTGGGAGAAGTTCTGTCGGAACAAGGCCTGACGCAACTCCGTCTTGCGGAAACTGAAAAATACGCCCACGTCACCTTTTTCTTTAGCGGTGGACGAGAAGAAACTTTCCCGGGCGAAACGCGGATTCTCATACCTTCCCCTGAGGTGAAGACCTATGATTTGAAGCCGGAAATGAGCGCGCATGAAGTGACTGACGCGCTCGTCGAGGCAATTGCCTCACAGGAGTACGATTTTATCGTCGTTAATTTCGCAAACGGCGACATGGTAGGTCATACCGGCAATTTTGCTGCGGCCGTGAGAGCCGTCGAAACCTTGGATGAGTGTCTCGGTCGTATTGTGAGTGCGCTGGCAGTCCATGGTGGCGAAGGTTTGCTGACCGCCGATCATGGCAACTGCGAGCAAATGCGCGACTACGAAAATCAACAGCCCCACACCCAACATACGACTGAGCGAGTGCCGCTGGTCTATCTGGGAAATCATGATCGCCAGTTAAACCCGGACGGCGGGATTCTGGCTGACATTGCGCCCACCCTTTTAGACATGATGGGCGTCGCAATTCCAAAAGCCATGTCTGGGCGCAGTCTGTTGCTTCCTTGAATCAACTTATTCAGGGGGACAGGACACAGAACATGCGTCGCGTCGCCACCGCTACCGCCTGGGCTTTTACGCTACTGCTCGTCAGCGGATATGGCAAAACGCAAACCTCAGCTGATGCCCGTGAGACCGAATCACAGCTGACCGCATTAAAAGCCAACATCGCTGCTGTCAGAGCGCAACTCGAGGCTCAAGGCGAAGCGCGTGACGACCTGCAGGATACATTGCGTAAAACCGAGCGGTTGATTGGCGATCTTGATCTGCAGTTGACCGGCCTAGTGGACGAACAGCAGGCATTGCAGGCGGACTTGGCCTCGCTCAATAACAAAAACCAGTCGCTACAAGATAACCAGATGCGGCTCGAAACCGATATCGAAGCTGGTATCCGACAACTCTGGTTGTTGCAGCAGGGCGGCGGATTACGGGTCTGGCTTGGCGATCAGGACCCGCAGCAGACCGCGAGGCATCTGGCCTACTATCGATTAATTCTGGAAGCCCAGCAACAGAGTGTTGTGCGCTATCAGAAAGGGCTGGCGGAACTTACCACCCAGGTCAGCGCGATAGAGCGCACAGAATCGGATCTAGCCCAGCGCGTAGCGGCCATTGCGGCAGCGCGAGAGCAACTGGCCGCCCAGCAGAAGACACGCCAGCAGACTATTGCTCTAATACACGCCCAGTTAGAGGTGGATCAGCAACAGCTCGATGCGCTCATTCGGGACCGGGAGCGGCTCAATACACTGCTGGAAAATTTGCGGGATCTGGTGCTCCCGGAGGCACCTGTTTCGCTGGCTTTCGCTTCATTGAAAGGCCAGCTGGAGATGCCCATTCAGGGCAAGCCCATCAACCGCTTCGGCGCCATTCGTAATACCGACCTCCGTTGGCGCGGCTGGCTGATTCCGGCCGATCAAGGTGATCCAGTGAGGGCGGTACATAGTGGCCGGGTTATCTTCGCCGATTGGCTGAGAGGTCAGGGTTTGCTGGTGGTGGTAGATCATGGCCACGGTTGGCTGTCTCTTTACGCGCAGAATCACAGCTTGCTGCGCGCCGTAGGCGACTGGGTCAATGCGGGGGAGGTGCTGAGCCGCGCAGGGTCCAGTGGTGGCAGCGAGGTCAGCGGCCTCTATTTTGAAATTCGCCATCAGGGAGAGCCTGTGGATCCCGCCGGCTGGTTTCGACGCTGAGCCTTGCCAACGGAATCAGTTAACATATCGGTTCCCGTCGCTCAGGTATTACCTATGACCGCGTTTCCCCAATTACTCGCTGTGTGGCTCAGCATCACCCTGATAGCGCTGCCCACCAAAGCCGAGGACGCTGTTGCTGCCGCAGATGACCCACACCATAGCGACGGCGGGGCGCAACAGGCCCTGCCGCTGGAAGAGCTGCAGATGTTTGCAGACGTCTTTAACCAAATCCGCCAGGGCTACGTAGAGTCAGTGCCAGACAGCGAACTGTTTGAGCTCGCCGTTCAAGGGATGCTCTCTGGACTCGATCCCCATTCGGTTTTCCTAAAAGAAAAAGCCTATGACTCGTTGCAGGAAACCACGCAAGGAGAGTTCAGCGGCCTCGGTATCGAGATTGGGCAGGACGGCGGCTACATAACCATCATCGCTCCCATCGATGGCTCTCCCGCAGAGGGCGCCGGGCTCAAAGCAGGCGATGTCATTCTCAAAATCGATGGCGAGTCGATCCGTGACCTCCCGGTGGATCGGTCAATCGACCTGATGCGCGGTCCTACAGGCTCTGAAGTGTTACTGACTATCGGCCGGCGCGGAGTTGGCGACCCCTTTGATGTGACGGTGGTCCGCGACATCATCAAAGTACCGAGCGTGCGTAGCAGAGAACTGATGGAGGGATATCTGTGGCTGCGCGCATCCCAATTTCAAAAAGATACCGGTCAGGAAGCCATCGCTATTCTCAACAAAGCGCTGGCCGAGGGTTCCTTGAAGGGTGTGGTGCTTGACCTGCGTAACAACCCCGGCGGGGTGCTGGGAGCCAGCGTCGACATGGCAGGTGCCTTCCTCGACGGCGGATTGGTCGTTTATACAGAGGGGCGCCACCCGCAAGCTGCCGATTCGTATGAGGCAGTAGCAGGGGATATGCTCCAAGGATTACCGATCGTGGTGCTGATCAATGGCGGCTCCGCGAGTGCGTCGGAAATTGTAGCCGGCGCCCTGCAGGATCGTCGTCGGGCGGTGATTATGGGTACTCGCAGTTTTGGCAAGGGATCGGTACAAACCATCCTGCCGATTTCCGATACCCGCGCCGTAAAACTGACCACCGCGCGCTATTACACGCCGAATGGCCGGTCTATTCAGGCTGAGGGCATCGTCCCCGATATCGTGGTCGAACGCGCAGAGATCAAGAGCGTTGAGTCAAATCGACGCACGAAAGAGGCTGATCTGCAGGGCAGTCTGGCCGCCGAGGAAGACATCGATGCCCAGTCCGAAAGCGAATCGCTCACCGAGTTGCGCAACAACGACAATCAACTCTACGAGGCATTGACCTTACTGCGCGGGATAAACCTGCTTACGCCGGCCACAACGCCTGACAGCAGTGCAGATGAAGCCACCGATACGGTGGCTTTGCAAAATTGATACCGGCTCGGGTCAGTGGTGCGACGCGCTGGGGGACCGGTTGTGGCGGTGAAGTATCAGCTGGCGCAGCCTCAACGTAACGGGCCGCCCTGATCCACTGCGACTCAGAATGGTATGTCGGAGGCTAGAGTCAGAGCCTCATGTCAGAGCCGCATGGTAATGCCCTGATCAGCCATAAACTGCTTGGCCTCGGCGACGGTGTATTCGCCGAAGTGAAAAATGCTGGCTGCGAGTACGGCGTCGGCACCACCCTCGATCACGCCATCGGCGAGGTGCTGCAAGTTACCTACCCCGCCCGAGGCAATGACAGGAATGTCCACGGCATCTGTGATCGCACGGGTGATCGTGAGCTCAAAACCGTCTCGGGTACCGTCTCGATCCATGCTGGTTAGTAGCAACTCACCGGCGCCCAGTTCTGCCATTTTTTTCGCCCAGGAAATGGCCTCGATCCCCGTCGCCTTGCGGCCCCCGTGAGTGAACAACTCGTAACGCACATCGGCATCGTCGGCGGATACTCGCTTAACATCAATAGCCACCACAATGCATTGCGATCCAAAACGGGCGGCGGCATCTGCTACGAGCTCGGGGTGATGGATGGCGGCGGTATTGATGCTGACTTTATCGGCGCCGGCGTTCAGCATGGTTCGGATATCCTGCAGAGAACGAATGCCGCCACCGACCGTGAGCGGAATAAATACCTCGCGGGCGATCTGCTCAACGGTGTGAACTGTGGTGTCCCGTTCTTCGTGACTGGCGGTGATATCGAGAAAGGTAATCTCGTCAGCGCCCGCCTCGTTATAGCGGCGGGCAATCTCTACCGGGTCTCCAGCATCACGGATGCCGACGAAATTCACGCCCTTGACAACACGACCTTGGTCAACATCGAGGCAGGGAATAATGCGCTTGGCCAGTGGCATTAATCGACACTCAAAAAAGCGTCAACCATCGCCTGCGCGGCACCGAGATGCAGTGCACCCTCATAGATAGCACGCCCCGTAATGGCGCCGCAAATACCGGACGACGCATGCACCATCAGCTGTCTGACATCTTCGAGGTCGCTGATACCACCCGAGGCAATCACCGGCAACCCAGCCTGCTTCGCCAGCGACAGCGTGGACTCGACGTTAACGCCCTGCATCATGCCGTCCCGGTCGATGTCGGTATAGACCACGGCGTGAACACCGACGTCTGCGAAGCGCTTGGCGAGATCAGTGGCCTCTAGTTCGCTCTCGCTGGCCCAACCCTCTACGGCGACACGCCCGCCGCGCGCATCAATACCGACAATAATGTGTCCGGGAAATGCGGCGCAGGCCTCGCGCACAAAATCGGGATTTTTAGCCGCCATGGTACCGATGATCGCGTAGCGCACGCCCGCCTCGAGATAGCGACCAATCGTCTCGAGACTGCGGATGCCACCACCAATTTGAATCGGTAAATCTGGGAGCGCGCTGGAGATCTGCTCGATAATACCGGCGTTGACCGGCTTCCCGGCAAATGCGCCATCGAGATCTACTATGTGCAGGCGCCGCGCACCTTCCCCATGCCAACGCGCAGCCATCGCAACGGGATCGTCGGAAAACACGGTACTGTCGTCCATATCTCCCTGGCGTAACCGCACGCACTGACCGTCCTTGAGATCGATAGCAGGTATTACGAGCATGTTCCATCCCATGTTAGAAAGTTTTTAAGCAGCTGGAGACCGGCCTGATGGCTTTTTTCCGGGTGAAACTGGGTCGCGAACAAATTATCTCTGGCGAGGGCCGCGCAGCCGGTCAACCCGTATTCAAAATATGCAGCCCTGACATCGGGGTCATTGGGCACGACGTGATAACTGTGCACAAAATAAAACCGTGACCCCGAATCAATGCCCTGCCACAACGGGTGAGTGCCGATGGGCGTAACGCTATTCCAGCCCATGTGCGGCACTTTGAGCCGCTCACCATCGGTATCTCGATGGTGCTCACCAAAAAACACCACCTCGCCCGGAATGGTATCGAGACAGGCCACGCCCCCGTTCTCCTCAGAATGCGTCATCAGCGCCTGCATCCCGACGCAAATCGCGAGCACCGGTTTTCTATCGACCCTGAGCGCCTGATCGAGCAGCGCGTCGCAACCGAGGTCGCGGATCGACCTCATGCAGTCGCGTATGCCACCCACCCCGGGGAAAACAACGCGATCGGCGCCGCGGATGGCGTCGAGGTCATGGCCCACGATCACCTCGGTAGCACCCACATGCTCCATGGCGCTTGCTACCGAGTGCAGATTACCCATGCCGTAGTCGATAACGGCAACCCGCTGGGTCACGACCTACAACACCCCTTTGGTAGAGGGGCTCACCCCCCGCTGGCCCGCATCGTGCGCTACCGCCATTCGCAGGGCGCGACCGAACGCCTTAAATACGGTCTCGGCCTGGTGGTGGGCGTTATGTCCTCGAAGGTTATCGATATGCAAGGTGACCTTGGCGTGATTCACAAACCCTTGAAAAAACTCGACCACCAAATCCACATCGAACTCGCCGACTTTGGCACGCGTAAAGGGCACATGAAACTCAAGCCCAGGCCGACCGCTGCAGTCGATCACCACGCGAGACAGCGCCTCATCGAGGGGCACATAAGCATGGCCGTAGCGCACGATGCCCCGCTTGTCGCCAATCGCTTCATGAAAAGCCTGCCCCAGCGTGATGCCGATATCTTCCACCGTGTGGTGTGCATCAATGTGCAGATCGCCTTTAGCGACAATGTCGAGGTCAACCTGACCATGGCGTGCAATCTGATCGAGCATGTGCTCAAGAAAAGGCAAACCCGTATCGAGGCTGCACTGACCTGTGCCATCAAGGCACAAAGCCGCAGTGATCTGTGTCTCGAGTGTCTCGCGGCTGATCGTTGCCTTACGAACACCTGTCTCCTGCTGACTCATGCTATTTCTCCGGGGTCGCGGTTATCCCGCGCGTCGGGCGCTACACTAGGGGCGCCATTGTATAGAAAGAGCCCTCGTACTTCATTGCGAAGCTTTACCACTTCATGACTAATCAGGAATCCATCGCAGGACCGCTGCTTGACTGGTTTGACCACCACGGTCGCAAAGACCTGCCCTGGCAGCTCGACAAAACCCCCTATCGGGTGTGGGTGTCGGAGATCATGCTGCAACAGACACAGGTTGCCACGGTGATCCCGTTTTATGAGCGCTTTATGTCAGCATTGCCCACGGTCGCGGATCTAGCAGAGGCGCCGATGGATCAGGTGCTGCACCTCTGGACCGGATTGGGATATTACGCACGCGCACGAAACTTGCATCGCTGCGCGCAGCGGGTATGCACCGAGCACGGTGGTGAATTCCCGGGGGACATCAGCGGTCTGATGGCACTACCCGGCATCGGCCGATCTACGGCCGGCGCGATTCTGTCTCTGGCCATGGGCACCCGCGCACCCATTCTCGATGGCAACGTAAAACGCGTGCTGGCGCGCTACCATATGGTAGAAGGCTGGCCCGGGCGCAGCGCGGTCAGCGAACGCCTCTGGTCTCGCGCCGAGCAGCACACTCCGACAACGCGGGTCGCGGACTACACACAAGCAATTATGGATTTGGGTGCGACCTGCTGTACCCGCACCCGACCCGCGTGTGTCGATTGCCCACTCGGTCAGGGCTGCGAAGCTGCGCGAGCGGGCCAGCAGGACGCATATCCGGGGAAGAAACCCGCCAAATCGCTGCCACTCAGGCAAAGGTGGTATTCGGTCGTCACTCGCCAGGCGAGTCGGGTACTTCTGCAACGGCGCCCCACGAGCGGGATCTGGGGCGGTCTATGGGCACCCCCCGAATTCGACAGTCGCGCCGAAGCCACCACATGGACTACCCGCACGCTCGGCATCCCGAGCGATGAGTGTTACGACGGCACACCTTTCGAGCACACGTTTACCCATTTCAAACTGGAGGCCGTCCCGGTAAGGGCCGAGTGGACGGCAAACCGTGTTGAGCCAGCCACCGTAGAAGTTGACGCTGACGAGCTGCAATGGTTCAGTTTGCACCCCCCGCCATCCGTCGGGCTGCCTGCACCGATTGTCAGGTTGCTCGAGCGGCTGGCAAAAGAAACAGAAATCAAGGAGTAAAGGATGGCAAGGACGGTCACATGTCGCCGTTACGGCGAGGCGCTCGAGGGTCTAGAGCGCGCCCCGTTACCGGGACCCAAAGGCCAGGACATCTTCGACAATGTATCGAAAAAAGCCTGGCTCGAGTGGCAGAGCCATCAAACGATGCTGATTAACGAAAAACACTTGAGCCTGATGGACCCGGAAGCGAGAAAGTATCTGATGGGCGAGATGGATAAGTTTCTCGCCGGCGAGGATTTTGATCAGGCCGAGGGCTATGTTCCCCCGTCCGCGTAAGGTATCCAAAACCTATGTTGTCATTACCTTGCCACGGCGCAAACCGCGTTATCACTGTATGCGTTAGGGGACCTCAACTATGAATAAGCGCCCTTGGATGCTCACTGCCATCATCTGTGTGTCGGTGACAGCCGCGTTATCAGGTATCAAGTTTTTACAGATCTCCAAAGCCATGGCGTTTATGGAGAGCTTTCCGCCACCCTCGGAATCGATCACGGTTACGGAGGTGCGCGCCGACGTTTGGGAGCCCACGCGGTTACTGAGCGGCACCGTACGCTCGCCGGAATACTTGGTGATTTCTGCAGAGATGGCCGGACGCGTGGTCGAATTACCCTATCAAAGCGGCGACGTTGTTCCTGAGGGTGAGCCTATACTGGTTCTGTTTGACGACGACCTTGAAGCACAGCGCGCCGCGCTCGACGCCGATCTTGCGTTGGTCAATACGCAACTGCAACGCAACCGCACGCTGGAGGCGGACTCGCTGGTCTCACAAGACCAGCTAGACGTTCTGAAGGCGAGAAGTTTGTCCCTCACAGCGCAAATTGCAGTGCTTGATGCCCGGCTCAGCCGCATGACGGTGCGCGCACCGTTTACGGGCTCCCTCGGCATCTATGCCCAACGCGCGGGCGATTTGATGCGCTTTGGCGAGGTATTAACGACGCTAACAGGCCTGAGCCCGCTGCGATGGATTGACTTTAAAGTGCCTCAAGGCTTGACCGAGCTCCATGTCGGCGACCGCGTGCAAATCCGCAACATTGCCGGGGTGATCATCGGTGATGCCAGTATTATCGCGGTGTCAGATGTCTTCTCTGAGGGCACACGCACTTACGATGTGCGCGCGCAACTCGAGGCGAGCGGGCTCAAGCATGGCGCTCTTGTGCAGGTGGCTGTTACCACGGGACCCAGTGAAAGCCTAATGTCGGTGCCCGCGCGCAGTGTACGCTGGGACCCTGAAGGTGCGCATACCTTCGTCGTCGTAGAGTCCGATGCAGGTGATCACTTGCCCAACCGCGCGGCGCTCAAACGGGTCGAAGTGCGGGGTGAAAGGGACAACCGCTTTTTTATCCGCGGTGACGTGCAACTGGGTGATCAGGTCGCTGATCAGGGTGCCTTTAAATTGAAGGACGGCATTCTGGTCAACATTCAGTCAAGGGCAACACGCGGATGACAGATCTCACGCAACGTCCTCGTTGGACCGATATCTTTATCCAACGACCGGTAGTAGCGATCGTTCTCTGCATTGGCCTCTTGCTGGTGGGCTTTCGCTCCGCCATCAATCTACCGGTCATCTCGTTTCCTGTAATTGAAAGCTCATCTATTGCCATTGTCACTGCCTACCCTGGCGCCAGCGCCGATACGGTTCAAGGTTTTGTCACCGAGCCCATCGAACGGGTGGCCAGCAGTGTGCCCGGTCTCGACTTCGTTGAGTCAGTCACCACCGCGGGCACCAGCACTGTCACCTTGTGGTTGCGGCTAAATCAGGACACGACCAAGGTGCTGGCCGAGCTGTCCACCCGATTGAGCCAGATTCGCTTTGAACTCCCCGAGGGCACCGAAGATCCCTCCATAGAGATCAGCCGAGCCGATACCCCCTATGCCAGTTTTTATCTCGGGGTTCTTATCCCGCCAACCCGCACTTACGCAGAGGTAAGCGACATCATCCAGCGAGAAATCCTGCCTCGCCTCTCGGCAATACCTGATGTGCAGCGTGCGATGAATTACGGTTTGCCGCAGGCCATGCGTATCTGGCTCAACCCCTGGCGAATGAGCGCCTTGGATGTCGACACCGACGACATCTACACCACTCTCCGACGCAACAACGTGATCAGCACCTTTGGACAGGCAGAAAGCGCTTCGCAGCGGATCAACCTGCAGACCAACAGCGAAGCGAAGTCGCCCGAGGACTTTGCCAATATGTTGATTCGGCAGGAGGCTGGGGTAGAGATCCGTCTCGGTGACGTCGCTACCGTAGAAGTGGGAACGATGGAGATTTCCCGAATTGCCCGGTACAACCAGGACCGCGTGGTTTTCATCCCGGTATATCCCGAACCCGGCACAAGCGAAATTGAAGTTGGAGACCGCGTTTATGAAGCAGTCGAACAGATTAACGCCGCTTTGCCGGCTGATCTGGAATTAACGATTCCCTTCGACAACTCGCGTTATATGCGCGAGGCGGTCAGAGAAATTTTCCTGACGCTTGGCGAAACGGTCTTTCTCGTCGGGCTCGTGGTCGTGGCGTTGATGGGCTCAATACGCAGTGCCCTGGTGCCCCTTCTTACCATACCGATCTCGATTCTCGGGGCCACCGCAGCCATGTCTCTCATGGGGTTCTCGCTCAACCTGCTTACCATTCTCGCCGTGGTGCTCTCGGTAGGATTGGTGGTAGATGACGCGATCGTCGTGGTAGAAAACGTTGCGCGGAATTTACGCGATGGCATGTCCAGAAAGCGAGCGGCTCTGGCTTCCTCGCGACGGTTGCTGTCACCGATCATCGCCATGACTATTACCCTTGGGGTCGTTTATGCACCCATCGGATTCCTGTCCGGTTTATCCGGCGTGCTCTTTCGAGAATTTGCCTTTACCCTGGCCGTCGCAGTACTGATCTCTGGCTTTGTAGCCATGACGCTCTCTCCCATCATGAGCGCTTGGGTGTGCCCGGATAAAGGGCATGAAACCCGAATGAGTCATTGGGTAAACCGTCGCTTTGAAATCATCTCTGGCCGTTACGGCAAGCTGGTCGACTTCTCGCTACGATGGCGCCATCAATTAATTTTGGCCGGCCTATTCTTCACGCTGCTGATCCCGCCTCTGTATCTGTTCTCGCTCAAAGAACTGGCACCCGTAGAGGATCAAAGCGCCATCAATCTGGTGGTAGATGCGGCGCCAGAATCCGCCATTGAGGAGACCCTCCAGGGTTTTGTAGATGCGGTAACGGTGCTGCTCCAGCGTCCTGAGACGACCTACATCTGGCAAGCAATGAGCGCCGGTGGGGGCTATGGTGGTCACGAATTTGTCCCTCCAGATGAGAGAGACAAGAGCACCCAAATGATGCTGCCAGAGATCCGCAACGAGCTGGCGAAAGTCGCCTCGGTGCGGGCCTTTCCGGCCACCAATCCCGCACTGCCCACCGCTGGTCGGTTTGACCTGGAGGTGGTGGTGACCGCGTCCGACAGCGCGGAACAAATGCGGCCCTATGCGTTGGCAATGGTAGAAAAGGCGCAGCGGTCGGGACTATTTCTTTATTTTGATACCAGCTTAAAGCTGGATCTGCTGTCGGTTGAGTATCAGCTGGACAAAGACCGACTCGCAGATTTGGGTATGACCCTCAACGATGTCACCTCCCAGATGGGCATGTTTGTATCTGAGGGGTACGTCACGCGCTATGACGAACGCGGGCGCGCCTATCGCGTTATTCCCATGCTGGAGCGTGCACTCAAGGTCTCCCCTGAGGCGCTGCTCGATACCCCCATTACGTTGCCCTCCGGTGGGCAAGTGCCCTTTGGGACGTTTGCCACTCTGGAGCGGCGCACCGAACCCCGCGCACTGACCCGCTTCCAGCAAAAAAACAGCTTCCAGCTTTTCGGCGGCATTATTCCGGGTTACACCAAGGAACAGGCGCTGAGCCGAATAGAAACGCTAGCGCAAGAGGTGCTGCCTCCCGGTTATCTGCTTGATTACATCGGAGAGTCGCGGGAAATCCGACGCGAGGGCAACACCATGGTTGGCGTACTGGGTGCTTCGCTGATCATGGTGTTTCTGGTGCTTGCCCTGCAGTTCGACAGCTTCAGGGACCCCTTAATCATCTTGCTGGGATCTGCGCCGCTGGCGCTCTTCGCTGCGATGGTGATTACCTTCACCGGTTTCACCACGATCAATATTTATTCTCAGGTTGGCCTGATTACCCTCGTCGGGCTGATCTCCAAAAACGCCATCCTGATTGTCGAATTTGCCAATCAGGCGCAGTTGGAGGGACTGAATAAGCTCGACGCTATTCGGGCTGCATCGATGAGCCGACTGAGGCCGGTATTAATGACTACGGGTGCGACGGTGCTGGGCCACTTTCCGCTGGTGCTGGTGGAGGGCGCCGGGGCGATGGCCCGCAACAGCATCGGCTTTATTCTGGTGATTGGTATGGCGATCGGTACGCTGTTCACGCTGTTGCTACTCCCCGCGATTTATGCGCTGTTGGCGTCTGAACATCACGATAGCAAGGCACTAAATGCAGAAGAGCTGGCCAACTCTGTGGAGCGTGTGGCCTCTGCGTGACAGCCTTACTTGACGCATGGTGAAGGCACGGGTTTAATACGCGGCCTTCGCGCTGTAAGCCCTTTTATTGCCCAGGTAGCTCAGTCGGTAGAGCAGTGGATTGAAAATCCTCGTGTCGGTGGTTCGATTCCGCCCCTGGGCACCACTTAAAGATATTTAAAATATCCAACCTCTTGAAAGACCTCTGAAATCTCAGATGGCTTTGGAATTTCAGGAGGGGGTGATGCACAAACAGTCGCACCAAAATACTCATCCGACCTTTACATATCGCAAGGGTCGTATCTTTTACTTCAGAAGAAAAATCCCAAGTGATCTGCGTTGTCACTACAAACGACCTGTCTTTGTGCAGTCGCTTAGGACGACTTCGCGGTCATCTGCTCAGAAGGCCGCCACGATTCTTTCAGCACGTTTGGACGAGCAGTGGTTGATGCTCAGAATCAAACACAATCAATCTCCCGCTTCACAATTGCTGGTTGACGCCGAACATAAATCCGAGTTGCCCCTGATCTCAGAAATCCTTGAGCGTTATCTCGACACAAAAGGACACGGCAAAGCTGAACTGTTCTTTGTCCATGCCAAGCGCAACATCGGATACGTCATCTCAGCTCTTGGGAATAAGAGTATTGATCTCTATTCAAAGACAGATGCTGTTGAGTTTAGGAATTGGTTGATTAAACGAGGACTACAAAGCAGTTCGATCCAACGAATCTTTTCCAGCGTGAAAGCCATTCTGAACTTCGCAATCAACGAGTTTGGCTATGGATTTTCAAACCCTTTCACGGGCGTCTATATCGCTCCTGACGAAGAGAAAGAAAAGAGGCGACCACTAACTGCGGATGAGTCGAAACGCCTGTCAGTGGCTTGTAGGGAAGCCAATGACGACCTTCGTCACCTACTTGCGATGTTGCTGGATACAGGCATGAGATTGTCTGAGGCGGCTGGACTTCATGTCGGTGATATACATCTTGAACATGAGTTCCCATACGTTGAGATTCGTCCCAACGAAGCAAGAAGGCTCAAGACTTCAAACAGCAAGCGCATCATTCCATTAGTTGGTGATTCGTTATGGGCCGCTAAGCAAGTCACGGCCACACAAGAAGGCTACTGCTTTCCAAGATATGCGAGAGACGGTTACTGCAATGGCAACTCAGCCAGTGCGGCGTTAGGTAAATGGATGAAGAGCTATTGCGAAGCTGGAGCAACCGTCCACGGCATTCGTCATGCCTTTAGGGATAGGCTGAGGGCGGCTGAAGCTCCAGTGGATCTGATAGATCAGTTGGGTGGTTGGTCGCATAAATCTGTAGGAGAGATGTACGGCAGAGGATATTCTTTGCGCATAGCCCATGTTTACCTCTCTCGCTTGGGCAACTCCTGTCATTAAGCCAATTGACTCATGGACTGGTAAAGTTTGGGCGCAATAAGGCTGGAGAAAGCATGTATAGACAACAAGCAAACATTCTCATCAGTACAGATCACGGAACCATGATCGTAAACCGATTCGATTACCGGATGACAGACGAAACAAGGGGAATTGGCGTTGGCTGGCAATTGATGAACTCTGGCCAATACGACATGAAAGAAGTGGGTTTCCTGAAGTTCCTGCTGGAGAGACGACTCAAGGATCATGGGGATGGAGTTGTAGCAATCGACTGTGGTGCAAATATTGGTGTACACACGATCGAATGGGCAAAGCTTTTACATAAGAGGGGAAAAGTAATCGCACTGGAAGCTCAAGAGCAGGTTTATTATGCGCTTTGTGGCAACATCGCTCTAAACAATTGCTTCAACGTAAAAGCGCTCAACTGCGCCTCCGGAGATGAGAATAAAATCATAAATATGCCGACACCCGATTACTTCCGGCCATCCAGCTTTGGCTCATTGGAAATAAAACAAAGCGATAAAAGTGAAAACATCGGGCAAACCCTTGAAGAGTTTTCCGAGGTTCAGCAGATCACTTTGGACTCGTTAGTGCTAGAGAGACTAGATCTGCTCAAAATAGATGTAGAAGGCATGGAGTTTGAAACTCTGGCTGGCGCGAAAACGACTATCTCGCAATACAAGCCTCTGTTGTTAATTGAGGCGATCAAAGTCGACGGCGAGAAAATGCGATATCTGCTGGAGGAATGGGGTTATGACGTGTACCCGCTAGACGGAAATTTTTTCGCGGTACACAGAACCGACCAGATGGCTTCAAAATGTTCGCTTGCTAATGGATTCCTGAACATTCAAAGCTAGCCCTCTCAACGCACTCGTTAGACGACTGAGAATCCTTGCTGTTGGAATTCCAAAAGCCCTACGCTGCTTCAGGGCATCACCCCCTCCTGAAATTCCAAAGCCATCTGAGATTTCAGAGGTCTTTCAAGAGGTTGTGACTACCTAACTTTTAAAAGTGGTACCGGAGGCCTTCATCGTTTCCGGGCCAAGGCACCATCAGCAACGCATCTTATGCGTTATTTAGCTGCTTCAGACTGGGTGAGGCGTGGCCTGATGGCACCTGGTCTAGGAGGGTCAATCCGGCGAGCATCTGATTTGATACTGTTGATAAGTCTCAGTTAGTTAGTTATCGCTGGCTTCGCCGCGAGGCGAATGCGGTGACTGCGCGCAGCAATTACTCTGGCGAAGAAGGCTGACCTTGGTTATGTTTAGCTCGCCCAGAACTGGATAGCGTTCCTCGCGAGGACCCATCGACCATGATCATGTCTTTTTTATTACGGAAAATTTTTCCATGGGTGGTCGAGATCGGGCTGTGGCTGACACTCATCCTTGGCGGAATCATGGGCTACCAGTCCGACTACCTAGATTCCAAAGCGCTGTCGGCAGCCCTCGGTGCACTGATCGGTTTCACCCTCGGGATGATCCCTCTGGGGTTGCTTCAAATTACGATCCGCAACAACGCGTTACTGGAAATGATGGTGAAGGAGGGTTACGGTCGGCCCCGCTTGAGCCTGCACAAAGGGCAAGTGGTCGAGATGCCCTACGTCGCCTCAGAAGATCAGCTATAGCACCAAGGCCCGCACAAACGTCTGAATATTGAACGATACTACGTAACTACTGACGGGTTATTCAGATGCCAGCACTCCACCAGTGTGACTCAGTGCCGGCTAGCGTCGTAGTTTTTCCCAGGTCGATTTCACCGTTTTGGCATCCTTGACGTACGGCATGTCGTAGATTTGTTCGCCCATGGAAATCCTTAGGGTTCCGTAACCAAACAACACCCCGAAAAGAGACGGCCGCACCTCCATCGCACTCACGCTATCGGCATATAAATCCTCGCGCGGGAAAAAGAAGGTCGTGCTTTGGACAACCCGATGATTGGTAACAAACCGATTGGAGCTACTGGTATATTCCACCGAGGCGTACCCCAACGCCAGAAGCGGGTAAACAACGCAACAGAAGAAAATGACATCGGACTCGGCGCTGGCGTTGTCGCTCCAGAGCAGAAAACCCACAGCACAAGCAATGATTATGGCCGCGCGGGTAGCATGCTCCCACAGGCACCCGACCGGCCGCCCGAGGTTCAGAAACGTATGTTCACCGCTCTCGCCATGCTCGCGAGGCGTGAAGGCGCGATCTTTCATCCTGGTAAGAACCTGTTTTCGTTCGTTAAGGTGCTCCACCCTAGGTAAGGTATAAGGTAACGCAAACAATACTCCGAGCAAAGCGGCACCCGTTAGCATAGAAATGATGATTTCGAGTGACAGCGGTGTATCGTCCTCCATCAATGCCTCAAAGCCTCTGCTGGGCACGTCAACAGGGGTGATAGTGGGATCGATCGCCACCGTAAAGGCCTTGACGGCGCGGGGCGCGTCGCTGATCGAGTCCACCAATGCCCTTTCGTAGCGCTCGATAAAGGCAATAGCGTCCGTTGTCAGTAAATCCAGACACATACCCAGATAGAGTGCTTCTCGCGCGAATTCCCAGGAACCGACGAAATCCGGCAGCCCCAACCGTGCTCTGATGTGATTGACAAGGGTCAGCAGCTCGCCGCCGCTCGCCAAGGTGGTATCACCGAGCTGGGCACATCGGGTCTGCGCCAATAATCCATTGCCATCTCTCGGGGCGCAGCCGGAGATCGATACCATAACTATTGAGAGCAGCAGACCGAGCGCGATTAGTGTCTTCCGCGCGCGAGGACTGCCTGTAGCTACCCTGTCTGAGCTCATTATCCGCCTCTAACCTGACCCCTATATCTAGGGGTTCTCAGCTATGGAGCACCCAAGATAGGAGGCCGATCAGGACAGATCAATAAAACGTTGCAGTAATTTTTCCCGTAAAAATGACACTTTACAACGTATTCTTGAATCGAATTATGGGTTGGCGTTTATGTCCCCTGCGGCGGTGTGAGGCTCCGACTCACCGCAATTGCGACTGCGTCTCCCAGCACACCCCAGCAAATAAAATCTGAGGTGCCTTCGGTCGCGTAGATCTCTTGAACCCAACCTGTGAGGAGCCCGGCATGGATTATTTGGTTTTGGCAATCCCGGCAACACTCTGGCTACTGGTCAGTCTCGACGCCGCTACATGGCAATCACCACTATTATTGCTGGAGCGTACTGACAAGCTGTGAGGTCATCGCGTCGGTCGCCTGATCAATGAGTTGGTTACTAATGGGATTCTGGGGATGCGCCCTCATGTGGGTTATTGGCCTCGCGGGCGATCTAGGGTTGGCAAGAGACCCTAATGTGGCCCCCGGCCTCGAGTGGCTGGCCCTTATCTGCGCGATCATTGCCTTTATTGGCATGTGTTATTTCGGACATCAAACGGCCATGTTTGGCTGGTAAACGCCCACGGCGTGCTGGCCATGTTTTAGTAAACCCTTCCCCCCCCCCGCTCATTGTGGCGATACGTCCGCATGTACCGCCCCTCGCTGAGCGTGTGCCAGTAAGCCAACCCCGCTGCCTCGTGATTTGGCGCTGGCAAACTGCTGTTTTGCGGCAAGACGGGTAAGATGTCATTGCTCGCTGGCTCAGCGAAGCAATTATGGAGGCCCGATCGATGAATGCGCCCATCCCTCTGCTGGATTCTTGGCCCGAACAGACCATTCGCGGCCATGACCTTTCTGGCACCCGCTACACCTCCCGTGATTTCATGGAGCAGGAGTGGGAGGGCATGTGGACACGGGTCTGGCTATTACTGGGCCGAGAAGCCGAGATTCCCAAACCGGGAGACTGGCTGATGGAGCCCATGGGGCGCGAGGAAGTGCTGATGGTGCGCCAGCAGGATCACAGCATCAAGGCGTTCTACAACGTGTGCCAACACCGCGGTAATCCGTTGGTAGACGAAGCCAAGGGCAGCAATCCACGACGTTTTGTCTGTCGCTATCACAGCTGGGCATTCCGACCTGATGGCGAGCTGCAATTCGCGCCAGACAAGGAAGATTTTCCTCAGGGCAACCCCTGCGGCAAGCTGGCGTTAGCTGAGCTTCGCTGCGAGTCTTTTGCCGGTTTTATTTGGGTCAATATGGACCCCGACTGCGGCCCCCTGCGCGAGTATCTGGGTCCAATTTGGGATGAATGGATGGCGCGGGAAGTGGACAACTGGCAGCGGACCATGGCCAACAGCATGTGGCTACCCTGTAACTGGAAAGTTGTTCTGGACAACTTCAATGAATCCTATCATGTACCCACGGTGCACATGGGTGCGACACCCTCCACCGATCGAACCGCCATCGCGGGCGGCATCAACACTTACTTTAAGGAAACCCGGTTCGACCTGGCCAATGAAGGTCACGCCCGTATGGTCATGAAAGGGGGCTACGGGGCGGGCGTCACCGATGCGGATGGCAATATTATGGAGCCGCTGGCCGCACTATTGTCCTACTGGCAGCTCGATCCGGCTGACTTTAAAGGACGGCCGGAGGCAACCCGTGAGGCGTTGCAGTGCGCCAAACGCGAGCTGGGCAGAGAAAAAGGTTACAGCCATTATGAAGCGGTCCCCGTCGAGCAGCTGACAGACGCGTTTCACTATACGGTGTTTCCGAATTTTGCGGTGTCTCTATGGGCTGACGGGTTCCATTTCCTCAGAGCGAGACCTCACCCTACTGACCCCGAGCAGTGTCTTTTTGACAACTGGTGGTATGCCAGTCCGGCCAGCGTCGCGGCCGATCTTAACGATGGCGCGAGCGCCACCGAATCCCTTACAGGAGATGGCGAGGGTGATGTGCCGGTGATGTGGTTGACCTGCGGCGAGGACTCTATCGGACCCGCGATAGAGGACGATGTAGCGGTCTTCGTAACACAACAGCGTGGTATTCGCTCAAGGGGATTCAAAGGGGCCTATTTGTCAGGGCAGGAGCGGCGCATAAGCCGCTACCACGAGCGTATCGACGATTACATCAACGGCGTACTTTGACGCCCAGGGCAAAGCCAGACATGACTGACAACGACGATCGAAGACAACTTCAGGACGTGATGCTGAGTTACACAGCCGCCGTCGACGACAGAGACATGCCTCGCTACCGCGCCTGCTTTGCAGACGATGTGGAAATCGTGGGCTTTGGTGAGAGCACTATAACGGGCGCCGATACGTGGGTGGCTTCCGTAGAGAGCCAACTTGAGGCGTTCTCTGCCACCCAACACCTCATGAGCCCCCAACTGGCCACCGTATCGGGCGATACTGCCTCTGCCCGCACTGATGTGCAGGCGCTACACGTGTTAAAAGACGGCGAAGGCGCTCTATTTACCTTATGGGCGACTTACCTGACCGATTTTGTCCGCACGGCTGCCGGGTGGAAAATCACCCGCCATGAACTGGTGATTCGGGGCACGCAACAGACTTCCTGAAGATCGCCAACGTGAGCTCGCCCCCCTCAATTCACCTGCACCGGCTGTGGCGCTTTTTCATTTCTTTGTGGATCGCAACTACGCTTTACTGGGGGATGACTCATAGTCAGGCAAATGAAGGCCCCGCGACGCAGCCAGCATTACAGACCGTTACCGCAGACCAATCAGAAGACTGCCTCGAAGCGCTGGCAATTGCCCGCAGCCGCGACGCCGCCGCGAACGGCCTGAAGTCGCCTTTCTCTCTGCTCAACTGGAATGTGGAAAAGGCCCAGCACCCTAAACTGATCACTGCGTTTGCCGAATTTGCCAGCAGCTCAGACCTGATCTTTTTGCAGGAGGCGGTACCCCTTAAAAAAAACCAGACCGTGGTTGAGCAGTCACTCTACGAAGCATTCGTTCGGGGCTATGTGCAGAACCAAATTGAAACAGGCGTGCTGACCCTGGCACGTGTACCCCACCTCGTGCACTGCAATATCACTGCGACTGAGCCCTGGCTGAGGACGCCCAAAGCCACCAGTGTCACCCTTTACCCCCTGCATAAGAGCAGCAACACTCTGCTGGCCATCAATCTGCACGGCGTCAACTTCAGCTTAGGGATTGAGACCTATTCAGCCCAGCTTGAAGCGATCGCTACGCTTATTCGGCCGCATCCGGGGCCGGTCATCTTGGGCGGTGATTTCAACACCTGGAGCGAACGCCGCCTGCGCGCGGTTGAGCGGCTCACCGTTGAGCTACAGCTGACCCCCGTCCCGTTTTCACCCGACCACCGCACTACCGCTTTTGGCAACCCCCTGGATCACCTCTATGTCCGGGGGTTAACTTGGCGTTCGACTGAGGCGAGGCCGGTCAGCACCTCAGACCATAACCCGCTGTTTGCCACTTTAGAGCGGACAGGCCCGTGATCCGCGTTTTGTCACTACTGATGTTGTTCGCGGGCTCAAGCGCCACCACAGTGCAGGCAGAAACCCCTGCCGAAGCCGAGATACAGTGGTTAATTCAGACAGTCGCCGATAGTAACTGTGAGTTTGCTCGCAACGGCGAATCGTACCCGGCTGCCACTGCAGCCGGGCATCTTGAACTCAAATACGCCCGCGGCAAGCGCTACGCCGATTCTGCCGAGGCGTTTATCGAGCACTTGGCAACCAAGAGTTCATGGACAGGCGAGCCCTATTGGATGATTTGCGACGGCGATCAAGCCCCCGCTGCCCAATGGCTCAGCACGCGCCTGGAGGAACTGCGAACCCCCTGATGAGCGCACCCACACGCTCAATTCTGCAACACGGGCTCAGGTGAAGTTTGCCAAGCCGATAACCTGCAGCATTAGAGGTCCTGAGCGCGGATTAGCGTCATATCACGCCTGTTGGAACTGGACGAGATTTGAGAGTGCGGGCAAATGATCCGGGATCAACGGATCACCACTTTGCCACAGCGCGCGATTCGCCAGTGCCGTATCAAAACCCTCAATGAGCGCAACGATTTTTCCCGCACGAACCTTAAATACGTGCAGGTACATCTGATCGTAACGCTCACCCGACTTTGCAAGACCGGCGTTCTGCGCCATGGCCACAACCACCTCTCCGGCGTCCACCACAATCTGGTGTGCCTGACAAAAAGCGATTTCTTCGGGGTTCACGCAGCTGAACACCCGCGGTAGCACCTCGTTAAAAAAGCGCGATTTCCCCTCGTAGACTCCGGATAACACGTGATCCCGAGTTGGACAGATTAAACGAAACCCGTCATCAATGAGGCCTTCCAATGCGGCCACGTCGGCTTCCAGAACAGCTCGGTAAAAAGCCTTTACGGTAGTACTCATAGCGCGCTCCTCTCTCGCACTGGAAATTACTCCTCCCTTTTCGCGCTAGGGGAGTCCGATGACTGCCGGTACTGTATACCGCGTATGGCGAAGTGAATAAACGCAAGCCACAGTGCGATATAGGCCAGCGTGAAGCCGGGGGCCCATCCGCCGTATCCCAGGACGACGCCGACAACCGGCAGCATCGCCAACCAATGCCCCCTGACCCAGGCATCATGCCGCCAGGAAAAATAAATCGCACTCACTGCGGAGACGACCATGAGCACACTGAACAGATCCCGCGCCCACATCTGGCTGTACATCAATCCCCCGAGCACAATGGCTGATAAACCCGCCACAGCGTGCATCACGGCACCAAGGTCCCACTGATTCCCGGGCGGGCGTGCCGCGTCTTCTTCCATCACAGTCGAGCCCTCCGGTACCCACCTGCGCCGATTCCCAAAGTTACGGTGTCATGTCGCGCACATAACCTAATACATTGGGGTAATGCGTCACCGGGGTACCCGTTTCGCTGAGGCGCGCTACCGCCTCTGGTGAGACAGCGCCATACAACTCCACCGTAAATACGTCGAGCAAGGGTGACACCGCCTCCAGATAAGCGCCGAGATCCGCATTTTCGAGGTGGAACACCAGGGCGTCGCTATTCTCGTAGACTTCGGTCCACACAAACCCCAGGGGATCATTCGGGTCGGCGTCAAACGTATGCAGCAACATGCCGGGCTCACCCGCCTCGACTTTTCGATCCACTGCCGCAGAGAGCGCAATGACATTCTCTGCCTCTCCGGGTAACGCATGCAGGCGCCCAATCAAAACAAAAGCCGTGGGGCCGGCGGGCAGGCTTTGGCTCTGCGCGGTATTGGCCAAGAGGGCCACGGCGACAATGACCGCTCTCACAAATTGGTGTCCCAACATCCTTTGCTCTCCTCTTGTAAAGCCACGACCTTAGACCAAGCGGACACCGCGTCGCAATAAGCACGCCGAGCGGGCGACACACGTCACAGCACACACAGCGGATGGACCAGCCAGAAATAATGACGTAACGTCAATTGCGAGGGAGGACGTCATGCAAGACCACACCTTTTGGGAGAACATGGGGAATCTGAGCGTGATTTGTCTCGCGGTGATACTCGCCACCGTGGTGCATTACGCTGTATTGAGGCGGCTTAATGGGGGGGTCCGATTAATACGGCGCTATCCACGTTTCCGGTTGCTTTATGGCGTGGTGATGTCGCTCGTTGCCCACTCGGTGGAGATCGCCATTTTCGCCGGCGCGTACTGGGTCTCTGCAAATTCCGGGTTCGGATTTCTGGAAGGCAATTTTGAGGGGTCCGCGGCGGATTATCTCTACTTCTCTTACGCCGCCTTCACCACGGTTGGGTTTGGCGATATCGTCGCGCACGGCCCCATGCGCTTACTCGCGGGCATGGAGGCGCTCACAGGATTTGTTCTGATTACCTGGACCGCATCGTACCTCTTCATCGAGATGAGTCGAACCTGGGGCACAGAAAACTAATTCCCGCCGGAACGAGGCGCCAACGGAGAAAACCGGAGCACAGGGCCCTGCTCCGTCTCTACGGTCTCAGTGAACATTGCCAGAGGTCTGACCCACAGGCCGCCCTCACCATAATCAGGGCGGTACACCACCACCAGCTCCTCGGTCTCCGAGTGTCGCGCGATACCCAGCACCGTATACTCGGCGCCCTTGTAATGCCGGTATCGACCGGGTGCCACCTCGATCATTCAGCCACGCCTCCAAACGCCGAGAGCAAGGCAGCTTGGAATCCACTCAGAATTTCACACATGATAAGGAAGTCCGCGTCGGCTCGGGCTAGCGGATCCTCAACGAGCTCATCGTTAGCTTCACGGATCGCGTCGCTGAATTTCAGGCGTCGCAAGGTGAGATCTTTATCAACAACCGCTCCGACACGGCTCCCCCATTCGAGCGCCAGACGAGAGACCTGATGCCCCGTGGACAAATGAGCGAGAACTTCTTCGCTGTCCAAAGGCACCCCACGCACTTTGACTGAGCTACCCTCCTCACGCTGATCCGCAAAATCTGCCTCTTCCGCCAACTCGATCTCCTCAGGGACGGCGCTGTTGAGCATCCACTGCGTCATAACATGAGCAGGTGCTTTCTGGGTATCAGGCAGCACGGCTGGCAAGTTACCCAGCGCCTCGCGCAAATGATTCAGCACTTCTTCACAACGACCCGCGCTGGCGTTGTCTATCCAGATCCAGCCCGTCGCATCGGCAATAATCACCCGGATTGTGGTTGAGCGCGAGAAGGCACGGGGCAACAAATCCTGTGTAACCTCATCGGCCACCGCGAGCCGCTCGCGCCGACTCACCTTGCGCCCCTGCGCCTTGGCGATTTGCGCACAACGGTCATTCGCTTGCTCCCTCACCACCGTCGCGGGCAATAGCTTTTCTTCACGCTTAAGGCGAACCATCCAATAAGGCCCGGCTGCGTGCACCAGCGCAGAAGCATCGTCACTAAGCGCTGGCACCCAACCCAGACTAGAAGCCTGCGCCGGCGAACAAGGACTAAATGCACGCGACTGTAATCTGCGCTCCAGCTCTTGCGCATCGATACCAAGGCGATTGGGTAAACGGTAGGGGCGAAGGGCTCGAAACCACATAAATCCTGACTTCCACTGCAAGCAAATGATAAAAGGGGGCGAAGTGTATCGCAGACTTCACGCTCAGGTGGCCGGTTGGCCTAGAATGGTCGCTAAAGAGACTCCGGAGTCCGCTATGCGCTACCTGCACACGATGATTCGCGCTGCCAATCTCGATGACACCCTCGATTTTTTCGTCGATAAGCTTGGTTTGGTTGAAGCCTATCGTTACGACAATGACGCGGGTCGATTTACGCTGGTGTTTCTCAGCGCACCCGAGGACCTCGAGGCCGCCAAGGCGCGTCAGGCACCCCTCGTTGAGATCACCTACAACTGGGATCCTGAGCAGTATGACGGCGGCCGTAACTTTGGGCATCTGGCCTATCAGGTAGCCGATATTTATGCGACCTGCCAGCACCTTCTCGATAAAGGGGTGACCCTGAACCGCCCGCCGCGCGACGGACGGATGGCATTCATCAAATCACCTGACGGCATTTCAATTGAGCTGCTGCAGGCGGGCGAGGCCCTACCCACTCAGGAGCCCTGGGCATCCATGCCCAATACGGGTAACTGGTAGGACTATTGCCGACGCATAAACTGCAGCATCCAGCGGGCGACTCTGGCACCTTCATGCTGGCGGTCCTCAAGACTTTGCAAGCCGTCAACCACCCGCGACTCGCCGATCATTTCGCGACGGAGGCGCATAATCTCCCGAGAATACGCGGGAGTGAACTCGGGATGCCCCTGGAAGGTGAGGATGTGATCCCCTATCGCCATACCCGCGAACTCACAGTGGTCGTTGCGGGCAATCTGACGCGCACCGGGCGGTAGCGTGATCACTTGATCCTGATGAGATGCAATTAAGCACACCTCTCCACCATCTGCGAAATCGAGCGCCGACCGATCGACCTCGTAGCAATTGATGCCTACACCCCAACCCTTGGGCGACTTTGCGACCGTGCCACCCAGTGCCTGCGCCACCAGCTGATGCCCGAAACAAATGCCGACCAGTTTGTGCCGATTGGCGTGCAGTACCCGAACGAACTCCTCCAACGCCCGGATCCAAGCTTTATCGTCGTAAACGCTACTTTTGCTGCCGGTGATGAGATAGGCATCCGCGGCCTGCACCGTTAGGGGTAACTCTCCTATCTCCACATTCCAAGTCGTAAACCTCAGATCGGTCGCCTCCTCGGATAACAACCGTTCGAACATATCTGGGTACTCGCCGTGGGTTGATACCCATTCGGGGCGCACAGCGTCCGTCCGCAAAATACCAATATGCATGTCGCTTCTCTCTGTGAAATATCGCCATCACGCCGACCGCGGCAGTGACGCGCGGTCGACCAATCATGAGTTCCGGAATTGTGACACAGTGGACTATGTTCCGCTGTGCTGTCGTGCCGTGGTGCCCTTCCACGAAGTGGCGGCGCCCAAAGTAAAGGCGCCTGATGCAATCTGCCCTCAACCCCCCCCGAATTGCGAGAACAGCGGAGTGTTGCGCGCACAGCGCCGATTCTCTGTAATAGGATGCGCCATCGGGAAATCTTGCGCGGCTCACCCTTGGGCGCGCTGAAGCACTCGGGACACAGGGGAGACATTATCCAAATTCGCCATATCCAGCGGGGTCTCCCCGTCACCAGCCGACAACCCAGCTTTACGAGGACGGGCGGGATTCATGTAAGCTCGGCCGCCCTTTCACGCTCAACCCCCCGCAGCCGAAGCTCAAACTGCGGTACCAGTAACCAGAAAAGCCCTCGCGCTGCGGCGGCCGGGCTCGGCAAACTAGCGGCCCTCCTGATCGGTCTTTTGTTATCGACCCCCGGCGTTGCCGGCGCGGCTACCTATACCGGAAATGCCGTGTGCGCGGGTTGTCACGAGCGCCCCGCGGCGGACTGGCAGAACTCTCACCATGATCTTGCCATGCAAGAGGTGTCCGCAGATAGCGTGTTGGGCGATTTCAGCAACGCGACGTTCACCTACGGCGGTGTCACAACAACCTTCAGCCGCCAAGATGATCGGTTTTTTGTGACCACAGATAATGCGCAGGGCGCACTGGAAACCTACCCGGTTCGCTACGTTTTTGGCGTATACCCGTTGCAGCAATACCTGCTGCCCATGCCGGGCGGCAGGCTACAGGCGCTAACAATCGCCTGGGACGCGCGCCCCTCCGCAGAAGGAGGCCAACGCTGGTTCCACCTCTACCCCGAAGAGCAGATCATCGCGGGGGATCCTCTACATTGGACCAGCGGCTACTTTAACTGGAATACCAGTTGCGCCGAGTGCCATAGCACCGATGTGCAAAAGCGCTTCGATGCCCACTCGGATAGTTTTGACACCCGCTTTGAACAGATCGATGTGGGCTGCGAGGCCTGCCATGGACCAGGTGGCGAGCACGTGAAACGTGCCACCGCGGGGACACTCCAACCGAGTGAGACAGGCTTTGCAATGAGCCTCGCGGAGCGAGGTGAATGGCGCTGGCCTGATAAAGCGACCATCGCCGAACGATCCGAACCATTGCTTTCGTCACAGCAAATCGATACCTGCGGGCGCTGTCATGCCCGCCGCGGCACACTGGGTCACTACCACCCGGGCAAACCGTTGCTGGAAACTCATCGGCCAGCCCTGATCGAGGAACCACTGTACTGGCCAGACGGCCAGATCCGTGACGAGGTCTACGTTTACGGCTCTTTTATTCAGAGCAAAATGCACCAGGCGGGCGTGGTTTGCACCAATTGCCATAATCCCCACAGCAATCAGCTTGTCGCCGAGGGCACTGCCGTGTGCGGGCAATGCCATCTGGCGACCCAATATGACACCACAGAGCATCATCGGCATAGCGCAGGCAGCTCCGGCAGCGCCTGCGTCGCCTGCCACATGCCCAGCCAGATTTATATGGGGGTCGATGCCCGGCGCGACCACAGTATGCGCATTCCGAGGCCCGATCTGTCGCTCAGTACGGGTAGCCCGAATGCCTGTAACCAATGCCATCGGGATCAGAGCGTCGACTGGGCCTACTCGGCGCTGATGGACTGGGGCGTTCGATTCCCCGATCGTCGCAATCATCCAGCGCGCGCGTTTCATGCGGCGGGCCGGGGAGATATTCGCGCAACACCAACACTGATCGCGACCGCTAATAATGAGAGCGCTGCGGGCATGCTGCGTGCCTCGGCGATCGCCCATCTCGGCAGATTGGCGCCAGAGCACCTGATGCCCTCGCTCTCCATGTGGCTCGGTAGCGAAGATCCGTTGATTCGGCTAGCGGCCATCGAGGCGACCGCGGCGCTGCCCGTCGAACAACGGAGAGGATTTCTTCTACCGCGCACCGAAGACCCCATGCTGGCAAATCGTATGAGCATCGCCCAGCAACTAGCGGAGGTTTCAGTTGCACCCCAAACCGCTGCCGAGCAGCGCCTGAAAACCTTATTCGCCGAATACAGCAGCGTGCAATCCCAGCATCTGGACATGCCATCGGTACTGACACAGCTGAGTGGGTTTCAGCTGGCGCGAGGTGACGTCGAAGCCGCCAAGCAGGGGCTACTCAGCAGCCTTGAGAAGAATCCTCAAGCCACGGCGGCGCGCATCAATCTGGCCGACCTGTATCGCACGCTCGACGATGACGCATTGGCAAAAACGGTATTGAAAGAGGGCATTGAACTAAACGCCGAAGACGCCGCGTTGTGGTTCAGCCTGGGACTGCTGGAGGTGCGCAGGGGCGATGGCGGGGCCGCACTTGCTGCGCTGAAAAAAGCAGCGGCGCTGGAAACGCCCCCCGCTTACTACCACTACGTGCTGGCCATTGCGCTCAACGATCAGGGGCACTCCACAGAAGCTCTTGAAACGCTGGGCGATATTCAACGCGAGGCCCCGGGACAGCCGAGCGTGCTTGCCGCATTGGTGCAATACAGTCAGAGTGCCGGAGATACCGCCGCCGCCGCGCGCTATCGTGCCGAGCTCAACGCAACCCTGCAAGCGGCTGGATGGCAGTAATCTCGCAACCGCGGCTTATTGGAAGCCTGCTTGCTAAGAATCCGATGCGACCAGCCGAAGGCTGAGAGTGACGGGCACTACCCGACTGATCGCCAGCAATCCAGCGACTTCCTGCAATGCCGCCACGCCAGGCTCCAAACCAAACTCTGCTGCATTAATCAGTATGGGTTCTGTTGTCGAGACCGCCAAACCATCACTCAATGGCGTTACCAGTAACTTCACCGACTTTGTTACCGTATTGCCATGAAGATCGATAGCGATGTCGGTCGTCACTTCGCCGCCCTGTCCGGCTGCAACGAGCACAAGCACCTCAGCACCCAGCTGGCTGGTAATGACGGCCTCTGGATAGATACCGACCTCAAATAACATATCTTTCATCCGCTGATTGCGGATACCGATCATGGTTTCCACTGAATCGAGTGAGATACGAATATCAACCTGCCCTTTTGACGAGACGGCGCCAGCAATGCGCTCAAAGTGGCTGATTTCTCCGATAGTATTCTGCTTGATCGATACAAACTGAATTCGGGAACCCTCTGCCACCTGCCAGTCCGCCCAGGCGGGCGCGGCGGACATCAAGGCAGTTAAAACCAGCCATGCCAATCGATTCTTCATAGTGCCTCTCCTTTAATTCAGTGACTGTCAGCTCGCTCAATCGAACGGTAGCCGCTTTGACAATATGTCGGACTCCGGCGTCACCTGATTGTGTGCCGCTCGCGTCGAGCTCCTGAGTCAACTGACGACATCTGCAAGATCACCTTTTCGCTCAAGCCAATGTTTGCGATCGCCAGCCCGCTTCTTCGCAAGCAACAGGTCGAAGGTGCTGTCGGTATCGGCGCCCTCGTCGAGCACCAGTTGCACCAAACGACGCGTATCCGGATCCATCGTCGTCTCTCTGAGCTGGGGGGGGTTCATCTCGCCCAACCCTTTAAAACGTTGTACCGAAGGCTTCGCACGCTTGTTCTCGGCAACCAAACGATCGAGGACGCCATTTTTCTCTGATTCATCCAGCGCGTAATACACCTCTTTGCCCACATCGATGCGGTACAACGGCGGCATCGCCACAAACACGTGCCCAGCGCGCACCAAAGGCCGGAAATGCCTAAGAAACAGCGCGCAAATCAGCGTCGCAATATGCAGGCCGTCAGAATCGGCGTCGGCGAGGATACATACCTTGTGATATCGCAGCTGACTCAAATCAGCGCTGCCCGGCTCTATGCCCAGCGCCACAGATATATTATTGACCTCCTGGGAGGCAAGAATTTCGCTGGCGTCGACTTCCCAAGTATTGAGGATCTTACCTCTCAGAGGCAGGATTGCCTGATATTCACGATTTCGCGCTTGCTTGGCCGAACCACCCGCAGAATCGCCCTCCACCAGAAATAATTCGCCGCGCCCCGGGTCCTCCGAGGTGCAGTCTGCCAATTTGCCGGGCAATGCCGGCCCCGCTGAGACTTTTTTCCTAACCACTTTTTTCGCTGAGCGCAGCCGGCTCTGGGCACGTTCTATGCAGATTTCTGCCAAGCGCTCGGCGTCTGAGGTGTGCTGATTGAGCCACAATCCAAATGCATCCTTGGTGACCCCCGTGACAAAGCCCGCCGCCTCTCTAGAGGACAACCGCTCCTTGGTCTGGCCGGAGAACTGCGGATCCTGGAGCTTTGACGACAGCACATAACAGCAGCGGTCCCACACATCTTCAGCCGTTAGCTTGACGCCTCGGGGCAACAGATTCCGTAACTCGCAAAATTCTCGCATGGCCTCTAGCAGCCCTGACCGCAAACCATTCACGTGGGTGCCGCCCTGTGGCGTGGGAATCAAATTGACATAGGATTCCGCGACCACGTCGCCACCCTCGGGAAGCCATTGGATAGCCCAATCCACTGAGGCGGTTCCGCCCTCAAAATGGGAAGTGAATGGGGTTTCGGGAATCACCGGAAAATCAATCGTCGCATCGGCGAGATAATCGGCGATGCCGTCTTCGTAATACCACTCGGTTTTTTCTTTCTGTTTTTCGTCAGTGAGGGTGACGCGTAATCCCGGACACAAAACGGCTTTGGCGCGAAGTGCATGGCTTAATTTGGGAATCGAAAAATTAGCGGAGTCGAAGTAGCTGGCGTCCGGTTTAAAACGAATACCCGTCCCTGTATTGCGTTTTCCACAGGTGCCGGTGACTTCCAGGTCGGTCAGCTTCTCACCTCCGGAAAAAGCCATGGCGTAAACCTCGCCGCCGCGCCGGATGGTGACATCGAGTCGTTCGGACAGCGCATTAACAACCGAGACACCCACGCCGTGCAGGCCGCCGCTGAACTGGTAACTTTTGTCCGAGAACTTACCGCCCGCGTGGAGTGTCGACAAAATCACTTCCACCCCCGGCAGTTTCTGCTCTGGATGTAAATCCACCGGCATGCCACGACCGTCATCGACAACGCTAACTCCACCGTCACTGTGCAGTGTAACGTCGATCTGACTGCAGTGGCCGGCGAGAGCCTCATCCACCGAGTTATCGATGACCTCCTGCGCCAGATGATTCGGGCGCGTCGTGTCGGTATACATGCCCGGTCGCTTTCTCACCGGCTCCAGACCGGTGAGAACCTCTATCGAATCGGCGTTGTATTGCGTCATAGTTCAGTACATTTCATATGGGTTAGCGGCAGTCGCGCTATAACCGGCCGCTGGGTAAATCCCTAGTTAACAAGCTATGGGGTTCAGTAGCAGATCACGCATATCCTGTCGACAGACGATCAACCGCGAAAGTCTCATCGGCTACCCGCAGAACCTGCGTCTCGAAAAGACCTTCTTCACATAACTCCAATAAACGGCAGCCCGGCGCCAGATCATCGACCCTGAACTGCTGTGAACCCGGCGCAAATTGGACGCACGTTGAGGGTACGGTGAAACAACGCACGCCATTATGCACCTGCGACGTCTCCTGATGCACATGCCCCGAGATCACGACCGCACGCTCTCCGAGCGGCTCCAGAATGGAGAGTGCCTGGGCGCCGTTTCTTACTACCTGTTCATCGAGCCATTGGCACCCCACCCCGGCAAAAGGATGATGCGTTGCCACCAGTAAAGGCCTGTGGTTCGAGAGACTGCGCTCCACAGCAGATTTGAGGAACTTCAACTCAGCCTCAGCGAGGCAACCGGCAACCTCCCCGGGCCGCTGGGTATTCAACATCAGAATATCCCAGTGAGGGCAACGGATATGCCGCTTGAAGTGCGTCTCAAAGCCCGCGTATTGCTGCTCGGGTGCGTCGTGATTCCCGGGCAACCAGAAGCTGGGAACTTGCAAAGTGGCCAAACTGTCCCGCAAGCGACTATAGGCAGATTCGGACTCGTCTCCCGCCAGGTCGCCCGTGAGGAGCAGCGCATCAATCCCTGGTTGCTCAGCAATCAGTCGACACACTGCAGCAAGCGAGCGGTCAGTATCAATACCCACAAGAACACCACCCGGATCCCTCATCAGATGCGTATCAGACAGCTGTATCACCCGGCAAACGGGGCTCGCATTGAGAGTGGCCTCGCCACTGAGATCGGTCATGGGCGCTTAATATCAGCGTTCGCCAAGTTGGGCGCCAGTGATCTGCCGAAGCCCAGACAAAACTCCATCAACTCGGCAGCAAACCGGTTTTGCTGAAATTTCTCGTCCTGCTGCAACATCAGGGGATTGGGGTACCGGTAACGCGCCTCGAAGCGTTGCGACGTGCTGCAATGAACGACTTCGGCCATTCGAGCGTCATGATAGAGACGCAAATCAAAGTAATTGGTTTTCGGCAGGCCGAGTGTTGTACCTTGGTACCTTAAACGCATGTCGGTGGTATAGCGGTCACGCGCAGTGACCTCCAAGGCAACCGAGACGTCACCAGCGACAAAAACACACTCACTCTGCCGCTCATATTCAGGAAAGAGCCGCATCAACCGGTGGTAGTTCGCTTCACACTGGGCATGAAGGTCAGACAGATCTATCTGGTATCCCCCACGATTGCGTCGGCGCGCCCGACTGTTCTCGATTTTATTCTCCATAGTCTGAAGTTTAGCAAGGGCTGAACGCCGCGCGAACAAGCAAAAAGTTGTGGACTTTCCCCCGCAAAAGCGCTGGTCAGAGTGGTAAACTTCCCGCCCGCGTCAGACCGAGAAACATGGCACCATGCAAAATGCTCGTCCAAAACCCAGCTCCCTCTCTGTGTGGCTTAAATTCGCCTTGTGTAGCCTGCTTGCTGGGCCCACTTCGGCGGACACCTTGGTAGATATCTACGAACTGGCTTTGGAGAACGACGCACTGCTGAAATCTAGAGTGGCGCAATACAATGCCGACATCGAGCTGGAAAAGCTCGCGCTGGCACCCCTTTTGCCTCAGGGGCGGGCGGGTTATACCATCACCGACTCGGAAGCTGACACGACATCTCCGAACGTTTATCTCAATCCAGAGACCAACCAGCTGGATACGATTGACGTGACCTCTACGAGAAATACCGACACCGACGGCTACGACGTCAGCCTGTCCCAAACGCTGTTCAATTTGTCGGCCTGGTTTGGCTGGCGAGCCGGAAAAGAGACATCACTGCAAGCTGAGGCGACGTTGTCTGCCGCCCAGCAAGATCTCATCGTGCGGGTGGTTCAATCCTACTTTGGCGTTTTGCGCGCACAGGACAACCTGCGGGCGTCTCTAGCACAGGAACGCGCTTTCGAACGGCAATTGGAACAAACGCGACAACGCTTTGAGGTGGGTCTTATTGCTATTACCGATGTGTACGAGGCCGAGGCGGCGCGAGATCTCGCGCAGGTTACGCGCATTGTTGATGAAAATAATGTAGCGGTTGCAAAGGAGAACCTGTCGGTACTCACCGGCCAAACCCCTGGGGAGCTATTTGTATTGGGCGCTGAATTTGATCCCCGCCCCCCCGAACCCAGTGACCGTAGCGCGTGGGTAGATTTTGCACTCGAGAACAATAACCAGCTCGCCGCTGCGCGATTCGCAGAAGAAGCCGCCCGACAAAACGCGACGTCCCTCAAGATGGGGCACGCGCCGACCGTTACAGCAACCTATCGCTACCAAGACACTGAGACCACGGGCAGCATCCGACAGGACCCCGAGAGCTTATTTAATTTTGACCCGGACTCGGATCAAACAAACGAAACCTGGCAGATCCGCTTTGACGTTCCACTATTTGCCGGCGGCTCAATCAGCGCCAATCGCCGCAGGGCGGCAGAACAGTTCAATGCGGCGCGGGAATCTCGGATTAATCTCACCCGCAACACGGTAACCCAGGCGCGGTCGCTTCACATGACGGTGATGTCCGACGTATCGCGGGTAAAGGCGCGCAAACAAGCTATTATCTCGACTCAAAGTGCGCTCGACGCCACCCAGGCGGGATACGAAGTCGGCACACGGAACATCGTCGATGTGCTCAACGCGCAAGATAGACTGTTTGCCGCTCAGCGGGATTACGCGAATAGCCGCTATGACTTTGTCATCAATTCTCTGCGCCTGAAAGAAGTAGCGGGCACGCTTTCTCCCGAAGATATCGCAAGACTGGAAGGATTTTTGCTGGCTCCCCCTGCAGCAACCGCATCGGGCAGCCAGTAAGTACGTAACGGTCTGCGACCAGTCTGATCAAAGGCGTTCACGCTGATATGCAAGGGCCCAATACCCGGGGAGTTCAATCAGTACATCAACCTTTGGCGGAGGGCTTAGAGTACCTCTGGACAATAACTGCTCCTGTTTATCGAAGGATAGGCTAACTTTGCCGCAGCCACCCGACACTGACGTCGCCGGCTTCCTGCCAGACGAAGAGGGCCTCCAGATCTACGCGTGGGCACTCGATACGGCGGTGCTGGGGCCACTACTGGAGATCGGCAGTTATTGCGGGCGGTCAACGATATGGCTCGCTCAGGCCGCGAGAGAAAAACAAGGCGTGGTGTTTGCCGTTGATCATCATCGGGGCTCGGAGGAGCACCAACCAGGGGAAAGCCATCACGAGAGCGCACTGGTCGATGACAGCGGCAACGTCGATACCCTGTCGATGTTCCGCCGCAATATTCGACGGGCGGGCCTGGAAAATGAAGTGATCCCGGTGGTCACCCATAGCACGCACTTTGCCCGGTCGTGGTCCGGCCAGCTGGGCATGGTGTTCATCGACGGCGGTCACAGTCTGTCGGCGGCGCTCGCAGACTTTCGCGCCTGGGCGCCCAGGGTGCTACCCGGCGGCATTCTCGCCATACATGACGTATTCCCGGATCCGGCGGAGGGCGGTCAGGCGCCCTTCACCATTTGGCGTTTAGCCCAGCAATCAGGATTGTTTGAGCCGCTCGAGGGCACCGGCAGCCTGAGAGGTTTTAGACGAATCCCCACCTGAATTACAACCCGACTGTATTACCAGGGTAATAGTGGTCGCCGAAAAACCTCCTGTGGCTGACCTACTGCAGGTCGTCGAGAGCAGACGCTAAAAACAACTTGCTGGCGGCCGTATGCCCGGTGAGCGCGTCGATCGCCAGCAATACAGCTCCGGCAGTCCAGGTGGGCTTCTCCAGAGGCCAAAGCACCGACTCCTCAAACTGATAACCAGTCCACCAGGCGCCGTCCGTATCGCGCCACTGAACCAACCAGTTGAACAGCTCCAGCGCCTGCCGACGGCGCCCGACCGCCAGCAGCGCCAACACCAATTCGCAGGATTCCGCCACGGTAGCCCAGGGCTGATGGTTCTCGCAGCGGCACCCGATGCCCGACTCTACGAATTCGTGCCACCGCCGATCGAGTCGCTCCCGGGCCACTGCACCCGTCACCACTCCCGCCAAAATCGGATAAAACCAATCCATAGCGTAACGCGACTTGGACTCCCAGGTGCGGTCAAACCGGTCCGGACGCGCGATTAATGCATGACCTAAACGTGTTCTGGCATCCCGCCATAGCGCACGAGGCTGACCCAGACATTCGGCGATGAGACTGCCACATTCCAAAGATTTATAAATGGAACTGCATCCTGTTACCAGGGCATCACCCATTGACGCGCCAGTGGGATCCACCGCCCAATCGATTTCTCCGTCAGGCCCCTGATAGCGCAACACGAACTCCAGCGCCCTGACCACGGTTGGAAAAAGACGTTCGAGAAACTGCTGATCCCGGGTAATTTGAAAATGATGCCAAACACCCGTGGCCACATACGCCACATAATTGGTTTCGCGGCGCTGCACCGACGGATCCGGACAGCCGTCGCGGTAACAGGCCCACCAACTGCCATCCTCCAGCTGGGTCTCTGCCAACCAGACATAGGCGCGCACCGCCGCCTCAGGCTCTCCGGCAATACTCAGCCCCATAGCAGCCTCGGTGTGGTCCCACGGATCTGTGTGCCCGCCATCAAACCAGGGAATTTCGCCCGATGGTTTCTGACTGGCGAGCAAAAAATCAACGGTCGGACGGAGCCACTGGGCGGGAAAAACCTGCAATTGGGAAAAAGGCGCATTCATGAACGCGCGGCTCTCACTTGAGGCTTGGAGAAATACATCACCACGCTCTTGCCCATAAAAGGGTTAAGCGCAGACTCGAGTGCCCGCGTGAGCCACGGGCGCCGCATCAGATCCCATACCAGTAATTGGTGATATATCCTGAGCATCCAGGGCTCTCGCTCCCGGCGCCAGAAGAGGCACTTAAGCCACCAATACGGCACGTGAAGCGCATGGGCGCTGCCGCGACCATTGAATAAAAAGCCGAAGCGCTCTACCTCTCGACGCAAATGCGTGGCGTCGAATATACGAATGTGGCCCCCCGGGGTTGTCCGGTACCCCTCGCTCAATTGCCAGCAGACCCATTCGGGCCACTGCCGCGGCACGCTGATGCAGAGTTGGCCCCCAGGTCTTAACACGCGCATCGCTTCCTCCAGTACCTGCAGGTAATCGGGGATATGCTCGAGAATCTCACTGGCGATCACCACATCGACCTGCTCATCGGCAATCGGCAGCTGGGTGGCATCTCCCGCGCTAAAGGCAATTGCCCCCTTCGGGCAATGGGCTTGCATATCGACAATGCGGCTCGCGGCCGTCACAAGATCCTTTGTACAGAGATCGAGCCCCAATGCATAAACCCCCTCAAAGGCATATGCCGCCAGCGAATGGCGGCCCTCTCCACACCCGATATCGATACAAAGCTGACCGGGGGTTAATGCCAACCTGTTCAAATCGATAGTCAACATCGATCGATACAGGTTCGGTACAGCGCGACCATCTGCTCGGCGCAAACCGACCAACAAAAATGCGTTTTTGCACGCATCAACCCTCGCGCGGCCAAATCCTCCGCCACCGACGGCTGGGAGAGAACCTCCTGTAATGCCCGGGCCAGTGCCGCGCTATCACCCGCTGGCACCCGCAATCCTCCATCCGCCACCACCTCCGACAGCGCACCACCATCACTCGACACCAGAGGGATACCCGCGGCCATCGCTTCTACCGCGGGCAAGCCAAAGCCCTCATAAAGCGACGGGACAATCGCCACTGCGCTCTCGGCATAAAGCCGGTTGATGTCATCGTGGCTGGCGTCACTCACAAACCGGATACGCTCAGACAGCCCCAAACGATTGATAAGGGCCTCGGTATCGCCACCGGGCCGTGGTCTGGCAATCAGCACCAAACGGAGATCCGGCCACGTTGCACATAATGAATGAAAGGCGTGAAGTAAAACGGATAGACCCTTTAGCGGCGCGTCCGCCGACGCCGTGGCAATAATCTGATGCGGGTTACGCGCGACGGTGGGCAGTGGCCGAAACAATGACGTATCGACGCCATTAGGGACGATACGGATGGCACTAGGTGGCACCCCAAAGTCAGTGGCAATATCAATGGCCGAAGCAGCGGATACCGTGACGATGTGGTTCAACTGTGACGCCACCTGCTTCTGCATCGCCAAGAAAGAATGCCAGCGGCGAATCAATAGCCGCCGCCACCAGATCGGCTCCCCCACCAAAGCGACGCGTAAATCTCGCGTAATGGGATGATGTACCGTCGTCACCACCGGCAAACCCGCTTGTTGCAGGTCAAGAATCCCGGGAGCCAACGTTTGATTATCGTGAATCACATCGAACTGCGCCGCGTTTGCCAGCAACCAATCGCGGGCTCGTTCGCCAAAGGTCCAGGGCTCGGCAAAGCCCCCGGACAACTTGCTCAACCACTCTTTCCTGCCCAATCGGTTTTGCAGCTCCTCTCTACCAACCGACCAGAGATCACGGGAGTACAGATCGAGACTGGGCAACTTCACCAGCGTCACCCCGGCAACCAGATCGGGATAGGGTGGCCCGGAAATTACCGTCACCTGATGTCCCAAAGCCTGAAGCGCCTGGCTCAGGTAGCGGAGATAGACTCCTTGCCCGCCGGAAAAAGGAGCCGAGCGATAGCCCAGAAGCGCAATACGCAAAGGTGGGCCGGCAGGCGGGTATGCGGCGTCCGGGGTTATACCGGTTGAAGGCAGGGGTGCGTTGATAACAAACTCCGGGAAACGCAAGTTATGGCAGTTATTGTGCCATATTTTAGGCGGCGAGCGATTGGGCCAACGATAAGGCACGCGATTGTACCCTCGGGTCGCCAACCCCGCCATCGAAGGATAAACTGAGACCCCTCTCAGGCTTTGGTCCAACGCTGCCGTGCAGACTCCATACAAAGGCATCATCCTCGCTGGTGGATCAGGAACCCGCCTGCATCCGCTGACGACCACGGTGAGCAAGCAGCTGATGCCGGTGTTCGATAAGCCCATGATTTATTACCCGCTGGCAACGCTAATGCAATCCGGCATTAGAGATGTCTTGATTATTACCACCCCAAGAGATCAACTTGCTTATGCTGATCTTCTCGGCGACGGGAACCAGTGGGGGATCAACATCCAGTACACGCCGCAACCGAGCCCGGATGGGCTGGCTCAGGCTTTCTTGTTGGGCGAGACGTTCATTGGTCGTGACCCGGCCTGTCTCATTCTGGGCGACAATATTTTTTACGGTTCCGGTCTGAGCAACAAACTCCGCCGGGCAACACAGCGCACCGACGGCGCCTCAGTATTTGCCTACTACGTGCAGGACCCTGAGCGCTACGGCGTCGTGGAGTTCGATAACGAGGGTCGCGCCATCGGGATCGAGGAGAAACCGGCACAACCACGATCGAACTATGCGGTTACCGGGCTTTACTTCTACGACAATGAAGTCGTGAGCATCGCTAAAAGCATCGTGCCATCGGCCCGGGGTGAACTCGAGATCACCGACGTCAATCGACACTACCTCGCCCAGAACCGCCTGCAGGTCGAGGTGATGAATCAGGGCACCGCATGGCTCGATACCGGTACGCACCAGTCTTTACTGGATGCCGGCAATTTCATACGGGTCATCGAAGAACGCCAGGGCCTCAAAGTCGCGTGCCTGGAGGAGATTGCTTATCGGTTGGGATACATCAGCGCCGATCAGGTCCTGGCACTGGCTGCCCCTCTGGTCAAAAGTGGTTACGGCGCTTATCTAGAGGCCATAATCAACAATAAGGGCCCGCTGTTCGATGGAGATTGAAGCCACTTCGATCGCGGGGGTCACCCTTATCAGACCCACCGTTCACGGTGACGCCCGCGGATTTTTCCTCGAAACCTGGCACGCCGAGCGCTACGCCGCAGCAGGCATTGATCTGCCCTTTGTGCAGGACAATCACAGTCGCTCGGCCCAGGGTATTTTACGCGGCCTGCATCTGCAGACCGAAAAACCCCAGGGCAAGCTGGTCAGAGTCACGTCAGGGGCGGTATTTGATGTGGTGGTGGATTGCCGCGCCAACTCCCCGACCTGTGGCCAATGGCACGGGGTCATGCTGACCGAAGCAGGTCAGGAACAACTCTGGGTCCCGCCGGGCTGCGCCCACGGGTTTATGGTGACGACACCTTCTGCGGACTTTCTCTACAAGTGCACCGATGTCTATCACCCCCAGAGCGAACTCTCGCTGGCATGGGATGACCCTACCGTCGGCATTAAATGGCCGTTGGCGTCAGGGCATGCCCCCATACTCTCGGACAAGGATCGCAACGGCCTTCCCTGGGAGGCCATCCCACTTTACCCCGACCTGAGTTGAGAACCGAAAGGTCTCGCGATCTCCCGATAGTAGGCCTATGGCGGGAGGTCTATCCCGTTTTCACTCCGTCTGGTTCAGAAATGTGGGAGTTTCCGCGGGATCTCGCCACAGGGCGTCACTGAAGTAAGGGGCGCCACCAGGCCTCATTGTTCAGGTACCAGTCGATGGTTTTTGCAAGCCCCGTCTCAAAGGTCTCTTGCGGTGTAAACCCCAAGTCGCGCTCAATCTTTGTCGCATCAATGGCGTAGCGCCAATCGTGACCCGCACGGTCTTTAACAAACTCAATAAGTGACGCTGCACTCTCACCCCGCGCCTGCGGCGCCTTGGGAAAACGGATCGCGAGTGATTCATCTGCTGCAAACCGCTTATCCATCATTTGACAGAGCAGCCTGACAATATCGAGATTGGCCCATTCGTTGTGGCCCCCAATGTTGTATACCTCGCCCACCGTGCCAGATTCGAGAATTCGGGCAATACCGCGGGCGTGATCCTCCACATACAGCCAGTCCCGAATGTTGCTACCGTCGCCATAAACCGGTAGCCGACCTCCATCGAGAATGCGCGTCAGACACAGCGGTATCAGCTTTTCCGGAAAGTGATAGGGGCCGTAGTTGTTGGAGCAATTGCTGGTCGTGACGTTGAGGCCGTAGGTGTGATGGTAGGCGCGCACCAGATGATCGCTACCCGCCTTACTGGCAGAGTATGGTGAATTCGGCTCATAACGGGTGGTCTCGGTGAAAGCGGGATCGTTCGTACCGAGGGAGCCGTAAACTTCGTCGGTGGAAACATGGTGAAAACGATGCTCTCTACCTGACCCGGACAACCAGGCATAGCGCGCGGCAGACAACAGCGTATGCGTGCCCTCAAGATTGGTTCGGATAAAGGCATCCGGCCCGGTAATGGACCGATCAACGTGACTCTCGGCGGCAAAATGCACGATGGTACTTACCGCATGCTCGGCCATCACGCGCTCTACCAAACCAGCATCGCAGATATCACCTTCGACAAATTGGATGCGACCCGCCTGTTCCAAAGGAGCAAGACTGTCGCGATTGCCCGCATAGGTGAGTGCATCCAGCACCACCAGTGTGTCGCTGGGATGTGCCTCTGACCAGTGGTAAACAAAGTTCACTCCAATAAAGCCCGCGCCACCCGTCACCAGCAAAGACTGCGTCACTGCGCCACCCCTCCCTGCTCAGCGAGAGACACCAACATGTCCCGCAGGGCTGCACGCCAAGGCTGTTGCGCCACCCCTAAGGTCGCGACTGCGCCACTGGCATCTAGCACGCTGTAGGCGGGGCGCTGCGCCTTGGTGGGAAAAGCTTCCGTTGGGATGGGCTCAACGCTGACGGGCGCCGTCAGCAGCCCCAGCGACAGGGCTTCGTCTCGAATGCCGCAGGCAAATTCGTACCAGGTAATCGCTCCAGCATCCGACCAATGAAACACGCCCCGGGCTTCCGGGTGTTGCACCAACGCCCAGCAAACCTCCGCGAGCCCGCGCGACAACGTGGGTGCGCCCGTTTGGTCATTCACTACACGCACCACCTTGTGCTCACGCATCAGACGCAGCATGGTCAGCGCAAAGTTTCTTCCTGACGGTGCATAGACCCAGCTCGTGCGCACAATCACATGGTGCGCACCACTGGCCTCGACCGCCTGCTCGCCACGCCACTTGCTGTCACCGTACACCCCCAGCGGCGCGGCTGCGGCATCAGTTGCATAGGGTGACCCTGTCTTGCCATCAAATACAAAGTCCGTCGATACATGCAGTAACCGAATACCGCTCGCGGCGCAGGCCTGGGCCAGGTAGCGCGGCCCGTCAGCGTTAATGGCAAATGCCGTGTCCGGAAAATCCTCCGCGTCATCGACCGCGGTATAGGCTGCGGCATTAATCACCCAAGCGGGGTCACATTTGGTCACGCATTGCCGCACAGCATCGGGATTTGAGATATCGCACTCCTCCCGCGTCGCGCCCGTTACCGACATATCTTTCGGAGCGGACGCCATTAGGGCGCGCCCCAGCTGGCCGCCGGCCCCAAGGACTAGCGCGCGGGCAGATCTCACAAATGGGCCTCCAGCCAGCTCACATAACGGGCCATAACTTCTTCTGACTCTGGCTCGTGGAAAATTTCGTGATAGAGTCCGGGCCAAAAATCGAGGGATTTATCAGTGCTGCCCAGAGACTCAAAAAAGGCGGTTGAACCCTCAGGGCCCGCCATCACATCAGCATCTCCGTGGGCAATATAAACCGGCAGCGTGATCTCACCCGCGCGCGCAATAGCCACCTCCATCGCATCAAGAATCTCAAGCCCCAGCGAGGTTGTGATCTTGCCGTTATAAACGAGCGGGTCAGCGATATAGTCGGCAACGACGGCGGGATCTCTGCTCACCTGTTCGGCGTTAAGCGCCAGCATTCCCATTTTGGGCAACACGTAGCGCAAAAGGCGACCGATCCAGATCACGGGTGCCGCGACGGGATCAACCGCCGTAAAGGCGGGGCCCGAGAACATGGCGCCGCGATAGGGCAGCTGAGACGCCAATAACGCATGGGCACCGATTAATCCTCCCATACTGTGCCCCAGCAAAAATACCGGGGTAGCGGGATACCACGTCTCTATGCGCTCGCGCAGCGCCGACAGCGGCTCGAGATACTCAGAAAATTGGCGTATGTGGGCCCTCACGCCAGGCGAGGCACCGTGCCCAATATGATCGGGCCCCACTACAGCAATGCCGGCGTTGTTGAAGCGCGCGGCCAATCGCTGGTAACGGCCGGTGTGCTCGGCTAACCCATGAGCTAGCAACACACAGGCTTTGGCGTTTGAAACCGGCCAATGTCGGTACTGAATACCGCTGGGAAGACTTTCCATCTGTATTATTCCTCTACCGTCGCGGTGCTTAAGGGGACCGTAGCGATCACCTCGGCGTCCAGCGACACATCAACACGCGTCACCTGATCGCCATTGGCGCTTTACACCACCCGTCAATATCTGGGTTGCTGTATCCCTTTAGTTCGCGACAGGCGCCAGCCAGTCCGCATACTTCGGCTGAGCACCCCGCACTGCTTCAAAGTAAATCCGCTGCAGGGTTTCAGTGATCGGGCCGCGTACGCCGCTGCCGATCGTGCGATGATCGAGCTCGCGAATAGGCACGACTTCAGCCGCTGTGCCGGTAAAAAACGCTTCATCCGCCACGTAAACTTCGTCCCGTGTGATCCGTTTTTCCCTGACCGTGAGACCCTGATCAGCTGCGATACGCAAAATACTGTCCCGGGTAATCCCCTCAAGACAAGACGTCAGCTCAGGTGTGTAAAGGACGTTGTCACGAACCAAAAAGAAATTTTCGCCACTGCCCTCTGCCACGTAGCCCTCGTTATCGAGCAGCAACGCTTCCTCAAACCCGGCATCCATAGCCTCCCGTAGCGCCAGAATGGAGTTTATGTAATTGCCGTTAGCCTTGGCTTTGCACATGGTGATATTGACGTGATGTCGGGTATAACTCGAGGTGGCGATGCGAATACCGCGGTCTCTCGCCTCGGGGTCCATGTAAGACGGCCAGGACCATGACGCCACCATCACATGAGTTTTCAAATTATCGGCGCGCAACCCCATCCCCTCGGAACCGAGAAAGCACATCGGTCGGATATAACCCTCGTCGAGCCCGTTTTCGCGAACCACGGCGCGCTGCGCTGCACTTAACGTCTCTTTATCAAACGGCATATCCATTCTGAGAATATGGGCAGACCGGAATAGACGGTCGGTATGCTCCTTGAGCCGGAAAATGCTGGTGCCATCGGGTGTCTTATAGGCGCGAACCCCTTCAAACACGCCAAGTCCGTAATGAAACGTGTGAGTGAGCACGTGAACCCGGGCTTCTTGCCAGGGCACCATTTCGCCATCAAGCCAAATGTGGCCAGAAAGTGTTGAGAGATCCATGTGGATTCCTTTGCTGCGGGTTTGATCGTCGACTTGCCTTATTGAATTCTACCTTGCTTGAAGCCCCGGCAATAAGACCTCTGTTGTCGCAATGACCGAGTTTTTCCAATGGGTATCCGTCGCCTCCCCGGTTTCCGGTACCCTGCCTCGCAGTGCCAGCCGATGGATAGCACCACGGTAAGCGAGATAAGCCTCTGATAACGTGTTGGCGGCCTCGGCCGACACCAGTTCCAACTTCTCCAGTGTTTCGAGCAATCGAATGACGTCTGACCAAGCCGTCAGCGCCGGATGCTCGTGCGCGTGGGCTAGCGTCAGGTATTGCACCACAAATTCAATATCGACAATACCGCCCGCCTCGAGTTTAAGTCGCGTTTGTGCCGTGGGCTGTGATACCGCCTCATACTCTGCGCGCATTTTCCCCCGCATATCACAGACCTCCTTGGCCAGACTTTGGGAGTCTCTCGGCAGGGACAGCACCTCGCGTCTAAGCGCCTCCAGGGACTGTTTTAAGAACGCGTCACCGGCAACCGTCCGGCTTCTGACCAGGGCCTGGTGCTCCCATGTCCAAGCAGACTCCAATTGATAGCGCTTTAACGCCGACAACGAGGTGGCGACCAAACCCGAGTCCCCATCAGGCCGCAGACGAAGGTCGATCTCATACAATCTTCCCGACGCGGTCTGGGCCGACAAAACATGCACTACCCGCTGGGCAAGCCGGGTATAGAAGAGCGTGTTGTCGATCACTTTGGGGCCCGCCGTTTGGCCATCGGCGCCATCGAATACAAACACCAGATCAAGATCCGAGCCATAGCTCAGTTCGACACCGCCCAACTTGCCGTACGCCATCACCGCGAATCCAGCGCGCTCACCCCCTGGCTCACCAAAGCGCTTGATCAGGTCTGCTCGCGCAACGGCTACTGCTTGCTCAACCATGATCTCCGCGAGAAAAGTCAGGTTGTCACTCACCTTCATTATCGGCAGCGTGCCGGAGAGTTCACTCGCGGCCACCCGTAACACAACCCCATCCTTGATCCGACTCAGGGCATTCATCTGCATCTCGAGGTCTTCTTCCGGAATGCGCAGTAGCTGCTGCCGCACCAGTGAGTGCAATTCTTCGCGCGCCGGTGCGCTGTAAAGCGTGGCTTCGTAAAGTAGCTCATCAACCAACTCGGGGCGGGCCGCTAGCCGCTCCGCTACCCACTCGCTTGAAGCGACCAGAGTCAACAGATGCGCCAGCGCGTGCCGGTTCTCTTGCAACAACACCAGATAAGCGCTGCGGCGACATACTGCGCGAACAAAGGGTAAAGCGCGAGTGAGCGCCAGATCCGGCGCTCGTTCGCGGGCCGCCGCTTCACAAAGAATCGGAAGAAATGTCTCAAACCGTTGACGCCCCTCCCCTTGCAGAGACGAGACCCACGCCGTGTCGAGAAACTGGGCCAAGGTCGTCCATGTGACGTCTGGCTCCTGGTAACCAAAGGCTTGCAGCTGCGCGGCATCCAGCGCTGAGAAAACGACCCCGTCGGAAGCCGTTGCTGATGGAGTAGGGTCGCGTGGGTCGGCAATCAGCGCATTGAATGACGCAGCGACAGCTTTCCGGGCCAAGGCCCATTGGCCCTCCAACTCGGCCCAATCAGCGAAGCCCGCCAGCAGCGCAAGCTGTTCCCGGGCTTGTTGCTCGCCAGGGAGCGCCTGGGTTTGTCGATCCTGCATCGCCTGCACCGCATGCTCCAACCGACGCGCCAACCGGTAGTGATCAGCCAGTAAAGCCGCCTGATCCTGCGGCAGCACACCGGTGCCGGCTAGCCGCTCCAAAGCCATCAGCAACGGCGTGCACTGGAGCTCGGGCATGCGGCCCCCGTGGATCAATTGAAGGCTCTGGGCAATAAACTCTATTTCACGAATGCCACCTGCGCCACGCTTGAGATCCTGTGCAATACTCAGGCGCGCGACCTCCCTTCGCATCATCGTTTTCATTTCTCTTAACGCAGCAATCACCGAAAAATCGGTATAGCGGCGATAAACGAATCCGTTCAGCATCTTCATCAGGCTTTGCTGTGCGGCGGGATGCCCGGTCACAGGTCGCGCCTTGATCATGGCGTAACGCTCCCACTCCCGCCCCTGCTCCTGATAGTAGAGCTCGAGGGCATTGAATGAGCCGACCAACGCACCACTGTCCCCGTAGGGGCGAAGTCGCATGTCGACGCGAAATACAAACCCATCCTCGGTAACGGCATCCAGCAGTCGAATGACCATCTGCCCAAGCCGGGTAAAGTAGGCTTGATTCTCGAGGCACTGCCGCCCGCCCCGAGTCGTTCCCGACTCTGGATAGGCAAAGATCAAATCAATATCAGAAGAAAAATTGAGCTCCTGACCACCGAGCTTACCCATGGCGAGCACGACCAGAGACTGCACTTCATTCGACTCGCCGCCCATAGGCTCACCAAATTTCGGTAAGAGCGCGCTCTGCGCACAGCGCACGGCAAAGCGAATGCAACAGTCTGCTAATTGACTCAACTGGAAAAAAACCGCCTCGATGGTGCTGATACCTGCCGCGTCTTGCCACAGAACGCGGAGCAATTGCTGGTTGCGGAAAATGCGTAGCAACCGCATCCACTCAGCTTCATTTGCCGACACACCAACCATCGATTCGAGTATTCGATCCCACTCGGCGGGCTCATCCGGAGTCGCACGCAGCAAGCTGCCATCATCCAGTGCGCCCACTAACCAGTCGCAATGGCGCGCCACCATCTCGGCAAAGAACTCGCTGCCGGCCAGCAATCTTTCAAACACGGGTTGTTGCGCCCTATCACTCACCCGGTCATACAGTAAGGCGTAGTCGTGCTCACCAATGCGCGCAATCAAGCGCGCACGCGCCTCGTCAGCAACCTTCGTCAGCCCCTCGGCAAATGGCCGATTTTCGAAACTCATGCATCCCCTCTTGAGCGTGTGATGCCCAGCGTATCGGCAACGCACGCCGCCCGCCACAGGGATCAACGGCTACTGCCACTGCGATTTTTTACCTTTCTCGCGCGGTAGTCACTCAGGTAGGATGCGTCCTCCTCGAGCCGGTCCAAGCACAGGCTGGCCATACCGAGAGAGTACGCACCATAAAATGACTTCGACCCAGAACAATATCGCGTGGTTTCGCTACACGGCGCCGTATATCAAGGCGCACCGTGGCGGCACGTTTGTGGTTTATCTGGGTAACGGGTGTCTGGATGCCCCGACCCTGACAACGCTGGTGCACGACCTCGCCTTACTGCACTCCCTGGGGGTCCAGTTAGTCTTGGTTCATGCAACCCGCGCTGACATCGATGCATCCCTGAGTGCACTAGGTCAGCCAGGGACATTTCATCAAGGGGTCCGGGTAACGGACGAGGCCACCCTTGCACTTGCCAGCCAGATTGCGTCGCAACAACGCCTCAAACTCGAGCAACTGATTTCGATGGGGCTGCCCAATACCCCGCTGCGCGGCGCCAGACTGCAGGTGATGAGTGGCAATATAGTGACTGCAAAGCCAGTCGGCATCCATGAAGGCGTCGATTATCAGCACAGTGGCA
>Ga0255765_1000627_pt1 | contig 47258 bp, 20 predicted proteins | sample 041ome_8_FD_179965 | JGI IMG/M metagenome (GOLD analysis project Ga0255765, IMG submission 179965) | Coastal salt marsh microbial communities from the Groves Creek Marsh, Skidaway Island, Georgia - 041407BS metaG (version 2) | ecosystem: Environmental > Aquatic > Marine > Intertidal zone > Salt...
ACAATGACAACTTTACAACAACAACAACAACAACAACAACAACAACAACAACAACAACAACAACAACAACAACAACAACAGTACCAGGCACTATGGTACTTGCTGGAAATCATGAACTACTTTATACATTTGCATTATCGTGATATTTTATTTTACAGCGGAAAGTTTTCGTCTCCAAGCTTCTTTTCCTCTTCTGCTCCTCATTTCTTGGTGCAAATAACTTTGGAGAAACCAATCCAAGCTTTGTCTTTTGAAGTGCGCTTGTACGTTCAGCGAAGTCATGATCGAGATTATCAAGAAAAGGATGGCAACGAAGCCATACAAATTAAATAAGGTCCTCATGTTCACCTCGTCCGGTAGGTCTGCAGAAGTACTAAACTGCGGCGGGCTGTACGCCAAGAAACCCGAGATACATCCCAGGACAGGAAACCACCAGCTGCTTCTTGGGTACGAGGCGTGAACGGCTGCGGCGACAGAGATATACACCAAGTGTAAGCATTCTTGTCGGAACAGTATGGAGAACATCTCGTTACAGTCATATTGCAACAGTCCGTTGTATTCATCGGCGTCGACGTCGGCGGATTGTAATGGTCTCAAAGAGCAAAATTTTGCGACCGATGCGCGCTGGTATCGCGCTATCGATCCGTGCGCGCCAACGACAACCACCAAAGTCGCAATTGAAACTATACCCCCTCTTTTATACCGGTCGAAAAGATCCTGCTTACGTCCGCTCAAATAACCGAATATTGAGATATCACGTTTATAGACCATTTGCACCATGTGAACGCCCAACGTGACGCTGACAAAAGACAAGGGAACAGCAATCCTTCCCCTGATTCCTCCGGGTGAAACGATTTCGCTCGGAAACATCGACGCGTACTTCAACCCAAACAGCGCATTGAGAATAAGGTAGCAACTCAAAGATCTGGAACGACATTTGTCGAGCACCAGCGCATTTACGTAGCCGCGATAGAGCTCAAACAATTCTGAGTCTTTTTTAAAAGCTTTTGACGATGGTCCCGCAGCGCGAATAGCTTTTCTTTCGTTTCGTTCCGATAACTGCCTGAGCACCACAGCATTTATGCCGCCGTTCACCAAAAAGACAACGCCTACCATGAACTTTATGGGAACAACGAAAGGCATCAACAATAATTTCCCGCAAAGTTGGGAATGACTCAAGAACGTTAGATCCTCGAGCGTCATGTTTGTCAGAGACCAAAACCGTTCCATGTCTTCTGGGTTTTGTTCTCCTTTCTCTTCGCCTGAGCTGCCCGGCATATTTTTCACCTCCATCGACCAGCACATCACATCTATTTGAATCTCCTGCAATTCGATCAAGATATCCGGACACATGTGCCTAAAATTCGGATCACTCGAGCATTGTGTGACAACCTCCGAGAGTGGATGACCTCCGAGATCTCCGTACAAACGTCCAGTGTGCCATAACGTGAACACCGTCCCGACGTCCTTCACGAAACCGCAACGGGAGCACAATCGATCGATTCTGTTCTTGAATTTCTTTCCAAACATCGTCGGCTCCATGAGGAAAGCCTGAAACTGCTCGGCGCTTTCTTTTTCGATGCACAACAAGCACGGCTGCGGCGCAGAGAAAGATTTAACACCGTCTAAGTCTTCATACTCGAGCTGGAAAAACAAATTCGAAATCTTCTGAGCGCTCGAAACAGATTCCGTCGAGCAAAAATACTCGTCGAAACAATCTTTAGGAAATTTACACATGCTCCTTTCGAGTATGAAATCTTCCCGGCGCACGACTATGTCGCCAAACTGTCCGTACATGCGAGCCGATGCGATGACTTTCTTTTTGCGGTAGAAGTGCGCTTCCTTTTTGTTGTTGCAGTCGAACAATCGGAGAAAAATACTCTCTCCCACTACCGCAACGTACGGCGCGACCGAAGTCCTCGGCCACGGACTACTCTCCAACGTCCGCGCTCTTCGACGACGACTTTGACGTACTTTCCCACCATTTCCAAACGACTGTCCAGTAGCCGCTGTATCATCCCCGTCGCCATTAGTCATCTCTTGCGCGTGCGAAGACAACATCAGCTCTTCCAACGCGTCGTCCCAGTACGACGCGCGATAACTCAAGGTTTTATTCAGCACGTCGCCCTCATTTTCCTCCTTCTCGCTCTCTAAACTGTCCTCTTCGGTCTCGCACTCGTCGTCGTCCTCGCTCGCGTTCTCAACTTCGTCGTCGTCTCTCCTCTCGCAGACTCTGTCGTTCTCCGCGCGCGGAAGATGTTCGTCTTTAGCCGACGACGACACGCGCACGTGCGTGTTCTCGTACCATTGCCACTTGAACAAGACGGGATCGTTACTTTCTTCGTCGTCGTCGTCTTCGTCTTCTTCGTCGTCGTCTTCGCGCGAATCGTCGTCGTCGTCGTCGTCGTATCTCTTCATGATCTTCTCGCCGCGACGACGAGGACGACGAGCGACGTTGGTCGTTGACATTTGCGTCGTCCGTCGTTCGAGAGAGAAAAAAAAAGGCGTTCGTTAAATTTCAATTTATGAGGAATTCTCTCTCTCGGTTCGTTAGTTTCTCTGAACCCTCTTGCGTGTCCTCCTATTCTTTTAAGCGCGCGCGCGTACAATTTCGTAAGGGAATACCAGTATTCTTATAATTGTCCGAGACAAAGATTAGTATTATTAGTATTATTACAACAAATTCAAGCTAAAAACACTACTCAAAACGAACACCGCCCCTAACGCGAAGGCGACGGAACTGGCGGCTAACCCGATGTATTTGACCATTTGCGGATTTTCCTTCTCGAGAAGCGTCGTCCCGGCGCCGAGGAACGCGGTGTACCCGCCCATGGCTACGATGGTACCGAAGAAGAAGGAACCTAGGAAGGAGTAGGCTTCGAGTTTCGGTAAGGTGAGCGCCGGGAGAAGGAGGAAGAGGGAGTCCGGTTGGAGGCCGTGGATGGTGCCGGTGATGTAGGTCCAGGAGATTCGGGAAGCTTCCGAGGAGGCGCCGAGACGGAGCGGGGAGAGCTGGTGTTCGTGGGAGCTTTCGATGTCTTCGTCGTGGCTTCCGCCGTCCGCGGACCCGTGGGAGTGGGAGTGGGAGTGGGAGTGTCCGCCGTGGGAATGGATGTGCGAGTGGCCGTGACTGTGGCCAGCTTGCTCCCAGAATCCTAAGCATCCGATGAAGATCAGCGTTAAACCAACAATGGCTTGGCCCCATTGGCCGATGATTTCAGTGTTCCACGGGATTCTGTTTCGCAAGAGCATAAACAAAAGACCGAAGATGATCTGACCGGTGTTGTGACCAAATCCCCAGAGCGCGCCGAGGAGCGCGTTTTTCGCTCGAGACGGACCGACGGATAACGGCGTCAACGCTGCCAAGTGGTCCGCGCCGGTGAGCGTGTGTAAACCACCGGCGAATAAGCCAGCCCAGGCAGACTTCAAAACCGGATGAAGCAACGAATGGAAAGCCATGGAAGATTCCGCGACAGCAGCGGTAATAAGTTCGGAGATAAACGTTTGTAACATCATGCCTTGCGGTTTGAACACGGTGCCTAACGCGCCAAAGACGCCCACCAACGTCAAAGAGACAATCAAGAACTTCACGCGCTTCGAAAGGCGCATTGAATTTCGTGGTCCAAACGTTGCCAACAAGCGAATCGAGTTTGCTGCGACTAATAGCGTCGCGCCTTCGTGAACACAAACGGCTAACCAAAGTGGGAACGCGCCGAACAAAGCCGGCAAGGCGGCTCCGAGAATAGAGCAAATCGCCAAGAAAATATTTTGCTGTAAAATATTTCGCGTCATGCGCCCGAGCGCAAAGAGCTCCGGAACGGCTGAAATCACCGACATGGATGATCCACCGCCTTCGTTTCCTACCGTTGTGGTACTATCGCTCACCATATCTTTGCTTTGAAGTTGCCCTTGTCCAGTTTGAAGCAACAAGACGTCTGCGGCAGAAGAAGCGGCATCTGAAGGTGTCGAGCACACTGCGATGCCAACGTCAGCCGCCGCCAACGCCGGCGCGTCGTTAATACCGTCACCAATCATGGCGACGCTCACTGCTTTCCTATTTTTTTCGTTATTACCATTTTCTCTCGCAGATTCTACGTGTGCTAACTTTTGATCCGGAGTCAATTGCGAAAATACCGCGGCTGGTTTGATGCCTACTTGTTCGGCAATCGCCAACGCGGAAGCAGTCGCGTCTCCAGTCAGCATACGCACCGTCTGTCCTCGTTTAGTAAGGGTAGCGACGGCATCTTTCGCTTCTGCGCGAGGTGCGTCGGAATAACGAAAGACCGTAGCATCGGCCGAAGAAGAAGAGCACAGAATAGCGATCGCTTCCCCTGCACTTCTGTGCTCCTCCGTCGCGCGCGCGACTGCTTTTTCTTCCTCTCCCGAGTTGCTCCCGCGGCGGCACTCTAAAGCCCATGATGCGGTGCCAAACCTGAAGAGTTCGCCGTTAATTTCTCCCTCGACACCTTTACCGTGCTCAACTTTGTAGTTTTTCACGTCTAAAGAGCCATTACTCGCGCTACTTTCGCCATCAGCGACGTAGTTAACGGTGGCTTTAGCAATCGGATGCACCGAACCTCGTTCCAACGCTTTTGCGATGCGCACGCTCTCCTCGTCGCTTCTCTTAAACGCCAAGCTCGCAATGCTCTCTTCCCCTAATTTCACGTTCTTTATTTCCACGATTGACATTTCACCAGAGGTCAAAGTGCCAGTTTTGTCTAAACACACGAGATTGACGTTTGCGAGCGCGTCCAGAGTTCGGCCGCCTCTGATGAGGATACCTCTTCTGGCCATCGCGCCAATCGCCGCGACGTACACTAATGGTGACATGAGAAGCGCGCACGGAGCTGCCGCAGATAAGAACGCAAACGAGCGGTACATCGCTCCTCCTCGACCTAAAAAGGGAACTCCCAACACGAGAGGTGCCGTCACCATCGTCGCAAAGGTTATAAATAAAATGATCTTCGAATACTTATCGCCAACGTCATCAATTAATCGACTCACGCGCGGTTTGCGTTGCTGCGCTCTTTCGGTGAGCTTCGCGATTCTCGCCGGCGTGCTATTTTCGGAAGACTGAGAAGATTTTACGATTAACACCCCGTCGATGTTCATCGCGCCGGCTGGAATTTCGTCGCCAATTCTGCGTCGCACGGGCAAAGCTTCTCCCGTGATGTGTTGAATAGACACTCTCGCTGAACCGTGAACGACGATGCCATCAAGAGGAACTTGCGTTCCTGCTTTGACGTAACAGTAGCTTCCGACGGGCACTTCTGATGCACGCATTTTCCTTTGCGAACCTTCGATGAAATCACCAGTTGTACCGTCGATGTCGACAATATTTGCAAACGGCGGCACCGTTTTCCACAACGCTTTTAAATCGCCTCTCGCGTGTTGCGTCAATCTATCTTCCACGTAGTGCGCAGATGCGAACAACACGAGTAACAGCGCGCCTTCAAAGGCGCATCCGAGTAAGACGGTACCAAATACCGCTAGCGTCGTGAGTACGTGCACGTTGATGTTACCTCTCGCGACTTCGTACAAGACGTCCACAAACTCTGGCGTTCCGGCGAACAAATACACCAACGCCGTCGCCGACGTCGAGAGCCACGCCGCCGTTGCACTCGGGATAATCGACGCGACGCTGAGCATGGCGCAAATCGAAGTCGACACGTGGCAAAATCCAGCCACGAGCAACAAGCACCATGATAACACCGTTAAACTTCCTCGTCCTCGCAAATATCCAGCCGCCGCGTTCAACTTTGACTTTGTCAGAACGACATCTAAAACAACTTCCACTTTATTCTTCACTCTGTTCGCATCTTCCACCGCCGCTATAGCACCGTGCGAATGTCCGTGACATCCGCCTCCTATTCTATTTCTATCTCCCGCGCCTTCGATTATTTCGCAGTTTTCATCTTCCTCCCCCGTCGTCGTCGTAAAACTCGAGTGATCGTGCGACGAAACCTCCCTCCCGTTCATCGTCTCGCTCCCATCCAACATCCCAGCCTGTTGCAAAAAATCGCTCTCATCGTTAGAAATATCGTACGACACTCCCGCACTACCGCTACCACCGCCGCTCTCGCCTTCCCCTACCGGCGTCGGTCCGCTCGCCGCGTTGTTCCTCCGCGCCGTCCGTTGTTTCCGGTGGTCGATTGCATTCGTCTTCGTGTGCTCGCTCCCATCCTTCTTGGGCCCTCCTCCTCCGCCGCCGCTACTGCTGCTGTGATGATGATATTCGCCGTAATAATGCGCCCCGACGGCGACGACGCGCGCGTTACTGTTCGATCCTTTCTTCCTCTCGCTCTTCCTCTTCAAATTGTCCTCGCCTGGAGAAAACGCGAAAGAAGAACAAGAGACGTCGTCTTTGCGCTTCTCCCAGCGAGGACGATTTGGCGGCGACGACGATGCGTGCATCATCATCATCCTCGCGCGCCTTCTTCTCGTCGTCGTCCATCTTCTCGGGCCGGTCGATTCTGAAGAAGACGAAGTCGCGTTCGTAGTAGTCGACGACGACGCTCCGAAGAAAGCCGCGCTGCTGCTGCTCGGAGGTCCGGACAACATCCTTCTCTCACTTTCTTATTCGAACTTTGTGCTAATTTTTCCCCCAAAGCGAGACGATAGAGAGACCAACCCCGTATCTAAAGAAAAAAGGGTCCTATACAAAGGAAAGGGGAAGAGAGAAGAAAAAGGCAAGGAGCTCGCGCGTGGAAAGAAGACTCTCTCTCTTCTCTTCTCTTTCCTCTTTTCTCTCCGCAGTAGCTCTCTGTCTCTCTCTTCTGAGCGGAGAGAGTTTATGGAACGTGCGCGCGTTCGTGTAGGTTCTGCGGCCGATGCACTCAGAGAAGATACGAGACATTTTTTGACATTTTTTGTTTAGGGTTTTGGTCTCGTTTTTCCCTCAAAAGCTCCTCACGAGGGAAAAGGCGCCAAAGAAGAAACCGCGCGGAGAGAAGAGAGTCTAATAAGAGCGAGAAGAAGCATATAATGCGCTCGAGCGTCGCCTCGCTCGGTCGCAGAGCGGTCCGAGAATCGTTCGTGCGATTGACCACAAAGTTGACGAAAAAGTCTGGATATTACAAGGGTAAGAATTCCATCTCCCCCGGCTGGCACGAGAAGAAAGCGAACGGCGGAGGGAGAGGGAGATTCGTGTTGCTCGATTGGAAACGTCCGACGTACGTGATTCCGGAAGGGTTGAAGGAGTTCAAGTTGAAACCGTACGTCGCGAAAGGAGTGACAAAGTGACGGAGAGAAAGAGAGAGAGATTTTTTAAGGGATCGATATGTCGATGATGATTTTTGCGTCGTCGTCGCTGTCGTCGTCGCTGTCGACGCCTACTTTGTCGTCGAGGAGAAGATGGTGCGGCTCGTTCGTGGCTTTACGGAGGAAACCCCCTTCTTCTTCTTCTTCTTCTTCTTCTTCGTTGAGGAGAGGAAGAAGAGGCGCGATAACGGAAACGCCGGCGGAACGAATCGTCGCCAAGCGGAAAGCGTCGTCGAAGCAAGCGAGGAAAGTGCAACTGAGAGAAGATGCGAGAGAGATGCAACGAAGAAGAGAAGAGAGAGAGAGAAGAGAGAGAGAGGAAATGGAACGGCGTCCGGAACCGCCGACGAGCGCAGCGCTTAGTTTGGGAGAGGCGAACGAGAGAGTGCGCGAGGCGGACTCAAAGTTTCAATCCGCGGTAGATTCGACTCGAGAGATTAAGAAGATGAAAAGAGAGAGCGAGGAATGGGATCCGCAAGTCGGGTACGGTAAGTTTCGAGAAGTCGTCGAACAGGTGTCCGAAATGAATGGACTCAGGGTACGAACGTACGAGACAAGATTGGAACGCGCCGTTTTTTTAATCGAGCTCGCGAAAGCTTTAGGGAACGAAGAAAATGATGCCAAAGGTATCAGCGACGATGCAGTAGTAGCGAATGATGTCGGGGTAGTCGGCAAAACCTTAGACGCTTTTGATTGGGTGTACGGCAAAGAACTCGTGGACGAATCAAACGCGAGAACTTTAGAGTTTATGCTTCGAGCGTCGCAGAAGAAGTCGCAAAACGACGGCTTGAAACCGGAGATTTCGTTTGAAATCTTAAACGTCGCTTTAGCAGCTGATGCGCTGAAATGCATCAATAACAAAGACAACGTCATTCAGAAACACATGAAACGCGTTCAGAGAGGAATCGACGAAGGACTCATTTCACCAGACGACGACGCGGCCACGGCGTTGCTCAAAAAGATCGACGCTTTTCTTCAAGAACAAGAACAATAGGAAAACAACTAACCACCCAAGTAATATTTAATATTTAGCAACAATCGTAGGTAGACAATAGATGAGTCCAAATCAATACGCTGGTAATATAATATATATGTGACTGTATATTCCAAATGTTGCAAATTGCGCAAACTCTCTCTCTCTCTTTGGAGCGTGGGTGTGGGTGTGTGTGCATGTTATTACTATCTTCAATATTTCGGCGGGAAAAACGTACCTGCAGATCCATCTGTCGACGACGATGCTTCCTCCGCCGCTACCGTTGCTCCTAACGCCCACAAATTTTGCTCTGCTGACCAGTTGCCTTCGCCACTCGATGAATTATTCGATGCTTTTGATATTCCATTTTCGTAAACGTTGTGTTGTTGATGATCACCTCTTTCTTGCAACACCCCGGCATCTTTCAACGCCTGAGTCTTTCTCCACGCCATCTCTTGACTGGACGCTAAATTCTTCGCGGCTAATCCGTAATCGTCCATTCCATCTCCGTTCGTATCGTTTGGATTCGCATCAATCCCGTACGCGTCCCTGGCTTTATTCGGCAACGAAAATTCTGCCACCCGTCTTCGAATCGCGTGCAACGCCATCTCGCTTCGCAAAACTCGCTTCTCCAACCGCCTATTCTCCGCGCTCAGCGTCAACACTTCCTTCTCCAACGAAAAATCATCCACCATCAGTTGCACCCGTTCCTTTTCCATCTCCGTAATTTTCCTCTCCAACTTTCTCGCGTACCTTCGACTCGGGAACCCGAGAATAACGTGCGCCACCGCCGTCCCGGTCGCCGCCGGTTTCACGAACGCTCTCGTTTGCGGACTCAAACCTAACCACGCCTCTCTCAGCGGTCCCGTCACTGGCTTCGCGATTTCCACCGCGCGGTCCCACGTCGGGCCAACAAAATCCACCGCCACTTCCATCTGCGGTTTAAACTGCTTGTTAAAGTCCGTTAGCGCCTTGGAGAGCGAATTCGAACCGCCTTCTAACGTTTTCGCGGACCAAGAGGAGGCGGCGGTAGACCAACCGGTGAGCTTCTCTTTCCACGACGCGCCGCCACCGGAAGAAGATCCACCGCTGCTTTTCGTCGCCTCGGAAGAAGAAGAAGAAGAGGACGAAGAAGAAGAAGAAGCGGACGAGTTCGAATTCGAATTCGTCGGTTTGTTATTCGGTTGCCTCGAGGAATTCGAATCCGATTTTATGACTTCTCTCCGCGCGGACGAATCGCCGCGCTTGTTGTTGTTGTTGTTCTTGTTATTATTATTCTTATCGCTTCCATTCCTTCTCATCCTCGAGAGATGGTTCGGTGGAGTGAAAAAACCTCCTCCTGCGACGCCGATCGGGTTTGGTGGTGGTAACATGTTTGAGTACGTGGTGTGTATTCTTCTCTTCGATGCGTGTGATGCCGGAAAGAAGAATATAAAGTTTTTTGACGTGTTTGTTGTGTTTTGTTTTTTGTTTTTTTGAAATTCTCTCTCTCTCTCTGTTTTGTGCGTCGGGACGTCGTTCGTTGATCACATATGTAATATGGCTGTTCGCGAGAGATGATGTCCGCATCGCAATAAAAATATCTCTCGTGAACATCATCGCATATTATAAAAGCCAGATCGGCGCAATAAACGCGCGTATTTATTAATACCACCCACCGCGCACCACGCGCGGGAGAGAGAGATTACTTTAATCACTCGTAAATGGTGCTCGAAGGTCAAATCGCGAAAGCGTTGAACCGCGTTCTCGGGGACCGTTTGCACGGATTGGACAAAACAAATTTGAAACTGTCTTTGCTCAACGGAGAGGTCGCTTTGAAAAACGTGCGAGTGAAATCGACCGCGTTGAAAGGGATATCCGCGGTAAATACAAACTTGAAAGTGAAAGCTGGATACGTCGGGGAGTTGAGGATTAAAGTTCCGTGGAGAGAGTTGGGGAGGAAGCCGGTAGAGGTGGTTTTTGATCGGTTGCACGTGCTGTGCGAATTTCGAGAAGAGGATGACGAGAATTCGGAGGACGAGAGCGAGGGCGGGAAGAAAGAAATGTCCGAACACGAATGGAACAAGATGAAACGAGCGTTGGAAGAAAAGAAAGAGAAGAAGAGGAGACAGATGAACGCGAAGAAACGGAGAATGGCGGAGAGTTTGGAACGGAGTTGGTTGAGAGGAGATCCGACGCCGGGCGCGGAGGAGTTGTGGCAAAAATTTTGGGGCGATATCACAAAAGAAGAAAAAGACTGGGAGGACGAAGATGAAGACGAAGACGACGAAGACGACGTCTCGTCTGTTTCTTCTTTCGATGATAGCGAGGAGGACGAAGAGTTTAGGGATTCGAAACGAGGAGGAGGAGGAGGAGGAGGAGATTTGGCACCGGCTTCGAAACGAGAACTGTTCTCTTCGCCGGATACCAAAAGACGCGAGGAAATGTTCGCGACGCCAGAATATCGACCTCCGTTGCGAACTCCCGAGAATGATACCGATGCGATGTCGTCTATTAGGAAGAGAAAGAATGATGATCGAAATAGTTATGAGAAAAAGAGTAAAAAGAAGAAGAAACCGGTTGGTTTCGGAGCGCTCTTGGATGTTGTTCTCGCAAACGCCGTAGTCACGGTGAAGAATATACACTTCCGCTTCGAAGGAGAAGGCGACGAAAATATGCCAAAATTTGCTGTTGGAGCTTCTCTTGAAAGTATCACTTTAGAATCGACTAATGTTCTCGGTGATTCGAGAGCTTTTGTTGTCGATGCATTCAAGGAAACGCTCCGAAAAAAATTAGAAATCAATAATGCGGCGGTGTATTGCGATTTGAACTCTGTGCATCTTCTCGACAAAGTCAATAATCGAGATCTGAAACCACACGAAGACCCGATCAGATTTTGCAAGATTATGGAAGCGTGTGCAAAGTCAAAAAAGCGAAACCGCGTCATCGAACCATTCGGAGCAACCGCGAGGTACGAACGAGCCGGAATGGAAGCCATTGAATCCGGGACGGCTTCTGCGTTGCACGGATTAACTCTTAATATTCCAAAGACCAGCGCGAATGTTTCTGCTGGTGCCGCAAGTTTGGCCTATTGGGCGACGCAAATATTGAAAAAGAGCATGCACAATAGACGGTTTGAACACCTACGACCGGGTGTTCCAGTATTTGATGGTTCAGAAAAAGCAGGAGAGAAATCGTCCGAAGGAACCAATGAGAGGAGAACGAATAGAAATGCTCAGTCTTGGTGGCAATACGCGTGCGAGGCAACCATAGAAGAAAACCGAGAACGCCGAGAACGACTCGGATTAGGCTTCAGCCTCAACTCGAAAGCTCTCAAAACTTTACACGAACAAAGGAAAGCGTACGTTAAGGTTTATGTAGATGAGATTCTCCTTAAGTCCGCGCCGCCACCACCGTCTTCGAAGCAAAATTCAAACTGGCCGATGAAGAAACCGTTTGGAAAGATACGAAAGCTCGATGAACTGGAAAGTGAGATTGCAAACGCTCGCACGATAGCTTTTTTTAGACAGCTCGCACACTTAGAATGGAGGAAAAATGGTGGTTGTGAACGCGCGTTTCGACGTGAAGCTGCTCGACGCGGAGGGGGGCCAATACCTATAAAGATTGTAAAGGGTGTTGCTGGCGTTGCTGGTAAAGGTTTACTCGTGGGAGTAAAAGTCATTAAGAATGTAGGGATTAGACCCCTCGGTGCGGCGAAACGGTTCGTCACGAATATCGGGAAGAAACAAGATGAGAGAGCTGAAATGGAAGCAATCAAAAAACGTGAAATCGAAGAAGCTCGCATTCGCGCCGAAGAAGACGAAGAAAACTTGAAGAGACAAATCAGAGCAATTCGGAAGAGGAACGCTGCAACGCCGGTTAAGCATCTCTTTGCAACACCGCAAAAATCGTCGAGAACCGCTCCGACGGAGTATGATTATCGCGATGGTGCTACTTCAGACGATGAGTCGCAAATCGACTGGGACGAAGTTGGAGACACTTTTGATATGAAATCGAGGCAGGAATATGCGGAGAAACAGAAAAGCGAGATGCAGAGTTTTGAAAAGAAGAGTAAGATTCCGATGTTTGCGACGTGCATCGCTTTTGAAGAAATTTCGATGAAAATTCTCGACACCTCTTCGAGTGAGCGAAACGACCACGACGATGCTTTCTCGGACAGTTTGGCACCATCTTCGTCTTCTTCTTTTTCGTCGCTCGCTGAAGTACCAATTAAAGAATCTGAATTATTTAGCGTTTCGATCAAGAATGTCTTGATAGGAGCGAAAATGATGGGAACTTCCTTCGTGAAAGATGCGATAGACGTTCGGTCAACTGTAGATGCTATTCGTTTCTCTGCGCCAGAGGGCGATTTACTGGCGCTTGGTGAAGAGGAAACAGATGATGATCTCTCGCATTCGAATCGTGGAACGGCTACTTTCTCGCTTCCAATTGAACTCGCCAAAATGTTCAATGCAGATTTGAACGATGCGGAAGATACCATCTCGAATGGTCGGCCAAGATGCTTCAGCGGGAGTCATGTACGTAAAGCGGTATCTTTCGCGGCTTCGAAAAAATGCAAGATGATGAACAAAAATACCGAGCTATCCATATCATCGGAAAGTAGTAGTGTGGTTCTTGCTGATTCTTCAATTTCTACTAAGATGTTCGAATCAAATACAGAAGTAGAAAAGAAAGTTGGCTACTGTGCTCTGGTCTTATCACCTATGTTCATCACAATTCTACGTGGACCAATTGATCGCATCGTCGACGTTTTCACCAAGCGCATGAAGGTTGGTTTTACGCAATCTCGTCTCGAGACTTCCACGCAAATCACTCCTGAGTTAGACGTAATTCCGCGTGGTTCTATAGAAGCGGGTTCTGGAGCGTCCTCTCACGTTGGTTTGAGCTTGCCAAAGATTGGAGTAGCAATATTTGTCGGTAAAGTCCATCTGGCGGTTCCATCCCAGCGAAAAAATAGGAAGAAGAAGGGGACAACCCTTATCGCAAGGTTTGGTCCTCTCACGGCGCGAACACTTAAAAGCGCCCAGAATGCACATGTTCAGGAACAAGATGCGAATGCTCGCAAAAGTTGGCGAAAGAGAACGATTGAAGGTAAGCTTTTGGACTGTTCAATTGGTTTTGCAGACAATTTCGCGTGGAAATGTAACAAGTCGTGGCAGCTTCTCGAGGAAGCTGGAGAAAATAATAGAGTCGAGACTCCTCTACTATCTCGTGTTCAGTGCACTATTCTCGCGTCACATTACGTGTTATCTCCTCGAGAGGCGCTGAAGTATTCCCCCGTCGTAATTGACGTCAATCTGCCATCTATACAATTATCTGTATCGCCAGAACGTATAAACATGGCCTTGCGCGTGGCCACGCAGTTCACGGAATCGGCTAAAAAAATTGCAGATGAAGCAAAAAGAATGAAAGAGCAAAAGAAACAACGTAACGACATTGCATCTTCACAATCCGATAAAGTCCTAGAGAGTGTTGAGGACAGTAAGAAAATTACCTTTTCTTCGAGTTTGCCTTCTTCCATGCTGTCGTGGCGAAAAGATTCCGATGATATTTTCACTCGAGATATTGATGTCTTTAACTGTGAACGACTCGTACCGGCTGATTTGTTTGGTGAACCACCATATTGGGAGTCGTGTGATGTCTTTGTTCGAGAGGGGACGCTTTCTATCGTTGATAAACCAGCGGGCTCCGTCCATCACTTGGAACCAATAGTCTTAAAAATGCCAGGAACGCGAGGAGCTGGGAACCCTCTGACCCGCACTCAAGAAAAAGTTGAAGTTTGTGTTCTGTCTATCGACGAAAAAAGAAAAACAATAAAAGTAAAATTAGAAGTTTCAATCGACGGAGACGAGATCATCAGGAAGATGAACGACAAAAATGACGTAAATGGAGAATATTCGGAATATGACCGTACTTTGATCGTTGGCGAAGCTTTGCTCGATCGCTCCATCGAGTCAAACTTTGAAAAGATGTGCGATCATCCAAATGGTTTCGTGTTCAGATTTGGGTCGAAAGACATCTGTGATGTTATGAAAGCTAGATTGAACATGGAAGCGAGGCTGTTGCCGTTTCATGAAGAAGTCCGGCAAGTTCTAAAAGTTGACGAGCACAAAACAAAGAGTGCTTCTGTGACGTTCTCTATGGGTTTGTTTGGTTTTCATCTAGCTGCTCCTTTGAGACATCACAATCACGAGACTGATTTATACGTCAGCGATATGTCGAAGAGTTATTTTATCGATGAATTGGCTGAAGATGAAAAGATCAAGTACGTCGTTGATTGCTTCCAGGAGCGACCTATGGCGAACGTCAAAGTTACTGGACTGACGGTGAGTTGCGATGCCACAAAAGGTAGCGTGACATTGGGTGCTGGGCTCCGAAGAGTTGCAATTAAGGACTGTTGGACCATCGAAGGCATTGGTAGGGACCATGACGCGGTATTCATAGAAGAACCTCTGAGAGATGAGCTTTCAACGAAGTACCTGAGGTACAAAACTGATGCAATGAAGAAGTCATGCGTTGGTTTCAGCCTCGAGGCGTTTTTACCGCCGCATCCTGAATATGGAAAACAGGCTGCTGATTTACGAATGGCTGTCAGCTCAATCGAAACTCACGTCGCCAGAGAGCCAATTGCGGCATTTACCAGCTTCCGATTTCTCTTTAGAAGCCCCGCGTCAGTTGGAAAGGGTTGGCCTTCGAGATATGACGATTCCATCTTTGCACCTTCCCGTGAAGAATGGGAAAATATGAGAGAAAAGCTGCGAAACGTGAAACTGATGGATCCGAGTAAACTCGCGCATAAGATCAAGCTCAATTTCACATTTCATGGTGACTCGTTAGTTGCTAAACTTTACGACGATCCGAAGAAATCAGTATTGGCTGTTGATACTCGGCGACAACCAATATTAGAGGCTACGGTATCTCATTTTCATTCTCGTCTGCATATTCGCGCCAAACCTGTTGGCAAACAAGGATGGGGAGGAGGTAAGCAAGGTACGAAAGATTTGGAAATTTTGTGCGAAAATTTGTCGTTATCTGACCCCACGATTCCTTCTGGTCACGCCAATCGCGATCTGATAGCGAAAGATAACGCCGCAAGCGACTTTTCGACATTTTTCTTGGAGGAGGAAAAATCAGCGCGTAAGAGAATTCGTAACATTCCATTTCTATGGGTTCGTCGTCAAACGTGGCTGCCTCATGAGCATGAGGATGACATAGATATTGAGCTCGAGGCAAAAGTTGCTCCTATTCGAGTGCTTGCAAATCAAAATTGCATAATTAACATAGCAAACTGCTTGTTGCCGATTTTCAAGACTTTATCGCCGCCACACTTTCTACCAAACTTGCCACCATTCGTTTTACCGCGTCCTGGCTTCGTGACGAAGAAAGTTAAGATTATGGCTAATGTAATGGGTGCTCGCGTGGTATTACCAGGTAGTGTTCGAGATGAGTTTGCGCCATCGCTTTCTCTATGCGTCGGCGTTGTTGATAAAAATGTGAGTGAGCCGTTCAAAGGAATCGATGTCTCCACATCATTTACGATTGATGCGAATCGAGCGCATTGGGCCAAGTTCGAAGTCTTTATACACGGATTATCGCTTACATGTAAAGCTGATTCAACGTTTAAAGCAAAGAAGAACCGCTCATCTCCATTACTACGTGCCTCTGGTCCACACATCAAAAGATCGGATGCACCAGTGGCTTTGAAAGCAATTTGCTGGAATCGATTGGATGCGCGAAGACAATTATCAAACGCTCCGAGCTTAGATATAAATGTTCAGTTGCCTGAAAACGATGTCCTCACTTTTGATATTTCGGCTTCTGACGTGGCAACTTTGAATACAATTCTTAAAGGATACACACAAACATCGACGATGGCGTATACACAAACTCCGTTTGCTTACTGCTATTTGACTCCAGCTAAGTATCCATTGGCACCGCCTCCACCGAAGAAGGATTTTTTGAATCACCAATGTTTCCAGGCGCGAATTGATCACATTCAAATTGGTATCTTTGCTGGGAAGGGAAGAGTCACGCAAATTGTTGAGGCTGGAATTCGAGGCATTTCGGTTGCAAATGTGTCAAATCCAGGAAATGCATTACGAAGTGAATTGGTAGTTGGAATCGATGGTGTTTACGCGAGAGATTGCAGATTTAAGGGTTATAAGATTGATTTGATACGAGCAGGGTTCTGCGATGAAGTTATTGTAAAAGTACAAGAGGAAAAGTCTTCAAAAGAGGTAAAAGCTTCTTCAGGAGGCGATGAGGAACTTCGAACCGTCTCTCGAGAGCAGGAAGAGCCTGAATATTTGCAGTCTATGTTCTTGAGCTTCGAGCAAGTCACAACTAGCGATATCTCTGAGATCAACTGCCAGTGTGGTCGCGTGGCAGTGACAGCATCCGTCGATTCCTTGCTCGAAGCTGCGCGAGTCTTTCAGCCCAAACTCGGCGCCGGCGAAAATATTCTTCCACAAGATGTAATTTTTACGGACGAAAATCAAACGTTCAAATTAAGAGAAAATATTACATTAAGTCGCACGAAGAGAGTTTTAGCGGACTTTCCGACTTCTAGAACTGGTGTACAGGAATACATCTTAGATGGTTGCGGTCATACTATCGATCTTGATTATTCCGATTTAATTTACTTTCAGCATACTCTGTTGAAAAAGGATGATCGTGAGAAAACGGCGAGAGAGGGCGCTAATGCAAAAAACTCCAAGTCCGGCGATCGGGCAGTGCACTTAGCTGAAAGAGAGCTTCAATTCGCGCCCCGCGTTGTAATTGGTCCGAAGCGCAGATTGATCATTAAAAATTGTCGCATCGTATGTCCCGACAAGGAAACATTCGATTTGTGTATTCGGATGGCGTCGGGGGGATCGTATAGTTATGATCCAGGGTCAGTTCAGTTCTTAAGCCGCCAAGAGATGATGCTCGAGAAAAATAACTTGATTCGCGGACAGCGTAGTGATCTCACAAAGAAGGATGGAGATTCATTCCCAAAGAACGACCTCGAAGAATCCCGCAATTGGCGTTCGACTGAAAATGAGATGAAGTACTTGATGAATTCCTGGCGCGGAAGAGTTAAAACGATTGTTGCAGTCCTCCGAGAATTGCGAAATAAGCCAGGTTACTCCATCTCTGCTAAAAAACGCATCGAAGGAGCTAGAGCAGTAATTGGGCTCAAAGGTAGAGACAAACTTGGCGACGTTCTCTTGGAAGTTCAGAAAGAAGCCATCTTAAAAGTTGTCGATAAGCAGCGAAAGAAAGCTGCTTTAAAATGTGTTCTGAGGTTGCATTCGATCGATTTTGCAGTTTTCCCCTCCCGCAACCCAGATGATGGGTTGTGCGCATCTTTCAGCGTGCACTCAAAAGTCAACATTATTGGGAGCAACATAGAAAGCTCGTTCGAACTTGAGCACATGTGTGTCTCGTTCCCGGACAGTGCGAGGTTGAATCCGTTGGTTGAGCCTTGCAAAATCACGGCAACATTAGAAAGTGATGTGTACGGTGAGGAGACTGAGAGGAGTGACAACTTACTCGAAAATTACGCGCCAAGAAGAGAAACATCCATTAACGTCATGATATCGCCAATTGGAGTCGAGGTTTCTCCAGCTGCAGCAGGTAGAGTGATTCGACTGGCGCAACGCGTGAGTTCAATAGTAGCAACCCAACCGTTGTTGCCATGTAATCATTTTGCACTTGTATATTCGTCATTCGAGGGTTCGGGATACGATGCGGACTTTGGCGCATCTGCAGCTGATTTCTTCAGCACCGGAGATTTAACCGCACGAGAGAGTGCGTTGGCTGTAGCAGCAACTGGTGCAAAGAGCACATCCTTTTCATTTTGGCGTCCGCGACCAGTTATGGGATATTGCTCGTTGGGAGATGTCCCAAACTTTGGCCCTGATTCTCCGTCACGATCGGCAACATCCATTCGAGACTCGATAACCTACTGTTCCCCGCCAAGTGGATTTAAGCGCGTAAACCCGCCCAAGAAGTCCGATGCATCTTCTAGCTCTAATTTAGTGCTCTGGCAGCCAATTGCTAGAAAGGGTTACAGGGCGCTTGGTTTAATTGCAGCTTATGAAGAAGACGGAGAGCCAGACCCAAGCTGCGTGCGCTGCGTCAGAGAAAGCTTGCTTTGTGAATCTACGGGAGCACTTTCAAGATTATTTTCCATGTCTGACGAAGAGAACGATAAACTTGATAAGCTCAAAAACGATGTAAATAATTTGCAGCGACGCGGTCAGAGTAAAGTTTTGAATCTAGATGATGAAAAAGCCGTGCATAAGAGGGGGGACAATCATGGTAATGGGAAGAGTGGTAATCTGGTCCACGTCTGGTCCATAGATACCCCGACTGGGATACACCTGGTAAGTTCAGTAGGTAAAGCATTAGCACCGAATGCATTCATAGACCCACCTCCATCATTCGTCGACATTCGTACACCGCTCGGGCTCGCTATCGAAACCGCAGAGAAAATTCAAGCACGAAAACTTGAACAGAAACGCCGTCGCCGTCACTTAAAGAAAGAAATTGCCCACAATAAAGCCATGACTGTGGAAGGTGAAGATTATGAAGATAATATAGGAGATATGAAACTATGTGTTGTTACAGCGGTGGAATTTGAGAAGGTGTGGAACGCTGGGGAGATGTTAACAGGGTTCAGACCGCTACCCCCGCCTGGGTTTGCATCGCTTGGGGATGTCGTAGTCGATGGCGTTGCACATCCATCCATGACGCGTTGTGTTGAGGACCTCGAGTACGTGTGCGTGAAACCAATTGATTTTGAACTTGTTTTCCAGAGCACGAAAAAGCAGCTCCAAGCAGCCTTTTGGCGGCCAGTTTCTCCATCCGAAGACTACGTAAGCTGCGGATTAGTGAGCACTTCATCAGCTAATGTAAAACCACCTCTGGATTCGGTGCGGTGTCTGAGCAGAACCCACTGTGAAGCTGTATCACCTATGGATGTCACCGCATTAACGAAAGACTCTTCGCTACTTATCATTAATGGTGGTAAGTCTGGTACGAGCGAAATGTGTATGTGGCGTGTACCTGGTGGTTTCGGTACATTCTGTTTATCTGAAGCCGAAATGCCGAATGACATTTACAAAGGTCCCACGCTTTTTGTACTACCGTCGATATCAACTTTAGATTTTTGCGACGAAGGATCCAGTATTAATTCCTTTGCATACGAAAAGCCAAAACCAATCGTAAAGCTTTCGGCTTCATTAGGTCTCGTTACTCTAACCGTTGCTGCGCCGCAGAGAATTGTCGCAAACGATGCAGATGCGAATGAGGATGCATCAGTTGACGTTGAAGACGATTCTTCGTATCAGGAGAACGCGAGTATAATGCATCAAAATGTACCAGTATTCGCAATATCACTCATGCGAACCGAACTTGTGGCTAATTTTGTAATTGGAGACGTTGTTTCCGTTGGTATTGATGCATCGTTAGGTGCTGCGCACTTAAATTGGCGCAAGTACGCGTGGGAACCACTCGTATCTCCGCAATGGGTATTTGGAGCAAATCTTGTTCCAATCAAACACGGGGAACGCTGCTTCAATACTGGAAACTATGCTTCGGTACAAGCAACTAAATTATATGTTACTTTAACTACAGATTTTGCTCGTGATATGGTTTCAATTGCAGTGGAGACGAAGAAAGAGATCATGAGGAAGCGAGCTAACTTCGATGCGGAGGCAGATGGGGAGAATCAACTCGATGATCAATCGTCCATTGCCTACCCGGACGACGAAGCTATTCCTTCAGGTACATCACGCGTCATGAGCGAATTGGAGATTGCCACAAAAGAACTTTTTCCTGATCAAGGCTCCGCGCTTTCTGAATCTTGGGGAGAGAAAGGGATGTTGATCAAGCGAATGCAAGAACTCAGTAAATCCAGGGATTCTGTTCTTCGTTGCTTCTCGAATACCGGCTTGACTACGCACGCAACTTTGTCCTCGTTTAATGAAGACGTCGAAAGCGAAGTCATACGCATGAAAAATGATACTGGACGGACGTTATATACAGTTTCTAGAAAGAGTTTGCAACGCGGGAAGGAGGAAGATGTTCGAATCGTTCCTCCGCATGGCAATTTTGATATGAATTTTTGTATAAGGAAAGAAACAAGTGAGGCGAGGCAAAAAGTGGTTGATACAAACACCGCGGACGTCCGGATTGCTCCTCCTCTTGAATTCCATACTGCAAAGATGATGATTGAAATCATTGATCTCGATGACCCCATGGAATCAATGAGAAACGATGTGAACCGTTCCTCCGGTGTTCCCGACACTTACTCGAGGATTTCGTGCATCCTGAAATCAAATTCAGGTTTGGCTAATCTACGATCCGCGGCTATATCGCGCAAAAAAACTTCTTTCCAAAACGAAGTTCACACGCGATTAGCTGCTTTTGGCGAGGACTCGCGCGTATCTCTCCCTTTAAATGCTAAATCAGGTTATATGACCATGGACGTGCCCCATCCAGCTACGAGATCGCGTGATTTTCAGAATTCCAGTTTGAGAGTGGATCTTGAACGACCGTGTTCAACGCACGATTTTGTTGAGGATCCCAAAGCCCGCTTCTCTGCGGAAGGATTTGTTACACAGAATTTGGCGCTCTTGATCGGTAAGGAAAACCCCGTTTGGATTGATCTTCATGATGAAAAAGGTATTCCCACGAAAGTTCGTATTTTGATACGAGCATCCATATTCCACAACATTAGTGTGAAGGTTCCGATACACATTAATAGGCATGGTCGCCTCGATTCGGCAAAGAATGCAGGAACGTGTAACACAATACTTAAACGGATGTTATCAACATCGTCTGCGGTGAGCGCGCCGCGGGACTACGCAGATAGCGACAGTGGCAGATCAGATACAAGCAGTAGCTACGAAGGAACGATAGCAGACTTTGACGATGACGAATTTGAAGAATTGAAAAATTTCACTCAGGAAGATAACGTAGACTCACATCGCATCATGGACCATTATGGAGATTCAATTGAACGCTCCGAAAGTGTGTCAACAAGAATGAAGAGCACCGATTTATTGTTTTCGGACGATTACTGCAATATCACGAAAACATACGAGTTCAAGCTTTTGTGGTGGTCGAAAGGCACGGGAGCAAAGTATGAATGCTCGGCGTGGATTCCCGTGGCCAAAATAGCCTCAAACGAAAGAAGTATAGATGGTCCTACTGAAGAGGAAAGTATTGTTGAGATTCCATTCGGCTGTATAGTCGTTCCAGGATTCAGTGCACCAAGTGCAGGCGGATATCTTGCACGTATGATAATCGATGATCACGTCACGAGTAAAATACCTCGTGCGGGAGCACCGTTCGCACATCCTGTTGGATACGAACTACTTTGGAAGGATGAAAAGAAAAACTCCGTAAGCTTCTGGGCGCCTATTGCTCCAGAAGGATACGTTGCATTAGGGCGTGTTGTTACGGCTAATAACAGTAAATCAAAGGAGCAAAAGCAGCCCTCAAAAAAGAGCTTCTGTTGCGTTAGAGAAGATTTTGCTCGAGAAATACATACTATTGGTCCTGGCCCGATTTGGAAACCTCAAGGGACGGAGAAAAAATACGCTACAAAAAGTGATTCTGAATCACAAGTTCCGACCATATATAATGCTGGCTCTGTTGCATCTGGTGGTTGGACGATTCGCCATACCTCGAAACGTGCGCGTTCTGGAGAACCATTGGAGGTTCAAACTAAAGAAGCTTCCAAATTCCAGGCGTTGACAAAGAACTTCGAGTTAAATTTTCTCTCTGGACGAATGCGGGTGAAACTCGCTGACGTCTCGCCCAATTTGAAAATATCAAAGTTGTCTACGAATGACATCAACGCGTTGAAGAACCAAAAAACTGAAGAGGTGGATCCTGAGGACACACTTATTGCCTTTTCGAAGAATGGCCCCTATGCGGCGATAACTGCTAGCGGCACAGATTTTTTCGAGCGTAAAGATCAAGACGTTGGACATGATGTAGTTACGGTAGATCCGAGGTTGGGTATACTAATGTCTCCGGCAGCCTTCGTCAATGAAACATCGGAAGTTTTCTCGCTTACATTGGTGAAATTGAAGGATAATGTGCAGAATCCCACCAAAGTCGAGGGAGGAACGCTAGGCTCACACCCTCATGAAAAGCTCGCATCGGCTTCAGAAGAAGAGAGAAACGGTCTAAAGTGTGAGGAGTATGATCCAAACGATCCGACATATCGATACGTATGGGAATCTGAGCGCCACTTCCCACCTTTTGGTTGGAAATCACCGCATGATATCCTTGACGCATGTTTTACGGCTCGATATTCGCTCAATATTGACGGATCAAACTCCACGAATCATTTCCCTGAAGTGGAAAGTTTGTTACTACCGAAAGGTTACCATTGGATCAGTGACTGGGAAATCGACAGACCTCCTGGAAATTGCACCGTGAGTAACACGGGTGGCTGGGCTTATGATGCCTATTGGGTGACCACATGGCCACCAACTGAATTCAAAAATGCAAAAAATTGGAAGCGGAGATTCGCGAGTACTCGACGGAGAAGGTGGAGACGCAAAATTGCTCCTGTGGTGGAACTCGATGAGGCACATGTATCGCGCAATAGCTCTTGGAGAGAAGGAGGTGCCTCAAGTGCGAGCGCAACCGGAGATGGACGAGATGGGATTAACTCCCAGACGAGTCTACTGTTGACACCAAGAATGAACCGTAATAGAAGTGTGAAAGAACGTTATGCAATGATGCAGGATGATTCTAAAGCGGGGAAAGGGAGTTCATGGTCTATCGAAGTGCCACAACGTGGTGGATCAGCGTGCATTCCAGTAGGTTTTGAGAACAAAGAGCAGCATGCGCTTCGATTTGTTCCTGTAAGTAAAGAGAAAGAAGGCATTAAAAACGTATTGAATTATGAAAATGATGAAATTTGCACGGACAGGATGAAGGCCTGTGATATTTTGTGTTCATCGCTTCGCGAGCGCTGGAAATCGATCGCCAAAAAAAATGATAACGAGGACTTTTTTTCGGCAGAAGACGATGAATATTGTGAGCCGGACGTGATAAGTACAGCTGATAATAAATTCTATCTTGTTTATCTTGAGAAACAAAAACGCGGAGATCAGAACAACAAGAGAGCGCTCTCTCAGAATATCCAGGTGGTGCTTCGGGTCCCGCTGGTCTTGAGAAATTCGCTCCCTTGCGAAGCGAAGTATGTAGTTTATTGCGATAAGAGAGCATGCGTTTATGGGATTATGAAGCCAGGGGAAGAAGTATTTATTTCGGAAAGCGTCGACCCGAGGCAAGAAATCAGCTGCGCATATGGTTTGAGATCGAGCGGTGGGCAAAAGCAAGGCGAAAGATGGGATATGAGTGACCCGATGCCAATTTCAGTATTCGCAGATGGAGTCACCCGTGGTTGTGTAGTATTGAAAAATCGTGAGGAAAAGGCAGATGCACAAGAGCGCAGATTAGAAGCGAAACTACTCGTAACTGCCTCAAAATACTCGGGTTCTCTGAAGAAGGTTGGGAATGCCATCTCAAGAGATACTGAGAATAGAACTGTGTCCAGTATTGCTGGAGACGTCGCGAAAAATGTAAGACGCGCGGTAGGTTATGAACAAGAGGAATACTCACCATCAAACATCAGCGCAATGTTCGTCGACATTCGCGCCGACGTGGTCATTCATAACGCTTGTCCTTTCCCGATTTCATTATGTACCGAACGAGAAGATGAAACAAATCTCTTAAAACTATCAAAGATCGAAGAGGTGGCGGATAATAAGTTTGGAAAATCCAAAGTAATCAAGAAAACACATAGTGAGTTATTCGAGGTGGATCCCGGAAAAGTTAATGTATCTCTGAGAGCAGAACAAAAGCTGAACGTAGACGCAGCGGTGCGAGCTACTGTGGGAGTCGTGGATGAAATGTTCAAGAATATTCAAAAAGCATTTGTTGCTGAAATTTCCACCCCGGTGCAATGTCTATTCCTTGCAGAGGAAACGGACGATCTCCAAAATGATGATGCAAACAAACGCATTCGATGCATCGTGAGTAGAGGGATCAGACCAGGTGAAGCTCCGAGTTTGGTTACTTTGCGAACGAAATCATACGGTGAGGTCAGAATTAAAATCGTGGCAGAACATTTTCATCCTGTTCGATCGCAAAGTAAGAATTGGTGGTCTCACCAAATGATGAGCCGAACAATTCGAATATCAATTGTTCCTGAAGTCGTTTTGGTCAATATCTCACACATGCCTTTAATTATGCACGTGAAGAATGATTGTAACCCTGAGGATGAACGGCAAGTGCAGTCCAAAAACTCAACGATGACCATTCCGATTGGAGCGGCGCCGGTGTTACCTGGATCAAGCTCACATGAACGTGCGCGGTTAATGTTTTTCGATGCGTCGGGCACTGCTGGCAAAGATATGCGCTCTTATGAATCCCTCTACGCTGAGGTTCGCATGGATCTTTTGCAAGAATCTGGAGAACAACTTCTGGCAGTCCCTAGATCTGTGACCAACAAAGATGGTGATTCTTATATGTCAACGTCGCTTATTCGTGTAAGACTGCAAACAGCTCAGTTTGCTGGATCCACGCAAATTATCATTGGCTCGGCCGCTAAGAGTGATCGTTCAGCAGAGAGTGTCATCAGAATTGAAAATCACACTCGCATGTCGGCAGATATCTCACGAATTTTGCTGAGAGGAGAGGTGAATGTTCAGAAGCAACACAATATTGCAAACAAGCAAAAAGCACCGACGGTGGGGCTGATGAGGACAATGAAAAAAGTGGGGGGCAGCACATCCATGCGCACAAAGCATAGCGGCGCCGGAACTGTTGTGTCATCATTATACGATGAATCAAATTTTGGAGAAGGTGTGAGGGTCCTCCCACGCAGCGCTTCACATTGGCTCGGCCCTCGTTTATCCAACAGTCGCACAGAAACCACTGCTGCGAATGGAAATCAAAAGACATTGGATGAATCATTGCTTCCCAAAGTTGGGAAATCTGTCAGGATCGTTCGACTCTCGTGTGGCGACGACGAAAATGTCGAGGAGTCGTATTTTGAACTCCCGGAGCGTAGTGCTTTTCGTGACGCTCGCATCAGAAATTCTAAAACATCTGGCGGCGATTCTTCCTTTGGCGAAGAATTTGGCACTCTTGGAAGTATCACTCTAGCTGAAGGACTCATATGCGACGATCCTTCTGGAAAGTATGAAATTTGTTACCGACTTTCTTGCATTTTCTTTGACGGCGCCGAAACCGGCGCAGAAGAAAGCATATCCCTGCGATTAACAGAGTTTAAAGTAGAAATAGATCAAGATGGCCAAGAACGGAACAGCGACGGATCACCGCGTTTTTCAAAGCAACCTACTATTTTAGACGAGGACTCTAAGGATGCTGTTCTTAGCGTTGGTGATGCCGATGCAGCTGCAGCAATCATCACGGGGCACTTCATGTCCAGGCTTGTGAATCGCAACAAGCGAAAAGAGAGAGGGAAAACGTACGATTTTGAGGCAGATTTGAAGGCTTTCCAGCGCATTCAGAATATATCGAAAACATCGCAAGAATTTCACATCGGTGCCATCTTTGATGGCATCCAGATATCCCTCGTAGATTCGCGACGAGAACTTTGTTTGTTCACGGTAAATGGTATCGAGGCATCGTTTGGGAACCAGTGCGATAACGGAAAAGGTCTGTACGCAAAATTTGCAATCGTCTCTGCGCAACTTGATAACATGTTGGAGAATGCGTTATATCCAGTCACAATGTTCAACGATGCGACGGCGGGCTGCTTACTCGCGGCTTCATTTTCAATGAGAGAAACGGGAGATATTAATCGCTTTCCAGAAGTGCGGATGGTTTGGGCGCCGAGTGGTTTGAATGTGCTCATTCACGAGCCCTTGTTGTGGGCGTTGAAAGAGTATGTCGACGAAATTGGAATTCAACGACTTTTTGCGGAAGATGGCGGAGACGCTTCTGAAATGTCATTGTTGAAGGATTCAAGAATGAAGAATAGTGGTGCGAAAAAAAATCATTCCAAAGCAAAGAAGCAAACGACGGTATCTACAAATCTTGACCGTCTTATATCCGTCGGAACGTTATCATCGGATGGAATACGTGCGTACGTAACGCTCACGTCCGCACCAGCATCTCGTCCTACGAAGGCGCCAATGATGATATGCGCGACGCTCAATCTTTTACGATTGGATCGATTACCTATTGCGATTGCGCCTTTTAGCTTGCCGACAAATGCAACGCTCAAGCTCTCTGACTTGAAGAAAAAGATGAAATCGCACGTTATCAGACAGTTCACGATACAATCTGGAAGAATTTTAGCATCTGTCGATAACGCAGGTACGGTATCGGTAGGTCTGCGAAGAGCACAGGACAAGCTTGCGGAGCTATCAGGAGATGCGTCAAAAAACATCGTCGCTTCCCGAGAAAGGGGTGCGACGACATCAGTCTCCGCGGGCGTAAAGAATATTGGTCAAGCGTATGTCGATGGTACCGTTAATCTCGTCGGGGGTGCATTATCTGGGGTTGCCGGAGTGTTTTACAAACCAGTCAAAGGGTTTCGTCAAGAAGGTTTGAGAGGAGCGGCGCTTGGCGGCATCAAAGGTATTACCGGTCTCGTCACTTCAACGTTAGGAGGCGCAGTTGGTTTAGTTGAGACGGCATTTAGTGGGCTTTCTCAAGCCATATCTGTGGGTGGTATAATTGGAAAATCGGCGGGATCTCTGGAAGCCACTCGAGCTCGAAAACCTCTCGCTTTGCGTGGCGATGGCATCGTTCGAACGTATGACGAAGAGCAGGCGGCAGGTGCGGATTTGCTGAGAATTGCCGCAAAGAAGATTGTGTACGACATCGAAGAATTGCAATCAAGCAGTAAAGTAAGTCAAAACAATCAAAACAAGATGAAGAAAAAGAAGGAGAAGAGCGCGACGAAAAAAAATGCTACGACGAGGAAGGAAAAGACATCCACTCGGGTGACTACCGCTGTAAACGAGAGGACCCCGTTTACGTTCGGTAGGTTTGAACTTTTCTATGTCCTTGCGCATGTTTCAGACGCCATCGTATGTCTCACGGACACGCACTTGGTTTGGATCGAACAGTACGATACGAATCCGACGGCGACCCGTTTCCTTCGATGGCACGAAGTTGCCTCCATCTACATCTCCTCTTCTGTGAACAAAAAGACTGTGTGCGTCCAAGTCGGCGTTTGCGATTCTCTCCGGGAAGAAAATAAAGTCACAAAGCCCGACTTTGGATTCACCTCTTCGTTATTAACTGTCGTAAAAGAAGGAGTCAGAAGCAAGAATAAAGGCTCGACATTTGCGAACCACAACGATATCCGAGGTTCAACCATTTTGTGCCCGTTTGAGTCCTACCAAGATGCGAGTTGTGTTCTGGCAGAGATGCGAGCTTTATGGGAACAAGCCGTCCAGGACCGAAGACAGCGCTTCGGCTTTCAAGCCTCGCCACTTATTCAACACTAAAAGTTTTACCACTACGCTTATTTATTTATACTACATTTCTATAACTTAGTAACATCATCAACTCTATCTACTCGGTGCCACCACCATCACCACCTGCACCTTTCCCTCTGCTTTCGTGATTACTATTACCAGTATGCTTTTTCCCATGCTTCTTTGCATGTTCTTTCAGCAAATTTTTGGCTCGCTCCTCCAATACCTCCAATCTTCGCATCACATCCGTCTCGTCCATCCCGTCTGCCGCGTGCTCCTCCAACAGAGCTCTTCTCTCTTCCTCTATTCTTCTATATCTCGCGTGAAACGTGCTCTCTTTATTATGTCTCGATGAATGCGCATTCAATCCGTGCCGCTCGGCGCGTTTCGTTAAGTGCTCCTTCACAACTTCGATTAAACTCGCATCCCCATCCTCCCCAAATCTATCTATATACGGACCGTAAATCGGTCGCGAGAACGCCAACAGGAACAAAAATAAAGTGCACAGAACTAACGTCACTCGCGCCCTCCTCGTGTTTCGATCGAATCGAATTTTTTCTTCCTTTGAGAGGAACCGGAGTTCGCCGTGGGAAGAATGCGCGTTGGAAAAATGGTTGGATTCGTTGTCGTAGTCGCATTCGGAGACGGCGATGTTTTTTTGCAAAGACTGATTGTTATTCGCCGCGCCGCTGGTACGCGCGTACGCGCTCTTACGCATTATTAGCGATGGTCTTTGCGCGCGATGATGTGACGAAGTTGTTGTTGTTTTTCGTCTTTAAATACAAGAATGTGTTTATTCGATATGTAAAAATGCGCGTGTGTGTAAAATGCCGGTTAGTCCAAATACCTTAAAACAAAAGCTATTCTGAACAAAAGCGCTAAAGGCTAAAACTTTATGAACACGCGAGAGACATTTTTAAACGAGCTCGTCGCAATTATTCCCACCCACGCCGCAGATTTGGATCCTCGTGTTGCTCTCTCTCTCTAATCCTCTCAGCGCTTCGGCTTCGACGTCGAAATCGTGCGCGGCAGAGCCGACGTTGAGAACGCCCGTCGCGTCGAATTCCTCAAAGTATTGATAGGGGTAGTCGATGCCGGCGGTTTTTTTGGACGACTTTTTACTACCCGCGTCGAAACCGAAGAGACGCAATCGAGGGCAGATTTTGGAGAGCGCCATGACGGCGGCGAAACCAACCGAAGGTGCTGGAGCCGTATCGTGGGGTTTCATCTTACCGGTATCGCGCATTTCTTTACACGCACGAACTTGAGCCAACGCGATGCGGGAAATGTCGACGAATCGAGCGTTGAACACCCGCGCTCTCTTTTCGCCGATAATTTTGGCGAACTTTTTCGCCACCTCAACGTCTCGAGTTCGAACCGCGTACGCTGCGTCGTTGCTATCTCGTCGCAATCGATTTTTTGTGGCGATATCGCCCGCTAAGACGTTCGAATGTTTCTCCGCGAACGCTTCAAATTCTCGAGCCCATTTATGGTTGATCAATCGCACGGAGGTCTTTTTTCCGACCAATTTGGTAAACTCGCCGTCGGTAGGGGCTATGTTCATTCGCAAAACAAACCCGTGCGCGTCAATAAAAGGCCCGAGCGGTTTCTTATTATGTCCGGGAGGTTTCAACAAAATCCCAGAATTTCCGACGACGGCGCAACCTCGATTAAAATCCAACGGTTTCGGATACCCGTTCAATCGATTGGACAATCGCGAGTATCCCCCCACTTCGCCTCTTGCATCGGTCACCTTGCCAAAAATGCTCTTCTTCAACTGCCCGGCCGATATCGGCAACAGCGCCTGTGCATCTGCTCTGCTCATAGTCACCGTCAGTAACTGCCACGGGGACGGAATCTCGCTCTTCTTCGCTTCGGATTTCTGACACTGTAGCACGTATTTAGTTCCGTTTAAAGCTCTCAGTAACATCTTCGCGAACCGATCGTTCGATTGTTGATTCGTCGCCGCGTAGAAAGTGTGATCGGCGCGGATCGCTTTGTCGTCACCTCTTTCTGGCTCTTTTGGTCTCACCATTTGTCTCCTCTCTCTTCTCTGACTATTCTGTTCTTCTTCTTCTCCGTATCCTCCATCTTCCCCTATAGCTCCTGCTCCTCCTCCTCTGCCGCCGCCTTTCGGCGTCCCTTTCCCGACGGGTTTCGTTGCGCCGCTCTCGCTCCTCCCGAGCACAACTTTCGGCCAAAACTTCCTCTCCACTTGCGGATGTGCTAATACATCTTTCGGTTTTCTATCAATCTTCAACGTTTCAATCTCCTCTTTAAACTTCTTCGGTCCCGGTAGCGTTTCTTGCGCGTAAAATTTTTTCGATTTTGCATCCCACACCCCTCTCGTGCGTATCCCGTCGGGGTTGTAGTTGGAATTCAATCGGTGCCTCCCTTCGCCAGGTCTGGTTGCGAAATCGTTCTGGGACGACGTGATGATTCCAGATCTGGGTTCGTATTGGAGCGTTGGATTCGCGTTCGAATTGTAGTTTAACGAAGACGAGGAAGATCTGGAAGAAGAAGAAGAAGAAGAAGAAGAAGCGCGTTGATTACTTCTTCTGGGGGACGCGCTGAGCGAATTTTGCGCGTTCGCGGATGAAGAGAAAAGAGAGAAGCACAGAAAGAGCAGGAGAGAGAGCGCGCGTTCTGTCCTCGGAGAGAACGAAGGCATCTTTCCTCTCGTCGCGTTGGCGTCTTCTGTTTCTTCTTTTCCGTCTTTGAAGTAGGCGCGGAAGATTTTTTAAAAAGTGGCGAATTGAGTTCTTCGCATCGGAGGTTCATAAGATACGCGAGAGGATGTCGCGAAAGAGCGCTCGTTACGTTTGCTTTACTTGTATCGTTCTAATGTGAATTTTACGGTTACAAAAACGTGCAATTTCCAATGCTATGAATAAACGATCTTTTCTTTTATCACTCTGTTCTCCTAGCTTTCTTCCCTCGAAATATCCCGCTGTCTTTGCTCGATTTAACGACGCCGGAGAGCGTGTCTCTCGCCTCGCCGCGTTTGGAGTTGCGTCGATTGAGCAGTTTAGCGTCCAAAGGCCAGTACGCGTACGGCTGCAACTTTTCGCCTTTTCTGCGAACATCACCACCTCCTTTGGCTTTGTATCGATCGCCGGTGTGCGTGGCGGAGGTTTTGGCGGTTTTGTTCGTTTTGGTGGACTTGTTCGTCCCCATCGTGCGTTTGGTTTTGCCGGATTTGCGAGTGCCGAAGGTGCGTCGCGTGGCGCCGTCGTCGTCGTCGTCGTCGTCGTCGCGCGCGCGCTTGCGATCGTTTTCTTCGACGATTTTGAGCTTCCCAGTAGACCTATCGGTTCTGTATTTCGTGCCATCGTCGTCGGCATCGCCAAACTCGTTTCGTCGGTATTGCGCGGTTTTCGCGCCTTGCGCGAGTAGGTGTTTGCGCATTTTCGAATCATCGAGTAAATCGAATTCGGCACCGACGGGAAGTCGTGCACCGGCACTCGCTCTCGAAGCGTGCGCGTCGCGCGCGTTGCGAAATGCACCTTCAGAACCGCCACTGTTGCCGCGGTGGGATTTAGGACCGAAACCACCAAACTCGGAGCGTTGGTTGTTGTTGTCGTCGTTTTCGTCCCCAAAGATTTCCTCCTCGTTCCAGCGACTTTTACGACCAGTTTTACCACTCGCGCGACTCGCCGTTTCCTCTGCTCGAGCTTTTTTCTTCTTCGTTTCTAATTTGGTCTCTTCTTTTTTCATGTGTAACGCCAATGCTAAGTGCTCTTTCGGCATGGCGTCTTCCACTGCGCGCCAACCGCATCGCTTTGCGCATCTTTCGACAATAACTTTCGTTTTCAACTTGAACCTGTTCTTAGAATCTGAGGACCATTTCAAAACAGCTGGAAGGAGTTCTGGCAGGTGCGAAGCGAGTTCGTTTTGTGGTAAACGCACGGCGACGACTTTGATGAAACCCAGCGAGGCTTTCACGACTTCTCTGTTGCGACCTTTAAGCAACTTGTAAATCGCCGGGAGAAGTTCGGGAACGATTTCAACCAGTTTCGCGGAAAATTCATAAAGCAAACGAGCCAAGGCGACGACTGATGCAGACTGCATTTGTGGTGTCGCACCGACGACGCCGGCGAGCACGGTGAGGAAGAATCCTCGAATGGCGCGTGAACTTTCGTCGATAAGATCTGGAACGGGCTCCAACTTTTCAATCGCCATGTTGTTGGTGTTATTGCCGTTATCATCATCGTCGTCGTCGTCGTCGTCGTCGTCGTCACTCAAAATTACATCGCGGTCATCATCATCATCATCGTCTGACATGCCGTCATCACCGCTTCTATTCTTATTTTTGTTCTTTTTCTTTTTGATTTTATCGCCATCGTCGCTTTGCGCGAGCCACGCCGCGACGCCAGCGCGGTTACCAACTTGTCCATCAGCGATAGCACCCTGTCGTTCGCTCGCTTCTTTCTCCATGCGTCTTGGAATGTCAACTAAGAGCTGGTATGCCAATAAGCGTGTCTTTGCATTTTGCTCTTTCGTCGCGAGGATGAGTTCCGCTAGTAACGTCTTCATGGCGTCGTCGTTATCATCTTCGTCGTCTTCGTTTCCGGCGTGGCTTTGTAAGTGCGGCAATACGAACCCGATAACCTCTAACCGACGGCGTCTCGCCGCAGTCGCGCACACATCACCCGCATCCATCAGGCACGTTTCTACGTCTTTGCTGTTTTTTGCCAACCAGGCGCCTTTCTTTGCCGCACAAATCGCCGAGAGCAATTTATACGCTCGCTTTTGACTTGCCGCTTCTTTTTCGTTCGCGGCTGAAGAGGCGATTTTGAACGCCGCGTCTAACGCGTCCATATCTAATCCAGGAACTAAAGCGTGCGCGAGATCGATGAAACTGCACTTTTTCAACACTCTTGCTTCCTGTTCTTCCTTGGAAAACGCTTTCTTCTTCTTCTTTTTGGTAGCTCCTCCTTCGTCCTCCCCCTCGTCTTCTTCGACCAACGACGAAGAAGCCGCTTCGACCAACTTTTTCAACACTTGTTTGAAGAAGGTGTTCACGGTTTCCTTGCTTGCGATTTTCGCGAAGCCACCGATGGTGGATGAAATTTCTCCTCTCGCATGCGGTTCCGATGTAACGAACAAATTGAAGAGAATCGGCATGTAATTCTTAGAAAATTTCGAGACGGTTTCCAACTGCGCCTCGGCGATTTGCACGGTAAAATGCGCAGGGACTTTCTCTTTACCTTCTCCTTCACTATCGTTATCCTCTTTTTCCGTGTCGAGATCGGAAACATTCAAATCAGAGTTTATGTCGTCGTCTCCTTCTTCATCGTCTGCACCTGTGGCTGCTAACGCCTGGCGACATAATCTTCTCAAACATTCACAAATTGGCGCTCGTAAATCTTCTCTTGCGCTCAGGGCCTGGCCTAATTCTTTCGCAAACGTTGGAAAACTCTCCCCGGCGTCGATTGGGAAGTTTGCAAAGCCTGGCAAGAGCGACCACAACGCCAACTCTGCGGCGCGACACCTTTGCGCTTCGAATAGTCTGTTTTCGCGTTGAGCCTTGGCAGCTCGTCCGCCTAATCGACACGCTTCTGGTAACACAAACTCGCCAAAGTAAGACATTCTCGCACCGGTAAGAGATCTACGCAACAGCGGTACTAGCCATAGCCGGGACCCATCGGATTCATCGTCGATATCCATATCCTCTTCGTCTTGGACGTCGTCGTCATCGCCTCTTCGTTCTAAAGATTTATCAATGGACTCCTCCAATCGCAACGGGAGTTGTTCGAGCAACGCTTCGGCTCCGATGTATTCCGCCGCTGTGGAAATGCACGTTTCTATTTGTGTTTTACACCGTAATCCGTCGGCATTAGCGCCCATTTCCCCGAGCGCCGCTAAGGAACCAGTCAACAAAGCGCCGCCGGCGACGCCTAGTCTTTGGAAACATTGCGTTGCGACCGGTATGGTGAACGGCCAAGCCGCCCGGTAACGCATGCCTAAAGCAGACTCTATCGATTTTGCGACACCAATCATTGGTGGCGGTTTTAAACTGCTATTTTTCTTGCTCCCTCCTGTTTTTTGTTGCACTCGTAACGTCGCGACGTATTTCACGCCGTCCCTCGCCATTTCGCTATCTACTGTTTCTCGAATCAACATCTTCATTGCTTCGCACGTCTCAATCGCGACGCCTTCGTGAGGGGCGTTTAATAACTTCAACAAACTTTCGAACGTAAATGGTAACGCTTTTCTGGCTTCTTCAGGATCTTTTCTGTACATTTGAGTCGCAATGTTAGCAATTAACCGCGCTAACGTGACGCACTTTGTCGGTTGCGTTTGCGACGCTTCTCTCGCTAACCTCGCGGCGGGCTCGAGAATCTTCATGAACGTCTTCGCATCGCACCCTGGATTCGGAGAGACAGACAGCGCCAAGAGCGTCTCCGTCGCCTGAGTTTCGAGCATCGGTTCTCCCAACGACGTCATCTCAATCGTCGCATCGACAATCTTCGAAGCCGTCGGCTCCTCCACGCTCGCCAGAGCGTTTTTCAGAGCGCCTAAAACGTAGAGAGCCTCCGTCGCGGTTGCAATCGCGACATCTTTCTCTTTCTTCGCGCCTTTCGCACCTTTCATGTTTGCCGCTTTCTCCGCGGCATCTCCGGGTGCTTTCAATTTTTGTACCGCGAACGCTCCGAACGTCTTTTGAAAAAATACCTTCCCGACTCTGGCGCCTTTCGTCGCGGAGAGCACTTCCTGCACGGCTTCGTGCGCCGATTTTCTCACTTTCGGCCTCGAATCCACGCAAAAGTGACACAGCGCCGAAAACGCTTTCCCTAACTGATTGCTGTTGTTGTTGTTGTTGTTTTCCTCGTCTTCTCCTCCTTGCTTCCCAAACATCTTCTCCCACTCTTCCTTCCCGTTGGCCTTCGCCGTCGCGCTCAACGCGAATCCGAGACATTTAATCACCGCTCTCAACGCCGCCGAATGCTCCTGATTCTCCCTCCCAACTTTCACCAACACGTCCACGGTTTCAACCAATTTACTCTTAATCGCCGTAGGAGTGGAATGTTCCAGCGCTACCGCCAATATCGTCAGCATGGCGTGCGTCGTTTGCTTCTCGCCTTCGCCCGCCACCGAAGAAACGCCGCCGGCATTCGCCACGCTCGTCAACGACGCCATCGTCGCCGCGTACACGCTCACCGGAGACGGGTTCAACTTCTTCTCGTTTATCACCGAACATATCGCCAGCAGCACGGAAATCACGCGTTTGCTCTCCGGTTGCTGCGACCGGCTGTGTTTGTCGTAGAGAACGTGTATCGGGTCGTCCAAGGCGAAACCGGTGAGCGCCGCCGTCGTCGACATTTTTACCGCGCGTTTGCGTATAAAAAAAGCGCCGCTTTCTTCTTCCTGTTTAATAAAAAGCCAACGAAGGCTCTTGGTTTCTCTCACTTATCTCGCGGGGTTCCACTCTTTGTGAGTAGTGATATTTATGTATGAGCTTATATTACGTAAAGCGTAAAGCGTTTGATATCTCTGAAGTACGTTTTGTGGAAATTTTTGTTTTTGTTTTCTTTTTCTTTGCGTTTGTCGTTCGTTGCGCTCGAAAAACTAACAACAACACCAAAAAATATAAATTCACGTGCGTGGTACATAATATACAAAACAAAAAGCTATATCACACTATGTGTACTAAATCTATCCGATCGCGCGCTAGCTACATTTTTTCCTCTAAACTCTTCCTGGCGATCTCTAAATCTCTCGCGAACTCGTAAAACTGCGGCAGCGTCAGCTCCATCGCGATGATCTCTTTTTTATGTGCTTCTTCTTTTTTTCTTCCGTTATTATTTTCGCTGACATTTTCGTCGGCGACAAATGATGATGAGTCGTCGTTGTTTTTCAACACCACCAACTTGAGGTTGACTCTCGACGCGCCCTCTTGGTTGAACGCTTTCGAGTGGTCGATCGCGTTCGCGGATGCGGCGCTGGTGACGGAGAAGGACCAGTCCGCGCGGATGAGTTTGGTTTTAGACATTTACCGCGCGGCTCGAGCTTGAAAGTGTGGGGAGTACAAAACTCGAGAGGAGAGTTGTGGGGAAAAACTGTAATAAAATCAATACACACTAACACACACAAAGGGAAGGATCACACTCCTCGAGAAAAAACACAGATCCCGATCGATCCATGTCGCAAAAAAATAAAAGCAGTCTCCCCCCTCCCGCCTTACTATTACCCCCCTTGCCTTTTAGATTTAAAGCCTTTATAAAAGGCATTGATTTCATCCACCCCTTCGTGGGGGCGGGAGCGCGTGTCTACACCCTAAAACCTGGCAATACGTGCATTTAAAACCCTACACTTCCTCTTTTCCTCTCGTTTCTTCTTCCTGTACTCGATGTAATATCCTACATAAAAAACAGTACATCGCCGCATGTCGACGACGACGACGCCATCCAGAAGTCACCAGTGCTGCTACTCTTCGTTCTCTTCTTCTTCTTCTTTCGCCGACAAAAGAAGAAGGAGAAAAATAGGGAGCAAAAGACGTTGCAAAACCGATACCATCTCTGCATTGGAAAGAAATCAGCGAGTAGGCGATACCGACGTTTCGATATGTGACGTCACGCTCGGGACGATGACGTTCGGGAATCAAAACACGGAGAATGAAGCGCACGAGCAACTCAATTTTGCGGTGAAGGAATTCGGAGTGAATTCTATAGACACGGCGGAAATGTACGCGGTCCCAGCAGATCCGAAAACGCAAGGCAAAACAGACGAGTACATCGGGTCGTGGTTGAAACATCAAAAGCGAGAGGAGATTGTTTTGATGACGAAAGTGGCCGGGAGGAGTCAAATGACTTTGAAAGGAAGAAACCCAAACGAAGAGAACAGATTAACCGCGAAGCAGATGGAGAGGTCGGTCGAGTGTTCGTTGGAGAGGCTGAAGACGGATTTCATCGACGTCCTTCAGTTACATTGGCCGGACAGATACGTTTCGCTATTCGGAGGCGTGCCGTACGAACGAACGAGCGAACGCGACGACGACGTTTCGTTCGAAGAACAAGCTGAGTGCATGTATAGACTGATTAAAAGCGGGAAGGTCAGATACTTCGGAACGTCGAATGAAACCGCGTTTGGCGTGTGCGAGTTTGGAGCGTTGGCGAAATATAAACACGAATCCTGCCCGAAGATGCAAACGATACAAAACGGGTACAATTTACTCCAGCGAATCGCGTTCGAAACCGATTTAAACGAAGCATGCTCGCCGAAGAATCACAACGTCAGCTTCTTAGCCTATTCTCCGTTAGCCGGCGGCGCGTTAACCGGGAAATATTTAAACGCCAAAGAACCGCCGAAAAACAGTCGATTTACGCTCTTCCCTGGATACATGGCGAGATTCAACGAACCGCGATTGAAAGACTGCTTGACGGAATACCAAACCTTAGCGCGCGAAAGTGGCACGACGTTGACCGATTTATCCTTGCGTTTCGTTCGCGACCGCGATTTCGTCTGTTCGAGCATCATCGGCGCGACGACCATGCCTCAATTGAAGGAAAATTTGGAAGCGTACACCCAACCGCCTCTCGGCGAAGACGTGAACAAAGAAATCGAGAGAATATATAGAAAGTATAGAGATCCCGCGCAAACCATGAACGTTTGATATTATGTATTTTAGCATTAACACTCGCGCGCGCGAAAATGACGATATACAATACGATATAATACGCCAGACGACACGACGACTTTTTTTTACGAAAGTATTAATTTTTCTCACAATCCTCATTTTTTAACTTTTGGAAACGCGCGCGTTGTTCATGGTCGCGAGAGTGTCAGCTTTTTTTCCACGTTTCCGTGTATTTTGTGGGGACCGTGAGGCCTGCTGGAAGAGAAGAGAGAGACGAAAAAGTAACAAAAACGCGTGTGGTTTTGTAACGCTGCACAACCCTAAATAGCACTACAAAAAGACCGAGAGAAAGGAGAGCGTTATAAGTTCTCCTTTTTCAGTGCGTTATTTTTTCTAATAATTACTATCGGATGTCCAACTCGAGAGGGGTGCCTGATGTCGCACCCGGAAGAGGAGAAGAAGAAGAGATTGAATTGGCAGATCGGCAGAACCCTTTCGTCGTCGTCGTCGCGGAGGAATCGGTGCGAAGGACGGTGGAGGACGCGATTTATCCGAGCTACCATCGAAACGAAGACGACGACGAAGGCGGGGAGAGGAATGATTTTATTAAAAAGCCACCAGAGGAATCCTCGAAGGAACAAACTCCTCCGAAAGCAATCGACGAGGACGAGATAGACGATTACGCGAGACAGTTAGGCGCGAGCTCGACTTTTTTTTGTCCAGTCAGTCTTGAGTTGTTGAAAGACCCGGTGGTGGTGAGAACTGGCCAAACGTACGAGCGATCGAGCGTGGAAGATTGGATTCAGAGAGGTGGAAAGACGTGTCCGGCGACTGGGCAGCCGCTGGCGGAGGCGAACGAGTCAATAGTGAGAATGGCGCCAAACTTTGCGCTGAGAAGTGCCATACAAGAGTGGGCGAAGAGAACGTGCCCGGAAATTTTGAACGAGAAAGGGGACGTGAGAGGTTTGAAAGGTTCGCCGGTGGTTGGGATGACCGAGATGCGATTAGTGAGCTCGGCGGAGTTGAGAGATATCGAATCGAGCACGGCGCCGCCGGTCATTGGTCGTCGCGGAGATACTCTCAACGATGCGAGTGGCACCGCGTCTACGTCGAGGAGGTCGAATATTGTTCGCCGGATGATGAGCCTGTCGAGCGCGGTGCCGACCTTTATCGCAAACGTGAACAGGGAAGTTTTGAGGACGCAACACTTTGTAAATCAAACGCAACGACGCGTTTTCGATGCAATCGACGGGAGACGGAACGCACGAAGTAACGGCACCAACGATAGTAGCGCGAGCGATAACAGTAGAAGCAATAATAGAAGCAGCGATAATAACACTCAGCAACGAAACGGCGGGGGCTACTGGATGCAAAACGAGGATATTCCTCCAGAATTGCCGTCGACGTACCGATCAATACAAAGCGGACCTCCCATTCGACGAGGCGACTCGTGGTTCTACCCGGTGCAGCCTTCTCGAGACGAAGCAGCGTTCCACGAGCGCAACAATTTTGGATTTAGAAATCCGCAAACGCACCAAAACTGGATCGAAATAAGACACGACGGCGACGCGGTCGAAACCGCCGTGGCGTACAGAGTGAGTCTGAGATTGCTTCCGGTCATGCGAAACCAACAAAGCGTTCGATGGGTATTCCTCTTCGCCATGTTACTTTCGATGATGTACGGCGTTCAGATCGTTTTTTGCAACTCAGCGTCTTGGTCCACCAACGGTAACGCGTTCGTAGGACCGTCAAAGTTTGATATGGCCAAATCGACGTGCATAGCCGGAAATCTAGGTTGGTTAGTCACGGAGAAGACCGAAATTTGGCGCTTGTTCACGTCCGTCTTCGCCGTCGGGAACGTGGTGACGTTTGTTATCACTTTACTCGCTCTCCTGTTCCTCGCGGCTCCTATCGAGAGAAATATCGGAGGATACATCGCCATACCGCTCTTTTGTGGCCCGTTTGTGGGCATACTAGCGTCCACGTACTTCTTGAACGACCACGTCACCACCGGCGGGTTATCAGCCATCGCCGCCATCCTTCCGCTTTGCTACGCGGATTACTGGAAAACGAAGGAGTTGTCCTTCATACATTGTTTCGGTTTCGCGATATTCCTCACCGTCGCGTTGTTTGGCTACTCCCCGTTTACCGATAATCTGACTCAAATATTTGCGTTCCTCTTCGGAGCGGCTGCAACGGGAATATATTACAGTCCAGAACGACCGTCGTTTACCTCGGAGCAAGTCAAAAGCGCGCAAACCGGCTTCGCCATCCTCCTCGGATTCATATTCGTGCTCCCATTTCTCCTTCTGTGCGTGGGTAGCCCGATGAAATCGGGAGGGTCGGACACGAATAGCGTCATCGACGGCTTCACGTGCATGCCCTCGGAAATGATGGGTTCGTGTCTAGACGACGTGTTGACTTGGAAAGAATACTACGGGATACAAAATCCGCCCGCGCCACACAGTCCTCCACCACCCCCGCCGCCGCCACCACCACCGTCGCCGCCGCCGTCGTGATGCTAGTATCATGCGCGCATTTGTAATATTAATAAAAGCATTCTCACAACAAATATGTCATTTTGTTGACCCCCCTTTTCCCCAAAGAACCTTGTTTTTTGACCAGCGCTTTCGCGCGGATAAGAATCACGCGCGACGCGGTGCACGCGGTAAAAAGTACTCTGCATAACACTTTTATCGAAAATGAACGCTAGAACCAAAGCGGAAGAGGAAGAAGAAGAGCGGCGCTTCCAAGCGCAAATCGAAGAAGCGCTGGAGAAATCTCTGCGGGAAACTTCGGAGCAAGAGAAAGAACCGTACGTGGAAGATCACCTGCCGGTGGATATAACGATCGACAGAGCGAAAGGACGGTTTATGGGGGAAGTGGATGCGGTGAGCACTGGGAGCGTATTTCAGGCGTTGAATGATACAGATACGAGTTTTACTAATAGTGGTCCTGAGGCGAGGAAATCTTCAAACGGCAACAACAACAACGACAACAACGCGTATAATATCTTAAAACACATGGACGTATTCAAGGTGTATTGGCAAGCGTATCCAAACTCGCTATCCGGAGGCGCGTATAAAGCGGACGTGTACGATAAGGACGATCAGACGATGACGTCCGTGCGATTGGCGCCGGTGGTGAAGCGATGTAAAAATTGGACAAGAAGAGAAGGGTCGCTGACGGAAGAAGAGCACGAATTGACCGAGGGGGAGAGACGAGAGATTTGCAAAGCGAAAGTGGAGTATTTCAGGGAGCTTAAGAAAGAGTGGAAGAAGAAAAGTGGTGGTGGTGGCGAAGAAGAAGAAGAGGAGAAGGTTTTCAAGTTCGGGGTAGCACATCCAACAACGAAAGAAGCGCACGAGTTTCGATATTCCCCCTCGAGCGGCAAAGATTTGGAGGAAAATGTAAAAGCGTTTCTCATTCGGCATAAGTTTCCCAACGATAAGATCGAAAAGTACGCGGCGAAAATTGTCAAGAAAACGCAAGTTGTCATCGCTGAGAAGAACGCAGAGCCGGCGCGAGCACGACCAGAAATTAAGATTCCGTCGGAAGAGGAGAGAAAAAGAATCGAAGAGCTGTTATGGCCAGGAAGCGCTGTTGCTGTCATTCCTACCGCTACCGCAACTACAACTGCTACCACTAAAGCCACTGCTACCACTAAGGCCACTGCTACCACTAAGGCCACTGCTACCACTACGGCCACTGCTACTACTATTAGTATGACCCAAAGAAAGCCTTCATTACAAGCGAGAGAAAGGAAAGCACCGTCGGAGACGACAACCACAAAACCCCCTCTCATGAAAGAGACTACAACCAACAAAACCAACAACACTGCCAAAAATAAGGATTTGGTAGCAACGACGCTTGCGTCGACCCCCCTTACTTTTTCTTTCACCGCTACGGATAAAGAATTGCTCGTGTTTATGGTGAAAGAAACGCAAAAGTTGAATCGGAATGGGAATAACAGTTTTAAACAATTTCTTGAACAGAGCACCTCTTTGAAAGATCAAATGAAAAGGACGCTGGATCCGAGGAGACACGATTGGAAAACTCTGAGTGAGTATGCGCATAAGTGTTTGCAGGAATCGCGCATAACTAACTTGCTTCAAAAGTATCTCAGTACCGGTGCCGGTGCTGAGAAAAATGAGAAAAACAAAAATACAAGCACAGGAGACGCATCTGCAGTTTTTGAAAAGACAACGTCAACAGCGCCAAAGTCGCCGACGAAGATGAGCAGGAAGGAACAGCACCACCTGATGCAGCAACAACAATCCAAGAGCATGCATGAAACGCTTTTTGGGAATGCGCAACCTCGAGGGAAACACCCTCCAACAAACTTTGATTCGAGCGAGTCCACCTTTTCTGATCTGGGACCTCGACAACAAACACCAGAGGAGCAGATTCAAGGACAACAAATGCATGTCACTCACCGTGGTGGTATCGAATCTCCGCGGTCTCCACGAAGACAAAATCATCAGATTTCAAACGCGCAACCATCAAGCGATGATTTCACCATAGCCGAGTTGAGGGAAGAAATTGAAATCTTGAACCGGGAGAAAAACGTCTTGGAACTGGAAAATAACCATTTGAAGAGCGAGAACTTCAATCTGCTCAGAGAGAATGAAAAATTGAAACGCAACAACGAGCGATTGCTCAAAGTTCAAGATACGATGGTAAACTTGCAACAAAAGCAGCAACAGCCACAACAACAAAATCTAAAACCGTCGGTATGGGGTCAACACTTAACCTCTATTCCATCTGCCGACGACAGTTCATCGCTCTCCTCGTATACCACTAATAACGGATTCGGGAGCAATGAAGCCCAAACGGGAGACGCATTCGAAAAGAACGAGTGGTTAGACAGTTTACTTAATGAGGAATCGACATCACAACGTCGTTCCGCCACGAGTATACCTCCGGGTTTTCAAAACTCCATTCATACCCCAGATAATGTCGAAGGACTCGGAGGCGCGTACAAGAAAACACTGAACGGATGGGGGCAACCCCCGTAAAACGTTATTTATAACTAATAACAAAGACTACTCCAAGTACCAGGTACCTACTTTACAAACATTAATTGATACATATCTTTCCCAGTTCCTCTCTCCATGCGCGCAGTTGAAAACTTTACTCACTGCACTTTAACACGTCAATCTTCATCGGCTTTTGCGACGGGTACGAACCGATAGCCGCCATGATCGTATCGAATTTTTCGCCTTGCACTTGCAAACGAATCATTTCCTCTCCCGATCCTACCGAAACGCCTCCGTAATCTTGAACGCGAGTTTTGATTTGCGCCGATATCGCTAAGATTTTATCTCCCGCCTGAATCAACTTCGTTTTAGCGCAATTGCCTTCTGGGACAACCTCGACTACTACAATTCCTCCCAAACCATCTTCTTCCAAAATCAATCCTAATGGCTTTCGTACTTCCACTGAGACGCGACTGCAATTCGCTGGAATATTCGCATCCTCTCCTTCTGACGATTTTACGACCATTATTTTATCGCTTCTGTTCTGTCCCTGCACACCGGTAACGATGCGCGATGAAAATGCGTATCTTTTTCTCTCCGAATGATTTTTCAAAGAAGAAGAAGAAGAACACGTAGCCGAGGACGAAGAAGTCACGCGCTGCTGATGGTATTGCGCAAACATTTTAACAACGCGAAAGATGATTTCGTTTCAATCTCGCTCGCGAAAGAATAAATAGGAAAGTAATGCGTGTGCGTGTGCGGTTTCTAATCAAACGCGCGCGCGTGTAAAAATAGTCAAGCATTTTTTTCACACACAAAAATAAATTAATAATAATATTAATTGAATGAGATCTCGGATGGTTTCATAAAACCAGCGTCCGATACGCATCGCACGCTGCACAAACCGTCGCTGCGAATCTCAACTCTCGTTATGGAGCCATTGTATAAACTAAACCGCAACCAAGCTTCTGGAGGGAGTTGCAACAATCGAAGGAGAGAGTATCGAATGACGTTTCCATGGCAGACCACGATTTCGTGGGTTTCTTCTTGCGCAGCGGGAGGAGAAGCGGGTTTCGCCGCCGCTTTTTTTACCGCTTTTGGTGCGGTCACTTTCTCTTCTGCTGCTGCATTCTTCGTTCTCTTCGTCTCGGTTTTTATCTCTTCTTTCGCATTCGGTATCGACTCGTTCTCTTTATCCTTCGATGCGCTCGGTTTCTTTGCTTTTGGGCGATGGAAGAGCCAGCGAAACCCAGCTTCGATTCGCACGCCGTCTTTCCAGTACTCGGCTTCCGATGGTCCACCGTAAGGCGTCCAAGTGTCTGGTTCAGGCCGAGTAGGGCCGCCTTCTCGTAATAAATCGGTTTTTTCTATCGTTTCAATCTCTTTAAAGTACTCGTCGCGTATGATTTGCGCGGTTTCCTCCGCTCGAGTCATCGTCGAGGAAATGATTCGTTTAGGAGTTGTGCCTTTGGGTATGATATCCCGAAGGCGTTTACCGGCTAACGAGGCTTGCCTCTTCCCTAAATCTGTCAAAGTGTGCTTTGCATCGTCTTTACCTTTCTGATTGAATTGCCCGTGTCGCACTAAATGAATGACGCGCGTGGATGTCGTTGATGTCGTCTGCTCGTTCGAGTGCAGTCGATCCCAGTTGTAATCCCACATTGTTGTTCTTTTGCTACTACTATTCATATTTCCATTTTCTTTCGTTACATTTCGCACGATGTTCTTGTTTTCGATCGCGCCTTCGCTCGAAGCTAACGTCGCCGTGGCGGCGAGAGCAGCGCACGCTGCCATTGACGTGTGCAATGTCGTGCGAAACGCTCTGTGCATCATTGTCACTCCTGTGATTTTAATGTAGTAAAAAAAGAACGAATACGATCGATGAGTACGAGGGTGGAGTTTTGAACGAAATCCACAAACACAAGTGATTGTTTTTCTCGATGAAATGATCCGCTTCTGTTTTGAACGCGATTTATCGATATCTCAGAGAGTATGGTCGTATATTCGTCCACATTGGGTGTTCGGAAAAGTTTTTGAGTTCTGTATATTTTATTCTTCACGGATATCTCGATCAATCGCGTTCAATAATCATTAACTTCCTCATCATCAAGCAAACAATCAAGCCCCGGTGCGCGTGCAATACTTTTAAAAAAGCAAGATCGTTTCATATATGCGTCAGTTCGCATCAGGTATGTAATCCTCAGCGTGCCAGGCACTCAGAGTAGGATTGTTCATAAAAGGTTTTTCGTCACCCGCATACGTAAACGCGCGTGCCATCACGCACACAGAGCCAAAAGCAAATACGAAAACAAATACGAATGTACCAGAAGCTCTAGGGATGAGACGTTACTGACAAACGAATAAACCGCTTTACTTAAGGGTTATTTTATGGACGCGGAATGGCTCAGGTTTGAATTTTTTGCACGAATGCGGTCAAACTCGAGTAAAGTGAAGCGCCCAAAAACGATAGCAACGATGAAGAATAACAACAACAGCGACAAAGAAAGAAGTCTCCATTCTCGAAATGTTTAGTTTCATGCTTATAGACCCTGAACAAGTCCGCAATCAAGTGAACTATGCCTTGAGATTATCTTTCATCGACTTCATTTTTTTCTTTGCAACGAGAACTCGCACAAACACACGCCGCGAAGCGAATAAAATTCTACGCATACACACGCGCATACATGATGAAATCAGGTTTCAAATGTTCTTCTCATAGCTTGCGCTCCGAAGGTGTCCTAAGATATTTTTTTGGAAATCATCATCTTTCATGCATGTGCACGTGTGTATATTGCGTCTTTGTGTCCGTCGAGTCGTTGTTCTCCTTCATCCAAAAGAAAAGAGAGTCTCGTACCTCCTGCGACGGAGAAGAAGAAGAAGAAGCGCGTCAGTATCCAACAAGAACAAGAGAACGAATCACCAGAGAGAAGAAGAAGAAGAAGAAGAAATGCACGCGCGCACGCCTCGGATTAACGAGATTCACAAGTTTTGATAATCAGATTATTAAGTCAGATGGTACGGACAAGTGTGCTTCCTCATTGGCGTCGCGCGCGAGAGAGAGCTCCTTCTCTCTATTTTCATCACCCTTTTCCCTCTCTTTCCAATCAACGAGAAGAAAAAGAAAAATGTCCAACGAAGACCGGGCGACAACGGGAGCGAACAATAGCTCCCAACAGAAGCGCTTAGAGGCGTATCGTTCGTGTCCATCTAGGCGGCGGTTAGCGCTGTCAAAGCCACGGGTTTGAAAGGCTTGACAGAGACTCTAATGACGCACCCGCCAAATACAAAAAGTATGATGCGTGAGAGAGAGAAAAAAGTAGTTGCGCGATGCGCTTTTTGCTCTCTCTCCGCTCTCAATCGGAAGAGAGAGGAAGAGAGAAAGAAGAATGCGCGCGAGACGAGACGAAAAACAACGCGGAGGAAGAAAGCCGTCGTCCACAAAAATGAAAAAAGAAGGAACATCTCGCGCACCTCTCTCGCTTCGATCTCGATATCGATATCGATATCGATGATGATGATGATGATGCGTGTATCAGTTTACTATTATTAGAATAATGAAGAAAAAATGGTGCACTTTTGGGTAAAAAAGTCCGTCTCTTTTTGGCGGCGGTCTCTCCATTCTTTTCGCGCGGTACAAAGAAACACACTTACACAGAAAGACACACATCACAAAACCCGTGAAAATGAGCGAAGAAGAAGAAGCAGCCACCACCACCACCGCGGCGAACGACAGATTGCGAATCGAAACAACCTTGGAAGCGACGAACGCGTACACGGGTCCGTTGGACGTCGACGTCGGGAACCTCCTCGTCTCGGAGACGACGAGCGTTTTGGAGCGCGAGAAATTCAGCCTGGAACACGGCGTGAGTTACGAGGAGAGGAACGAGAACGTGCGAGCGCACGCGAGAGACGTTTTGCAGAGATTGGTGGGCGATTTGTTCGCGCTGCCTTCGGAATCGGACGTGAACGGACGGTTCGCGCTTTTGCCACCCGGTACGACGAAATTTCCGAGGAGTTTGCCTTTACCTTCGCTGACTAAACCGAAGACGAAGTGGGAGCAATTCGCGGAGGAGAAAGGGATCAAGAAGAGAAAGAGGAGCAAGATGGTGTTCGACGAGCAGCAAGACGAGTGGAAGAGGAGGCACGGGTACGATAGGGCGAACGATTCGACGAAGATTGCCATCGTCGAGGCAAAACTTTCGAGCCGAGCGGGCGAGACGGAGGATCCGTTTTTGAAGGAGAGGAAAGATAAGAAAGCGAGAGTGGAGAAGAACGAGATGCAGAGGAGACGGAATCTAGGGGAGCAGGTGAAAACGAAAGGTATGGAAGCGTTACCGGCGACGTTGAGGTTAGCGATTGGCAATACTAACAATAATAGTAATAGCAATAGTAAGAAAGGAGGAGGAGGTTCGGCCGATCGGGTCGGCGCGAAGAGTTTGAAGAGTAAACAGTTGGTCAAAGACGTGCAATATAAAGTGGCGACGTCGACTGCGAGCGTTGGAAAGTTTAACGCGCCAATTCCTGGCGACGAAAAGATCAAAGCCAGAGGTAAACGACGATCGTTTGCGAGCAACACGGCAAACACCAAGTCGAAAGAGAAAGCGTTTGTCGAGAAACTCATCCAACGCGAAAAAATGAAAAAGACGAGCGAAGGCGTGGACGTGGGATTAGCGGCGAGAAAGATGCAAAAAGAGCAAGAGATGGAGAAGAGAGAAGGGAAAAAGCAGAAACTAAGAGGAGGAGGAGGAGGAGGAGGTAAGAAGAAGAAATAAGTTTATGTATGTAGAGTCGATTCTTCCTTTTCCTCTTCTTCTTCCTCTTCCTCTTCCTCGATGTCGATGGAGAGGAGAACGCGCGCGAGATTTTCCTTTGATTTTTGCAGCGGGTCGTGTAAGAGCGCCGTCCATTCGTTGCGACGACAACGGTACGTCGAATGGCACGAAAGAAGTATCGATAATCGCGGGAAGGTGCAGATGAAGCGTAAGAGAATG
>Ga0255765_1000642_pt1 | contig 46910 bp, 41 predicted proteins | sample 041ome_8_FD_179965 | JGI IMG/M metagenome (GOLD analysis project Ga0255765, IMG submission 179965) | Coastal salt marsh microbial communities from the Groves Creek Marsh, Skidaway Island, Georgia - 041407BS metaG (version 2) | ecosystem: Environmental > Aquatic > Marine > Intertidal zone > Salt...
TTGCATCATGATTGCCGTCATTCACAAAGGTATACGAGCGGTGGCACTAAACGTTACGAACACACATACCTATAAAAAAAAGCTCTGACGTACTGCATTCACTTAACCAATCTAGTTCTCTTAACCAATCTAACATTCTCGTGGTTACTTTTGGAGGACCAATGATATTTGTGTGCCTTTATCTACACTTAACATTTCAGCGGCGTTCCCTCGATTTATCCCTATTTCCATCATCCCGGAGCTACCAACAAAAGCGGCCGGCTCACCGGGGGCCACGTCATCAAAGGTATTAACCAGGTGATCGATCATCGTATTGCCTACGTATATTCGAACTTTTCTGCGGCCAATGGTTTGTTCGATCAATTCTTCGGATATATTGGTGATTAAGTTTCCAAAACGATCTATGTGAATTACCCATCCCTGTAAACCATCTTTATCCCCTATGGGGACAGCCCAGTGGTAACTCACTAAATCAGTAATGGGATCTCCTAGCTCTTCCAAGCCTACACCTTTGGCTAGATGAGCAGCAATGGGTGAAAATATATCGCGGCCATGAAAGGTTCTCGATCGAACATCTCTCCAGTATTTTGGCTTGTTTAATTTGTACGCTTTGTAGTTAAATTCCTCAAAAAAAAGCGAAAAAATCCCGTTGTCTGGGCCCACAAAAATCTGATCGTTTACCTCCAGAACAATGGGGTTTCTGTCGGTTCCAACCCCAGGGTCAACCACCACTAAATGAATACTTTTAGGGGGGAAGAGAAAGGCGGCATTCCGAATGACCCAGGCGCCAGCCATAATATCCTGGGGGGGTATTTCATGGGAAATATCAACAAACCTTACCTCAGGAGAAATTCCTAACATGACGGCTTTCATGGCACTTACATAGTGGTCTTGAAGCCCAAAATCAGTAGTAAGAGTAATTATTTTGCTCATAGATGTACTAAGAGCGACAAGGGTTCATGGCAGCTCTAGCTATAGCTATTTAACATAACCGGCATTACCAACATTAACATCTCTTCGCTTTCGTCACTTTGTGTGGGTTTTACAATTCCTGCCTTATTTGGAGAGGAAAACTCAAAGCTTACTTCATCCCCATCGATATTTTGTAATACATCGGACAAGTACTTGGCATTAAAACCTATTTCCATGGATTCATTACTGTAATCACAATCAATGGTTTCTTTGGCTTCGCTGCTCATATCCAAATCTTCGGCGCGAATGGTCAATTTATCGGCATCCAATTGAAGACGAATTTGTCGGGTGGTGCTACTAGAAAAGATAGAAACTCGTTTGACGGTCGAAAGCATTTGGTCTTTACTTATAGACAAAAACTTATCATTGTCTCGAGGAATTACCGACTCGTAGTTAGGATATTGTTCGTTTATTAAGCGGGTTATTAATTGGGTGGTACCACTTTTAAAACTTACATGATCTTGATTTACTTGTATGGTACTTAGTTCATCGGAAATACTCTTTTGAATTAATGACAAGGCTTTATCAGGAACAATAAAAGAATGTTCTTGTGCAGTGGTCATTTCAGTGGTACTATATTTAACGAGCCGGTGGCCATCGGTAGAAACAAACTGAGAGACATTGGGGCCGAGTTGAAAATAAACACCCATCATGGCTGGCCGTAAATCATCGTTAGATACAGCGAAAAGCGTTTTGTTAATGGCCTGTTGAACGACCTCGGTATTAGTTTCAATGGTGGTTCCATCCATTAAGTCAGGTACTTCGGGGAAGTCATCGGCATTGTCACCCACTAGTTTATAGGTACCTTTATCCGTTTTAAATAAAATATTGTTACGGTCGTCTACTTCAAAAAAGACCGTTATGTTAGGGAGCTGTCTAAGAGTTTCCAGAAGTCTTCTTGCCGGAATAGCAATAGAACCAGGCTCTTCAATATCTGCCTGAACATGTTGTATAATGGAAATTTCTAAATCGGTGGCACTTAATTTAATACTGCTCTCCTCACTCTGAAACAGAATTGTTTCTAAAATAGGTAAGGTTGCTTTATTAGGTACGGCGCCAATTACGGTGGAGAGCCCCTTGTTGAGTTCGCTACTGGATACAGAAAATTTCATAGGTGGTTGAATTATAGGGATTTATTCGACGGTTTAACGGTTGGATTGCCCTTTCCAACATATGTGCTTATACTAAGAAAATACGGTACTCTCTGCAACAAAGCACCGTTCATTTTTACGAATTCACATCCGTGCATTTTATATCTTTAGAAGGTGGGTATAAAAACAATAAACCGCATCATTTTGCATAGATCAACATTGCCCAGTAGCAAGGGGCTTTTTGTCATTTTACTTCTTTTTTGTGCTCCAATGCACGTTATGTCTCAATCGCTTCACGCGAAATATGGCAGTGAATTTTTGCGAGTGGGTGCAGGGGCAAAAGCGTTGAGTATGGGCGGAGCACAAGCGGCTATTAGTCGTGGTGTTAGTGCGGCCTACTGGAACCCGGCGGGTTTGCGAACGGTTGAAGACGTGCAAATTATGTACATGCATTCTGAGCGCTTTGGAGGTGTTGTGGGCTATGACTACGGATCTGTAGCACTGCCTTTGCCTGAGGACAGAGGGGTATTGGCCCTTAGTTTTTTTAGACAAGGGGTCGACAACATCGCCAATACTTTAGATGCTTGGGACCCAAATAGAGGGGAGAATGGCGGCCCTAAAGCAAACGTTGAACAATACATAACTCGCTTCAGCGCTACTGATATGGCATGGTATTTATCTTACGCTTCTGAGCAAGCACCAGGAGATTTACCCATTTATTATGGGGGCTCACTGAAATTTATTCGGCAAAAGTTAGGTCCTTTTGCGCATGCATGGGGCTACAGTTTAGACTTGGGAGCTCAAGGTAGCTGGAATGAATGGTTTTGGGGCATTCAGTGGATAGACGCCACCACATTGCGAAAAGTTTGGACGGTTAATCAAGATCAATTTGATGGGTATGAAGAAGTTTTTGGCGATCAGACTCCTGAAGGTTCCGACGAATATGTCCGGCCATCTTTACGGATGGGCATAGCACGAAGCTTTCAATACAAAGAATGGGCATTCAATACTGCGTTTGATATACTTAGCATGTTTGAAGGTAGAGAAGCCTATTACCTAAACCTGGGATCGTGGAGCTTAGAGCCACGACTTGGAGCGGAAGGAGTGTTTAGAGACCGTCTATCTTTACGCGTGGGTTTGACTGATTTATATCAAGATCCACTTTCTGGGTGGACCATGCGGCCCACCTTAGGCATGGGAGTGGAAGTCTATAAATTTGCGATTGATTATGGATTTATGGGCTTTGCGGGTAGTGGAACTGAGCTGGGCAGCACACACCGTGTTTCCGTACGCCTTGTATGGGATTAACAATGAATTCAAAGCCAATACGTCAAATTATACTTCTAGGACCGACAGCAGTTGGTAAAACCAATCTATCCATTGGCTTGGCAGAAAGACTTAAAACAAGCATTGTTTCGGTTGATGCCCGACAGTCTTATCGGTATTTGGATATTGGAACCGCTAAGGTAAGTGTAGAGCAACGCAAGCAGATCCCCCATTTTAACGTGGATTGTTTAGACCCAGCAGACTCGGATTCACCTTTTGCTTTTTTAGAACGTATTCAACAATGGGATGCCGAACACCGCCAAGCTCATCCAAACACCCCATTGATTTATGTGGGCGGTTCCACTCTATATCTAAGCAGTTTAATAAACGGTTTAGACCCAATGCCCAAAGCCAACCCCGCACGCGTAACTCAATTAAAAGAGCAAGCCAGAACCGAGGGAATAGAGATGCTATATGAAAAACTCATCCGGGTTGATGCAGACTATGCTCGAAAAATGGATGGGTTAAATCCTCAGCGCATTATTAGAGCCTTAGATGTGTACTTCGAAACAGGTAAACCCTTTAGTTCCTTTCACTCAAACAAATCCGCTAGATGCCCTAATGATACCCTTGTCTTCGGCCTTAATAGACCCCGTTCGAGTTTGCATGAACGCATTGAAAAACGAGTAGATCACATGATGCAACAAGGATTGGTAGACGAAGTGAGAGGTTTGTTACAAAAAGGGTATTCATTAGAAAATCAAGCACTACAAACCGTTGGCTATTCAGAAATAATTTCGCACCTTAATGGAGAATTAAGTCTTGAAGAGGCCGTTGAGAAGATCAAAACTCATACTAGGAGATATGCAAAAAGGCAGGAAACATGGTTCAGAAAATGGCCATTTATCCAGTGGTTTTATCCTGAAGAACAGACGGAGCTTGAAATTCTGAGTTTAATTTCAAAGGAAATTGAATCTAAGTCTAACTAAAAAGCACAACTACACTAAATTTTTGAACGATACATTTAGCAGCTAAACCTTAGAAACCCTACCTTTAGTTATCATTTAAAATTATTCATTTATGTTCAAAGCAAAAGTAAACGTAACCTTACGTCCGTCTATTCTAGACCCAAAAGGAAAAGCGGCTCATCATGCCTTACAAAACTTAGGATTAACTAATATTGAAGGTGTTCGTATTGGTAAATTTATTGAGATAGATGTTCAAGCGAGTAACGAAGAGGAAGCAAGAGGCATTGTAGAATCGGCCTGCAGTAAATTATTGGCAAATGAAGTAATGGAAGATTTTGAAATCCAGTTCGAATCTTAGACACGGAGCATTACATGTATCCAAACGTAACTCATACTCTAAGCTTTGCTAAAGAGGCCAGTAACGAGGGTGACTTAGAAACCCTCGCCCAAGAAGAGGTTGAGGAAGCGATTCAAACGCCTTGGAGACTTATTTTATATAATGACGAGGTACATACCTTTGAAGAAGTAATACAACAATTGATCAAGGCATTGAAATGTGGGCGTGGTCGAGCAGAAGAATTGACCTTAAAAGTCCATAGTGAAGGTAAAGCCATTGTTTTTGAAGGAGAGTTTGAAGAGTGTTTAAAGCGAGATTATATTTTAAGAGAAATTGAATTGATAACAGAAATAAAAGGCTAATCCCAAAAGAGGCATAAAGTGGCAAGAGTTGGTGTAATTGTATTTCCAGGTTCAAATTGTGATCATGATGCATATCATGCTCTAAAACATGTGATGAATGCCGAGGTAAAATTTCTTTGGCACAAAGAAACAGATGTATCCGGATTGGATATGATTATAGTCCCTGGTGGGTTCTCATATGGAGACTATCTTCGTTCAGGCGCGATTGCACGCTTCTCGCCTATCATGCAAGAATTGATCGGCTATGCCCATAAAGGAGGCCCGGTTATGGGAATTTGTAATGGCTTTCAAATATTATTAGAAGCGGGATTAATACCAGGGGCAATGAGGCATAATGAACAACTCAAATTCATATGTAAAGATGTGCATATACGAGTAGAAAGCACTCAAAGTATATACACTTCGTCCTTACAAAAAGATCAGCTTCTTACCATTCCCGTCTCCCATGGTGAAGGGAACTATTATATAGATAACGACGGACTAAAAGAGTTACAAGACAACGATCAAGTTCTGTTTCGCTATGTAAATGCCCATGGGGAAACCTCGCCGGAAGCCAATATTAATGGCTCGATTGATCATATTGCAGGGATTACAAATAAACATAAAAATGTACTAGGCATGATGCCTCACCCCGAACGGGCGATGGAGCGTTTATTGGGTAAAGAAGACGGTAAGCATATCTTCGAATCTATTTTGCAGGCATTGGCAATTGCGTGAGTGAAGTAGTGCCTCATAGAACTACATCAACCAGTGCACACGGTCAGGTGTTAAAGGGTGAGAATCTAGTCAAGCGCTATAAAAAACGCAGAGTGGTTGATGGTGTTTCTATCCATGTGGAACAAGGGGAAATAGTAGGGTTATTGGGACCTAATGGAGCAGGAAAGACCACAACCTTCTACATGATGGTTGGCTTAATTACGCCGAATGAAGGAGAGATTTATTTAAATGAGGAGCGCCTTACTCAAACGCCCATGTATAAAAGAGCGCGTAAAGGGGTCGGATACTTGGCTCAAGAAGCGAGTGTATTTCGAAATTTAACAGTTTATGAAAACTTGGCTTCCGTGTTACAATACAGGGGCTATGATAAGGTTGAAATTAAACGCCGTTGCGATGAGTTGATAGAAGAATTTTCTTTACAAAAAGTCAGGGATAGTCAAGGATATAGATTGTCGGGTGGTGAGCGCCGAAGAACAGAAATTGCTAGAGCATTGGTTACTAAACCAAACTTTATTTTGCTTGACGAGCCCTTTGCAGGAGTCGATCCAATAGCTGTAGAGGATATTCAACAAATAGTCTCCACGTTGAAATCTCAAAACATTGGAATACTAATAACCGATCATAATGTACATGAAACCTTAGCAATTACTGATCGTGCCTATCTAATGTTTGAGGGTAAGATTTTAATGGAGGGTTCTGCCGATAAACTAGCCAATGATGAGAAAGCTAGAAAACTATATTTAGGAGAAACATTCACTTTGGAACGCTATGTCAAAACGTGATATAACAAATGGTTTATTTAGTAGGCTTTTTAGATTTTTACATCTAATCTTATTCAAAAAAAACAATTCTATGAAAGAAATTACGGTGCAACAGTTAAAAGACAAATTGGCTGATAAAAGCGAAGAGTTTATGTTAATTGATGTCAGAGAAGATTTTGAATACATGGTATCCAATAATGGAGGAGAGCATATTCCATTATCTAGTCTTCAAAGTAGAGTGCACACCCTTGATCAGGATGTAGAATATGCCATCATATGTCGCTCTGGCGCACGTAGTGCTAATGCGTGTGCCTTTTTAGCACATGAAGGCTTTGAAAATGTGTATAACGTGAAAGGCGGAATGAAAGCGTGGGCGGCTGAAATTGATCCATCGATAACAGTGGCATAGCCTGGTTTTGGGCGCGTCAACCAAAAAATGGAGTGAAAACTATTGGTTCAGCGATTGGACCAAATCACCCACTCCCCATTTTTAAATACTTCAGGACTCACTGGCCTAACACCATGACTGTAGTCGTAGTACTCATCATGGTGTACCGTACTGTAGGGCTGAATAGGCTCTCCTGTTAAGCGATGCCATCCGTAGATAGCCACCCTAGAACTGTTTCTATCTATATAAACCACGTCTTTTTTGTGTCCAGCGATTAGTTTAGCTTGCGTACTCACTCGAATTCCAGGGCCTATCTCATACCCTGCCTGCTGAAGCTGGGCGTCAATTAAACTATCGTGCCGAACAAAATAAGCCCTTGTTGTCATCTCATCTGTAGGTGGCATGGGAATGGGAGCTAAGCGTACATCTGCTTGAAAATAGATTGAGTCAACCACCTCTGGAGTGGGTAAGCGCAATCCTAATCGGTCTACCAATAAAAAAGCCTCGGTTAAACCCATAGGGGTTCGAATCTGAGACTCAGTGTGATAATCTGGATACACACATAAGATACCATTACGAAATGAGATAGGTACTAAATACTGCTCTGAATTAGCATATCGCTCGTTACAAATATTTAAGTCTAAATAATAAACCCCATGTGTGTTATCTGCCTTACAGGCCACTAAAGAAAACAGCAGTACACTCAAAAAGCCAATTCTGTTGAGTAGTCGAACATAATTGTTGCTGTCGGAGATACGCATGATCTGGGATAGTAACTACAGTGAATTTATGAAATAGCAGCGATCTGGTTTAACAACTCCTGATTACTTTCAGTATTTTTGAGCACTTTGAGTAGGCCTAGCATGGACTCTTTAGGAGATTTCTTGAGTAGATACCTGCGCACCATATTCCGTTCTTCTAAGGAATCTGTTATGAATTTAGCTTCATTTCTAGTTCCGGAAGCGGTGATATTGATAGCAGGATAAATACGATCATTTGCTAACTCTCGATCTAATACCAGTTCCATATTCCCGGTTCCTTTGAATTCCTCAAAGATTAAATCGTCCATTCTTGAATTCGTTTCAACCAGGCAGGTTGCAATAATGGTCAAGGACCCACCGCCTTCAATTTTTCGTGCAGAACCAAAGATTTTTTTAGGGATTTCTAGCGCTCGTATATCCAAACCACCGGATAAGGTGCGTCCGCTATTACTTTGGATCGCATTATAAGCTCGACCTAACCTTGTCAATGAGTCAATTAGTAGCACGGCATCTTGACCCATCTCGGCTTTTCTTTTGGCGTATCCTAGGGTCATTTCTGTGATGCGTATATGGCTTTGAGTTTTGCGATCATTGGAAGACGCAAAAACCTCAGCGTTTGAAGATCGAATAAAATCGGTCACCTCCTCGGGGCGTTCATCAACCAGAAGAATACTTAAGTGGACATCAGGATGATGATGAGCTATGGAGTCAGCTATTTGTTTTAATAAAACGGTTTTACCAGTACGAGGAGGAGCAACGATTAGGGCTCGTTGTCCTTTACCAATCGGCGCCACTAAATCGATCACACGCATTTCGGTATCTTGTGCCCGGTCACCTAAACGAATCCAATCAACAGGCATAATGGGGGTTTGCCGCTCAAATTTGGAGCATTTTGCCCAGGTTTCTAAACTTTGATGATTAATACTATCTACACTGGCAACATGCCGGTTACCTTGATGATCTTCTTCAAATTCTCCTTCTATAATTAAGCCTTGGCGTAAATCTAACACCTTTACTTCATCAGGTTTTAGAAAAGGATCTTTAGGATGATAGCTAAATTCATGATCTAGTTTTCTAATGAGCCCCCAGCCCTTTTCATTAATTTCTAGAACCCCAGCAAAGCGACCCGCAATACCTTGGTTTTGGTTCCAATGAAACTTAGGAATAAAAACATGATTGGTCTTATTGTTATTATTTTTATTCCGATTCTTATGCCGCTTATTTTTATTGCGGTTATTTTTATTGTAGTTCTTTTTATTTCTAGTCATTAATAATGATTCATTGTACGTAAACACTCCAGGTTTAACCATCATAAGAGGCTTATCAATATACTCATCGTATGTGGATGTGAAACTGAAGGGAGGAGCGTGTATAAAAGTGATAGCTCAGAATAGGCCATCAGCTGTAGAAAGAAGTATAAAAAAGATACGAATGTTTTGGCCGATAACAAACGAATTCAGTATAAAAATAGAGGACTAAACAGCAGTTTAGCCCTCAAAATGGTTTTTATCGGACAACAGTAGATTCATTAATCCAGCTATAACAGCTATCTAAAGAGCTGTTTACCTGTACTCTTTGTCCTTGCTCATACCCTAAAGTAAAGAATTTATCTTCGGTAGATGGGGTAACTGCCTGGTATGTTGCAAGTTGTGAATTCACGGTGTTCGTCACACTAGCGTCTACTGACTTTGCACGGGTCAAATAATCTACAACAACCCAATACACTACCTTGTCTCTAGCTTCGAGTTTACGACTCTCCGTACATGAACTTACCGCCTGCCCATAAACAGAGGCTAACTTAATGTACGCTCGGCCAAACGCATCATCGATTGCTAATGCATCTTGTACATATCTTTTGGAAGTAGACAACTCTCCAGTACTTGAATAAACATCGGCCAACTCTAAGTTAATATTCTTTTTATCGGTGTCATTGTCAGCCATTTCTAAGGCTTGTTTGAAATACTCAGCCGCAGAAGTGTATGACGAATTGCCCTTCTCTGTCTCTGCAAGTGTTAAAGCACTATCAAAAGTTGGCTCTAATTCATGAATAAGTAAGGTTGTTTGTAGAAACTCTACCGTCATGTTTAGATCTTCTTGTGCTTCTGCAACACATTTAAGGTCTTCAATGGATTCTGGGTTTTCTTCTAATTTGGCGCCACAAAACTCGAGCCGCTCTTCTGGAGTATTAAATAGGGACTCTAGGGTATCATCAAAATAGGTGCTTAATTCCAAGCCTGCATAAGCAGTTGCCTGATCAATCATGCTTATAACCATATCTTTTTCACCCTTCCGTACAAGGTCATCAATCACTACGCGGACATAGTACCCTTCACCAAGTAAGGTGGTTTTTTCCACATCCATATCAAACATTGCCTTGAAATCACCGTACGCCATGTTTAGGCCACCATCGATATTTTGATAATTTTCTAAAAGATATCTTCCTCTATCTTGGTAAAGTTCATATTTATCTACTTCTTCGTCAGTAAACAAAGTGAATTGCTCCTCAAAAAGACTTAGCGCGGTGTCAATATAGGCTTCACGAATACTAGGATCTTGCTCACCTAAGCCAATTTGTGTGTATATATCGATGAATTTTGGGTATTGGCTTGCCAAACTAAAACGAGGATATCCTTCCAGCTCCTTGGTTTTGCTGCAGAGTAACCATCGGCCATACATGAGAGCGAAAGGATAATCCTTATTTTTGTAATTATCTTGGAATATGGAAAAAGCGGCCAATTCATTCATCTCATAAGGAGGAGTGGCCGTGCAATCTTGTGCTTTTAAACCGGAATTGGTCAATAGTAATAACCCTACTAAGGTTGCTATAACTTTCATGGTACGATTTCGTTAGTTAAGTCAGTGAGTTCAGTGATGAACAGCTTCTTTTTATTGTAATTTAGGTCGTAAGAACATGATTTCAGCAAGATTCACTGAAAGCCCAATAGCCCAAATATTCTCTTCAATTAGGTTACTTTCTGTGGTTCCTCTGAATCCGTATCGCACACTCACATCTATAGAAGAAGGACTGCGTGATAGTATTCCTAACCCAGTGTGCAGCCATAACGTTCTAATTTCTTTTTCTTGAATCGTTAAGTGACCACTGTCGTAAGATAATCCAGCAGAATATTTAAAACTCGAAAAAAATCTACTTTGTGCTTTTTTATAAGGATGAAACTGTACGCCTAGACCTATACGCATACGATCTGCCATTACAGCCCCGTCATTATCGACTAAATCATTGGAATAGTCTGACCATTGTTGATATTGCCCTTCTATACTGACATTAAAACGAGTATGAGGAGCATAGCCAATACCAGCAGCATACTCTAAGGGGAGGCTCATTTCTCCTTTTTTTCTGGTCAATATATTGGATAAATCTACCGTTTTACTGCCGGATTCAGTTTCTTTTTCGGTAGTAAAATCTTGTCTCAATGTCATGCTGAAAGGGATATTTATCGTTGCCCCAACTGAAATCTTATCTTGTGTTTTGAATACGTTTCGAAAACTCCCCGCAACACCCAAGCGTTGAGAAAATGCCGCGCCACTAATGGTCAGTTTTTGTTTTTGTTGTGAGTACAGCGAAGAACTAAAGGAAAAAGCCTCCGATGTTTCCATGCTGAAAAAAGCTACCGATGGGGCATAACCAATAGATATTTGGTCGTTTAATTTCCAACCAAAACCTATTTCGAATTTATTTAATCCACCCATTTGTTGCAGTTCTGAATTGTATCCAACTGTATCACCATAAGACAAAAACTGCTCCACGTTAATTATTTTTAGGTTGGAGCGGGTGACGGGATATAAACCAACAGAGACACCTAATTCACTAGATTTAAGTGGAAATAATAATTGTAAATATCCTTTTTCAAACAGAGCAGATTCACCCGAACTGGTGGTATTTTTTATTTGGATACTATGTAAGCCAATGCCAGATGCTCCTTGAGTATAATAGGTTTGTGACCAAAAAGCAGGATTCGTAAGACCTGCCACTTCCTGGTTAACGCTAGTTACTCCAAATATCCCATGCGATTTGGCCGATCCGGTTTCCATTTCAACAGGATAACCGATCCCATATGCAGAGTATATGGATCCACTGGAATACAAATTAGAAGATTGAATTTGTGCCACAAGAAGAGGAGAGCTGAGCAACAATATCAAGATCGTTAGCAGTGTGGACTTGTTTGAGGCCGCCCTGGGTAATGTGTATGAATTTATTAGCATATCAAGCATTATTTTAACTCCTCGGATTGAATAGAGTGAATAATCAACCTTGGTCGCTTATCGGGTTGGGCATCATTGCTATAAAGTATGTTAGAACCAATATAGCCGGCATTCACAAAGGGATATACATAGGAGTCTTTTATCGGATTGTTATTGTAGATTTGATCATTTAACAACCGGGTGATGTCGAATCGAAAACGCCCTTTTGCAGGATATCCATTGATAATATTATTATCTGAAAAGCCAAATTGGTAGGCTAAATCAATAAAATCTCCCTCACTCATTCTAAAGCCTGGAACGTTCAAGCGCTGCTCATGTTCTGACAAACTGGTATTCGCGCGCGTGGTATCTTCTTCCAAAACCAATTCAGCACGCACAAAATTAGCGTTTGGTAATTGCTCACCAAGACTTTTTAGATCTAGTTTTAGTACTTGTTCAAAGGTATTATGAAGGAGCAAGCGATTAGGAATAGGGTCAACGACTTCTCTTTCTATATTATAGGCCCAATCTTGCATGCCGTATGAACTGGTATCTTCTTGTCCAATAACCAATAGTCGGCTGGTACTTATGGTGGCAAATCGGATTCGATTACTTGTATTTTTTGGAACAATAGCTAGGCCAAAATCCTCTTCAGCATACCGTGTTAATCGGGTACTATCATCATCAACATTAAATACTTCTCGATAAAAAGCATCCCAGCTACCACCAAGGGCTACATGAACGTTACCATTTGTATCTATATCGGCGTCGCTAAAGCCACCTATACGTTCAACTCCAAGGTTAACTTCGGTAGACTGTCGAAAACTAGGACCATGCCAACTGTTTTGAATTCGATACACATCAAATTCAGCGGTCGAGCTAGTGTCCCCATAAATCTCATCTTCCATTAGGTGTAGTCTCATTTCAAATCTCATATTATCAAGCACGGTGTCGGTGCTGGAGTAATTGATAGAAGGCTTGAAATAGAGAGTGCTACTGATTTCTCCAAAAAGAGGGTCTTGAAAAGAGCCTAGTGCGGAGTACGATAATTGACCTAAGTAAGGGTCAATTTCAATTAAATCGATTTGATCTATAAAAACCGTATCAACCTGTATGGCAGATTCCTGAATGAAATCTACACCAACCGTATTGGTTTCTTCACAAGCGGTAATACTTAAAAGGGCAAGTACAGAAAAAGTAAGCCACCTTTTTGAGGCAGCTTTATTTGTTAAAAACATATGATGACAGTCTTCTTTATTATTCCTATTTAGAGATTGATTTATAGTAATCCGAAAATTTAGTTGACACATCCTCAGGCGCACCTTGAATTTTCACTGGAGAAACATTCAATTCATTAAATACGCTATCAAATTCGTCTTTTAAGAAATTTCCAGTAACTACATGGTCACTGTATAGGAGTCCTAATTTCAATAAATCCACCTTACCTTCGTCAGTTAATTTGGCGATGTCTACATCGTCAGGCAAGCCAAGTAACTCTAAGATTTTCGCTGTATCTGCGGTTCCTTCGTTTTCTGGATGATGTAAATTGTAGATGATCTTAGAATTTTTGAAAATAGGTTCATCTTTGTATTTAGTTTTAACCAGAAGTGGAATAAGACCTGCGGGCCAGTCGTGACAGTGTATGATATCAGGCTCCCAGCCTAGTTTCATAACTGTTTCGAGTACCCCTTTATTGTAAAAGGCTAATCGCTCCGCATTATCCGGATAAAAGGTATCGTCTTTTGGGTTTTTGAAGAGACCTTTTCGTTTAAAATACTTGTCATTATCTAAAAAATAGACCTGTAATTTTGCGTTGGGAATACTGGCTACTTTAATTTTCATACTTTCCGCAGTATCGCCTACTTCCACCTCTATTCCGGACAATCGAATAACCTCATGTAGACGGTTTCTACGGTCATTAATTGTCCCATATTTTGGTAGTAAAATGCGAATCTCAAAGCCTTTATCCTGTAGTGATGCGGGCAAAAAGCGCAATAAATCCGCAGTAACGGTCATGCGTGCAAAAGGTGAGATTTCAGCGGCGGCGTATAAAATTTTCATAGTGGGTAATTATTCTTGATCGTTCATTCCGTTCGCTTCAATCACTTGATCCAATTCGTTACCCTCTTCTAGCGAATAGAAGTCTAAGAGTGTGTCCCCTCGCAAACCTAAACGTAAGGTTTCTAGAGGAATCACTTCTTCGGGTTGGATATTTCCTAAGTTAACATTAGAGCCGTATTTACGGATAAACCACACTTGTTGCTCTTTTTTGGGTGCTTCAAAAAGCAAATGTTTGGGAGAAATTTGATCGGTAATTTCCTCTAGTAAGCCTGAGCGGATCTCGCCATTAGGACGAAACATCCCAACCGTACCACTTTCCCTAGCTTCGCAGATAACTTTCTCAGAACCGGCCTCTAATTCCTGTTGAATAGTCCGTACCCATTTGTAGGGAGGAATGATCTCATTAGGATTTTTACTACCCACTTCAGAATACACCGTGTAATCGGTGCTTAATTCCTTGATGATAGCTTGTTTCTTTTCATCCGATAATAAGATGGTTCCGTTTGAAACCTCTACATGGGTGATATCATAGCGCTCCATTAATTTTCGGTAATCGGAGAGTTGGTTGCGCATTAAGTATGCTTCAAAAAGAGTACCCCCAAAGTAAACGGGTATTCCAGCATTTTGATAGACCTTAATTTTCTCTTCTAAACCCTGAGTGACATAAGAAGTCCCCCATCCGAGTTTAACAATGTCAATATGGCCGGAGCACACTTCAACCAGATCTTCTACTTGGCGTACGCTATATCCTTTGTCCAATACTAGGGTGATACCTTCGGCTCTGGGTTTTGCAGATCGTTCAGGTAGATTCTTCAATGAAAACGACATGATGTTATTTTTTTTATTGCAATTTCAGAATATACGAAAAAGGCGGTTTTAAATGAAAAATCACCTGTTTTTATTTATTGGACGATTATATCCCCATGATGGACCGGTTACCTAACTGGACTAGACCACGAATTTTGTCTCGATCAATTTCTTGTAGCATTTCTGTAGTGTATCTCCAAAGCCAATTACCGGATGGGGTGCCGGGAAAATTCATTCGGTGTTCGGTAGAAAGGTTCATGAAGTCTTGCATGGGAAAAATAGCCTGATCTCCCACAGAGAGCATTCCAAGCCGGATAAAAGCCCAATTAATCTGCGTACCATCTGATTGGGTGTAGGTACGGGCAAAATGACGTTCGTGTTCAGGGGCTTGCTCATACCATCCTCTTGAGGTATCGTTGTCATGCGTGCCGCTGTAGACCACACAATTCTGAGGGTAATTATGTGGTAAAAAACTATTGTTAGGATCTGCGTCAAAAGCGAATTGAATAATTTTCATGCCCGGGAATGCGTATTTATCGCGCAGCTTTTCTACCCCTTCTGTAACAAACCCTAAATCCTCAGCTAGAATAGGTAGCTCGCCACATTCTTGCAGGATAGTGTCAAATAATTTTTCTCCAGGACCCTTAACCCAACGACCATTAATAGCTGTTTTTTCGGATGCGGGGATCTCCCAGTAGGCATCGAATCCCCTGAAATGATCAACTCTAATGGCGTCACAGGTTAAAAACATATGTTTAAATCGTTTAATCCACCACGAATACCCATCTTTTTCTAAGGCCCCCCACTGATACTGAGGGTTCCCCCAAAGCTGCCCTGTTTCACTGAAATAGTCCGGTGGAACCCCAGCCACCAATGTTCTATTTCCCTTTTTATCCACGGCAAAATACTCTGTATTCGCCCACACGTCAGCACTGTTATGATCGACAAAAATGGGAATGTCACCGATCACACGTATACCTTTATTATTGGCATACTCTTTCAGCGCCAACCATTGATTTAAAAACTCGTACTGCAACCAATACTCAAGTTTAATTTCTTGCTCATAGGTCTTTATTGCTTTGCTAATGGCCGACTTTTTACGCGTAGCAATACCAGCATCCCAAGTATTCCATGGCCGCATTTGGTTGCTTTTACCGACCGCCATAAACAACACATAATCATCCAACCAATGACCATGCTCTAGCTTGAACCGCTCAAATTTCTCCTCTTCATCCCCGCCCAAGGTCTCATAAAAACGAGCCGAAGCCAACTTCAATGCTGCGGCCTTCTTCTCAAACGCAAGCTCGTAAGCTACGGTGGTTGAGGATGGAATAATAAGCGAGTGGGTTTCAGAGGCGCTTAACAGGCCCTTTTCAAGAAGAATATCGGGACTGATCAAATACGGATTACCAGCAAAAGCAGAATAAGAGGCATAGGGAGAGTTTCCATAGCCGGTTGGGGTTAGAGGTAGCACTTGCCAGATACTCTGCTCTGTTTCTTCTAAAAAGTCTAGAAATATTCGAGCTTCCTGTCCAAAATCTCCAATACCGTATTTACCAGGAAAGGATGTTGGGTGCACAAGAGTGCCGCAGGATCGTGGAAATCGCATAACTTAATTCTTTAATTTTAACATGATACCGGCCAGTGGGGGTATATCTAAAGAGATAGATGCAGAGAAATTATGCGATGACTCTGCCAATGCAGAGCATTCTTTAGCCCCCACATTACTCCCGCCATAATACTCCGAGTCACTATTGAATAGCACTTCATAATTACCCATTTCAGGAACACCGACGCGGTAATTATGATGTACATTAGGCGTGAAATTTAACACAACTACTACAAAATCGCCTGAATCTTTTGCTTTTCTAACAAAGGAAATTAAGCTGTTATCAGCATCATGAAAATCAATCCACTCAAAGCCTCTCCAATCGGTATCCAGCTCATATAGTGAAGCCTGATTTTGGTGGAGATGATTTAAATCCTTAACTAAGGTTTGTAGCTGCTGATGGGGTTCAAACGCACATAAATGCCAGTCGAGTGATTGGGCATCATTCCATTCACCCCACTGTCCAAACTCTGAACCCATAAACAGTAATTTAGCCCCTGGATGCGCATACATATAGGTGTATAGTAGGCGTAGGTTAGCAAACTTTTGCCAATCGTCGCCGGGCATTTTAGACAGCATAGATTTTTTCATGTGAACTACTTCGTCATGAGAAAATGGTAATATGAATTGTTCACTGAAGGCATAAACCATGGAAAAAGTAAGTTCTCCCTGATGATAACGACGGTAAATAGGGTCTTTTTCTATGTAGCTTAGGGTATCATTCATCCACCCCATGTTCCATTTGTAGTCGAATCCAAGGCCATCTTGTTGTACAGGTGCGGTAACCCCGCCCCAAGAAGTAGATTCTTCAGCAAAGGTGAGGCATCCAGGATATTGATCATGCACGAAGTAGTTGAATTTTTTCAGAAACTCTATGGCCTCAATATTTTCTCGTCCCCCATATTTATTAGGTATCCATTCTCCGTCTTCTCGGGAATAATCTAAATAGAGCATAGACGCTACCGCATCTACTCTTAAGCCATCAATGTGGTAATGATCTAGCCAAAACAAAGCATTTGAGATCAGAAAATTTTGGACTTCTGTGCGTCCAAAATTGAAAATAGCGGTACCCCAATCTTTATGTTCGCCTTGCCGGGCATCTTCATGTTCAAAAAGACCAGTTCCATCGAAACGATATAATCCATGTTCGTCTTTGGCAAAGTGAGCAGGGACCCAATCTACAATAACCCCAATGTTAGAGGCATGGCACTGATCGATAAAAAACATTAGGTCTTCGGGGCGGCCAAAGCGGGAGGTTGCTGCAAAGTAACCCGTTTGTTGATACCCCCAAGATGGATCATAGGGGTGCTCCGCAATGGGCATGAGTTCAATATGAGTAAAGCCTAGTTCTTTTACATATGGGATAAGTTGATCGGCCAGCTCGCGATACGATAAAAAGTCCTCCCCATTTCGTTTCCATGAACCAAGATGACATTCATATACGGAAAGAGCTTGGTTCCGCTTACGGTCTTCGCGTTTTTTCAACCACTCCTGATCGGACCATTCATATTGATCTATTGAATGTACAATGGAAGCTGTTTGTGGTCTTAATTCTGCAAAAAAAGCATAAGGATCGGCTTTTTTTAGGGGGGGGTCTTGTAGGGGGCTTTTAAGTTCAAACTTATACGCATCACCTGGGCTTACCTGTGGAATAAATAATTCCCAAAGTCCCTGGTCATGATATTTTCTCATTCGATGTACTCTTCCATCCCATTGGTTAAAGGAGCCAATAACACTGACCCGTGTTGCGGCAGGTGCAGCTACTACAAAATGGGTTCCTTGAACACCATCGATCGTTTTTGGGTGCGCTCCCATAAAGGAATACGATTTAGCATGATTCCCCTCTCCCCAAAGATGTAAATCAAGTTCTTTAATGGCGGGTTCAAACCGATAAGGATCGTCTATGGAATAGGCTTGGCCTTGAAATGGGGTAACAGATAAGCGGTATTCGGGAATTTTTTTTCTTCTCGGAAATATGTATTCAAATAAGCCACCCTCGGATAGGCGGGTCATGGTATGGCGCGTCTTCGATGAAATAATCAACGCAACTTCTTTTGCATCTGGCCTAAAAACCCTAATTATAAGCTTCTTTTTGCCTTCTACGTCGGTGATATGAGGACCCAAAACACTAAAGGGATCTCCATGCGAACCGTCATCTATGGAATGAAGAATTTCCTCCGTTAACAAATGTTTTCCTATGTATTGGTTAATTAAAAAGGAAGTAAAAACTATTTCAAAAGGTTATAATATATGAATTTATGCGCTAAATAATGTCTTAAGTAGCTTCAATTATGTGGTTGAAGGGAACATTCTCTATTTTAGTTTAGCTGTTATTTAACCATTTTGGCATATGAACATTTCTAGACTGATTGCACAGCGGTATTTGTTTGCAAAAAAGCACGTTTCTTTGCTTTCTGTACTCACCTATATAAGTGTTTCGGGCATTACCCTTGGAGCGGCGTTACTGATTAGTGTGCTATCGATTTTTAATGGTTTTTTTACCGTAATACAAGGCTTTCTATTAGGGTATGATCCAGCTTTACGAGTCGAGAGCATCGGTGGGCCTATTTTAGAATGGAACTACACGTTGGAACAGCAACTCCAGGAAGACCCAAGGATTGTGGAATACACCCCTTTTGTAGAGGGGATGGCATTGCTGCGTACTCGCACTATTAATGGAGTGCAACCATACGAAAATAAGGTGTTACAAATTAAAGGTATACCGACGGACCTCAGTAGCGGCTTGAACCAGAACAACTCTATATCCATTAGCCCGGATCAAAACAGCTCTGTTGAAGCTAGTCCTATAGAAATGAACCAGAGGGTCAAGGCTTCAGATGATCAGCAAGCTTTTTTACAAAAACTACCCTTAAAAAGAGGCGTTAAAGATTTAGGTGTATTGGATGGGCGTCCCGGAATACTCATTCCTGAATATCTGCGGGCAGAATTACAGCTAGAGGTAGGAGATGAAGTAGTTTTGTTAAGCGCACGGCATATGCAAAAAGCATTAACCCAAATAAGTATTCCTCGGACCATGATTTTTACGATAAGGGGGGTGTATGAGCTTCCTTATGTCTCTTCTCCACCACCTATTTTATTGGATATTTCAGCGGCGCACAGGTTGTTTGTAACAAGGAATAGAATTTCAGGAGTGGATCTGTTACTGGAGAACATACTCCAAGCCGATGCGGTTAAAACAAGCTTAGCAAGCTCTAAGGATGAGTTTTTTGGCTCTGCCGTTGTACTTAAAACCTGGTATGATTTACAAAAGCCTTTATATGATGTCATGTATTTAGAAAAGTGGGGGGCATTTGTTGTACTCATGATTATCATTTTGGTTGCGGCTCTTAACATTTTAGGATCTTTAAGTATGATCGTATTACAAAAGAAGCGGGATATTGGCGTATTACGTTCTTTGGGATTGACGGCCAAGCAAGTACAAGCCATATTTATACAGCAGGGATTAATTATTGGAATTATTGGGGCTTTTTTAGGGGCTTTACTAGGGTTAAGTTTTTGTTATTTACAAGACACTTTTGGTCTATTAAAGCTCTCCTCAGCTTTTATTATAGATGCTTATCCAGTTGATATTCAATGGTTGGATGTTCTCTTGATTATGGTAGGGACTCTTGGCCTAAGCGTATTAGCGAGTTGGATGCCGGCTCGTAACGCGGCTAATGTGCATCCTGCACGGGTTATAAGATATGAGTAAGAGTAGTTTAGCAGACTAAGCGTTAAAACCTGTGTAAAAAAACTCAGGCAAAAAAAACGAAACAAACAACCCTAACAAAAAACGGTACAAAAAATCACCGTTCTTTTTCCGCTTAATTATTCGTTGTAAATATCCGGTAAATCATTCTCATAAAGTACAACGTCTCCTGGCTTAATACGTTGCTTGAGCCTATCGTTGGCCTCAAATAGAGATTCAACCCGTTCCAAACGCTCGGGATCGCCTCCTGCTTCTAGGTATCCTTGTTCAATCACTTTACCTCTCTCCAAGCCGACAATAAAGGCAAAGTCTAATTTGGCCTCAGCAATATGAGTTCCAAACTTATGATTTTCCTCTGCCTCAATATCACCCAATTCAACCATCCCGGGAGTAATAATAAAGCGCTGGGAAGACCTAAAAGACCCCAGAATTTCCACGGCATTTTTAGCGCCAACAGGGTTGGAGTTAAAGGCGTCGTCAATCATGAAATAATCGCCCACCGCTTTCAATTCTAAACGGTGTTGTACGGGCTCAATTTGAGTAGCGGCGAGTTGCATTGTATTCATCCGAAGTCCTAAGTGATCACCAACGCCCAAAGCCAATAACAGGTTCTGCACATTATGTTTGCCTAAAAGTGGACACTTAATATCCCACGGTTCTGAGGGGCTATCTCCGGAGTTTTTATGGAGTACAAAGCGTGTTCCTTCGGTAGAATAGTCCACTTCGGAGGCGCTTAAATGAAATTCTGGGTTGGTTTCATTTAAGGACGAGAGGCCAACTTGAATACGATGGATATCGCTACGTTCTTTACCCATTTTTGATACAATGGGGTCATTTCCATTTAATACGGCAACGCCCCCTTTTTTCAAACGATCCACTAAAGTGCCTTTTTCTTTAGCAATGACCTCTTGACTTCCAAAGGTTTCTAAGTGGGCTAGACCCACGTTAGAGACAATGGATATATCGGGTTGAGCAATGTCACAAAGTTCACCAATATTTCCGGCATAACGTGCACCCATTTCTAGAACCAAGATTTGATGATGTGCTTGTAAATCGTTGTTTATGACTTTACAAATGCCCATCGGAGTATTAAAGCTTCCCGGAGTTACGCATACACTAAAGCGCTCCTTTAACACATCCCTGAGCATAAATTTAACACTTGTTTTCCCATAGCTACCTGTTATGGAAATTACTTTCAGATGCGGTAATGAGGCTAGTTTTTTGCGAGCTTGACGTTTATACCCGTTTTGTATCTGCTGTTCAATGGGTCCAGTCAGGTAACCAGCTAGAAGTAAAAAAAGAGGAATAAAAATGTATCCTAAAGCCAAACCTAAGGCCAGGCTTGGGGCATCGAATTGTATGTTAGCGGCTCCTTGTAGTCTAGGATGCGCAAAGGCAGCGTTAAACCACCCACCAAAGCCTAAGTAAATCGCAAGAAGAGGAAGCATCGCACTAGATAGCCCAAAAGGTAGAGATAAACGTTTTACTCGAGCGGTCCAAATCAGCGGTTTTTTTACTTTTTTAGCTCGGAATGCTTTAATGGAACTTAAGTACGTGATACCCCATGAAAAAAGGATGATAGCCTCAGCTGATAAACTCAGCCTTAGTTCGAACATCTCGGCTCCAAAGATGAGCAGCATGGTACTAATTAAGAAGTAAACCAAGCTTCTAGGAATAACTTTTTCGTCCCAATGCTCTTTGAGCCATCCGCGAAGTTCGTTCGTTTTATAGCCCAATTGTTGAAATACATGCAGATAATAAAGCCATCTGAAGTAGAGTACCCGGAGCATGATTAGGGTAAAAATCACTGCAAAACTATTTAAAAAAAGCAGGTAATAGGTATGTAGCATGAAAAAAAGTAATCAAGGAATGATGTCAATGGAAAAAAGGTCTACTTCTCAACCCGATTAAACCATCAAAAAATTGATTCCTGTTAATAAGTTTAAAGGTTAAAGATAGCTAAGAATAGTTGAAAATCTCGAGCTATTTGAATGAACTCCTTGGGTTTGGATTGCCTCATGCTTCATTGGTCTCAATGTAGTTTTTAGCTTGTTTACTTGGGCATTGAAAAAAAAGGACCGTATATTTAACTCGAAAAATTAATACATGCCTAGCATGTTGTTCCATTCTCAAATAACTAATAAATAGAAAAACGGGTAGTATGAAGTTAATTATTCCAATGGCGGGTCGGGGAACAAGAGTTCGGCCGCATTCACACACAGTTCCAAAGCCGTTGTTGCCAGTAGCTGGAACTATGATTATAGAGCGTTTGGTAGAGACATTTATACGAACGATGGACCGAAATATTGAAGAGATTGTGTACATATTAGGGCCAGATTTTGGAAATCCAATTAAAGAACCGCTACAAGAAATGAGTGCTCGGCATGGTGCAAAATGTACATTTAGAGTGCAAGAAGTAGCCTTGGGAACGGCACACGCGGTTTATTGTGCGCAACAGGATTTAGAAGGAGAGGTAATTATAGCCTTTGCAGACACACTGTTTGATAGTAAAGAAACCTTTAATGTGGATGGAGCAGATAGTGTCATCTGGCTTAAAAAAGTAGAGGATCCTTCTCGATTTGGAGTCGCCGTTTATGAAGGGGAGCAAATAACGGGCTTTGTAGAAAAGCCCACAGAGTTTATTTCGGATTTAGCCATTATTGGAGTGTATTATTTCAAAGACGGTGCTAAGTTAAAAGCGGAGCTTCAGTATGTTTTAGATAATGACATAAAAGGTCCTGGTGGAGAGTATTTCCTAACAGAAGCCTTAGATCGTATGATTCAGGATGGAAAACTATTTAAAACAGCAACGGTAGACGAGTGGTTAGATTGTGGGACATTACCGGCCTGGCTTGAAACCACCGGTATTATTGTCGAAAAAGAAGCGCAGAATTCATCAGATCAAATAGACGCCTATGCTAAGCAGGGCACTACGATTATACCACCGGTTTACATAGCTAAGAATGTAACCTTAGAGGGAGTAACGATTGGGCCTAATGTAAGTGTTGAGCAAGGCTGCGTTTTAAAGAATACCAAAATATCGAATTCTATTGTTCGAGATCACGCTACGCTGCAGGGTTGCTCGTTAGCGGGTTCAACCATAGGAGCACATACACAGGTTTCGGATGTGCGCGGAGAAGTGCATGCTGGAGATCACTCTATAATTTATACGAAATAATATTGAATTAGTATTTGCTTATTTTGATATAATTTCATCAGAAAAAATTCGTATATATATTTTTAAAGGTCTTTAAGGTTGCTTAAAGGCCTTTTTTTATAGTTTTTTTTGGTTTGAGTACTCAGAGTAGTAGTTTTACTTCTTAATTAGGGCTTTTTGTTTCAACTAATAAGGCTATTACGTTTTGTAATTATATATCATTTATATAATAAATAGTAACATTATGAAACATAAAATTAAGCCTAAAAAGAAGTTGATTTTATACGAGCAATTTTGCTCTTCATCTATATCGCATTCATCAAAATTTTATGTCTGAATTGTACAGTCGTACCGATAAAAAAATCTCCCTTTTTGGTCTCCAGGTATATGGACCTGTCTTTTTTACTTCGGCTAGTTTAATCTTATTGAGTATTGTACTCACATTATTATATAGAGATTCCGCTTCCGAACTATTTAGTGTGATTCAAACTCAAGTATCCACTAAAACAGGCTGGTTTTTTATGCTCTCGGTCAATGTTTTTCTGGTTTTTGTCGTGTATTTGGCCTTTAGTAAGTTTGTCAGGGTACGGCTTGGCGGCTTCATTGGGATTTGGGGTGCAGCAAGTAGCTTCTGGATTTTCATTTGTGTTAGGCATAGATAATGGGCTGGTAACCCAGGTTACTCTGATTGCAAGAATCACATTAGTTGCAACGGTATCGGTGGTTTCGGGCATTCAAAAAGGAGTAAAGTTTTTAAGTGAAATGAATATGAGAATTGCGGTTGGTGGATAGCTTGGTCCCCATTTGTGGGTACTTTTATTGCGCGAATTTCAAAAGGTAGAACAATTCGACAGTTTATTTTGGGAGTGTTGATTGTCCCAACCATAGTGACTTGTCTTTGGATTTCTGCTTTTGGTTCCGTGTCTATACTAGAGGTAATGAATGGAAATACTGCCATTGCGGATGCGGTACAAAACGATGTTTCAACCGCGCTGTTTGTTTTTTTAGAAACCATCCCCTTTACTGAGGCGATTAGTGTTTTGGCCATGTGTTATTCGCTTCATAAAGGGTTAAGCCAAGATCTTAAGAAAAAGAAAGAGGCAGAAAAAGCCAATACTGCCACTCAAGCCATCTCAAACTCAAGCACCAACAAAATCACTAGCAAAACAAACGATAAGGTAAAGTAGAGGTAAGTAATAGAAAAAATGTGGATGGGATAACAAAAGGCTGATTGACAAGGCGAACATCCTTATCTTTGGTTATGGAATTTCCTCATAACATACCCGCTGCACACCAAGAGCTTCTCAAAGAAATAAGCTTGCAAGCCCATCAATTAGGCCAGGAGAGTTTCCTAGTTGGGGGATATGTTCGAGATTTTTATTTACATCGTCTCCAAAATGACGTGGACATGGATGTGGTGACATTAGGCTCAGGGATTGCCCTTGCAGAAAGGGTGCATAAATCTCTTCGCAGTAAAGGCATGAAAACGAGTTTTTCCTTTTTCAAGCAATTTGGTACCGCTCAGGTTAAAACGCCTTCGGTGGAACTCGAATTTATTGGCGCCAGAAAAGAGAGTTATCGGAGTGATTCGAGAAAACCGTTAGTCGAAGACGGTAGTCTTGAAGATGATCAAAACCGGCGAGACTTCACCATAAATTCTTTGTATTGGGAGCTCAACAAAGATCGGCTAGGAGTTCTGAACGATCCTTTTGGCGGTCTTATAGATTTAAAAAAAGGGCTTATTAGAACGCCAATTGAGCCGGAAAAAACCTTCAGTGATGATCCCCTCAGGATGATGCGTGCCGTCCGATTTGCCGCACAATTAGACTTTGAATTATGCCCTGAAACGAAAGCGGCTATTCAGAAAATGGCCAGTCGTTTAGAGATTGTGTCCAAAGAACGTATTCGGGATGAGCTGAATAAAGTAGTGAATAGCCCTGTACCATCGGTGGGCTTCGCGCTCTTATTTTCCACTGGTTTGTTGGCCCAGTTCTTTCCAGAAATGGTAGCACTTCATGGGGTAAAGGAGCGTAATGGATTACGTCACAAGGACAATTTTTGGCACACCTTACAAGTGTTGGACAACGTGGCCTCGGTAAGCGAATCGCTGTGGCTTCGATGGGCTGCCATCATGCACGATATTGCTAAACCCCCAACCCAACGGTTCGAGGACGATCACGGATGGACCTTTCACGGTCACGATGCCCTTGGTGCTAAATGGACACCACGTATTTTTAGACGACTAGCACTACCCATGGATGAGCGTATGCGTTACGTGCAGAAACTGGTTCGTTTGCATTTGCGACCGATTGCATTAGTTTCAGATCATGTGAGTGATAGCGCAGTACGGCGTTTAATTTTTGAAGCAGACAATGATATCGAAGATTTGATGACTCTGTGTAGAGCGGATATCACGAGTAAAAACGAATTTAAAGTTCGAAAATTCATGAGGAATTTTGAGAGGGTAGAGAAAAAAATTATCGAAGTTGAGGAGAAAGATCGGATTCGAAACTGGAAAAATCCATTGACCGGTCAGCAGATTATGGATGCCCTTAATATTCCTCCATCCAAACAAATTGGTATCATCAAAGATCATATCAAAGAAGCTATTTTAAATGGAGATATTCCCAATGAACACGATGCGGCTTTTTCATATATGATGAATCATCACCAAGATTGGGTAGGACAGGAAGCATGAGTAGACGGTGGGTCACGCAATCGTATGCGAAAATTAATTTAGGCCTTCATGTCTTAGAACGCCTGCCTAACGGTTATCATATCCTAGAAACGGGTTTTTGTTTTATTGAGTGGAGTGACCGAATAGAAATGCGCCCCGCAGCGCAAATGGAGCTTCACATGAGCGAGCCAACGATTCCGGTTGATGATTCGAATTTGATCGTGAAGGCCCTCCAGCTCCTTCAGGAGCACGCCGGCCTCCGTGACCAATACCATATTTCGGTGGACAAGCGCGTTCCGGCCGGCGCCGGCCTCGGCGGCGGGAGTGCGAATGCAGCAGCGGTGTTGCGGATGGTGAATAAGGTGGCGAATTTGGGTTTGGCCGCCGCCGAGTTGGCCGAGGTGGGCCTTCGGATTGGAGCCGATGTCCCATTTTTTATTCATAACCACGTCGGTATTGGGCGGGGATTAGGCCATGAGATTGAGATGTGTGATATTCAACCCGATGCATGGATTGTTACGGTGTTTCCAAATGAGGGTAGCTCTACGGTAGAGGCTTACGAGCGGGTGTACCCAAACCCCGAACCTGACTTTAATTTAAAGAAGGTGCTGACTGAGGAAGAAATTGAAGAATGGCCTTTTCTTTTGATCAATGATTTGGAGCCTGGCGTGATTGCCCGTATTCCTCAAGTAGGGAATATGAAGGATCAGATGTTGGATTTTGGAGCTGAATTTGCAGGTATGAGCGGAAGTGGATCTAGTGTGTTTGGCTTGTTTCATCAAGATTTTGTGGCTACCGAAGCATATGAATCGTTTATTCGCTTAGGGTATGCCGCTAATTTGACTCGCCCTAAATTTGTACCCGATACGGGAGTGTATGAATTGGAATAAGCGGATGCAGGGATCCGAAAGGGATTAAATATAGAAGGCTATTCTGAGTATAAATTATTGGATATAGCTCGGTAAAGAAGAAATTTTTCAAGTAAATTATCGGTACAAACGATATGCTCACTTACACGTAGGATTATGAATAAAACCAAGAATACTACTTCATCAAGTAAAAAAACGGGAAACAAAACAGCCAAAAAGAAGCCAGATGCTACCAAGGCTACGGCCAAGCAGGCTGGAAAAAAAGCAGGTCCTAAGGCGTCTCCGACAAGCTCAAAGAAGCAGGAATTTACTACCAGATCAGGTCTGGATCGGGATTCTTTACGCGAAGATATTAAGCTGCATTTACGGCATACCTTAGCAAAGGATGAGTTTTCCCGAACACCTTGGGATGAATACAGAAGCGTGGTGCTTACTCTCATGGACCGGCTGCATGACAAATGGCTTTCTACCCAAGCACATTATCATAAGACGGGCGTAAAGAGGGTGTACTATTTATCCATGGAGTATTTGATCGGCCGTTTATTGGATAATATTGTGGTGAATTTTGATGTGCAACAGGAAGTGGCGGATGCCTGTGCAGATTTAGGGCTAGATTATGATGCCATTCGTAATTCTGAGTGGGATGCCGGCCTTGGGAATGGTGGTCTGGGCAGGTTAGCAGCCTGTTTCTTGGATTCAATGGCAACCCTTGGTATTCCAGCTATTGGCTATGGTCTGCGCTACGATTATGGGATTTTTTATCAGAAAGTGATTGACGGATTCCAGGTAGAAAAGCCAGATTTGTGGTTGCGTTACGGAAACCCTTGGGATATTGTCCGGCCGAAAATTCAGTATCCGGTTCATTTTTACGGCCATCAAGGAATGCACAGCGCCGATAATGGACATATACAGTACAGCTGGGATCAGACTAGCAAGGTGTTGGCGGTTGCCTACGATACACCTATACCAGGCTACAACAATAATGTGGTCAATCAATTACGTCTATGGAAAGCGGAGTCGGATACGGCTTTAGACTTACAGAGTTTTAATCAGGGACAGTATATTGATGCGGTTCGGGACAATCAGTTGGAACAAAACATCACCCGGGTATTGTATCCAAATGACAAGGTTTTTGTGGGTCAAGAGCTTCGACTAAAGCAGGAATACTTTTTGGTGGCGGCTTCTATGCAAGACATTATCCGTCGTTTCAAAAACCAAACTGATGATTGGGAAAAATTCCCAGATAAAGTGGCCATTCAGTGTAACGACACTCATCCCAACTTAGCTATTCCTGAACTCATGCGTATTCTGTTAGATGAGGTGGATATGCCTTGGGAAAAAGCGTGGGATATAACCGTAAAAACTATGGCATACACCAATCATACCTTGTTGCCAGAGGCCTTAGAAAAATGGCCGGTATCACTCATGCGAGGGTTATTACCTCGTCACTTGAATATTATCTATGAAATCAATCGGCGTTTTATGGATAAAATTAAGGGGACTTACGGAGAAGATCATGGCAAAATGTCTCGCTTGAGTATTGTAAGCGAGGGGGAAAATCCGGTCGTTCATATGGCACATCTAGGTATAGTGGGCTCCACTAAAGTGAATGGGGTTGCGGCCTTACATTCTCGCTTGTTGGTGGAGAACATGTTCCGTGAGTTTAATGAATTGTATCCTGATAAGTTTACCAATAAGACCAACGGAATAACGCCTAGAAGATGGTTAAAACAGTGTAATTTAGAACTATCAGCATTAATTACAGAGAAAATTGGAGACGATTGGATTACCGACTTGGATCAGCTGAAAAAATTAGAGCCTTTTGCAGAGGATGCGAAATTCCAGAAACGCTTTAATCAGATTAAACTGAATAATAAAAAAGTACTAGCGGAGATCATTCACGAGAATCAGGGTATTACGGTAGACCCTAATAGTATGTTCGACATCCAAATCAAACGTATTCATGAATACAAACGTCAGTTGATGGCGGCGCTTAATGTCATTACTCTGTATAATCGCCTGAAGGATAATCCGTCATTAGAAACAGTGCCTAGGACGGTTATTTTTGGTGGTAAAGCGGCCCCGGGATATACTATGGCCAAATTGCATATCAAGTTAATCAATGCCATTGGTGCTAAAATTAATAACGACCCGGAAACGTCAGATCGTTTGAAGTGTGTCTTCCTTGATAATTACCGTGTTACCTTGGCTGAATCTATGATTCCCGCTGCGGATGTGTCTGAACAAATATCTACGGCAGGAATGGAAGCTTCTGGTACGGGTAATATGAAGTTTGCGCTGAATGGCGCACTCACAATTGGAACCTTGGATGGTGCCAATGTTGAAATTAAGGAGGAGGTCGGTGATGAAAATATATTTATATTCGGACTCACCGTAGAGCAGGTAGATGAGTTGCGACGACAAGGATATAATCCGTATTTATACTACCAATCAAACCCTGAATTAAAACGTGCATTAGATCAAATAAGAGACGGATTTTTCTCGCCTGAAGATCCAGGCCTTTTTCAACCAATCATACAGGCACTCTTAGAACAAGGAGATTATTTCATGGTCTTGGCTGATTATGAAGCCTATGTGAAAAAGCAGGAAGAGTTAGAGCAGGTGTATAAAAATCAAAAGGAATGGACCAAAAAAGCTATTTACAACGTAGCTCGAGTAGGTAAATTCTCTTCTGATCGTACCATAAAAGATTACAATGATGAAATTTGGAAATCCGAAGAAGTAACACTCGAATCCTAAACATTCTATTTTGGAGCGTAGAGTATGTTCGGTAATTCATTTATACCGAGCCAGGCTCATTCATTGACCGCATCCACACAGCAAATTGCTGGCTACGATAGTGTGGCTGCCAGCGAAGGCATAAGCTCTCCACTGGGCGATATGTTTGTTCCTGCGGATAGTGTAACGGAAGGAGTTCTAGAGACCATTAATAATTCAGAAAGTTGGTGGGAATGGTTGGTTTCACTTAAAAGCTTATTAAACATTCCCCTTTTTACTTTGGCAAATACCTCTGTTACCTTAATGTCGTTAGTGGTATTCATCCTACTATTGACGGGGTTTGTAATGGGTGCTTCGTATCTGAAAAAGATTCTGCGTGATCGAATACTCCCACGGTTTGTTCAAGACGAAGGTTTGCAGTACACTCTAGCCCGAATGTCGCAATACTCTGTTGTGGTAATTGGAATATTGATCTCTTTTCAGTTCTTGGGCGTGGATTTCACGGGCTTAGCCGTCATCTTTGGTTTCTTATCGGTGGGTATAGGTTTTGGCCTTCAGAACATTACCTCTAACTTTATTTCGGGGCTCATTGTGTTATTTGAGCGACCTATCAGTGTGGGCGATCGAGTGGTTGTTAACGGCATTGAGGGAGATATTGAAGAAATTAATATCAGAGCTACCAAGGTTAAAACGTTGGAGAATATCTCCATCATTGTACCTAACTCAGATTTTGTTAGTAAAGATGTGATAAACTACTCCCACGGAGATCCTACTTTTAAATTGATTATTGATGTAGGTGTGGCCTATGACTCTGATTTAGATTTGGTGTTACAAGCCCTTGACGAAGTAGCGAGTGAAAGTACTTCGGTAATGAAAAGACGAAAACATGATATTCATCTTCGTTCTTTTGGAGACTCTGCTTGGAATATGAAGCTCATCGTCTGGGTTCCAAATGTAAAGAACCGATACACCGTACAAAATGAATTAAACCAAGCCATCGTACGAAAGTTTAACGAGCGTGGAATTGAAATTCCTTTCCCTCAACGCGATATACACATAAAGACGGGTAAAAATCCTTTATCTGAATAGGTTTCTAGGCGGGGAGTATTAGAGGGCTAGAGAGTTTTATTTGTCAAGAGAGAGCTGAAGCTGTTGCGCCTGATCTTCCTCATTTATATCTAAATTGGAGAGGCTAATACCGAGTAAACGAACCGGCCGTTCACCAAATTCGGTATCTTTTAGGAGTTCTTGGGTGACCAGGCTAATTTCTGAAGCATCATTGGTATGGTGGGATAGGCTAAGGCTGCGTGAAATGGTTTCGAAATTATCATATCTCAATTTCAGGGTGATGGTTTTACCAGCTGCCGGAATAGTACGCATGCCCTCAGAAATTGTGGCAGAGAGACCCTCTATAAACCGTAAAATGTATTCCCTTTCGCTAATATCCTCACGAAATGTGCGTTCTTTTCCGTAGGATTTCCGTATACGATGAGATTGAACCGGACGGGTATCCAACCCTCTTGCCATTCGGTAATAGTACTGTCCCGATTTACCAAAAATTTGAACTAGGTCAAAAAGATCCCATTTTTTTAAGTCAGAGCCGCATTTAATTCCAAGTCCCTGCATTTTTCGAAGGGTGGCCTTCCCTACCCCGTAAAACTTTTTAATGTCCAATTCCTCTAAGAAATGCTCCATAGTTTCAGGTGGAATAACGGTTAGTCCATCTGGCTTATTCATATCTGAAGCTACCTTAGCAACAAATTTGTTGGGTCCAACTCCGGCAGACGCGGTTAGCTTGGTACGTTCGTAAATCTTTTGTTTTATCTCCTGTGCAATTAAAGTAGCGGATGGATTTTGTGTGTGGTTTTCAGTTACATCCAAATAAGCCTCGTCTAGAGACAATGGTTCAACTAGGTCGGTATATTCATAAAATACATTGCGAATAATAGCGGATGCTTCTTTGTAGGCGTCGAAGCGAGCGGGCACAAAAATTCCATGCGGGCATAATCGGTACGCCTGTGAAGTTGGCATAGCCGAATGCACTCCAAATACACGGGCTTCATAACTTGCGGTAGAAACTACTCCCCGACCACTGGGCCGGCCCCCAACAATCACCGGTTTACCACGCCATTCGGGATGATCACGCTGTTCAACGGCTGCATAAAATGCATCCATATCTACGTGAATAATTTTTCTTACAGCACCGTTTTTCTCTTGTGAGGGATTCATCTGCTTAGGTTGTTGGGGTACTGTGTTCTGAGCGATGGGTAATAGACTCAGCTCCCTTGCATAGACGCTGCGACGGCTTCCACCTCATCCAAAACTCTTAGAAGATTAGCTCCCCATAATTTTGTTATTTCCTCATCACTGTAGCCACGCTTCACTAACTCTAAGGTTATTGAAAAGGTTTCAGATGCATCATCCCAACCATGAACCCCACCGCCTCCATCGAAATCGGAGCTAATGCCCACATGATTGATTCCTATTAGATCCACCATATAGTCTAGATGATCGATGAAATCGGAAACATCGACCCCGTATTGACCGCTTTCTGCCATTTGTGCTCGAACTTCGGCTTGAAGTGCCCGATATTGCGTCATGTATTCGTCTCGATCAGTTGGCTCCATTGTCCGGATATCGGCCCAACTTTTTCGTTCAAAGCCTAAGGCTGAGGCACGGGCATCGAATAGATCATCCGAGGTAGCTTGCCATTGTGCATGTTTTTCAGAATCTACATAGCTACGAAAGGCTACGGTTTGAACCACTCCCCCATTCTCTTTTAACGCTAATAATTCCTCATCATCTAGATTTCTACTCACATCATTCATAGCGCGAGCCGAAGAATGAGAAGCAATAACGGGTGCCTTGGATAAGGCCATAGTTTGCATATTGGATTCTTTGGATGGATGAGATAAATCAATCATTATTCCCCATTTATTCATCTCTACGATTGCCTGCTTTCCCAATTCACTTAGGCCATTGTACAACCAAATATCGTCCCTTTCACCCGTATTGGAATCGCAAAATTGACTATGTCCGTTATGAGACAGTGACATGTACCGTGCTCCGCGATCATGAAATTCTTTGATTCGAGAAAGATCCGTTCCAATGGGATAAGCATTTTCTACCCCAATCATAGCAACCTTTTTACCCCGAGCTTGAATATCTCGAACTTGTTCTGAGCTCACGGCTAATTCGATACGGTCGGGTGCATACTCATCGACCAAGCGGTGAATAGCATCAAATTTATCGATGGCATTTTCATAGGCTGCCGCATATCCTTCCTGGCTTAAGGTATCTTGCCCAGTATAGACGATAAACCAAGCAACATCCAATCCACCCTCTTCCAATTTAGGAAGGGTTACCTGCGTGGGTAGGTCGGTTGTGTAATTTCGGTCTGCGGTAAAATTATTTGTGTTAATATCTACATGAGTATCAATGGTGATGACCGATTCGTGAAGGCGTTTAGCACGTTCGAGCTGATCGCTAGTGTTGGGAGAAGTACACTGAAAAAGTAAGACAGATAGTAGTATTGGTAATAAGGGAAATAATATTTGACTAGATTTCATATTCTTAATGGTAATTTTTAAAGCACAGAGTAAGAAAGTTATAATGTCTCCGACGGGTTCATAGTGAAAAGGTTTGCGATTATTTAATATATAGCTAAAGCATCAAATCAAATCAAATACATATTCAAAATCTCACTACGGACTCATCCTCATGGAACAAGTCAGAGTTAATTAATACACCCAATAAAAAGAAACAATGTTTAGAGATTCACTAAAATGTTTATTAATTGTGACGTCTATTAATGTCACCTTCACAATGCATGTGCAGGCTCAAGAGAATAACCATAAGGTCCATGTTATTGGAGAAATGAGAAAAGTAATGTGGGAGGGTAAACTTGAGGATGTCATAAACTTAGATACCATTGGTACTAAAGAGAATTTGTACGGACTTGGACCAGTAGAATTTTTAACAGGAGAAGTGGTAATTATAGATGGGACAACGTACGTTTCTACGGTCGTCTCCGATTCTACTATGAACGTGGAAGAGTCGTATGAAATAGAGGTGCCATTTTTTGCCTACGATACTATTAAAGCATGGAAAAATCACACTCTACCTGACTCTATTCGAACCATTAAGCAATTGGAAGGCTATTTGGATGTGCTAACTCGTCAATCACTTCGGCCCTTCATGTTCAAAATTTCTGGAATGGTTGAGACCGCAACAATTCATATTGTAAACTTACCAACGGGCGCTAAAGTGAGCTCTCCGTCTGAGGCGCATCAAGGTCAAGTAGATTATGAATTGGTTAATGAACAAATGGACATAATTGGCTTTTTTTCTACTGAACACAAAGCTATTTTTACCCATCACGATACCTATGTGCATATGCATCTTGTTACGAAGGATAGAAAAAAAATGGGTCATTTAGATGAAGTATTGTTCAAAGCAGGATCTCTCACATTGTATTTACCTCTTGAATAATCGCCTTCCATACAATACTCAAATAACTGAATTAGAGTTAATGATTGATTTACACTCAAACTCTTGCCGCTAAGGCCTAGGAAGTAAAGAGGACACCCTAAGGGCACTACAGTATATAAATCTACCAACAAATCTCCCATGGAACGTCTACCTCTAAAAGTAGTTCATCATGGTGAGGATGAAATAGCGTTTTATTACAAATATCAGGCCTATTATAGTGATGGGTTTTACATAGCCCGAAGAGAGGGATAAGGTGGGGAGGCATACCCAAAAAAATCAACTAAGGAACAAAAATCCTTTTCTAAGAAAAGCGCTTTTTTATTGTAAATGTCTTAGAAACTCCCGACCATTAGACCAATAAAAGTTTGAGTTCAAAGGGCTACTATACCGTATGATAGTAAGAGTGACGGTGTGGCGTGGTAACCAAACCGATTAACCCCCAAAAAGTCAATTGTCTACATGAAACATTATAAGTTTTACGAGCAGGTCAATCATAATTTTGATAAGGCCGCTCCTTTTACGCGATTCGATAAGGGTATTTTGAATCAAATTAAGGTCTGTAATACAGTATATAAGGTGGTTTTTCCGATTAAAAGGGACGATGGGAGTATTCAAGTGATTGAGGGATGGCGAGTAGAGCATTCCCATCATAAAATGCCTACCAAGGGTGGGATTCGGTACTCGCATAAGGTGGATGAGGATGAGACGATGGCTTTGGCTGCGCTAATGACCTATAAATGCGCGATTGTTGATGTTCCTTTTGGCGGAGCTAAAGGGGGGGTCAAAATTAGTACGCGCGAATATTCAGACAGAGAGTTAGAAAAAATAACTCGCCGTTATACCTTCGAATTAATTAAAAAAGGGTTTATTGGCCCAGCAGTAGATGTACCTGCACCCGATTATGGAACCTCAGCGCGTGAGATGGGGTGGATTTTAGACACCTATAGGCAGATGAGTGACGATTTGAATGCCGAAGCCTGCGTAACTGGTAAACCAATACAGCAAGGAGGTATCCGCGGACGCACGGAAGCCACCGGGCGCGGGGTTTATTTTGGTATTCGTGAAGCTTGTAATCATAAAGCCGATATGGATAAACTGGGTTTGAGCACCGGTGTTGAGGGTAAAACCTTTGTGGTTCAGGGATTGGGTAATGTAGGGTATCACTCGTCTCTGTACATGACCGAGGCGGGAGCGAAATTGGTAGGAGTGGCCGAAATGGAAGGAACAATTTATGATCCTAATGGTTTGGACTTGAAAGCACTTATGGACTATCGTAAGGAAACCGGCAGTATTATTGGATTTGGAAACTCCACCACACTTAAGGGCAAGCGGGTTATTTTTGAACAAGAATGTGATATCATTATTCCAGCCGCGCTTGAAAGTCAAATAACTATAGAAAATGCCCCAAAAATTAAGGCAAAGATTATTGCTGAGGCGGCTAATGGTCCTACCACAGCAGATGCTCATGAGTACTTGAAAGAACGAGAAGCCTTAATTCTTCCAGATTCATACCTGAATGCAGGCGGGGTAATTGTTTCGTATTTCGAATGGCTCAAAAATATTCAACACGTACGCTACGGTAGGTTGAATAAGCGTTTTGATGAGGCCAGTTTAATGCGAATTGTCTCGGAAATTGAGCAATTGGCAGGTAAATCGTTTGGGGAGGTGGAACGCAAAGTTCTTACCCGAGGAGCCGATGAGTATGACCTGGTAGACTCTGGGTTAGAGGAAAGTATGATAACTGCTTACGAGCAGATTACTACTATTCGCGAGGAGCATAACTTGGAAGATCTTCGAACAGCCGCATTTGTTAACGCGATTAATAAAATTGGTATTATGTATGAGCAGATGGGGATTTTCCCGTAAAGGAAATAGAAAGATCTTTTGGCATTTGTGCCGCACGGATGGCAAGCTGTTGTTGCATATTGGCGCTACAGGCTAAAAAGCTTGCCGCTGCTGCGGATTCTTGATCGGCTAATACAATGGGTTTACCGTTATCTCCGGATTCGCGAATAGGTTGCTCGAGGGGTATTTCACCCAGTACTGGTACAGCTAATTCGTCGGCTAGGCGACTCGCTCCTCCTTGTCCAAAGATGTAGTATTTCTTTTCAGGTGCATCAGGCGGGCTGAAATAAGCCATATTTTCGATGACTCCTAACACAGGAACATTGACTTTGTGAAACATAGCCACCCCTTTTCTTACATCATCCAGAGCCACATTTTGTGGGGTGGAAACTATTACAGCGCCCGATAACGGAACGGATTGTACGATGGTTAACTGTATATCTCCTGTTCCGGGAGGTAAGTCTAAAATCATAAAATCCAGTTCACCCCATTCAACGTCATTCATGAACTGCTTAATAGCGCTGGTCACCATAGGACCTCTCCATACCATGGCCTGGTTTACATCAACCAGAAATCCCATAGATACTAATTTGATTCCATATTTTTCTAAAGGGATTAATTTTTTTTGGACGGTGATATCGGGCCGCTCGAATAAATCGAACATGGTTGGTATGCTAGGACCATATATGTCAGCGTCCATGAGACCTACTTTGGCACCATTTCTGGCTAAGGCCGCGGCTAAGTTGACGGCTACGGTTGATTTACCGACGCCCCCTTTTCCAGATGCCACCGCAATAATATTTTTGACTCCGGATAGTGGTGAGGCAGTGGGCTCTGGCGCAGGTGGCGGGGTTTGCCTTTGTTGGGATACATTTATTCCAATCTGTATATCGACCACGGCATCTCGATCGATGAATTTGTGTATGGCACCTTCGCAACGCTGTGACAATTCTTGGGCAAGTGGGTCGTTTTGAGCGGGCATTTCAAGGGTAAACGAGACGTATTTATCCTGAACAATAATATCCTGAATCATATCCAAGGATACGATATCTACTTTTTTTTCGGGATGAAGAACATGCGCCAGCGCGGTTTTTATTTGTTCTTTTTGAATGGCCATACTACAGTTTTATTTCTTGGGTGTTGAATTGTGTACGTAGACGAATTAAGATTGTAACAAAATACACAACTTCTGACTTGGTTGCAGAAATCCTTAGGACAGCGTTCTGAGATTTTGCTTCATGAAACGGCGGTAGGTCTGCCAAGGGGAAGTATTAAGGGGCAGTGTTTTTGGGATTAAATTGTATGGGGAGGGACATTGGGTTGGGCATAATTTCGGCGATGCAAAAAATTAGGACGGTAGTACCCATCCATACCGGAACCACAGATTAAACCCGCGGTTTCCAGTGATAGAAAACCGTCGGAGTCGTCGGCTATAAGCGTATCCTGAATGTAGATTTCTTCTATTTGACCAATTAAAAAGCGACAACCGTTTTCGATAATGGGCATTTCACGAATCCATTTACAGCCAAGTTGAATCGGACTATCTTGTACAAAAGGTGCTTTAAAATCATTTTTCCACTCTTCTTTTAAGCCGACTTCCTTGAATTCATTTATCTGTTCGTCATAACTAGCCGAGGATTGATGCCCGCCCTCAAGTAGATCTTCGGTAACATTATTTACTGTGAAATAAGGATTTTTTTGTACTATATCGTAGGTATGCCGGGGTACGGTAGTTGGGCGTAGTACAAAACCTAAGAGCGCAGGATTGCTACCTAAATGCGTAAGAGTGGAGATGATACACAGGTTGCTCCAATCTTCGAAATGGGTACCGATGAGATGGATGGATTTATACCCTACCACGCTATTAATAAGATGGGCTCTTTTACGGCTAGGTAGTTGAGCTAGGTGATTTGTATTTAGATGTTTCATAGTAATATAGATACATACCTCGATTACAAGCGTCAGATTTACAATAGTCATACTTGTATTATATGGCACTAACCTAAAGTGAGGCTATATCATTCTAAGCTAAACACATACCTTATGTAAAAAATCACTAAATTCACCCCGTCCAATTACCCCATAGAGCAGTCGATAACGCACTATGTACTTTACCGCCTAACTATATTCTATGTCTGATCGCTTAAAACGAACACCTTTTTATGTTCAACATCTTGAAGCTGGAGCTAAGATCGTTCCTTTTGCAGGATTTGAAATGCCTATTCAATACGAGGGAATAAAAGTTGAGCATCGGGCTGTACGAGAAAATGTAGGTCTTTTTGATGTGTCACATATGGGGGAGTTTTTTGTGCGAGGCCCTAAGGCGTTAGAGCTTCTTCAATGGGTTACGGTAAATGATGTGTCGACCATAGCTATTGGTAAGGCACAGTATAGTTGTATGTGTTATGAAGATGGAGGCATTGTAGATGATTTAATTATCTACCGCCTGGCTGCTGAAGAATATATGATGGTAGTAAATGGCGCCAATATTGATAAAGATTGGGATTGGGTAGTCTCTCAAAATACAATGGGCGCAGAGCTAGAAAATGCGTCTGATGATTATGTGCTATTAGCTTTGCAAGGACCCAAATCAGCCGACCTTTTATCGGAGTTAACACAGATAGATGTTCAGCAGATACCTTTTTATGCATTTGAACATGGTGAGGTGTGCGGGGTGCCCAGTTTAATTAGTGCCACCGGATACACGGGCGAAAAGGGCTTTGAGCTGTACATAAATGCAAAAAAATATGATGCTCACATGGTATTCGAAGCTTTGGTTACACAGGGTGCTGCTTTCGAATTGAAGCTTTGTGGGTTAGGGGCACGTGACACCCTTCGCTTGGAAAAAGGGTATGCACTTTATGGCAACGATATTACGTCAGAAACTCATCCACTCCAGGCTCGCTTAGCTTGGATTACTAAATTATCCAAAGGGCCATTTGTTGGCTCCAAGGCACTCGCTGAATTAAAGGAGAAGGGGATAGAAAAAAAGTTAGTTGGTTTTGTCATTGATCAAGAAAAAGCCATCCCCCGAAAAGGTTATGAATTATTAGACGCTCAATCCAATATTGTTGGTAAGGTTACCAGTGGTGGAATGTCTATTTCATTAGAAAAAGGAATAGGCATGGCCTATGTACAAACCGATGCTTTGGCATCAAACGAACCAATAGTTATTCAAATAAGAAACAAAGAAGTTCCCATTACGGTTACTTCTCCCCCTTTTGTGTAGGGTATAAGGTGTGAATGTATGTCAGATTTAGCGACAATAGATGTGTATTTTTCAGTACATGGATTTCAAGAAGAAGATGTTCGTGGTAAAACGGTAGTTATTATTGATGTGCTTAGAGCGAGTTCCTCCATGATTCAAGCACTTCATAATGGAGCAAATAAAGTAATTCCTGTTGGAGATTTGGCTGCGGCAGGTCGCATTGCACAGACTATGGAAGCTGGAGATTTTTTGCTATGTGGAGAAAAGGACGGAATAAAAATTGAGGGCTATCATTTAGGGAATTCGCCCTTAGAGTATACCGAAGAAAGGGTAAAAGGAAAAACCTTGATTTTTAATACTACCAACGGGACCAAGGCTATAAAAAAAGCAGCTTTGGCCAAGCAAATTTATATTGGTACCTTCCTAAATATGAGTTCTATTGTCCACATGATTCAACAATGTTCAGACCAAGTGGTTCTTATATGTTCTGGCTGGAGAGGAAAGCAGTCATTAGAGGATACCTTGTGTGCAGGCACCATATTAGATGCATTAGGGGCCGGTAATCAACCCCAAATATTGAAGGATGGTGCTAAAATAGCTTTTGCACTTTTTCAGCAGTACGGGGATTCGGTGATGGATACTATTTTTCACAGTGATCATGCAAATCGATTGAAGGATTTGGTATCGGAAGATGATATAAGTTTTTGCTCGAAATTGAATACCCATCACATCTTACCCGTAATGAAAGATGGGATTATTACTTTTAATCATGATTAAGTAGATAGATGGCAAAAAAAGCCAATAATAATTCAGTAAGCAGGAGCCTTAGCTCTAGTGCTAGAAAGGTTGAAATTATTGGGATTTCACTTATTGCTATTGCTGTGTTGATAGGATTGTGCATTATTTCGTATACCCCAGAGGACGATCAATACCTACAGACCCTAACATTTACTGATATTTATAAGCCAGATGCTTCTGCCCGGATGATACAGAATTGGTTAGGTCCCTTGGGTGCTTTTTTGTCCTATCTTTTTATACATATCACCTTTGGATATTCAAGTATCATCTTTTCAATAGTTCTGGGTTATGTTGGATGGCATGTATTCCGGCAGCGATCACTCCAAGAAAAATACCAGACCATAGCCCTTAGTTTATGGGCCATGATATTGATTTCGACATTTCTGGGTTGGACCCATTCCAACTGGGATTTTCCTCAGCAGGCCTATTGGAGTGGTTCAGCTGGGCTCCAAATCTCCGTGATCTTACAAAATATCACCGGTATTGCCTCATTGTTTATTCTGTTGGTTTTTATGAGCATAAACGCATTATTATTTGTAGATCGTGATTTACAAAAAACCATTGATAATGTTAAGTTTTGGTGGAATGATTTTCGAGAGAAACAGCAGGATAAAAAAATTGAAAGAGAAGCTCTAAAACAGCAGAAAGAAGAAGAAAGACAGGAGCGCATAGCGGAAAAAAAAGCTGAGTTGGAACGCAGCAAAGAAGAAAAAGAACCCGAATCAACCCCATCAAAAAAGAGTGAAACCCTTGCTATAAAACCATTGACTCGTAAAGAAAAGGAGCAGGTAGATATTGATGAAATTATTGAACGCTCTAAGCTAGAAGACGAGCAACGATTGGAGCAGCAGCGAGCTGAAGCGGCAAAAGTAGATGTTCGCCCTCGAGCAGATCTCATAAAAAATGAGGAAAATGAGAAACCAGAATCAGCCCCCGAAGTAGATGATGTGGAGGTTTCAGTATTTGTGGGTGAGGAGGAGGAACAAGCCGATGAAAAAGAGCTAGATCGTCAGAATAGAGAAAAAGCCAAGCAAGCGCCGGTTATCCGATATCAATTTCCTACCGTTGATCTGCTAAACACCCCACCAAACGAGGGGAATGAGGTAGATATGGAAGAGATTCAGGAGAATAAGCGTATTATAATGGAGAAATTAAGCCAGCATAAAATTGATATTTTAGGCATCAATGCTATTGTTGGCCCAACGGTGACCTTATATGAGTTGCAGCCTGCGCCGGACGTCAAGATTAGTAAGATTGAGAGTTATGCCAATGACCTTAAGATGGCTACAGCGGCTAAGGGTCTTAGAATTTTAGCCCCTATACCTGGAAAGTCTGCGGTGGGAATTGAGGTTCCTAATACTACTCGCGAGACGGTTTACATTAAGCAGGTGATTAAAACGCGTAAATTTGTAGAGACCGATATGGCCTTACCCGTCGCCTTTGGTAAGACGATTGAAAATGAGGTCTTCATGATGGATTTAGCCAAAATGCCACATTTATTGGTTGCGGGCGCTACGGGATCGGGTAAGTCGGTAGGTATTAATACCATTATCACTTGTTTGTTGTATAAATGTCATCCAGACAATCTAAAGTTTGTGATGATTGACCCTAAGAAAATTGAATTATCGCTGTACAGAAACATTCAGAATCATTTTTTGGCCATGTTGCCAGATTCAGATGAGCCTATCATAACGGATACTTCTAAAGCGCTGGAAACGTTAAATAGCGTCACCAAGGAAATGGATGAGCGTTATGATTTGCTAAAAATGGCCATGGTTCGCGATATAAAAGCATACAATAAAAAGTTTAAGGAAGAAGGTCTTGAAACCGATTTGGGACATCGACACTTGCCTTATATTGTGGTTATTATAGATGAGCTTGCCGACTTGATGATGACCGCTGGAAAACAAATAGAGGAGCCTATTGCACGAATAGCTCAGCTAGCGCGTGCGGTTGGAATTCACCTTGTAGTGGCAACCCAACGACCCTCGGTGAATGTAATTACAGGGACAATTAAAGCGAACTTTCCAGCTCGTTTAGCCTATCAAGTGGCATCGAAGGTGGATTCTAGAACTATTCTAGATGTAGGCGGCGCGGATCAATTGGTAGGAATGGGTGATATGTTATTCACGAATGGTGCCGGTATGACCCGGATACAAAATGCATTTGTGTCCACCGAAGAAGTTGAGCGAATTAATAGCTTCGTAGGTTCGCAAGCTGGGTATAAGGAGCCCTTTTACTTACCAATCGTCCATGACGAAGCTTCAGGTGGAGTCCCCGATCCATTAGAAGATATTGATGATATGTTTGAGACGGCGGCTAAAGTAGTCATTTTACATCAACAAGGGTCGGTTTCATTACTCCAACGTAAGTTAAAAATTGGGTATAACCGTGCAGGACGTATCATTGATCAACTCTTTAATGCTGGTGTTGTCGGACCCTATCAAGGCAGTACTGCTCGAGATGTATTGGTGGAAACCGAAGAAGAACTCCAAGAAATATTGGATGGACTCAATGATCTTTAAGCGATCATCTATTGACTATTTTTGTGCATCAAGAAGCTGTTGGTTAAGTCTAATTATGATGCTTTTTTGGGGAGGATCCCTCCTTGCTCAGGAAAATTATCTTAGCTTAATTCAGGATAAAATAAGGAATGGAGAAATTCTATCAGCCCAGTTTAACCATGAGTTTACCGATGCATATACACAGGAGATATCACAAAATGAAGGCAGTATTTGGATAGGATGGCAGCAATATAGAATTGAGACAGCCGGTCAAATTATTGTGGTCGATGGAACCTTATCTAAGGTACTGGATCGAAGTAGAAACCGGGTTATAATAAGTGAGTATGATTCGGAACTTGACGATTTTGCCCCATCAAAAATTATTGGTGGGCTTGGAAATACCTATCAGGTGGTCGATACAAAGAAGCGCCTCAATTTTCAAGAATATAATCTCCAAAGCTCAGATCCTTTTAGCACCTTTGAGCAAATGAACATTCGTATCGATTCTGAGCTTAAGCCATCAAGTTTGACCGCTTTGGATATGGGAGCCAATCGTATGCAGACTAGTTTTTCTGAAGTTGAATACATCCCTGTTAGTGTTAATTTGTTTGAACTAATTATCCCGGAAGATGCCGAAATAGTCGATATGCGGTATGAATAAGGCAATAAAATACATCGCTGGCATAGTTTTCGCGGCTTTTTTCTTGTGGCTCTCTTTTTCAAATGTATCTTTCGAAGAGCTTAGACAGGCGACCATAGGGATGAGTTGGTCATGGCTCTTCCCCTTTAGTATAGCGCTTACTTTTTCTCACTACATTCGAGCAGAGCGCTGGCGACTTTTACTAGGGGATACTACATTGGTTGCCCACAGGTCCACTCTTTTTGCAGGGGTTATGTTTGGGTATTTAATCAATATTCCCTTTCCCAGATTAGGTGAAATATCCCGCCCTATGTATGTCGCCAAACAGCTTCATGAAAGTAACTCAAAGCTTATAGGAACTATTGTACTAGAGCGTTTTATTGATGTTATATCCATGCTTATAATCATGGCTTTAGTCGCTTATTTTTTATTATCCGATGTAGATGCCTTAAGCCGGCTCTTAGGGGTAAATCTAGCTGACAGCGAAGTATATTCCGCCCTTTTTTTGAATACATGGCCACTAATTCTGCTTGGAATTGGGCTATTCACGGGTGGATGGATCCTCTATAAACGATTAACCACAACCAATCTGAATTCTGCTTGGTTAGTAAAAATCAAAGAAATAATTGCTCAATTTGTTGAAGGCTTAATGAGTATTAAAAAGCTAGAGCGACCGTTGCTATTTCTCGGATATACTGTACTCATTTGGGTGGGCTATATTGCCATGATGTACATACCATTTTGGATGTTTGATTTACCTTTAAAATTTGACTTAGGTTGGGCAGATGCCGCAATTTTAACGATGGCCTCTGCGGTTGCTTTATCTATTCCGACTCCAGGAGGTATAGGTAGTTATCACTATTTTATAAGTTACAGTTTAGGCATATTGTACATGGTACCAGAGCCTACAGGTTTAGCTTTTGCTACCATTACGCATGCTGCAACTTTGGCCATGGTCATACTTGTTGCCCCCGCTGCCTTAGCTGTTGATAAGTTTCTTTCGTTACAGCGAGAGGCTACTGCCCAAAATGTCTAAAAAGTGTACCTTTAGTACTATGGATAATTGTTCAATTGTACCACAATCAGCACAAAAAGAAGTGACCCGTTTCACATCAACCAGTATTTCTTCTACCATATATGGAGTTGCAATAGCTCTAATTATCTGGTTCATGAGCACTGACATATTTGCACAAGGTGCACAGAACACATTGCTACCAGAGATTAATCCGCAGGACATAGAAATTAGAAGTGAGTTCAAAGCTAATTTCCCTGGCCTTAGACGTCAACCTATTTTGGGTTTTAATCCAAGACCACGAGTTTTTCAAATTGATCCAAACCGAATGCCTTTCTTGGAGTCGCGAGAAGCGGCTGTTTCGGGAATATCAGTGACGGCTTTAGATAGACCTGAGGAGCCGGCCAAAATAGTATGGGTGACTCCACGGCGTCCAAGAGCTACTAGTCAGCTTGGAATGGGATGGTTTGTGAGTCCTGAGCTTAGAGTAAATTATTATTCACCGATTAAAGATGGCGTAATTGGAGTGGGAACTAATTTTCAGTCATCAGCTGGACACCTCGATAATGCCAGTGGATACAGAAACCTAGGGGTGGATGTGAATTATTCGAAAAAACTATCGGATACAAGAAACCTAACGAGTCAATTAAGCCTAAATAATGACTTTAATCGAATGTTTACTCTCAGCGATGAGATGCAAAACCTTTTAGGTGGAGTTCCAAAAAAAGATAATCAGGGTGTAATTTGGACTGCTCGATTACATGAACAAAAAAATACGTTCCATAAAAATAGTTATGCTGTTCAAGTGGGTCTTTTTGAAAGTGAATTAAATTCGGCCGTTATGGCTATTCAGGATAAAGCATCGTCCTCATTTATTAAGGCCCAGATAAACCGAAGCTGGCCAGGCCAACAAGCTCGTGAATACTGGAGTCTTAACTCAGCCGTAGATGTGCATTCGAATAAGGTAGATGGTAGTGGAACCTCGCTATACCTCATTCGGGCTGGGGGTGGATATACCCGGTTGATTGACTACACTTGGTCAGTGGATCTGGAGACATCATTGGCTTATGCAGACGATACGATTAACGGCGGTATCTATATAGAGCCTGATGCTAGACTTAGTTATAACTATAACGATCAGTTAGGTGGGGTTGCTAAGTTGTCGGGCAAACTGAAAAACCCAACTTTATTGGAATGGCAAGAATATAATAGATTTTTGACTCCTTCTACCCGAATACAGCATTCCTATCATATTGGTGTATCGGCAGAAGTATTTTGGAATTTCATGCAAACTAATAGAGTCTATTCAGGACTCCAGTGGGAACATATTAGTCGTTTTGGTTATGCTGAGCGAGAGCAATTGGATCTTACTAATCCGGACAATCCAACTGGGAATACTCAGGATTTATTTTATAATTTGAATTATGCCGATGCCAGAGTGTCTAAATTTTATTTGGGTAGCACGGTTGAATGGTTAGATGGGGATATTCAAGGCGCGGCAGAAATTAGCCTCAGAAGTCCACGCTTAGCCTCTAAAAAAGATATACCCTTTGAAGAAAAATTCAGAATAGAAGGCAGTGTAAACTATTCGATGACCTCCAAGCTACAAATTGGAGCCAGCACGATGATTATAGGACCTCGAACAACAATTGGTTCTCAGCAATTAGATGGCTTTATTTTAGTACATTCTAATCTGCGTTATTCATTTAATGAACACTTAGGTGCATACATTAGATTGAATAACCTGCTTTCTCAGCGTTATGAATGGTGGCAGGGATTTCAGGAAGCGCCATTGCATTTGTTTGGCGGTATAAGCTATGAATTTTAGGATTAGTTAGAATGGATGAACATCAGATAAAAAAAATTTCAGCTCTCATTAAGGAGCGTTTGTTGGCAGGTGAATCGGTACCGTTAGAAGGAATAGGAACATTTAGTCGAATTCATGAACCGCAGTACTTTTCCCGTGACGAAAAAGGGAGAACGGTTGCTCATCCTCCTAAAGATACTGTACAGTTTAGCCCTGAAGAATTAGGGGAAAGGGAATGAAGCAATTAGATTTTATACAGTACATTGCGCGGGAATTGAATATTTCTGATGAGGAATCACAAGAATTATTACGTGAATTTTCTGTTCACCTAAACAATGAGCTAAACGAAACCGCCTCAGTCCAACTCAACGGCCTTGGAACGTTAAAAAAAGATATCTCAGGGATTTCTCTAGATTTAGATCCTTCCTTCGCTATTGAAATTAATTACAAGTATGCCGGGATGCAGCCCATTGTTGTATCCGACGATTTTAATGTGGGTATAGAGGAAAATGAGGAACCCGAAGTCGACAATGAGCCTGAGGATGAACCCGAAGTCGATGTTGAACGTGAGCTCGAAGAAGAGCAAGAATCAGTAGTCGGAAATGAACCTGAGCCCGATCTCGACGAAGAAGCCAATGACAATATTGGAGTCGAAGTGGATTCTGAACCTGAGCAAGAACCTGAACCCGAACCCGAAGAACAAGTTGATCTTGCTGATGGTCCCGACTCTGAAGTCGAAGATGAATCCGAAGTCGACAACGAGCCTGAGGAGGAACCCGAAGTCGATGTTGAACCCGAGCCCGAAGAAGAGCAAGAATCAGTAGTCGAAAATGAACCCGAGCCCGATCTCGACGAAGAAGCCAAGGCTCGAATAGCAAAACGAACCGCCTCATTACGAAGTCCTAAAACAACAAAAAAATCTAATCGTACCCCATTTTATATAGGAATAGGGGTTGTTTTTATTGCTGCAGTGATAGCGGGATGGCAATTTTACCTAAAGCCTATACTCGACGAACCCGCTATGTTAGTGGGGGACTCTGGAGCGGAACAATCGAATGTAACTGAGGCCATGGATTCTAACTCAATTAGTGAAGATCAGCAACCCTCTGCGGCACTTGATCATGAGAAAAATGGTCTAGAGGGGGAAGCTTTAG
>Ga0255765_1000652_pt1 | contig 46719 bp, 38 predicted proteins | sample 041ome_8_FD_179965 | JGI IMG/M metagenome (GOLD analysis project Ga0255765, IMG submission 179965) | Coastal salt marsh microbial communities from the Groves Creek Marsh, Skidaway Island, Georgia - 041407BS metaG (version 2) | ecosystem: Environmental > Aquatic > Marine > Intertidal zone > Salt...
CGATACACAGCCCAGTGCAGCCACGACGCCGGTCATGAAATCGATCATCGACAAACCAAAGCGCGCGGGGGGCGTACCGGGCTCACCGGTCACAGACAAAAATCCGCACTCGGCTTGCATCAGGTAGTCATACCCCGGCCAATCCGCACGGTCGTTGTCGCGCCCGTAGGCAGAGATGTGCGTGCAGATGATGTCGGGCTTGACGACCTGAAGTGCCTCGTAATCGAGACCCATCTTCTTGGGCTGACTGCCGCGGAGGTTATTCCAGACCACGTCACTGGTGCGCACCAGTTCATGAAAAAGCGCGCACCCTTCGTCGCTTTTCAGGTTCAGGGTTACGCTGCGCTTGGCCAGATTAAAAGCCTGAAAATAGGCGCTGTCGTCCTCGGCCAGTCGCACCGATCCCGACTGCCGCGCGGGGTCGCCCCCTGCGGCACGGTTCTCGATCTTGATCACTTCGGCGCCCAATTCCGCGAGATACATCGAGCCATATGGGCCCGCACCAAATTGCTCAATGGCAAGCACGCGGATACCCGCAAGAGGCTTCATCATGGTCGACTCCAAAAAATGTGACGGCAGAGCGGGATCATACCTTGCACCGCTACCCGGATTGGTGCATCGTTGCCGGTAAAGCGAAATTGTAGCAAATGTCCGGTCAATTGTTTCTGGCGCAGGGATTTCCCCAAGCGCCATTAGAGGTTCGAGGCGCTAACCGGCCCTGAGCACATCGCAGTGAGATCACTTAAGATCCTGAACAAGAGGAGGCCAGCATGCCTTATCGTCTTGGCGTCGACGTCGGCGGCACATTTACAGACCTGATTTTGGTCGATGAGAAGTCCGGTTCCATTCATACTGCAAAAGTCCCCAGCACCCCTTCAGACTCATCAATTGGTGTGATGAACGGTGTCGCCAGGGTGTGCGCCAACGCGGGCGTAGATCCGCGACAAATCTCGCAGGTGATGCACGGAACAACGGTGGCCACCAATACCGTGTTAACAGGTACGGGTGCCAAGGTGGGTCTGGTCACCACCAAGGGCTATAGGCAGGTGCTGCAGATTGCTCGCTCCTATGTCCCGGGTGGCTTGGGTGGTTGGGTGATCTACAACAAGAGCGAGCCGCTTGCGCCGCTGTCTTGCACGATTGAGGCCGATGAGCGCATGGGCGCCAACGGCAAGGTTGTGCGCAAGTTGAACAAGTCGGCGTTGACTAAAGCACTCAAGCAACTCAAGAGCGAGAATATTGAGGCACTCACGGTGTCATTAGTAAACTCTTACGCTAATCCAGCCCATGAAAAAGAAGTCGAAAAGATTGCCAAGCAGGTATTGCCTGGCATTCCTGTTTCGCTCTCTTACGACGTGGTGCCCGAGATGCAGGAGTACGAGCGCACCATCACCACGGTGGCCAACTCCTACGTGCGACCCAAGGTGGCTGCGTATGTGAAGAACCTCGAGCGTAAGCTCAAAGCCAAGATGAAGGATGTGAAGCTGCACATTCTGCGTTCCGACGGCGGCATGGCCTCTGCGAAAGTCGCGCAGTCCTTGCCGGTGAACCTACTGATGTCCGGCCCTGCGGGGGGCGTGTCGGGTGCGGTGTGGGTTGCCAAGCAGGCCGGCTTTGGCAATTTGCTTACCTTTGATATGGGTGGCACCTCCACTGACGTGGCGTTGGTACAGGACAGCAAAGCGCAGCTTCGACGAGAGACCACCGTGGGTGATGTCACCGTGCGGGCTTCATCGGTTGACGTCCGAACAGTGGGTGCCGGTGGTGGTTCCATTGCCCACGTACCTGAGCTCACCGGCGCATTGCGCGTGGGCCCTGAGAGTGCGGGTGCTGAGCCTGGCCCCGCGGCTTATAACAAGGGCGGCGAGCTGCCCACGGTCACCGACGCCAACGTGGTGTTGGGCTACCTGCCCAGCGAGGTGCGCCTCGGGGGTGATATGGAGATCCGCAGGGACCTCGCCGAAAAAGCCATCAAGCCGGTTGCTGATGCACTGGGGATCTCGATCAAGCGCGCGGCAGCGGGCATTATCGATATCGTCAACGAGAATATGTATGGCGCATTGCGTCTGGTTTCGGTAGAGCAGGGGCATGATCCGCGTGACTTTGCATTGATTGGCTTTGGTGGCGCGGGCCCGCTGCACGCGAATGCGCTCGGCAAGCTGATGAATAGCTGGCCGGTGATTATCCCGCCGGGCCCCGGTGTTTTGTGTGCCTATGGGGATGCGACTACTCGGGTGCGCGATGAGGCCTCGCGCACCTATATTCGACGCTTCGCGAATACGTCAACGTCGGAACTCACCAAGATTTATCAGCAGCTCGCCAATAAGGCGTTGAAGACTTTGGAGAAGGAAGGCGTGCCCAAGGCGCACCGCTCGGTGACTTATCAGGCAGATATTCGATACCAAGGGCAGGGTCTGCAGCTCACCGTTGACTTTGATCTCAAGAAGCTCAAGTCCAAAGGCTTGTCTGTGATCGGAGATCCCTTTGACGAGATGCACCGCCAGCTTTTTACCTTTGCGCTGGATTCCGACAAGGAGATAGTCAACTTACGCGCCGTTGCCCAGGGCAAGAGTGCTGAGATTGAGGCGCGCCAGCTGAGGGGTTCGGGTAGCCGGACACCGGTGGCTGCCGCCAAGATTGGTACCTCAAAGGTCTTTATGGAAGGCAAAGACATGCAGGCCAATCTGTATCGCCGCGATAAGTTGAAAGCCGGCAACAAAATAGAGGGCCCGGCCATTGTGCTGGAGATGGATTCGACCACGGTCATCCTCTCCGGGCATACCGGTAACGTCGACAAGTTCGGCAATATCCTCATCACACCGTCAGCGTAAGCGGGGGAGACAGTCATGCCAGCCACTATTGTTGAAACCAACACCAAAAAGTTTAAGCGCAAGGACATGGATCCAATCACGCTGGACATCATCGAGAATGCGATGATGAACGCCCGCTATGAGATGGACGCCGTGCTCTTCAGAACCGCGATGTCGCCAGGGATTCGTGAGCAACACGATGAGTTCCCGATGATCGCCAACCTCGAAGGCAAGATGGTCGTCGGCCAGTTCGGTAGCTTTATCCACGGCTTTAAAGAAGCCTACGACGGCACCATTGAAGAGGGTGATTTATTCCTGACCACTGACCCTTACGCCTGTAACGGAGCCATCAGTCACATTAACGACTGGCTGCTACTGCGCCCGATATTTAAAGACGGCCGTTTGATAGCCTATGCCGCCATGTTTGGTCACATGACCGATGTCGGTGGCAAGGTTCCAGGCAGTTTGCCGACGGATGCCCGCGAGATCTTCGAGGAGGGGATTCGAATCCCGCCTATGAAAATCTACAAAAAAGACGAGCTACAGTCAGATGTGCTCGAGTTGATTTTGCACAACTGTCGCATGCCGAATTGGAACCGCAGTGACTTTAACGCGTTGGTTGCAGCGATTCGTACCGCGGAGAAGCGCGTGATCGAAATGGCGGAACGGTTTGGTGACGACGAGTTCTATTCAGCGCTGGATGAACTGTTGGATCGCAACAAGCGCGCTATGTCTAAGCTCATCAAGACCACGGTGCCCGAGAAGAAGCAGTACTTCGAGGACTATATTTGTGACGATGGTCTGGGTATGGGGCCGTATCGCATCAAGTGCGCCATGTGGCGCCAAAAGGATAAGGTTATTTTTGACTTTGAGGGCACGGACCCGCAGTCCATCAGCTCGATTAACTTCTACCTTAACGAAGAAATGTTCAAGATGTTCTGCGGCGTTTACATGATCATGGTGTTTGATCCCCAGATTATGTTTAACGATGGTTTCTATGACCTTATGGAAGTGAGGATCCCCGAGGGCACGTTGCTCAAACCGCGGGAGCCTGCAGCACTTTCCTGTCGTACCCACGCGCTCGGGCGTATTTTCGACGTGCTCGGCGGCTTGTTGGGTCAGGGCGACCCCGACTTCCTGGCCGGCGCCGGGTTCTCTGATAGCCCCCACTTTATGTACTCGGGCTATGACAAGAACGGTGAGTGGTATCAGCTGTATTCGATCGGGTTTGGTGGCATCCCCGGCAAGCCCTCGGGCGACGGCCCCGATGGACACTCACTTTGGCCGAGCTTCACCAACGTACCCAATGAGTTCCTCGAGAGCTACTTCCCGCTGCGTATCGAGACCTACGAGACCATTACTGATAGCGGTGGCGCTGGCTATAACCGCGGCGGTAACGGCTTGCGCATGGGTTACTGCTTCCTCGAGCCCGGCACGATTTCGATACACGATGATCGCTGGCTCACTTACCCGTGGGGCGTGAACGGTGGCTTGCCGGGTCGGCGCTCGGAGAAGATTCTCAAGCGCACTGATGGGTCGGAAGAAAAGCTGCCGAGCAAGTGCGACCGCATCGCGGTGGGTGCTGGCGACATTCTCTACTTCAACACCTGGGGCGGTGGCGGCTGTGGTGACCCCTTGAAGCGCGAAACCGAGCGGGTCGAGTTCGACGTGCGCGCTGGCCTCGTATCCTCCGAGGGCGCCAAGCGGTATGGCGTGGTAATGAAGGCGGACCTGACCGTGGACGAGAAAAAGACCTCCGCACTACGCGCCAAAATGGCGAAGCAACGCGGCAAGGTCAAAATGTTCGACCGCGGCGGTGAGATTGCCGAGCTCAAGAAGCGCTGCAAGAAAGAAACGGGGCTTGAGCCGCCTCGTCAGCCTGAGTTTCAGGCGTGGGCGCTCAAATTCCTTGAGCAGCAGCCTAAACCCAAGGGCCGCGTCAAAATGGCACGAGGCTGATAGCAGACGACTTTTCTAATTGAAAAAGCCGGGCTTAGCCCGGCTTTTTACTGGGCCATGACTGCCGTATGAGCGCTATAACCTATGTAGGCCCATGAGTTGCCCCAACAACCATTTGATACGGGCTGTTGTCGGGCGACCCTTCAACCCGCACACTCGACGCTTCTCAAAATAAGAAAGGAACATTTCATGCGCTTTCTCGGTCTGATACTTGCTGTTCTCATTCTAAATAATGCGCACGCAGACACCTTGATCCATGCCGGCCGACTTGTCGATGTGGCCGCTGGCGAGGTGCTTTACGAGCAAACAATCCACGTGCAGGCGAACCGTATTGTTGCGGTGACGTCGGGTTATGCGGAGGATGAGAACGCAGAAATTATTGATTTGAGAGACGCCACGGTTATGCCCGGATTCATGGACATGCACGTGCATCTGCTTCAGGAGTTAGACCCCCCGGCGAGTTACGCCGAGGGGTTTTACATGAATTCCGCCGATGTTGCACTGCGGGCGACAGTTTATGCCCGCCGCACCCTAGAGGCGGGGTTTACCACCGTGCGTGATCTCGGTGTGCGCGATATTGAGGCCGGTTTTGCCCTGCGTAACGCTATTAATCAGGGCATCGTGGTAGGCCCGCGGATATTTGCCGCGGGTAAATCTATTGCTACTACTGGCGGTCATGCAGATCCCACCAATGGCCTGCGCGAAGATTTGCGCGGAGACCCTGGCCCCAAGGAAGGGGTTATTAACGGTCCCGAAGACGCCCTCAAGGCAGTGCGGCAACGGTATAAGGACGGCAGTGACGTCATCAAGCTGACAGTGACCGGTGGCGTACTGTCATTGGCCAAGAGTGGCGATAACCCCCAGTTTACCGATGATGAACTCGCGGCCATCATGACCGCGGCGCGAGACTATAACTTTGTGGTGGCGGTCCATGCCCACGGGGCTGAGGGTATGAAACGCGCCATCCGCGCCGGGGTCGATTCGGTTGAGCATGGTACTTACATGGATGCCGAGGCGATGGAGCTGATGAAAGCGCGTGGTACATGGTACGTGCCGACCATTTCAGCTGGTAAGTGGGTCGCGGACCTCTCGGAGCAAGAGGGCAAGTTGCCTGACGTGGTGCGACCCAAGGCCGCCGCCGTTGGGCCGAAAATTCAGAGCACACTCGCCGAGGCGTTTCGGCAGGGAGTACCCATTGCCTTTGGCACCGATGCCGGTGTGTCACCCCATGGCGCCAACGGCCGGGAATTCACCTTTATGGTGGAGGCAGGAATGCCCGTGATGGAAGCGCTACGGGCCGCAACGGTTAACGCGGCGACCTTACTCAGGATGGATGGCGAGCTGGGGCAACTTAAGCCGGGATACTATGCTGATGTGGTCGCCGTTCCGGGCGACCCGCTCGCAGATGTGACGCTATTGGAAACGCCGCACTTTGTGATGAAGGACGGCGCGGTGGTGGTCGGGCACGGCATGCCCAAACCCTGAGTTGGCCTTTATAGCAAGGAATCTAAAAAATTAAGACGTATTAGCCGGCGGTCAGGTGTTGTCGATACAATGGTGGCTCCCCGGGTGTGAAACAAAAACTTCCATTGATGAGAGCCAATTGATGAATGTTGATCGCACTGGGCTGATCGGACGTCGACTGCGCCACGCGACCTATACCGTCTCGGAAGTCGACGTGAAAGATTTTCTGGGAGTGGTTGCCGAACCTGACTTCGCGCCACTCGATGATGCTGAAGGTGATGCTGGGGCAGATTCAGGGCGTTTGGCGCCACCTTCCTTTGCGCCGTTTGTCGCAGTACTGGGGCTGTTAAAAACCTTCGACTGGCAAGAGGACTTTCTGTTTGACTACCGCAACGGCACGGCCATGTTCGGCGAGCAGGCCATTGAGTTTCACCGACCTCTAGTGGTCGGCGAGTCGGTTTCGATTGCCGCTGCCATTAGCGATGTTTATGAAAAACAGGGGAAGAACCGCTTCGACGTGATCGAAGTGACGTTCAAGATAGCGGGCGAGCACGACGAGGATCTGCTGATGTCCGGCCAGCAGTCCTACATTTTATTCAAATGAATGAGAGCATGGACAAGCCGTACTTTGAGGATTACGCGGTCGACATGCCACTGCCCAGGATTGAATTTGGGCCCATGGACCGCTTTGACTACATCCCGATTGCGCTGATCTTAAGAGACACCAATCCCCTGCATTTGGATCGGGTTTACGCACAGGAGCGGGGCTTACACGATGTGGTGCAGCAGGGGCCGCTGAATCAGGCCTATCTATATCGTTACTTCACGTCTTTGCTGCACAACCCTTGGGATCTGGTCGGGACCAAGATGCGCTTTGCCGCGAATGTCTTTCCTGAAGACACATTGATTTGCGGTGGAGAGGTGCTCGCGCTGGAGCCAATTGAGGGAGTCGGAGGCGTTATCACCTGCGCGGTGTGGCAGCGTAATCAAAAGGGTGAGGTGATCCTTAAGGGAGAGGCGAGCGCCCGCATACCCTCGCGGTGTTAGTTGCGGCAGTGATAGTGATTTCAGCCGAGGCCCATCTCGGCACTGATTCTATCGCGTAGCACGTATTTGAGGATTTTAGTGGCGCCCATCGGCCACTCATCGACAAAACGGACGTGACGCGGGATTTTGAAACTCGCGATTTTCCCCTCACAAAAGTCGATAATGTCGGCCTCCGTGGCGTGATTGCCGGGTACAAGCTCGATAAACGCTACCGGTACCTCGCCGTATTTATCATCCGGTAAGCCCACGACCTGCGCCAGATTCACCGCGGGGTGAAGCGCCAGGTAGCCCTCAATCTCGATCGCCGCTACGTTCTCGCCGCCCACCTTGAGCATGTCTTTAAGCCTGCCCTTGAAAGTAATGCGACCGTCCTGATCCAACACGCCCAAATCGCCCGTGCGGAACCAGCCGTCCTCCCAGAACGCCGCCGCGGTTTTCTCGGGGTCGTTGTAGTAGCCGTCAAACACGCTAATACCGTGGGTCACGATCTCTCCCCGTTCGCCTGGAGCGAGTGTTTCACCGCTCTCCGGGTCGCGCACGGCGATCTCAAGGCCCGGCAGGGCCTTTCCCGAGCAGTCCGAGCGTTGCCCAAGAGATTCATCGGGATGACACATGGCCACTGAACCACCGCATTCACTCATGCCAAAGCAGGTGATCTGGGTGGTATGCGGCATAAGTGCCTGCATAGCGATCAATTCCTCTGGGGGCCCCACGTTGAGCATGACACGCACGCCCCTGAGCGTGTCTGGGGTGTAGCGTGGATGATTGAGCACTTGCAGAGTAATAGTTGGGAACGCCGGAAACGCCACTGTCACGCGCTCTCGGGCGAGCAGGTCGAGCGCTTCGTCCGGATTAAAGTGGGTCATGGACACAAACGTGCCGCCAACGTGCAGCGTGCCGGTCAGCGGTTGGGTAAACGCGCTGTGGAACATGGGCAGCGGGCTCCACACCACATCGCCCTCGATCAAACCCAGTCGCTCGGTACCCCCCACAACGCCCGCGTATTGCAGCACGATGTGGTTGAGTGGGCAGCCTTTCGGCATGGCCGTGGTGCCCGACGTGTAAAACATGAGTGCCGGGTCCGTCACTGCGGTTCCCGAATGGCGTTGATCGACCGCGCTAGGCTCTACCGAATCGGCGAGACTAAAAAAAGTCTCGCGATCCATGAAATCTTCGCGCTGCCCGGTGCCCAAAAACACTTGGGTCTGCAGCGATGGCGCTTGGCGGACATCTGCCCGGTTGAGGAGTTCAACATAGTCGGTGTGGTGCTCGGTGATGTCGTTAGTGACGATCACCTTAATGCCGGCGTCGTTGGTAACGTGGGCAATTTCGCGGGCCTTGAATCGGGCGTTGTATAGCACAGGGATGGCGCCAATCAGTGATGCACCAAATAAAATGTCGGTGTAATCGAGACCATTGGCCATCAGGATGCCCACGCGATCGCCGCGCTCGATACCGAGGGCGATGAGCGAGCGGCCCACCACGCGAGCCTGCGCTTCCTGTTCGGCATAGGTCACCCGCTGATCACTGACCACAATACAGTCACGGTCGGGGTGTTGCGCCGCACCGCGCAATAGCGCCTCGGCAAAGAGACTCGTGGTGAACTCAAGCGATGACAACGGATAGCCTCGTACGGTTATTCGGCGGCGCCACAGGCGCCTAAATGCTTATGAGAGTAGTTCTTGGCGCGTGCTGACCCTTACTCTACTCGCGTCCCCTAGCACCCGCCATGGTCCTGCCGATGAGAGGTGCCAGTTGGTGTGCGCTGATGCCTTCGGGCACAATGCGCACACACCGAGCTCGGATGTGAACCGGCTGCTCCCCACTTTAACGCCTAACAGGATAGTTACCATGGCCCGCGCCCTCCTTATTAAGTTGCATTTGTATTTTTCTGCTTTTTTTGCTGCGGCGATCGTATTGGTGGCATCGTCTGGCGGGCTATACCTCATCGGTATAAAGGGCAGTGTAGAGCAAACGATGGTGGGTTCCCTGGATTCGGGGGAGTCCCTGTTGGCTGACCCTAGCCACGCCGCGGTCGCGTCAGCACTGGCGGAGTTGGGGGTGCCAGATTTTGATTTTGATTACGTCAAGCAGAACGGCTCGCGCTTGATGACACGGCCCACAACGCGACCGTTTTATACCCTCGATATTGAAGGGGACCAGGTGACGGTGCAGTACAACACACCGTCACTGCAAAAGCGGATGATCGAGCTGCACATGGGGCATGGGCCCTCGGCCTACAAGACTTACCAACAGTTTTTTGCGGCGGGCATGCTGTTCGTTATGCTCAGCGGCTTGTGGCTGGGGTTGTCCTCTGACCGATTACGTACAACGACGCTCATTACGTCGGGCAGCGGCCTGCTACTGTTCGCGGTGCTGGTGCTCTCTTGAATCTTGACGCTTGCAACTGCTGATTGGGTTGCAGCCATTCCGACTAATGGGCCCCCGCTTGTGCGAAGCATGCCGCGGTCGTTTTCGTTGAAAAGCCTTCCATTGATGCGCTTATCGAATTCCGTAAGCGCAATGCTTCGACCCCAGGGCATAAGATGGGGTAATAGAACGAAGCACCTCTGGTTTTTTATCTCGCTCCCTACATCTTAGGGCCATTTAAGCCCCTGCGAGCCAATGTAGAGGAGCCAAACTGGCAAGCCCGAGCCTAATTCAGGTTGCGAAGCTTTGGAGAGTGGGTCTGAGCCCTCGTCAACTTCATCTTTGTCTGACCAACCGTCGCCGTCTGTGTCCTGGAGAAGGGGGTTAGTTCCGAGACCGGCCTCCTCACCGTCTGTCAGCAAATCAGAGTCACTATCAGCACTCAGTGGGTCAGTGCCCAAGTTACGCTCGTCACCATCGTCGAGGCCGTCGCTGTCAGTATCAGGATCTTTAGGATTAGTGCCAGCGAGTAGTTCTTCATTATCGCTTACACCATCATTATCATCATCGTCGTCGCAGGCGTCGCCCGCGGCATCACTGTCCGTATCAGCTTGGTCGGCGTTGCTTATGAGCGGGCAGTTGTCAGCCTCATCGAATACGCCATCACCATCCGTATCGGCGTTGTTGGCTGTTTCCTCAGACGCGAAAAAGCGGACATAGTCGACGATCATTCTTTGCGGAAATTCAGTAGATGCATCAGGATATCCGGGCCAATTACCTCCGACCGCGATATTGAAGATGAGGAAGAAAGGCTCTCGCAAAGGAGCGAGGCTAGCACTGTCGTCGATATCGAATCGATAATAGGGCGTGTCATTGACTCGCCACTCTATCGAGTCGTCGCTCCTTATGATGCTGAACACATTAAAGCCGGCACTGAAATCCTGACCGGTGAAAGTGCCTCCGATGTATGTGTGGGAATAAGGGCTGTCCAGACCCCCGTTATTCCAGTGCACTGTGCCATGTATTGTGTTTTCTCGGCCAGCACCGCCGATCATCTCCATGATGTCGATCTCTCCGCTATAGGGCCATCCAACCTCGCTATAGTTCCTGCCCAAAGCCCACAGAGCAGGCCATATTCCCTGACCCCGCGGAAGTGCCGCTCGGATATCAATGCGCCCGTAACCGAATTCAAATAGACCCTCTGTCTTGATCCTCGCGGAGGTATAGTTGCTGTTTCCGATTGACTCTTTGCGCGCTGTGATTACTAAGTGGCCCTCTGTCAAAGCGGCATTGGATCTTTGGTAGTACTGCCATTCGTTGTTGCCCCAACCGGAGTCGCCGATGTCGTAAGTCCAGGAGCGACTTTCAAGTTGACTGGCGCTGAATTCATCGGACCATTGCAGAAAATAGCCTTCATAACTTTCCGGTGAATCCGGACCACTGAGCGTGCCAATATCAAAGGGGGCTTCCTTAACGCGCCAGACAACATTGTCGATTTCGAATTCGATCGCTTCCAAGCCAGCGGGCCAAAACACTAGTCCGGTATCGACAGACCGCAGGTCGAGTCCGCCGTTGACTAGGGTGGAGATGGGTACCGACACCGTTTGCCATTGTGACGTAATCGGGCCGGGGATTCGCAGATCACTGGAAGTGCATGGCCAGACACAGTCAACTTTTACCGTTAGCGAGGCCGAACCGTCTACTGTTCGTACGTCAAATTCCAGAGATCCCTCGGCAAAAGCTGATAGGTCTTGTGGTAAGGAGGATTTGAAATAGATACCGGCATGCTGACCGCTGTTCACCCATGTTGCGCGTAGCACGGTACCTTTGTCCGGATTGCTAACCCAGTTCCAATTTACCGTGGGACATTGCGCACCGCCGTCATCGATACAACTTTCGTAGTCTATCGCTTGGTCAAATGCGCTGATGCCAGAATCCCACTGGGAAGCAACCTGACCGTCCGACAACACTAACTCAACTAGTTCGTCCGCTCTGGAAAAATCGCTGCAAAGACTGAGTAACGTTAATACGCTGAGCACCATTCGCTTGGTAATTCCAAGCCGTTTACCGCCAATGCTTTTCATGCTTTGAACATAGCATGGGTGGGTATAACTGTCCGATTGTGAGGGCAAAAATGCGCTCAGGGGTTGATTAGGTTCGATGATACGTTGTATGAACCTCTTCAGAAATGAACTGGGAGAGCGCTTGCCCGAAAACCTAGTCTGGTGCAATTGGGTTCAGACGCATACAACACAGGTACGCTGGGGTGTTCTCTAGAGCAAAAAAGCCGGGCGGTGCCCGGCTTTTTTGCTTGATTAGTCAGGAATTAGAAATCCCACTGGACCTCAACGCCGGCGGTTCGATAAGCGCCAGGGGTAACAAAAGCACCGCCAAATTCTGGCGCCATGATTACTTCTGCGGTGTATTCCTCGTCAAACAGGTTGCGTGCGAAGGCTGTTACTCTCCAACGTTCTCCTCCAATTCCGATGCGGAGGTTAGTAATGCCGTACCCGTCCACCCGCGTTCCGCCTAAGGTGCCAAAGTCCGCACCTCCGGTTTCGGCGCCATAACTACCAACATCTCGCGGCCCGTAGCTAGTGGGGAAGCCGAAGAACAAAGTTGCGGGCACTTCGTAATTTCCGAAACCATTAGGTGAGTCCAAATCGCCGCCCTGCACCACGTGGTAGTAGATGTCACCTTGGTAGGCGTATTCCAGTCGCGCCATCAGGTTCAGGTTGCCGATGTTCTGATCCCAGGTGAGCGCCAGATTCGCAGTGAATTCGGCCGCATTAGGGACATCGTTACCCGCGACATAGGGTCGCACTGTCATGGCATCAATCTCGCCGTCGATGGTGCTGTAACCCGCATCGACTCGTAGGGCGTCTGTAATTTGCCAGGAAGCGCCCAGCTCAAAGCCTTTTATAGTGACTTCATCGATGCTCTCTACGGTTCTCAGTAGGCCGAATGGGCCCACGTAAAACTCGAAGAACTGCATATCATCGACTTCAGTGTGGTATGCCGCTGCATTCAATTGAAGATTGCCATCGAGTAATGTGGAGCGGAAGCCGACCTCGAAAGAGCTTGAGGTTTCTTCTTCATAAATCTCTGGCGGCGCGACGGGCAGACCGTCGGGATTCACCAAGAACAAGCTGATGATCTCGGTACCACCAAGATTGTTAAAGCCACCTGTCTTGAAGCCCACACCCCAGCTACCGAACAAGGTGGTATTGTCCGATAAATCATAGCTCAGGCTGATTTTAGGTTGCAGCGCATCAAACTCCGCGCTTCTTTTGTCGACACGGGCGCTCACTGCACCAGTGTCGATGTCAATGAAAGCGGGATTCCAGGGTGTACCGCCCAGAGGCGCACCATTCAGCGTGCATCCACCCCAAATAGCGCCGCAGTAATCGATGCGCGTCGATAAATAGCCATCGGCAGGGCTGGGCACCGCATTGGTGACTTCCCGATCTTCCACGTCGTAGCGTAGCGCTACGGAAAGCTCCAGTCGGTCGGTCATATCGTAGCTAATAGAGCCGAAGCCGGATAATACGGTGGTGTCAAAATCGTCCAGAACCAGGGCGTCTGTGAATTGATTCACGAATGATCGCGGTAGCTGGCCACTGCCGTCATCTTCCAACTGCGCGACGCCGACGCGGCGGTCGATGTTCAGGAAGTACATCCCCGCCTGCCAGCGAAGTCTCTGATCGGCATCCGAGGTCCACTGCAGTTGAAAACTTAAATCTCGCTGATTACGCTCTTGGTACTGATAGCCATCGCAAGTTGTGGGGCTGTATGGCGGGAAAAATCTACTGGGGAAAGGTTGGCCGTCTAGGTTATAGGTCGGCGTTTGCATGGGGGTAAAATCACCGAGAAACAGAGATCTCTGCACAGCGCTCTGCTGACAGTGATCTAAGCCATCGTAAAAATTAAAGGCCGCTGACGTGCCATCTGCGAGAAAATATTGCTCCTGGTCTGAGAAAAGGGCCCAAGCAGTCAGCGTGCCAGATTCGAATTGCTTATCAATCTTGACGGAAAGTTCTAAGGTTTCCTGCTCATTTTCAGGATCTACATTTGGCGAATACACCCATTCAAATTCGTTTACATCTATTGCTGCGCCCCTTGCATCATAGCCGGGGACGACGTCATTAAGACCTGCCAGCGCCCCGACGAAAAAAGGAATTTCAAAGGCGGCATTGAACGCAATGGACGCCGCAGACACCTCTGAATAACGAAGCTTTGCATCAATCGACAAGGTATCGGTGGGGTCCATGACGATACGTGCACTGATTGCGGTTTCTTCGTAGTCATTGACCACGTCGTCATTCAGATAAACGTTCTCGAGGAAGCCGTCCGTACTGCGGTGGGTCACTGTGAGGCGCCCGGCGGTATCACTGCCCAGCGAGCCGGCAACGGTGGCGGTACCGTAATAGGTGCCGTATTCCGCTGCACCCACTTTCACGCTGCCTTCAAATTCTTGGGTGGGTCGCTTCGTTGACATGATCACAGCACCAGCCGCCGCCGAACGCCCATAAAGAGCGCCCTGAGGGCCTTTCAGTACCTCGATCTGGGCCAGATCCGGATACTCGCGGTTAAACGCAGAAGGATTGGTGTAAAGCACGCCGTCTACGATGAATGCAAAATTGGTCTCGGCATCACGGGCACCGTTGATGCCGCGAATGCTGAGTGAACTGTCGCCGACTTCTACGGTGTTTACAAAGGTCACACCGGGGGTCATGTAAATAAAATCCTCAGCGCGCTCAACACCCATGTTGGCGATCTGGCCTTCGGTGAAAGCGGTCACCGTAGCTGGGACGTCTTGCAGTGATTCTGCCCGCGCTCGCGCGGTGACCACGACTTCCTCCAATTGCGCTGACGCAACGGAGGGCATGAGCAATGCCGCAGTGGACAGGGCGGCTGATACGGCCGCGGTAAGGGGAAGTGTCGCTAATACCTGACGACGTCTGTGGGTCTGGGTGCAGCTCCTCATGGATTGGCTCCTTTGCGCTGACAAGGCCTTAAAATGGCCCGAATATTTGTGTTTTTACCGCTGTTTTTGAAGCTTGGATTACCTGTTGATACCGCTATTTTCAACGGGTTGTCCGGACAAATCAGATTGACTCGGCCAATATCGCTTCGCGGTCAGCCTCGGTCAACTCCAGTTCAGCGATAATTTTGGCAGTTTCGGCGCCGATGGCGGGTAATTTCGTATTGATTTGAGCCGGTTCTTGCGAAAATCGAATCGCCGAACCAATGTGATCATTGCCGTCGGCATCCCGAAAGCGCATGCCTCTCTCCCACACGTGGTCGGCATTCCATGCGTCTTTGAGTGAGGCCACGGGGCTCCAGCAGATGTCGCGCCCCTCAAACCAGGTTTCCCACTCGGCACGGGTTCGCTCCCGAAACGTAGCCCGCAAAAAGGCGATTGCCGGCCAATGACCCTCGCCTGCGGGACCGGTCACCGCCGCAGTGAACTCCTCTCTCCCAAGCCCGGTAAAGAGCGCCTCGACAAATTTGTGCTCCCCACCGCCGAGGGCGATGAATTGGCCGTCGGCTGTCTCATAAACGTTGAGCATGGCGTTCCCGCCGTGGGTGCGCTCTCGCAATCGCTCGGGTGCCTGATTGCCACCGAATACGGGGCCGAGGATATTGGGGCTTGCGGCGAGCACAGACTCGAACATGCTGATATCCACGAAGTCACCTGCGCCAGTCGTCTGTCGCCGATGCAGCGCCATCAAAATGCCGGACAGCGCGAGATAGGAGGAGAGCATATCCGCAATCGGCACCCCGATGATGGCCGGGCCACTCTCTCCCTCGGGTGAGCGGGTCACGTCGAGAATGCCGGCAGCGGCGACCGTGGCGGTGTCGTGTGCGGGACGGTCACGCCAGGGCCCGGTTTGACCAAATGCCGAAATTGAGCAATACACCAATCCGGGGTTCTCTGCAGAGAGCGTCGGATAATCGATACCCAGTCGCTCTGCGACACCGGGTCGGAATGCCTCAACCACCACATCTACTTGCTGTGCCAGTGCCAGCAACGCTTTTTTGCCGGCGGCGGTTTTCAAGTTGAGGGCAATGCTTTCTTTACCGCGCTGGGTATTGCGAAACATCACGGTCTCACCTCCCTGTGTCCAGGGAAAAGCCTCCGCAGATCGAGTGGGTTCTGGCGCCCGCGGGTTCTCAACCTTGATCACCCGTGCGCCATGATCGGCCATCAGCTGAGTTGCCGCAGGTCCTGGCAGAAACAGCGACAGGTCGAGTACGGTAATTCCCTCGAGCTTCATGGTGTGTGGTCGATTAGCAAGTGACGCCGTCTGCGCTCAGACCACTGAGCTCCGCTTCAGACAGACCCAAGAGATCCCCCAGTATTTCCGCATTGTGCTGACCGATTTGCGCACCAGGCCAATCAGTCCGGCCTGGCGTTTCGCTGAGCTTGGGGAGAATGGCCGGGATCTTGAGAGGCTTGCCATTAATCTCGACCGTCTCAAACATGCCTCGAGCGATGTAATGTGGATCGGTCATCATGTCTTCGACGCTGTAAATGGGGCCTACCGGCACTCTGGCGGCCTCGAGTTTGGCAATGATTTCGGCGGAGGTATGTGCGGCACACCAGGCTGCCAATGCCTCGTCGATTTTTTGTTCATGAATCACTCGCCCCTGGTTATGCTCCAGCGCCGGATCGTTGGCCATATCTTCTCGACCGGCTTCTTTCATCAGGCGTTTGAAGATGGAATCGCCGTTGCCACCAATGACCACGTGCTTGCCGTCGGAGCAGAGGTAGGTGTTGGTCGGGACGATTCCCGTGATCGTGGTGCCAGAGGGCTCTCGCACCACTCCCGCACCGTCGAACTCGGGCACGATGCCTTCCAACAGGTTAAAGATGGATTCATACAGTGCCACATCGACTACCTGACCCTGCCCACTCTTGGTGCGCTCGATGATGGCAAATGCCACGCCGAGCGCAGCGTGGATGGCTGCAACGGTGTCGCCCAGCGAGATGTTTGGACGCACAGGGGCCTTGCCCGGTTCGCCGTTGATGTAGCGGAAGCCACCATAACCCTCAGTGACCGACGCATAACCGGGCTTCTCTGAGAAGGGGCCACTTTGGCCGTAGCCGGAAATTCGCGCATAAATAATGCCCGGGTTTTTTTCCTTCACCTGTTCTGGCCCCAGCCCCCAACTTTCCATTGCACCGGGCCTAAAATTTTCCACGACCACATCGGCCTTGGTCAGCAGGTCGAAGGCGATTTCGCGGCCGCGGTCGGACTTCAGATCGAGGGTGACGCTTTTCTTGTTGCGGGCTAACGAGTGATACCACAGCGACATGCCGTCGCGAACTTCACGCCACTGTCGAATGGGGTCCCCCGTGGGGGGCTCGACCTTGATCACTTCGGCACCAAAGTATCCGAGGATGGTGCCCGCGAAAGGGCCCGCGAGTAGCTGACCCAGTTCAACGACTCTAAGGCCCTCTAAAGGTCGCGATCCAGACATGAAGTTCTCCCAGTGACTTGATAAAACGTGGCGTGAAATAGTACGGACATTTGCGGTCAAAAGGAATGAAGATATGGCTCGTGTTCCGATCAGTAGCCGCTTAGCATGAGCTTGATCACGCCAGAGGGATTAACTATGCCGGGGAAATTGAGTCAGTCAGGTGTGGCACTGGGCCTGGCGTTGTTTTTAGTGATGTGGCCGGCAGCGACGCGGGCAGAGGCTGACTGGGTGCTTCGCGGTGGGCCGGTCTACTCGATGGACGCTTCAGCGCAACATTACTCGGCGATCGCGCTCAAAGGAAATCGCATCACCTGGTTGGGGGAGGCGGAAGCCGCGGGTGTGCACATCGGTGCCCATACCCAGGTAGTGGAGTTGGATGGTCGGAGTGTATTTCCTGGCTTCATAGATACCCACATTCACAGTATGGACACCCTGCCTCTGGTCAATGGCGTCAAATTGAGCCCCTATCAAAGTGCCGAGGAGGTGCTCGCATCCATTGAAGAGCATGCGCGCACGCACCCTTATCAAAATCCTGTGATTGGCATTGGATTTCTCGCACCCGCCTTCGGCGTCAATGGCCCCACCGCGGCACAACTCGATGCAGTGATTCCAGACAGGCCCGCACTGATCATTGATGAGGGTGGCCACACTGCCTGGGCCAATACGCTGGCGCTTCAGGCGGCCAAAATCACGCGTGAAACACCCGATCCGGTGCCCGGTGCTCACTTCTATCAGCGCGACGCGTCGGGCAATCCCACGGGGTGGCTGGTGGAGGGTGCCGCGATTGATCCCGTGAGCGAGGCATTGGGCTTGGTGAGCGAAGAAGCCTTGGCACTCGCGGCACCGGGCTTTTTCGCTGACATGTCAGCGGTGGGGCTAACTGCCGCTTTTGATGCGGGCATGATTGATACCGGCGAGAAAGGGCGGGCGTTGGCGCTGAAAATGGCGGAAGCGGGAACGTTGCCGCTGCGCATGGTGGCGTCACTCTACGTTAACCAGCCCGAGCAACTCCCCGACGCACTGGCCACACTCGCGGGCTTGCACGAGCGCTATCAACATCCGCTCTTCAGTGTTTCTACTCTCAAGTTATCTTTGGATGGCACCGTTGAGGCAAAGACCGCGGTGATGCTGGCGCCTTACGTGTTGCCCGAGGGGCATGAACCCGCGCCCCTGTTGCCAAACCCCGCGATGTTTGACGCAGTAATGGCCGCGCACGAGGCGAGTGTCGATTTACATCTGCACGCCATCGGCGACGGGGCGGTTCGCGCTGCGCTGGATGCCGTGGAACGTGCCAAGGCGGCGCACCCAGAGAGTGATACCCGCTCGACGATTTGTCATATCGAGATTGTCAGTGCGCCTGATGTGGCGCGCTTCGCGGCGCTCAATGTGGCGGCACAAACGACACCGACCTGGTTTTCCCACGATGATCTCGCCCTGGAGCGGTTGGGAGAGGACAGGTTTAATCAGATGTATCCCTTGGCTTCGATTCTCCGTCACGGGGCGCGAGTGACGCTGGGCAGTGACTATCCGGTAAGTTGGATAGGAAAGGACGCGCTCAACCCAATGTTCAACATTGAGATGGCTGTAACCCGTCAGCAAGCGGGTAATTCGGCTATGCCGGTCCAACCTCGGGTGAGTGAGCGGCTCAGTGTGGATCAGGCAATCAGGGCGCACACTGTCGATGCGGCCTGGCAATTGCGGTTGGAGGAGGAGATTGGCACGCTCGAAGTCGGTAAGCTGGCCGATGTCGTGGTGCTCGATCGTGACCCCTATGCCACCGATCTTTATGAGCTGCATCGCATTCGTGTGGACCAGACCTTTTCTGATGGCCGGCTGGTCTTTGTCCGGCAGGGGCAATAAGCGCGCTTAATTTACAAATAGGAATCGTTCTCGTTTCTATTGCGCATGAGAATAATTCGCATTACTATTCTCGTCCCATAAGTCAGTTGAGTTCGTTCCTGTGCCCGGTATTTCCGCGCCAATCGTCTATCGCACAGCGCTTTGTGGTGCAGTCATGCTTTCGTGCGGCGCATTTTCTGCTGTCGCGTCAGCAGCCTCGGCGTCCCCCGGGCAGCTCGAGGAGGTCACGATTATTGGTAGTCGAGAGGCCGCTCGCGAAATCGCGGGCTCTGGCGCCCTGATTGAATCGCTACAGATCCGCGAGGAACTTGCCACAGACATTAACCAATTACTCAAAACCGTACCTGGGACTTACATCCGCGAAGAAGACGGATACGGTCTTCGCCCCAACATTGGTATTCGCGGTGCCACCTCCGAGCGCTCTGCCAAGATCACCCTGATGGAAGATGGGGTGTTAATCGCGCCTGCGCCTTACGCCGCCCCAGAGGCCTACTACTTTCCAACGCTGGCCAGAATGCAGTCCATCGAAGTACTGAAAGGTGCTGCACAGTTGCGCTACGGCCCCCAAACCACCGGGGGGGTTGTGAATTTGGTGTCGACCGCTCAACCGAGCGAGCCCGAAGGGCGCGTTCAATTGGTCTATGGACAGGACCATCAAACTGATTTGCTCGCCAGTTACGGGGCGCAGGTTGGTGCTTTTGGTTTCAGCGTTGAGACTGCTCAACGCTATAACGAGGGATTTAAAGCCGTCGATCGGTCAGAACAGGACACGGGTTATCAGATCGAGGATTACGTTGCCAAGCTCTCCTGGCAAGGCACACATCATGCGCTCAATCTAAAGGCCCAGTATTCTGACGAGACATCGGATGAGACGTATCTGGGTCTCACCGACGCGGATTTCGCGCAAGACCCCGATCGTCGTTACTCGCTGTCCGCCCCCGATAAAATGACCAATGATCACAGCTCGGTATCACTCGGTTGGGATTGGCAGGTGTCAGCAACGCTTGCGCTGAATACCACGGTATATCGTAATCGTTTTCATCGCGATTGGTTCAAGCTCTCAGGGGGTGGTGCACTCGTCGAGGCGGCTAATCGAGGAGACGCGACGGCGCAGTCAATATTGGACGGCGAGGGGGACCTGCTCGGGCTGTCTTTTAAGCATAACAATCGGCGCTATGTCTCGGAGGGTATTCAAACCAACCTCGATTGGGAGTGGCGAGAGCACAGTGTGGCAATAGGCGGGCGCTATCATGAAGATGAGGTCGATCGTTTTCAGCCGACCGAGCGCTACAGCCAGATCGATGGCGACTTGATCCTCGACCGCATTGTGGACCCCACAGCCAGCGACAATCGGTTACAAACTGCCGAGGCTTTTGCGTTTTGGCTTACCGATGCGTGGCAAGTGACGGAAGCGCTCCGCCTCGATATGGCCGTTCGTCATGAGCGTGTGGACACCCGGGAACAGCGCTTCTCAGATACCGCCAGGGCTGAGCTGGCGTCTGAGAGTGCAAACGATATCTCGATCTGGTTGCCCGGTTTGGCGGCGTTGTATCAGATTAATGACCAGTGGTCTCTGCTTGCCGGCGTTCATCGCGGCTTCTCAACATTGGGTGGCGGCGCCAAATCGTGGGAGAAGCCTGAGACCAGCGTGAACTATGAGTTCGGTGTGCGCTACGAGGGCGAGGTCTTCGCGGAGGTGATTGGCTTTTACAGTGACTTCGCCAACAAGGGCGAGAGTTGTTCCAATGCCTATCCCTGCTCCAATGGCGCCACCAGCGGCACCTTTATCACGGGTGAAGCGCTGGTAGCAGGTATAGAGGCGCAAGTGGGAGCCGTATTTGAGACGGGGACCGTGACCTGGCCTGTGTCTTTGGCATACACCTTTTCCCGGGCCGAAGCGCGCGGTGAGCCGGTGAGTGAGGGTATAGAGCATGGTGACACTTTGGCCTCGGTACCAGAGCACACCTTCAGCCTGAGACTGGGCGCTGAGATTGGTGCACGCTGGGACAGTTACGCTGTAGTGAAGTACACCGACAGCATGTGTGTTGAGATTGGTTGCAACCGGGACGCGTCGCCCTACGCCGAGACAGAGGGATTTTTCAGTGTCGATGTCGGCGCCCGTTACGCCGTGACAGACCGCCTATCAGCCTTTGCCAAACTGGAAAACGCGTTGGATAAAAGAGCTATCGTCTCGCGTCAGCCCGATGGTGCGCGCCCGAACAAGCCGATGACTGCGCTGGTTGGCGTTGAGTGGGTTTTCTGAGCCTCGCGGTTCAGCCCTAATAAATCGCTTCATGATACGTAGCGTCGAATAACACTGCCGTAGCTCATCCTGAGGTACGCCACACTGACTCAGTCCGCCCCGTAGCGAATCGCTACCAGCGTCCAGCGCGTCACCCCTGACGGTGTTTCCAGCTCAATTTCGGCATCGATTTTTTTGCCTAACAGACCTCGCCCCAGTGGTGAATCACAGGAAATTTTTGCGGCGGTGAGGTCAAATTCATCAGGACCTACGATCCGCCACTCATGGGTGTCACCGGCCTCGTTCTCAACTTCCACCCAGGCGCCAAACCACACTTTATCCCTGTCACCCAAAGGCGCTGCGATGACCTGAAGTGATTCCAGCCTTTTGCGCAGAAATCTTACCCGCGAATCAATTTCTCGCAGGCGCTTCTTTCCGTAAATGTAGTCACCATTTTCCGAGCGGTCGCCGTTTGCCGCTGCGGCACTCACTGCCTTGGTCACTTCAGGGCGTTCGACTTTCCAGAGAGCATGAAGCTCCGCCCGCAGGGCCGCCTCACCTTCCGGCGTGATGTAAGGAGAGCCCTGCTCCCGCGGGGGTCGGTATCTACTCATCGTCCCAGTGTAGATGGGCTTGTGATGATGGGAAACACTCGGCTAGAGTCTTTGTGACAAGGAGTTGCTTGCCCGCGCTTGGGACCACCGGCGCGGGGGGCGCGCGTTTTTACCCGGAGTGATAGGTGACACATTTTTTTCGCAAGACTGTGGTTTACGCCGGTCTGATGGCCGTGATGCTTGGTGGACTACCTGCTTTGGCGGTTCGTGCCGACCCCTGTGTGGCGCTTCAAGGAGATGCGATTCAGGGCGGGCTCTTGTGGGGCACAATCTCCGGTGTTGCAAACCTGACCTTCGATGAGCGTGAAGTGCCGCTGCTACCCGATGGACGATTTGTACTGGGCTTGGGTCGAGACATGCCGTCGACGGCGCGGTTGCTGATCAGTGCCGAGGAATCCTGCGAGCAGGAAATCACGGTAATGCAGCGCAACTATCCTTTGCAAAACATTTCCGGTGTGCCGCAACAAACTGTGACGCCCAGTGAGGCACATCTTGAGCGAATTCGAATGGAGCGCGAAAAAGTACGGGCCGCAAAAGCGCTGCGCCTCGCGCGTGATGACGGTCTGAATGCGCTGCAGTCGGGATTCCGCTGGCCCGTTACGGGTCGCATCAGCGGGGTTTATGGTAGCCAACGTATTTACAACGGCGCCCCCGGCTCACCGCATTATGGTGTCGATGTAGCGCGTCCAGAAGGAACGCCGGTGACGGCGCCAGCCGCGGGAGAGGTGACGCTGGCCGAACCTGATCTTTTCTACTCCGGCGGCACCGTGATATTGGATCATGGCTATGGCTTGTCCTCCTCGTTCCTGCATCTGAGTGAAGTCTCCGTTGCGGTGGGAGATCGTTTGCAGCCCGGTGATCTTCTGGGCGCAATCGGTGCGACGGGGCGGGCCACGGGACCTCATCTCGATTGGCGTATGAGTTGGTTTAACCAGCGTATTGACCCGCAATTGTTGGTGCCACCAATGCCGGATTGAGGTGGGTGCGGTTAACACAGCGTGCCTGATGGCAGAATCAGCGGTGATCTCCCGCTTGGGAGGGCTTATACTCCGCCTTTTGGTTGTGAGGACCCAACGGTGCTGGATCCCAAGCTACTCAACATTCTCGTTTGTCCCGTCAGCAAGGCGCCACTGACCTATGATGAGGATCGTCAGGAACTACTGTGCAAAGCTAGCGGCCTTGCCTATCCCGTGCGCGACGGTATTCCCGTCATGCTCGAGGAAGAGGCGCGTGCGATGACCGCGGATGAAAAGCTCGATTGAGCAAGAAGTTATGACTGACACCATTTTCGGCAAAATCACGCGCGGCGAGATTCCCACAGAATTTCTTTACGAGGACGAACACTGCGTGGTGATCAGGGATATCAACCCGCAGGCGCCAACGCACGTGCTCATTATTCCGCGAAAGCCAATCCCCATGCTGATAGAGGCCGCTAGCGAAGATCAAGCCCTCCTGGGTCACTTGTTACTGGTGGCGGGCAAGGTCGCGGAGCAGCTGGGTGTAGGCGATGCCTTCAGACTGGTGATCAATAATGGCGCAGGGGGAGGGCAAACCGTGTTTCACCTTCACCTGCACATCCTCGCGGGGCGCGAAATGGCAGAAGGCGCCCTCGCCGCGGGCCTGAATTAACTCAGTCTCACCAACACCGTTTTTAACGCTGGGACCCATCCATGAACACCGCTGATATACGCGAAGCTTTTCTCAGTTATTTTGAGGCGCAGGGCCACACCCGGGTGGACTCAAGTTCACTGGTACCCGCCAACGATCCGACGCTGCTGTTCACCAACGCAGGCATGAATCAGTTCAAGGAGGCGTTTCTTGGCCTCGAGCAGCGGCCCTATGTGCGCGCTGTGACGGCTCAGAAGTGCGTCCGCGCTGGCGGCAAGCACAACGATCTTGAGAATGTGGGATACACCGCGCGACACCACACCTTCTTTGAAATGCTGGGTAACTTTAGTTTTGGCGATTACTTTAAGCGAGAGGCCATTCAGTTTGCTTGGGAATTTCTCACCGGTACTCTGGCCTTGCCGCCGGATCGTTTGTGGATAACGGTCCATATCAGCGACGATGAGGCGGCGAAGATATGGGTTGAAGAGATCGGTATCGACCCGGCCAAACTGTCGCGCCTCGACGAGGATAACTTCTGGCAGATGGGGGATACAGGACCCTGCGGCCCCTGCTCAGAGGTGTTTTACGATCACGGTCCCGACGTGCCCGGTGGCCCACCCGGTAGTGAGGACGATGGTCTGGATCGATACATCGAGATCTGGAATCTGGTTTTTATGCAGTACAACCGCAATGCGAGTGGCGAACTGCATCCGTTACCCGCGCCTTCGGTCGATACGGGCATGGGTCTGGAGCGTATTGCGGCGGTGCTCCAGCACGTGCACTCCAATTACGAGATCGATCTGTTCACGCAACTGATCAAGGCGGTCGCTGATCAGCTGGGATTGAAGGGGACTGGTGACAAATCACTCCGCGTTATTGCGGATCATTTGCGCTCCAGCGCTTTTCTGATTGCCGACGGCGTGCTGCCTGGCAACGAAGGGCGGGGCTATGTATTGCGTCGCATCATTCGACGCGCCATTCGCCATGGTAACAAGCTGGGCGCCGATGCCCCGTTCTTTGCGGCACTGGTGCCGGCGTTGCTGGCGCAAATGGGCGAGGCGTATCCGCAACTGAATGAGCGCGCCGTGGTGATCGTTGACGCCCTGCAGAACGAAGAGGAGCAATTTGCTCGCACGCTCGACAATGGCATGGCCATCCTCGAGGAGGCGCTTGCCGGTATCTCCGATACGGTGATCCCGGGCGCGGTCATCTTTAAGCTCTACGACACCTATGGATTTCCCGTCGACCTGACCAACGATATCGCGCGTGAGCGCGGGTTGAGTTTGGACCTCGAGGGCTACGAGGCGGCGATGGCGGCGCAACGACAGCGCTCTCAAGATCACGCCGGCTTCAAAGTCGACTATAGCCAGACGCTCAATGTTGGGGGAGAGACTGAATTTTTAGGTTACGAGATGGATCAGGCGGCGGGTGCTGTCTTAGCGATTCTGGTTGATGGTGCATCGGTCGAATGCCTCGAGGTGGATCAATCGGGTGTTGTGATTCTTGACCGCACGCCCTTTTATGGTGAGAGCGGTGGACAGGTAGGAGATTGCGGTCAGTTAGTGGCCGCAGGTGGTGCTATGGACGTCACAGATACCACCAAGAGCCAGGGACATCATCTCCATCACGTGACAGTGACCTCCGGTAGCCTCAAGATCGGTGATGAAGTTGACGCACGGGTCGACGCGGCTGTCCGTAACCGAACTAGGCTCAACCATTCTGCGACGCACCTCTTGCACGAGGCTTTGCGGCGGGAGCTGGGCGATCATATTTTGCAAAAGGGATCTCTGGTTGACTCTCAGCGGCTTCGCTTCGACTTCTCTCATGGCGAACCGGTATCGGCGCAGGCTCTGGCGAAGATCACCGATATGGTCAACGAACAGGTTCGCGCCAATGCCGGGGTCACCACCGAGCTCATGAACATGGAGGCGGCGATTGAGGCCGGCGCAATGGCGCTATTTGGCGAGAAGTATGGCGACGAGGTGCGTGTGCTGACCATGGGTGCCGATCGGTTCTCGGTGGAGCTGTGCGGAGGGACTCATGTTTCGCGAACTGGAGATATTGGTCTGTTCTGGATTACCGGTGAATCGGGCATTGCCAGTGGCGTCAGACGCATTGAGGCACTCACCGGAGAGGCGGCGTTGGCCCACGTGTCTCGCTTGTCTTCTGATATGCAGTCAGTCTGCGGCGCCTTGAAAGCCTCTCCCGAGACCGCGTTGAGCAAAGTCGAGACTTTGCGTTCCGAGTTGCGGGATCTGGAGAAAGAATCGACGCGCCTGCGCCAAAAACTGGCGACTTCGGCGGGCGGGGATCTCACCCAGAGTGCGGTGGAAATTGCGGGTATTAAGGTGCTTGCAGCTCAGGTGGATGGCGCCACTGCCGCGACACTGCGAGGCACCCTCGATCAGTGCAAAAACAAGCTCGGCACGGGAGTCATTCTTCTGGCGGCGGTTGAGGATGAGAAAATCGCGCTCGTGGCGGGGGTTACGCAGGACGTGACGGATCGCATCAAGGCAGGGGATGTCATTAGGCACTTCGCCGGTCAATTAGGCGGAAAGGGCGGCGGTCGACCTGACATGGCGCAGGGCGGCGGGTCGGATGTGGCCGCGTTGCAACAGGTCCTGAGTTCGTTCCCTGAGTGGGTGCGCAACCATCTCGATTGACAGCTGATGGCGCGCAGTCAAGCCATCAGGCCCAAGTCCTCTCAGTGCCCTAGCGAGCGCGTGCTGCCTCGTAAAGTAGCCATACCGACAGGCCGCTCATCGCCTCAGGGGTGATCGCTGGGGTGGCCTCGGAGGGTTCGCTGATGCCAACGCGATTTTCTGCTGAAACGGTGCAGGTATAGGGGATATCGTTAGTGAGCCCCGTCACCGCGATCTGGGAGCCAGCAGTCGTTGTGGTAAGTTCGTTCGTGCCGTCACTGTAGGTCGCATGGGAGCGCGTTACTGTAGCGCTCAGTTGTCTGGGACCGTTATCCGCAAGAGAATTTCCTCGTCGCCTTAGTCGTAGCTAGACACCTCAGATTCCAAGGGGACGTTTGCTGATGGAGCCAGTCGTTGTAGAGCGGGTCGGCTAGGATCATGGTCGATCGGCGCTGTTTTTAATTTTTACCGCTAGGCATGAGGATGAGGGTAAAGCTTGCCACTATCACCAAACCCGGTTCTCACCGAGCGATGAATCGTGTTAAATACCCGCCCCCGCAGTTACAAGCTATTTCACGCATGGCGCTGATAGTTCAAAAGTTCGGCGGAACATCGGTCGGCTCGGCAGAGCGGATTGGTGCTGTCGCGGATCGAGTGGCTCGTTTCAAAAGCGAGGGCCACGACGTGGTCGTGGTTGTATCTGCTATGTCCGGAGAAACTAACCGTTTGCTCGCGCTCGCCAAGGAAATTCAGGCAAACCCGGCGCCGCGGGAGCTGGATGCGCTGCTCAGCACTGGCGAGAAAGTGACTACTGCGCTGCTCAGCATGGCGTTGCAAGAGCGCGACATCCGCGCCCGGTCCTACAGCGGCAATCAGGTGGGGATCCTCACTGACAGCGCCCACAACAAGGCGCGTATTCAGGATATCAAGCTTGATACGCTCAAATCCGAGCTAGACGCGGACGGCGTGCCCGTGGTTGCCGGTTTTCAGGGGGTTGACGTGCAGGGAAATGTCACCACCTTGGGGCGCGGCGGGTCTGACACCACGGCGGTTGCGTTGGCCGCTGCCTTGAAGGCGGACGAGTGCCAGATCTATACCGATGTGGATGGTGTCTACACGACCGACCCACGCATGGTGGACGGCGCGAGGCGGCTTGACCACATAACGTTTGAGGAGATGCTTGAGATGTCGAGCATGGGCTCGAGGGTTTTGCAGATTCGCTCAGTGGAGTTTGCGGGCAAATACAAAGTCCCGCTCCGGGTGTTGAGTAGCTTTGAGGAAGGGCCAGGCACATTGATTTCTACCGAGGAGGATACCTCTATGGAAGCCCCAGTTATTGCAGGGATTGCATTTAATCGCGACGAGGCGAAGCTCACGGTAATAGGAGTCCCGGATAATCCGGGAATGGCGTACCGCATCTTGGGCCCTGTTGGCGAGGCGAATATTGAGGTCGATGTCATCCTGCAGAACAGTCGCGGCGAAAATGAGACCGATTTCACCTTCACCGTCGCGCGCAGTGATATGGACAAGGCGGCGCAGCTCCTAATGCCTGTGGTAGCGGAATTGGGTGCTGGCGAGGTGCTGACGGACGACCATATTGCCAAGGTATCTGTTGTTGGAGTGGGAATGCGATCTCACTCTGGCGTGGCGGCGACCATGTTTAAGGCACTGGCCGATGTCGGGGTGAACATTCAGATGATCAGCACCTCTGAAATCAAGATCTCGGTAATCATCGAAGAAAAATATCTTGAACTGGCTGTGCGGAGCCTGCATTCTGCTTTTGGACTTGATACAGTCGAAACAACGGCTTAGGCCCCGTTTGGGGTGAACAACCAGGATCCGGCCGGCAAGAGAACGCCGGACCAGCATTACAAGGAAGTGAGTCATGCTGATTTTGACGCGGCGCGTAGGTGAATCACTGATGATAGGGGACGATGTCACCATCACGGTGCTGGGCGTTAAAGGGAACCAGGTGCGAGTGGGAGTGAATGCACCCAAAGAAGTGGCGGTTCATCGCGAGGAAATACTCCACCGCATAGAAGAATCGGCGGCACAAGAGGTGTCTGACGATTGAGCTAAAATGAGGCTCTAATAGATCGAGAAATAACGATAATTTAGAGGGAGGCACGACGGCGATCCGAAGGGCGAGGTGCAACGCACCGAGTAATCCGCGACCCGGGAGTGCCAACGGAGTAAAAATAAGAGCAAGAGACAACGAGAATTTGGAGAAGTGGCCGAGTGGCTGAAGGCGCTCCCCTGCTAAGGGAGTATACGTTAAAAGCGTATCGAGGGTTCGAATCCCTCCTTCTCCGCCATAAACGAACAGCCCGCCTTGTGCGGGCTTTTGCGTTTATTGGGGTAAGTGAGAATTGATGTGAGCCCTCGGGTTCGACAAACCCTGCTCGCGGCAGAGTTTGCACCCGCCGCGTTTTCTACCTCGCGCCAACATCAATGAGTTTGGCTTGGGGCCGGTATGCCATGCCTGTCTACCGTGAACGTGTTTCGCGCTTGGAGTGACTGGCCCCTGAGAGAAACATGCTTCTTAACGGGCGATATGCGAAGTGCCAGGTGTCACCCGCTCTCTAAGGCATGCCGAGGGCATCTGCGCAAGGCGCTCTGGCAGCGACTCAGGGTTTGCAAAAAACCTGATACACGTCGGCGTGATTTACCGATAACTGACTCAGCGCGACGGCCGCCTTGAATAGACCAGCCTTTTGCTCCTTCTCATCGGAATCTCTGGATTTTTTCATGATTTCCCCTGAGTGATAAAGATACGCACCGGCGGCGTCACTGATTAGTTCGCAGTCATCTGCGGCCCATGTTGCCTCAGTCTCATCTTGAGAAATATCATTCTCCACGGTACCGACTTCGACCCACTGCCAATCGGCTCTAGCGGTCAGGGTGAACAGCGCCGCGACGGTCATTACCACCGTTAATGTTGCTCTCATTGTCCATCTCCCTCTTATCAATTGTGGCTCACTCTAACAGCAGCTAGCGTGCCGACGAAAGCCCCGGAACTGATCACTTTTAATGTGGTGTTATCGAGGTGCGACGTTAAAGTCGCTGGGCTTATTTTTGGTTTCTTTACTGCGAGACCGATCCGACACATATGTATAGTGCCGCTGCTAGAACCCATGCGCTTGCAATTTAGTGCGCCGCTAAAGTGACCGATAAGTCCAAATAACGGTGTACCGCCCCGGCCGCGATTGGCTGCTCGATCTAGACTAGGTGAACCATAGCGATGGCGCGGTCATGGGTATAAAACGGTTTACACTCCAAGTTATGACTCGTCTTTGGACAATTTTGGTGCCGGTGTTTACGACCCTAGCCGCCCTTTTTACAGGCTCGGTGTCGGCGCAGTCGGATTCCATAAGCTATAGCCGCGACCAAGCGATTGCTGGAGAGGTTGTTTATCAAAACGACTGCGCGAGCTGTCACGGACCAAGGCTTGGCGGTAGCGAGGCGGCGCCTGGCTTGGTGGGGCAGCGTTTTTTGGATGTCTGGCGCGAGCAAGACCTCGGTGCATTTGCCCGCGTCAATTTAACGATGCCAACGTCTAACCCTGGCGGGCTCCCGGATGCCGCATACGAAGCTGTGATCGCCTTTTTGCTCAGTCAAAACGGATATCCCGTGGGGCAAGACCCTATTCGCCTTGGAACTTCGTTGCAGAGTCACGAGATGCTTCAAAAACTGGGTAACCAGCCGCCGCTAACACCCTCTGGCACTCATACAGAGATGCACTCTGTGACCGAGTGGCTTCATCATCGCGGCACTCTTCACGGGCAGAATTACTCCCCACTCGACCAAATTAATGCAGGTAACGCGGCCGATCTGCGCATCGCTTGGCGCTGGAAGTCGGATAATTTTGGGCCCGGTCCCTGGCCGAATTACCAAGTGACGCCGCTGATGGCCAATGGCGTGCTATACGCCACAGCCGGCGCACAGCGCTCGGTGGTGGCCATTGATGCAGTCACCGGAGAGACTTTATGGATGTATCGTCTTGACGAGGGGGAACGCGGGGGCTACGCGCCTCGTAAGGGGCCCGGTAGGGGGGTGGCATTTCATCGCACCGGAGGCCAAGACACAATTTTTGTGATCTCACCCGGATATCGACTGGTGGCGCTGGATGCCGAGACCGGTCGACTGCGAACGGCATTTGGCGATGGTGGATTAGTAGACCTCAAGTTGCAGCTGGGAGTTGATCTCGATCCTGTCACCGCCCCTATTGGTGCCAGTTCACCGCCGGTCGTTGTTGGTGATGTGGTGATTGTTGGCGCGGCGTTCGCTTTTAGCGGCGCACCCGAGTCACCGCGAGCGCTTAAAGCAAAAATCATGGCTTATGACGCCAATACAGGCGAGCTTCTCTGGCGCTTTAATACGATTCCCACCGTGAACGAATTCGGGTTCGACACCTGGGGACAGGGCTCGGCCGATTACACGGGCAATACGGGCGTTTGGGCGCCGATGAGCGCCGACCCTGAGTTGGGGTATGTGTATCTGCCGGTTGAGGCGCCCACCAGTGACTACTACGGCGGTCACCGCCCGGGTAATAACTTGTATGGCCAGAGCCTCGTCTGCCTGAATGCCGCCACTGGGGAGCGCGTTTGGCACTTTCAAACGGTGCATCATCCAATCTGGGATTACGACTTACCCGCGCCGCCGGTGCTACTCGATATCACGGTGAATAACCGGGAGGTATCCGCGGTGGCGCAAATTACGAAGCAAGGGCTAACCTTTGTGTTTGATCGCCGCACGGGAGAACCCGTTTGGCCAATCCTAGAGGAGCCCGTGGCGCAGAGCACTGTGCCGGGTGAGCAAACCGCGCCCACTCAGCCGATACCTTCGTTACCCGAGCCCTTCGGGCGTGCGGGTGTTACGAAAGATCAGCTCAACGATCTGACACCGGAAATACTCGCCGAGGCCCAGCGGATAGCCGAGGGCTATACCCTCGGCCCACTCTACACGCCGCCGACGCTGGTCGATGAGACTAACGGCGGCACTTTGGTACTGCCGGGATCGGTGGGGGGCGCTAACTGGCAAGGCGCTGTGGCGGACCCCGAGTCCGGTTTGCTGTATGTCTCTTATGCCGTTGCCCCCGAGGTGGTGGGGCTCGTCGCTGATCCCGAACGTTCCACCATGCGTTATGTGCTGAGAGATGCCATTCTCAAAGGCCCGTTCGAGCTACCGCTCCTCAAGCCGCCCTGGGGCTGGATCAGTGCGCTTGATCTGAACACTGGCAAGCTACTTTGGCAGCGCCCCAACGGTAGAACCCCACGAGAGGTGCGCGAACATCCGAAGCTGGCGGGCGTGGAAATACCCGATACCGGTAATGATGATCGCTCCGCACTGCTGGTGACGAAAACACTGCTGTTCTCTGGAGAGGGAGCAGGTATGTATGGTTCGCGTTGGGGCGGCTCGTTACTCAGGGCGCATAATAAAATGACCGGGGAGGTGATTGCCGAGATCGATCTGGGCCAGCGGCAAACGGGTGTCCCTATGACCTACGCGGTGGGTGGCAGACAATATATTGTTGTCGCTACCGGAGCACCGGGTGAGGCAGGGCAGCTGGTTGCGCTGACACTGAATCGGTAGCGTTCGCGGCGCTTAGTGTCAGCGGTATGGCTGCCCCTCTGAACCGTCAACGGCCTCTCGCTTTTCTACTTGTGCTTCAGATGAGACACTAAGCGAGCCTTAGGGCGTCCAAATAATAAAAGGGGGAAATATGTCAGAGTTTGATATGTGGAATATTTTAGCGGCGTTTATGTCTGGTAACGCGATCTGGTTTTTGGGGTATGTGGTTGCAACTTGGCTGGGCTTTCGGATGACCAACAATATTTATGCCAGCGGCGGTGGCCCTATCGTTGGCAAGATACTGGTTTCGATTTATTGCCTGAGTGTCAGCGCTTTTATGTGTGTATTGATGGTCAATACCAATGGGTTGTTCCGGGATGTGGCCGCAGGACTTACGAACGTAGGTGAAAGCACAGCGTTGTCGGGCGCAGCGCAAGCGTTTATCGCTGAGGCCGGCAACGCGCCCTCAATGAATCCGTTCCAGATGGCTTTCGTTGGCTCAATCATCGTTATGCAGTTGCTACAGGTCTGGATGAAAAAGGCCGACTGATTCATAACTAATCGGAACCACACCCCGTCCCTGCGACGGGGTTTTTTTATTTCAAATTAAAGATTGTATTTCCCAAGGTTGCGCCACACCGATGTAGATGCCTTGGCGCTGCCATGTCGTCGTTGGCAATCTGGTGTGGCTGATGCAGAAATACAGGATTGGGAGGAGTCGCGGCGTGGGGATCTGGTGTGTAGGGTAGGATTTTCTCCTCGCTTGGATCGGTTTCCCTCGCGCCGCAATCTTTACGTTACGCCTCCTAGAATGGCACTTCAAAGATTTAGTCCGCATATTAGCGGGTTTTGTTTAGCGCGAAAGAATCTTCATCAGTACTGCCAATAGCGCCGAAAGGCCAGTATTTTTGGTCGTAACACATTGTTTTTGCGATACATTGGGAATTCGGTCGTTTTGGGCTTCCGCTTGAGTCCGCCATTGGCATAGGAGGTCGGGTTGTTCACTTTAATTTGGCTTTAGCGGCCAGAGCAGGCACCGCTGACATATCCGGGACGTCCAAAAAGCCCGGTTGTTGATAGGTGGGATTGGGATAGTCGTAATAACCTTTGCCGGCGAGTAAGCCCATCCGCCCCGTGTCGAGAAAATGCTCTTGAAGATAGGCGGCATTGGTGAGCATATCCTGGTCGCCCAACTGCGTACCCCAGTAAGTGAAGATCTCGCGCAGGGTGCCCATGCCGACCATATCCATTATTCCACAGGGGCCCATGGTGCAGCCGCGATTCATGATCATATAGGTACGGTCAACCGTCTCGTGATCTGCGACTCCCTTGGTAACGAGGGATTGGGCCGCTTGAAGTAAGGGCACCAACAAGCTGTTACAGACGTAGCCATTTTGCTCTCGGGAAATCGGTATCGGGACCATACCGATTTCAGCGGCATAGGCGGTGAGCCGGGTCAGGGTATCGTCCGAGGTTTCCGGTGCCCCCATGATTTCCGCAATGTTCAAAGCCCAAATCATGTTGGCAAAATGCAGCGCACCAAATCGATCCGGTCGACCCGTTTCAGCAGAGAACATGGAAGGCAGCAAGGTGGATGAGTTCGTTGCGAGAATCGTCTCCTCTGGCATGATGGTAGCGAGCTTCTGATACACATCGATTTTAATGTCGGGCACCTCGGGCACAGCCTCGATCACAAGGTCAGCGTTTTGTGCCGCCTCGGTAAGATCAGTGGTGAACGTCAGTCGCGATTTCGTCGCCGCGATATCGCCCTCACTCGCATTAAGATGGGCCGCATAGATGGCCGCATAATCCGCATGCGCGGCGCGACATTTTTCCAGACCCTCTTCCGAGATATCGTAGACGGTGACCTGCTTACCCATGTACGCGCTGTGCCAGGCGATCTGTCCGCCCAAGGTGCCGGCGCCAATCACAGCGACGTTTTCCAAATGGGATTCTGACATTGTGGTTTCCCCCGTTTTGGCGTTTGTCTGTCTTTTCCAAATTTAGCGGTCGTGAGATTCGTCAATACCCACGCACTATCGTCGACCCACAGTATTAAAGCGGGTGCGACCATGTAAATCGCAAACCTACCCGCTGTCGCCTTTTGCTACCCGAGCACTGATTCGGTGCGGATCAGCCGCGCCTCCGGAGATCTCAAGATTCTGGCGGAAGGAATCAAGCCTTTGGCGGATTGAGTCAAGAAGCAGGTGGTCAGAGACATTCCAATAGTCTCTAGGCTTGAATACATAAGGAGAGACATGATGAGAGTGTTTATCACCGCTATGTTGATTGGTTTGGGTGCAACGAGCGCCCTCGGACAGCCGGCCACGGCGGTTCCGATGGATAGCACCAATCACATGGGATCCCTGCTAGAGGATTGGTTTGGGGGTGAGGTGTTAGAGAGCGCTGAGCTATCGGCCCTTTTGGAGGAACTACTTGCGGTGGTGGAGTCACTCGACTTTCAGGAATTGATCGATCGACTAAGCGCGCTGGATTTCGATGAGCTGGCCGTAGAGATACAGGATCTGCGTGATGAGTTGAATCTGTATCGCTTTGGGTATGTCGGTGTCGCTGAGGTGGCAGTTCCTGAAGACGGCACGATGCCCTCTTTTTGGAATCTATCCACGCTGTGTCAGGACACCTTTGGTGAAGGGGCTAGATTGGCGAGAACCAGCGACATCGCTTACCTATTGGAGCGCGGAGAATTGCAGTGGGGCAGCGTTGAGCGCGCGGTTTTTAGATCGAGCTACCCCATCCCTTACAAAGATGGACTTTACGACACGCTGGTTAGCGCGCCCGTCGACATGGATGGTTTGGTGATCTTTGATGCAGCATCAGATCGTTTTGTGACCAAGGACCCAGATCGCACCGCCACCCCAGCGTGCAGTGCCAAAGCCCGTTGATACGATAAGCCCCGCCGAGGCGGGGCTTTTTTGTTGCTAGGGCATAACTAGCGCCAGGATCGCGCGAGATTAAGTTATTGAGTCTCGCGGTTTTGCCCAATCCAAACGGGTCCCGTGCCGTAATTCGACTCCAGATCCTGGGCCACCTGTTGGGCATCTTCTTTGGCCTCTAATCCGATTACCCGAACCCGGAAAAGTGTCCTTCCTTCACCAGTCGACATTTCCTGAACAACAGCGTTGAAACCGCTGTCAGTCAGTCGTGCGCTGAGGTTGGCTGCGGATTGGGCAATCGAAAAGGCCCCCACGTTGACGAACCAGGTGCCCAGTGTCGGTAAACTACCGGATTCCCTGTCTACATCGGGCGTCTCGTCAGCTGACGCAGCCGGTGAATTCGTCTCATTCGTTTGCTTGGGTGTAGCACTATCAGCCGCATCCTGCGCTGGTATTGTAGGCGCTTCCTGTAAGCGGGCGATCTCAGCCATCGCCAATTCGTAGTCCCGATACAAGCCATCTAGCTGTAGTTTTAACGCGGCGTTATCGGTTTCAAGCGCTGATAGCTTGGAAGCGTCCACTGTGCTCACAGATTCCGCCCGAGATTGGCTGCGTTCCAATTCGTTGATTCTGGACTGCAATTCGCCTCTTTCCTCAAAAAGGCCCCAGCCGCCGACGGCGATCAGCACGATCGCAACCAACCCGACCAACATGGGCCATATCGAGCGTGAGGTCGCTACTTCTGGCGCAGTCGCTCCTGCTGCGGTCAGAGGGATCTCGAGCCGGTCGTCATTGTCGTCCGAACTATCTTCACCTTCGTCTTCGAAGTCATCGTCCTCCAGATCGCCGTCATCCCCATCGTCTTCGGGACCGATGTCCTCTGGATCGTCGTCCTCTTCGATGTCGAGATCGTCCTCTAGCTCGTCGTCCTCATAGTCATCCTCTTCGAGATCGTTGTCGTCCTCGAGATACTCCTCGTCCAACTCGTTGTCGTCGAATTCATCATCGCGACCGATGGGATCACTTTCGGGGCTCGACCAGGAAGATTCATCATCCTCTGTCATCTCATCAGGGTCGTCATCGGTTGCCGATTCAGGCTCGGCGGATTCCGGGCGGATTGCTGCGGCGAGTCCGCTGTCTACAAGCCAATTTTTTTCAGGTGCCTCGGTTGGTTCTGTGTTCGTGGGTATCGATAGATCATCGGCGTCTGAATCGCTCCAGAGCGGCGAGTCAAAATCCATCTCGCCAGTTTCGGATAAGTCATCCCGCGGCACCGATGCTGCCGAATAGCTATCAGTTTGCTCGGCATCTGCCCATTCGGTGCTGTCGTCGTCTCTATTGGGTGTTCCCGCCCCGGGGCGGTTTTCTTCTTCGTCGCGGTTATCCATCGCTAGCGGCCCCTTGTGTAACGCACGTGGTGTACGACTCTACACTAAAGTTTTGGCGAGTCGCGAACCTAAAACAAGCCAAAAAAATGCGACATATCAACAGCCTGTATGTCGATGTTCTTTTATTGCCGCGAGGCGTTACAGTAACGACTGCGTTTGCGGAGTGTTCAGCTGGACATGTTGCGAATTTATACCCACGCGGAATGTCTCAAACATCAGGTGCCTGAGAACCATCCCGAGCGTCCGGCCCGCCTCGCCCATTTAATCGAACATCTTGAACGCACCGGTTTTGCTCAAGATTATCCGCTGCAGGTGGCGCCCGAGATCGCCAACGTGCGTGTCGCAGCTGCTCACGATACCTCTCTGGTTCATCACTTGAATGAGCGATTGCCCGAAGGCGGTTTGACACCGCTCGATCCCGATACCTGGCTCAGTCCAAACAGCCTGGCAGCCGCCCGACATGCCGCTGGTGCAGTGTGGCAGGGCGTGCTGGATGTGGTGGCGGAGGAGGTGGATCGCGTGTTTTGTGCGGTCAGACCACCGGGGCATCATGCAGAATCTTCGAGCCCCATGGGCTTTTGTTTGCTGAACAGCATCGCTATCGCCGCGATCAATGCGCTTACGCTTCCGGGTATACAGCGCGTTGCGGTGCTGGATTTTGATGTGCATCACGGGAACGGAACGGTCGAGATGTGTCGTTCATATCCTGACATATTGGTTTGCTCCAGCTTTCAGCACCCCTTTTACCCGGGCAGGTTCGACGACCTGATACAACCGAATATCGTGAATACACCGTTAGATGCAGGAATTTCGGGTGACACCTTTCGTCGCGCTCTTGCAGCATCGTGGTGGAGCGCTATCGAATCGCATCGGCCTGATCTTATTCTCATATCTGCGGGATTCGACGGACACCGTGACGATCCCCTCGCCAACTGGAATCTTGATGACGACGATTATGCTTGGGTGACAGGTGAGATTGTCTCGCTAGCAGACCAGTATGCTTCGGGGCGTATCGTGTCGGCGCTTGAGGGGGGATATGATCTGGAGGCCTTGGCGCGCTCTGCAATGGCGCATCTGACGTCATTAGCCTCAGCCTAAGAGGCTAACGGTTGTTAAGCCTCCTGAATCGCGCCGTAAACGATATTTTTAATTTGACCACGGAAATTGAAAGTGGACGAGGGTATGAGTTGCGCCATGAAGATCGCGTAGAGATCCTCCGTCGGATCTACCCAGAACAAGGTGGATGCCAATCCACCCCAATAGAAGTCTCCCTCTCCCACAGTCCCAGATGCGACTGCGTCCATAGTGGTCGCGAAGCCTAAACCAAATCCCACTCCCGCATTACTGGTTTCTGAAAAGCCGCCGACGGCCATCTGCGCCAGAGAGCACTCGCCCAAATGATTTCGCGTCATTAACTCCAACGCGGTGCGCGAAATCAGCTGTTTGCCCCTGAAGCAGCCTCGCTGGATCAACAGGTCACAAAAGTGGCTGTAGTCTCGCAGTGTGCTCAAAAGACCCGCAGCACCGGAGGGCCCGGTTGGTGGCGTGCGGTAGTGACTCGTTTCGGGGTCATCCTGCAAACGCAGGGTCTTGTTGGCTGCTCGCTCATAGCACGCTGCGAAGCGATCGAGTTTTGCATCAGGCACTGTGAAACCGGTGTCCACCATCTCCAGTGGCTTAAAGAGTCTTTCCTGCAGAAACTGATCAAAGGGCTGGCCAGAAATCACTTCTACCAAATAGCCGCACACATCGGTCGCCATCGAGTAGCTCCAGCGAGTGCCTGGATCATAGAGCAGCGGCACGTTCGCCAATTTTTCGACGAACACCTCCAGGCTATCGGCGCTCTTGCGTGAGATACCCGCAGCCGCATACGCACTGTCTACCGGTAGTTCCATCCCGGATAAAAACCCACCATAGGTTAATCCGGCGGTATGACACAGTAAGTGTTGGACGGTCATTGGCGATGTGGGTGCGCGCGTCACCAGAGATTTGCCCTCGCCCTCAACCCACACCTGGTGCGAACGCCATGACGGAATAAACTTGTACACCGGGTCGGTCAGTTGAAATCGCCCTTCCTCAAACAGCATCATCAAGGCGATTGAAGTCACCGGTTTGGTCATGGAGTAAATGCGAAATATGGTGTCTGCGCCCATCGGCTTGCCGCGCGCCATGTCCATTTGGCCCATCGACGCATCAAACGCTTTAATACCGCGGCGCTTGACCAGGACCTGACAGCCAGCGATCTTTTTTGGGGTTAGGTAGCGGTCCTGAAGATGGGTGCTGAGCCTATCGAGTTTGTCCGGGCAAAAGCCTGCTGCACGTGGGTCGACGGTCATAACGAGAGGTCACCAAGAGTTTTTTTGGGGTGAGCATCATAGAAATAAATGGGCTGACTGTCGTGGGGAATCTACTCGCTTGCAAACAGCTCTTGGCGGCTGCCCGATCGGGAGAGGCTCACGCGCAGATGCCGTCGCTATGACAAGTGTGGATTGATCACCCGTGCTCGTAAAATTCTGTAGATGTCCTGAAAACCCTCGCCATGGGGCTTGCGGAATCTTTGCCTCAGCCAGCGGGTGTCAGGTCCGTAGCGATACTGGATAAAATGACTGACCTCGTGCGCCACCGTGGCTGCTAGCGCCATCTCGACCGATACCGAGGTCCGAGAACCAATCACCGGGTCTTTGGCGAATTTCGGATATTCCAGGATCTCGCCGGAACCGAGTTTGAGCGGCGACAGATCGATAGTAATGCCTTTGGCGCAGGCGGATGATCGATGCCCGGCGAGCTTCACGGTAACGGTTAAATCTGATCTTGCAGTTTGGTAGTCAACGGGCAGTTCGTAGTGTTTGAGCGTGATTTCGCGCAAGCATCGCTTGACCCATTTCACGACTGTGTCGCGCTCTGCGGCCGTTACCCCCGATTTTTTAATCACTCGCATCGCGGTAGTGTAGCCGGATGTTGCTCGCTTCACGGGGCTGCTGGGATAGCGCCGCTCGGCGGGTTACGATCTTCTTCACTCAGACTACCGAAGATGCCACACCATTCTTCAAGACTGGCTCATGCGTCTCATGGAGGTGCAGTAATGACCACACCAGAATACGACCCCGTGCCCTTGCAATACCCGGCGCCGTTGCCTGCAGCTGAGATGAATGCGCGAGCACACGCGTATTTTGAGGTAATGAGCCAAAGAAGAACGGTCCGCGAATTTTCCGCAGAGCCCGTGCATCGGTCGGTGATCGAGGCGTGCGTTCTGACCGCAGGTTCTGCGCCCAGTGGTGCTAATCATCAGCCTTGGCACTTTGTCTGCATCAACGACCCGGTAACCAAGCGTGCGATCAGAGAGGCCGCGGAGCGCGAGGAAGAAGCATTTTATGGGGGCAAAGCGGGTGACGCGTGGCTTCAGGATATCAATCCGCTGGGAACCAACGCGTCGAAGCCCTTTTTGGAGGAGGCTCCCTGGTTGATCGCTGTGTTCGCTGAGAGATACGGTGTGAACGATGTCGGTGAGCGAACAAAAAATTACTACGTACCGGAATCAGTGGGTATTGCGACGGGTTTCTTGATTGCCGCACTCCATAATGTGGGGCTTGCCACACTGACCCATACGCCCGCGCCAATGAAATTTTTGAATACCATTCTTGGCAGGCCTCACCGGGAGAGGCCCTTCGTCCTACTGGTAGCGGGGCATGCCTCTCCCATCGCGACCGTGCCACGTGCGGCAGGAGTAAAAAAACCACTCTCTGCCATCGCCAGCTTTATCTGAGTTCTCATGAGTCATCACGAAATCATCATTGTAGGGGCCGGACTGTCGGGACTGATTGCGGCGAGAGATTTATTGCTAGTTGGGCACGAGGTGATTGTTTTAGAGGCCAGAGACAGGGTAGGGGGCAGGACCTGGACTGTGCCGTTTGAAGCGGCGGGTTGTCGAGTTGATTTAGGCGCAGAGTGGGTGGCGCCACAGCATCATCGGGCGATGGTTAATGAGCTCAACGCCTACAATTTGCATCTGGAGTCGCCTCCCGCTATGCCGTCACCACACGGAGCCGCAGCTCGCGTGCAAACTTCCGACTCCATTGAGCGCTTGCTGAGCCGATGCAATGAAGCGGCGGCCTGTATCGATGTCAGCAAGCCCGATTGGTACAGAGACGGGCGAAGCGTCGATCGCACTGTTAGCGAATTCCTGCAGGAGATAGAGGTACCCCCAGAGCAGGTTGAATGGTTCTTGGCTGAGAGTTTTGCACTACAAGGGGGGCACCCTGATGACTACAGTATGCTGAATCTCATCCATGAGTTTGCGGCGTTTGGCAGTGTTGAAGGTGCGTTTTCGGCCGCTGAGTATCGCGTTGCAGAGGGTGCGCAAGCTCTCGCGACAGCACTGGCGAGGGAATGTGGTGCGGCAGTATGGCTCAATTGGGAAATCAATCGTGTCGGCCTTAACGAAAAGGGGGTGGTGATTGACGGACCGCAGGGCACGCTGACGGCTGAACTCGCGATTATGGCTGTGCCGGTAAATGTGCTGCGCGATCTCGCGCTAGCAATCCCCATCCCCCGAGTCGCGCAGTCGCTGATTGCCGAGGGGCATGTGGGACGAGCAGCCAAAGGTTGGGCCGCAGCAATGTCGCGGCAGTCTGTGACGTCCATAGGTTGGCCAGACGCTGTGGAGGTCTATGGTCGATCTGGTTCTCGCGCTGAGGCGGTTTGTACCTTTGGTGTTGCCATGCCTGATCACGCGTCGGCGCTAGAGCGCGGTTGGTCTGCTGTCAGACAACGTCATCCCGGGACATCGCTGGTAGGAGAATTTATGTCCCACGATTGGATGACGGACCCATTCGCAAAAGGCACGTGGATGAGCATGGCACTCGGTCAAGCTCCAGGCTTACACGCGTTGGCAAATATGCCACCACCTTGTCTGTTTGCGGGTGGTGATGTGTCGCGGGGTTGGTATGGCTGGATGGAAGGCGCGGTGACGTCGGGGCAAGATGCCGCGCTCAGGGCCAATGCCTATCTGGAGACAGGCGCTGTGGTGCCAGCGACGGCCTAGCGCTGTTCTTGCTGAGACTAATGCAATCGCGTGCGGTCCCGCGAGCTCTCTGCGATGGGTCGCCTGATGGCACCCGCGTATCTCGCACATTTTTGCTTACATCAGATGAAACAGGGCGCTGCCGATAAGAGTTCCCATCGCGTAACCCAAGACACCGACTAACACCCCCGGTGTAATTTGGTCGTGCCAGCCTTTTGCAGCCGCCATCGCGGGTGCGGTAGTGGCACCCAGTACTGCCGCGTTGGAGGCTGTCAGCAGTTCGGGCAAGGAGAGGTTAAGCCATCGCCCCACAACGAGCAGACAAACGAGGTGAACCGTCAGCAAGATAGTCACCAGCGCAATCAGGATGGGGGCGACGGTCAGCATGGCGGCAATATCGGCGCCGGCGGCGATTGAGCCAAAGAAGGGGAATGACAGCACAATGCCCAATTCAAAGCCCCCTGCACACCAGAATCGCACATGGGGTAGGCTCGTCGCGACCAGTAACGTGAGGAGGGTGAGCCAGATGTATCGTAATCCTGGTAGTTGACTGAGCGTCGTGAGCGCGTCCGCGCTAACAACGAGCAACAAGGCGATGGCCAGCGCAAAACAGAGCGACCGCGCCGAGGGTGCCGATAGTTGCTCAGTTTTTGCAGATTGCGGGGTGGTGGGTTGCCGATAGCGGTTTGCGATCCATCCCACAGTGGGTAGCAAGCCAAGAATGCCGAGGTATAAGGCGCTGAATAGATTATCTGCGGCGGTCGCAGCCGAGAAAAAAGAGGCATCCCGAATCAATCCCGTGATTTCTCCCAGTGCCGCGTAGTTCACCGAGCCGCCAATATAGGTTGCGGCGAACAGGCCTGCGATGGCGGCTTCTTTTTGACTGGCTTCGATCCCGGCATCGACCGCGACCGCGCTGAGGTCCAATACCGCAACGGCTGCCAGCACTCCAAGCACCGTCCCAGCGGAGGCGATCATAAAGGCTGCCATTGTGCGGTAGGCCTCGCGAAACAGTCTCCTGATGTCGCCCTGGAGCAGAAAAAGCGGTATCAGAATAGGCACCAGATACTCAAAAACGAAATCGTAGGTCTGTGCCTGATGGGGTATCACGCCCAGATTTGCGGCGAGCACCGATAAAAGAATCACTATGACAGTGCCAGTCAAGACGGCGCCCAAACGCGTTCTTTCGAGCCAGAAGGCCAGTGCCGATATGCCCATCAGCGCAGCGAAAATGCCCAGGTGATTGTCGGGTGCGAACATAAGGAGGAGATTGAAAAGGAATTCGGTATGATGCTACTGCACGGCACGGTTGGAAGTCACGGCTGATCAGCTCAATTTGGATTGCAGAGGAAATCAACATGGGGGAACCGTCTGGGGAACCGCAAAGACAGCTCAACGTCTTGGGGTTGCCCATCGAGCTGTGTTGTATGGATCCGGTTACCGGATTTTTCCGCGATGGCCACTGCCATACGGGACCGCATGATCATGGGCGTCATACGGTCTGTGCGCAGATGACGGAGGACTTTCTGACTTTCTCCGTGGCAGCGGGCAACGATCTTGTAACGCCAATGCCCCAGTACCATTTTCCTGGTTTACAACCGGGCGATCGCTGGTGCCTTTGTGCCATGCGCTGGCATCAGGCTCACGAAGCGGGGATGGCACCGAGGCTTTATTTGCGTGCCACTCACCAGAAGACGCTAGAGATTATTCCGCTGGCTGTACTCAAGCAATTCGCGTTGGATCTCTCTTGACTGAGAGCGCTTGCGACAAGTTCAGGAGCCGGTTTTTGGGTTAAAAAGTGTGGCGCCGAACATGCCCGCTGTCATGGCGAGGCAGAACACCACCGTGGTGTCATAGCCATAGACAACGCTGACCAAAGCGGGACCAGGGCAATAGCCCGATAACCCCCAGCCCACCCCAAAAATTAGCGACCCTACGATAAGTCGGCCATCAATGGTTTTGAGCGTGGGCATGTTAAAGCTAGATGCCAGTAAGGGTTTATCGCGCCGCAAAATTAACGAGGTCATGGTGAGGGTTATCAGCAGCGCTCCCCCCATGACGAATGCCAGATCAGGCAACCATGCACCTGTGATGTCAAGAAATCCCTGCACCTTGCCTGGATCAGTCATGCCAGCCAGGGACAGCCCCATGCCGAACAGCAGCCCCGATAGGAGTGCGGGCCATGATTTCATAGCGCACCCCCCACTACATGTCGTATCACGAAAACGGTGAGCACACCTGCCCCCATAAAAGTGATGGTCGCGACAATGGATCGTAAAGACTGCCTTCCGATTCCACAGACCCCATGGCCACTGGTGCATCCTCCACCGATGCGGGTGCCAAAACCAACCAGTAACCCGCTCAACGCAACGAGCGAGAGGGAGGTGCTTGATTGTTCTGGTATCGGGATACCGATCACGGTGTGAATGATGAGCCCGCCAACGAGGAGCCCCGCCACAAAAAAACCGCGCCACTGCCGGTCAGGCCCAGCCATGACGCCCCAGACGATGCCGCTGATGCCGGCTACTCGGCCCAATGAGAACAGGAGCCACATGGCGGCGACACCCAGCGTAAGCCCGCCCAGCAGTGGTGTGATATAGGTTTCTAACAGCTCTATCGCACTCATACTCAGTGTTGCCTTATTGCGTTACGGGGCCTTGAGGGGCCTAGATTATAGTCCAGAGGCCAGGCGGTTATCGAGGAGAGGGAATAAAGAAGACCGGCGCCTTGCTTAGCGCCAAGGGTCGTTATTAAAGCTATTTTTTTGGTTTGTCTTACCAGCCCGATGCGATCAGCGCGGCTTCCTGCTGGGGTCCCAGCGCCACGTCTGCGGCAGTCTCGTCAATGAAACGTGCGACTTTTTCAGTGTCCCCGGCTCCGGCAGGGCGATACTGTGTTTCGCGCTCCAGAAAGACTTCACTGCCGACCACTTGGTTGACCCACGTTCCCTCGTCACGACAGGCGACACCGCGCCAGTGTGACTCGTCATGTGCCAGCATGAACTCACGGCACCATCGGCCATCAGCCGCGGGGAACGTAAGCACCGATCTGAAGTCACGCTCATTATCCAAGCGCTCCCAGCCTGAGGCGCGCGAGGGAGAGTGCTCAAGGGCTTGAGCAAGTTGCCTGTCCATGGTCATTGGGTTAAGGGTCGATTGCCCGGTGGTTAACGACAGCGCTACAACCGCCATAACAGACGCCGCAATCGCGCCGGCTGCCAGTTCCCGCCATCGAATCATAGGTTTAAAGATAGCGATATTATCGGCCTGTATCAGCGCTGCAAGATCGCGCCCGGACTCATCGCTGTGGTTGGCGTAGAGTTTCCTGACCAGCCGATCACTGTTCTCCATCGCCGACAATCGCGCTCGCAAGGCCGGCTCATGCTTGAGACGCCCCGCGAGCGAGATGGTGCGCTCTGCGTCCAGCTCGCCATCGATGTACATAGACAGCAGATGATCATCATCGACCCGCATACCGTCCATATCGACTACGTTTTTGCTATCGTCTTTCATCTCTCTCTTCCTGTGCTGGTCGACCTGTCCCAAGTAGGTCGGGTTGCACATGGGAGGCTTAGGCCTCTCTCTCTGCTTTCCACTCCAAATCTTCAGCCAGGGCCTTTCGTGCCCGAGCGACACGACTCATGATCGTGCCAATAGGTACCTCTAAAATCGCGGCCGCCTCTGCGTAGGAGCACCCTTCTACCGCTACCTGGATCAACGCCGCTCGCTGTTCCGGAGGTAGGCGCTCCATTGCCTCCGAGACCCGGTCGAGTTGCACTGACTCGTCGGAGTTCCCCGCGATGGTGCCAGCGCCCTCAATCGCCCCCTCTACCTGCGCGTAACGATTTCGCACATCTCTCGAGCGAATTTCGTCAATCCAAAGATTCCGGCAAACTCGGTGAGACCACTTCGCAACATGGGCATCCGCCGGCATTCCTTTCTCCAACAACCGCTCCACAGTGACTTGGAGGAGGTCGTCAGCATCTGAGGGATCCGAAGTTAACGACAGACAAAACCGCTTGAGCCGCGGTAATTCGTCGATCAGATCTTGCCGCTGTTGCGCTGTAAGACTCGACATATTTACCCTATCACTTATGTGACGTTCCAAAGGGGAGGTTATTCCCTCGATCGCCAGATATTTGCACTGATTCAGCCTGCCTCAAATCTATGCAAACCGGTTAGACTCCCATGATGACCAGCCTAAAACCGCCACTACAAGCCAATTATTCCCGCATAACGCAGCCGGTGTTTGTGCTTTTGGGTGCTTGGTTGATGGTCGGAGTTTGCATTTATTCTCCGAATCTTTCCGCGCAAGAGGTGGAAGACCAGGTGTCAGAGATCGTGTCGGACCTTACCGAGGAGCGGATCGAACAGGTCATGGAGGATTTGCTGGCAGATATCGAGTCTCGCATCACCGAGGACTCCTTGCGAATTCAGACAGACCATTGGCTGGTCATGGCCGAAGCCGATGTGTTTGCCGAATTGGAAGAGGAAGGGTATCTCTTCGAAACGGTCAGCGAGCTCGAGGGCCTTGGGTTTTTATTGGCGGAGGTGGCGGCTCCGGCGAGTTTTGACCTTTCTGCTACCCGGGAAGGGATTTATGACGTGATCGGCGGGAAAAGCGCCGACGTTGACCTAAACCATCTGTACACAGCCGGTATTCCCAGTGCGATGGGAGAGCCGGCTAATCTTGTTGGCATGGCCCCGCGAGAGCTACTGCCGACTCCCACTGATTTGTCCGATCTCAATTTGCGAATCGGTATTGTCGACAGCAGCGTGGATCGAACTCACAGTACCTTCGCCAGCGCATATATCACCACCAAGCGGTTTGTCGACAACGAGGCGCCCCCAAACCAGCACGGCACGGCTATCGTTTCCATTATTGTGGGCTCGGATCCTCTAGCCTTAGGGCTCGCCCCGAAAGCAGAGATTTTTGCCGCGGAGGTTTTTGATCAAAATGCGGAGCAGGGCGAATTTGCCAGCACAGTGAGCTTGATCAAAGCACTGAATTGGCTGGTGACGGCCGACGTGTCGGTGATCAATATCAGTTTGGCTGGCCCTCCCAATCGGTTGCTCGAGACCGCGCTTAATCGGGTGAGACAAAAAGGCATTCTTGCCGTGGCGGCGGCGGGTAATGGTGGTCCTATGGCACAACCCATGTATCCCGCCGCATACCCGGAGGTGGTTGCTGTTACCGCCACCGATGAACGCGGCAGAGCATTTCGGCTGGCCAACCGCGGCGAATACGTCGATATCGCGGCGCCGGGCGTTAACATTCGCCATGCCCGCGCGGGCGGCGGTTTTATTGCGTCCTCGGGCACTTCCTATGCGGTGCCCTTCGTTACGGTTGCCGTAGCAAGGCTCATGCAGTCCGCCTCTGAACCCGCGGCAATGCTCGATCGTTTATATGCCAGTGCACTCGATATTGGCGCCCCGGGAAGAGATCAAATTTACGGTTACGGTCAGCTGCGCTTCTAAATCCTGGCGTCTTCAGAAGGACAGCCTGAATTCTGTTCCCACAACAAGGTCGTTGTATGCCGCGGTCTCGAGGTTGGAATCATAATCTGAATTTTTGAGGTGCAGTGCCACCGAGACATACTCGGTGAGTAGCAGTCTGATTTCTCCAGAGAAGCGCACCCGAGTGTCTTCGCGCTCCGTATCGATTACCGGATCGGGCGCTTTGTATTGACGGTCTTCTATCTTGGTTTCCAATTCAAATTCGACGGGCACGGATCCCAGCGAA
>Ga0255765_1000656_pt1 | contig 46622 bp, 28 predicted proteins | sample 041ome_8_FD_179965 | JGI IMG/M metagenome (GOLD analysis project Ga0255765, IMG submission 179965) | Coastal salt marsh microbial communities from the Groves Creek Marsh, Skidaway Island, Georgia - 041407BS metaG (version 2) | ecosystem: Environmental > Aquatic > Marine > Intertidal zone > Salt...
ATCGACATCGACGGCGCCCGCGGGCAAGAGCGGCTACGTCCCGCCGCATCTTCGCGGGCGACAGGGGGGGGCGACGAGCGGGGGCGAGCGAGGGTTTGGTGCGTCACGCGATGCGACGCGCGTATGGTGGGATTTTGTGTGCGTGTGTTCGTCGCGCGTGTTGGCGATGGAGGGCGCGCGCGCGCGAAGCGCACAGGGGCGAACGCGCGTGTTGGCGAGGAGACGGCGGCGGCGATCGGGGCGTGTAAACCCTTGTCTGTCTGTCTGTCTGCGCGCGACGACGACGACGACGGTGGGGTGTCTCGCGGTTGTGTTGTTCGATGGCGTCTTCGTCCGTGGTGTGTTGGCGATGGTAGTGACGACGATGCGGATGCGCGACGGGCGTGTACGGGGAGGGTGGGGGTGTACGATGAGACGGCGCGGAGGATGAGTGACTGACGTAATTTTAATTTTTTAATCGTCTTCGCAGGCGGCGATCGCGGCGGCGATAGACGAGGAGGAGGCTGGGATCGAGATGATAGACCATCGAGTGGGGGTGGATGGGGTGGAGGCGGCGGTGGCCGTTCGTTCTCGCGTGGCGAGGATTACAGTGGTACGTCGTTTGGACGCCGAGACGATCGCGGGGGTGGCGGAGGCGGCTGGGACACGGGTCGCTCGCGGTTTCGACGAGAGGACGACCCTTTCGCGCGTCAAGAACAGGAAGAAGCGGAGGCGGGGAGAAACGACCCCGATGCAGAGGCGACGAAGATTTTTACGGGTGAGAACTCGGGTTTAGATTTCGACATGTACGAAGATATTCCGGTGGAGACGAGCGGGCGCGACATCCCAGAGCCGATTACGTCGTTTACGACGTTGGACCTCGGTGCGAGCATAAACGCCAACATCAAGCGGTGTAAGTTTAAGAATCCTACACCGGTGCAAAAGTATTCTATTCCGGTGTCCCTCGCTGGACGTGACTTGATGGCGTGCGCGCAGACTGGTTCGGGTAAAACTGCGGCGTTTTGCTTCCCCATCATCGCCGGCATTCTGAAGCGCGGCTTGCAAGGTGGCCACATGAACAGAAAGACCTATCCATTGGCGCTCGTACTCTCGCCCACTCGTGAATTGGCGAGCCAAATTCACGAAGAATCGAGAAAATTTGCGTACCAGACTGGTGTCGCGTCTTGCGTGATTTATGGCGGCGCCCCAGCCGTGGAACAGTTTCGCGCCATGGAACGTGGGTGCGATTTGTTGATTGCCACACCCGGACGATTGATTGATCTCATCGATCGGGCGAAAATTTCATTGAGTAGAATTGCATACCTCGCATTGGATGAGGCTGACCGTATGTTGGATATGGGTTTTGAACCGCAAATTCGTCAAATTGTTGACGAGCGCGACATGCCGCGTTGCGGAGAACGACAAACGATGTTGTTCTCTGCCACGTTCCCCAAGGAAATCCAGCGCATGGCTGCCGATTTCTTGGACGACTACATTTTCCTCACCGTCGGTCGCGTTGGCTCTTCGCACTCGTTGATTACACAAAGCGTGGAGCGCGTGAACTCGTACCACGACAAGTCTGAGATGCTCCTCGACTTGGTGGAAGCCGTGCCAGGTTTGACCTTGGTATTCGTCGAGACCAAGCGTGCTGCGGATCAATTGGAGGATTATTTGTATCAGCATGGAAAGCCGGCTACGAGTATCCACGGTGACCGCACGCAGCAAGAACGCGAAGCGGCGCTTAAGAGCTTCCGCGCCGGACGCACACCGATTCTCGTCGCCACCGACGTCGCGGCGCGCGGTTTGGATATCCCGCACGTCACGCACGTCATCAACTTTGATTTACCGTCAGACATCGACGATTACACGCACAGAATCGGTCGTACTGGTCGCGCCGGGAAGAAGGGTCGCGCGACGGCGCTCTTCTTGGAATCCAAGGATGGCAACATGGCGCGTCCTTTGGTTGAACTCATGAGCGAAGCCAATCAAGAAGTCCCCGAGTGGCTCGAAGGCTACGCTTCTAGATCTTTCGGCGGTGGTGGCCGTAGACGCGGCGGCGGCGGTGGCGGTAACCGCTTTGGCGGTCGCGACTACCGCAGCGGCGGAGGAGGAGGCGGAGGAGGCGGCTTCCGCGGCGGAGGCGGAGGCGGCGGCGGAGGCGGAGGCTGGGACTAGTCACGCGCACGCATTCACACACAACCCTCGTACTCCATACGTGTTGCAATGTCCATACATACATATATTTTCATCATTCGTCATTCATTTTCATCCGTCGTCGTCGTCCATCCGTCGCGGGCGTCCGTCCGACGCCGTCGCGCGCGCCGAGGCCCCTTTGTTTGTATCATTCATGTACACCGCCGTACACCATATTGAACACCCATTAAAGTCTATCACATCGATGTTGTCGTATTCCGCATGGCACCACCCCTAGATCTCGTCCATCCATCCATCGATCGATCGATCGATCGATCGAATCGAATCGACATCGAATCGACGTCGACATCGATCGCGACATCGAATCGATCGCGCCATCCCATCGCGATCTCGCGCGCACGCCCGACGACGTCACGCGCGGCGTCACACCTCTGCCTGCGGACGGCGGCGACGACGACGACGACGACGCACGGAGGATGAAGTTTGGGCAACTCTACGCCGAAAACGCGCAATCGGCGACGACGAACGAACGCGCGCAGGTACGACGACGACGACGACGACGACGACGTGCGAACGACGACGACGCGTGAGAGGCGTGAGAGGCGTGATGATGATGATGATGATGATGCGATGATTGGCGCCCCCCGATGCGGAATATTCCACATTCTGAATATTCCACACGCTCGGGGCGCGATTGGCGACGACCGTACGAAGGGGTATGGGTGCGCGGTGCGCGTGCGCGGGGAGATGAGGGCGCGATGCGACGATGGGTGACGCGTCACGTCGTGTGCGCGCGCGCGCGTCGTGTGCGTTCGCGAGGGGGGGGGTGGGGGCGCGCGGGGCGTAGACGCGATTGGGGGCGAGACGCGATTGGCGCGAGGTTGACGACGGATGTCGAACGACGATTGACTGACGCGCGTGTGTGTTTGTGTAAATGTTTTCGTTGTAGTTTATCAATTACAAACAATTGAAAAAGATTTTGAAAACCATACCCGAGAGAGAGGGCGAACAAACGCACGAGCGACCGCAGACGTTGCACCCTCAGGAGCGCGAGTTTATCACGCTGTTGCGCAGCGAGTTGAAGAAGTTTAATGAATTCTTTATGAATAGAGAGGAAGAGATTGTCATGAAGGAAGGGTCGTTTGATGCGTTAAAGGCGCAGAACGAGGCACGCATCGCGAGTGTGAGCGCGGCGGGGGGATACGACGCCGAATGCTTGACGAGCGACTCGGTGCTCTGTCAAAAGTTTGCCAACTTTCACGGCGAGCTCGTGTTGCTCGAGCACTGGACGAATCTGAATTACGCGGCGTTGGTGAAGATTTTGAAGAAGCACGACAAACGATCGAACATTTCCTTACGTTCGCCGTTTCTCATGAATGTTCTTCAGCAACCATTCTATAGCACAGAGGTTCTCACCGCGATGATTGGTCGCGCCGAGGACAACTTTCGAAGCATTGAGCAACGCGTGCGTCAGCATTTGGGACACCAAGTACCGTTGACGGAGCTTGGTTCGCCCACCATGCCCGAACTTCGCGTATCTTCCGACGGCAGCGATTTAAGCGACGAGGGTGGCGACTACTCCATAGAACACACCAAAGCCGCGCTCAACTGTTGGCAAGACTTGGACAAGAGCGAGGCGATTCAAAACCCGTTGGGCGTCGCCCGCCGCGCGTGATTCGTTGATTCGTCGACGCACGCTGTACATTTCGCCTGCGTACACGCGTCATTCATTCTTTCATTCATACATTCATTTTTGTTTGTTTGTTGTTGTAACCCTCGTTTTCAAGCCTCTGCGCTCCTCTCATCAGTCTCGTCTTTCCAATCTCATCCAACATGTAACGTCTCGTCACGTCGTCACGTCGTCACGTCCCGTCATTCACGACACCGCGGTGTCGTGGTGTCGGCGTGGTGTCGGTGCCACACACCCGCGCACGCGAACACGCCGCGCGACGAGGACGTGGTAAATAATTTAATTGATCGTCGTCCTCCGAACGACGACGACGACGACGACGACGTGCGAACGACGCCCATCCGCGACATTCGTCGACGACCGACGCATTCATTCCAGTCCCGTCATCGCCGTAACGACATGTCCCACACCGCGGTCTCGTCCGCATCGCCCGCGTCGCCGCACGCGTGGCGCACGAATGCGAATGCGAATGCGAATGCGAATGCGGTGGTGGTGATCGTGCTCGACCCTCCGCGCGCGCCCATGCCGGCGCGCGTTCGCGAGAGGTTACGTGCGGGGTCCTTCAAACCCACGCGCGCGAGAGACGCCCGACACCAGGTGCGACGCGCGCGACGTCGCTCGACACGACGTCGAGAGTCCACCACCATGGTGAACAAGGGTGGAGACGTGTACCAATTGTACCTGTTGGGGATCTGTCCATGCGCATCGCGTCGCATCGCGTCGCGTAAAGTGCATGACTGACTGACGATACACGCGTATACGCATAGGCGGCGGAACGACGACGGGAGTATGCGTTATGGCGACGAGCGAAACACGCGTCGTGTGCAAAGTGCGCGATATCGGTGGAGATTCGCGTGGGGGCGATTGTGAGACAACAAAGCGCGCGGGTGGTGCAGCGCGCGTGGCGTGCGGCGGCGGCGACGCGGGACGCGGCGCGGGCTTTTGTACGACTTGGATTGAGTGATTCGATGACGACGGCGACGACGTTTTCTTCGTTTTCTTCGCTTCTCGTGTCGAAGACTGCGCGTGAGGTGACGCGAGAGTGGCTGGTTCGAGTGGAGGAGATGACGCGCGAGGCGCCACTCGATGTGACGACGCTCGCATGCTTGCAAGCGCTCTCTCCGCGGGCATGCGCGTCCGGCGCGTGCGAAAAGTTTCCGGTGCGATTGATGCTGAGTGCATACATGGTTGTGCGCTATCCCGACGTCGTTTTAGGCGGTGCCGCGCCAAATGTTGAGAGCGCGCCGGAAGAGGAGGTTGAGCTCATGCGCTCGGCTGAATCGTTTACGTCGTGCATGACCTCCGTCGCCACGAGATGCGCTGAAACAGCGCGCTTACATTGCACTGAAACAACCGCACTCGCGCAATCGTGGAGTCATTTTGTGGAAAAGTTTACTCGTTGGAAAGTTCTCGATGCGTGCGCGCTCGAAAACGAGCTTGTTCGCATTGGCGTAGCGATGACGGCGTCGATGATTCGCGTGTGCGGATGTAACGCGGCGAACGATGATTTAGATGTCGAACGACGCGCCATCAGAGAGGCGCAAGCGCGCGACGTGGAGCTGCTACGAAGTAAAATTGCAACGCTCACTGGGGACGTGGGCGTCATGAAATTTGACGAGATGATAACCGCCGTCCAAGAACGAGCCGAGGAAGCAGAGGCGTTCGCGCGCGCCGCCGACGTCAACCGCGTCGTCGGCGAGTACGCATCCCATGAACCGGCTTCGGCGGTGGAGACGCTTGAGAATCGTCGACGCGCCAGAGAGGAGACGTCTGCAGAAATGCGTGAGGCGATTCAGAGAGACAAGTGTTTGGCAGCGAAACAATACGAGCAAGATTGCGTGGTTGATATACAGTGCGACAAAATGTTTCATGAATTGTTAATCGATCCTTCGTGGACACCCGGCGCTGAGCTCGAGGTTGGTGCGGATGAAGACGACGGAGGCGCGTATCAATCGGTGAAAAAAGCTGTGCACGACGCGTTTTGGGATAGCTTGTATCAGTCCCTCGTACAAACCCCAGTGGATTTGGATTTACTCAACGCTCAAGTGTATGAATTTAGAGTGCGCGTTTTAGACGCCGCCGTAAACGTCGGCGTCGACGAGCATACGCTCGCAAACATTCGACAACACGTACTCGCCATGGATGCCATCGTCTTAAATGACGTCATCGCCACCATGCGCGAAGAGCCTGAAAAGGCTATCGCAGCCCTACGTGCGATGCTTTTAGCTGGTTACTCGGCGTTACAATGTCTCGTCGAAGATGACCAGGACGCGAGTGCCAGCATTGCGGAGCGCTACGACGCGTTGAAAAAACACTTGGATGAAACAACAAAGCTTGACGGTGATGATTTGCACGACGTCGGTACGTCCATTGCTCATGCAGTCGTCTCGGCGTTGTCTTTCCTCTTGCCCGTATGCGAGGAAATATGTGTCAAAAGTGTATGCGACATGCTGGACGTCATTCGCCCATCCGCGCGCTCTGAACACGGTCCGTTGTTTGCCCGGGAAAAGTTTATGCGAAGACACGGCCTTGAAAGTGAGCATCTGACGTGTGCAGAGTTGTCAGTCGCGCTACCATCGACGCGAACTTGGATTGCAAACGTCTCATCTCAACGAGTGAATCATATGGATGCAGAGTTGACGCCAATTCTTAGCGCGCTCGCAAACTCCGTCAAACTTCGAAGCGGATTTGAACACACGTCGTCGACAGCGTCGACAACGACTAAAGTGATTCCCACACGCGTGTGTTCGATGGATGGCGTTGTTCGACTCGCTTTCGTGGCAACAATTACCGCGCGTGGGATGAATTCTTGGCCCGAGACGCTCTTGTTTGATCAACAACGACTGTTTGAGTTGCAAAATGACTTTCAGTTGCTTCACGTGCTTGCGGCGTGCGCGGTGCTATGCAAGCAGCTCGATCCGGGAGTAAAGGATATCGAAACGCTCATCACTCGGTGTTCTGCGCATCTTCGCCACGAGCAAGGACGCTTATCTGACGTTGCCAAAGAAATCAAACTCATCAGTCCGTCCACCATTGTCGACACTGAAGACACCATCGTGTCCATGTTGCGACGTCTGACTGAGTGCGGAGATGCCGACGACCGCACGGCTTCGGCTTCAGAATTGTCATCAGTGAACTCCATGTCCACCATAATTTTCGATAGCTTGCGCGCTGCGCTTTCTATTCGATTATTACTTGGCTTTGACGACGATAAAGTCACTCGTCTCGTGCACACCAAGCTCGCTAAGATTGGTTCCATTGCGCTGAAAACGCGCGTGGACGAGCTCGCGCGTAAACTGTGGCACGTATGCTCCGTCAGCATGAAAATTCACGCCCCGTTTTACCACACGTTTGCACACGAACTCATCTTGCGTGATGAAGATGAAATCTAACGTTCATGCCGCATCAAAAGCTTACGTTTGTATTATTTATTACAGTGTACATTCGCGTCCCGCGTCGTCAAAAAGTAGAGCCCACCCAAACCCCTTCCTCGTGCCTCATTCCACGACGCCCTAAACATGTCTCTCGGACGCACAATTTCACGAATCTTAGCCAGCGACGCGTTGCACTACGCCATCATCCCGGTGATTATCATCGTCGGCATGAATACGTCGCCGAAACCGAGCCTGTTACAGCTCTTGACGCCCATTTAAGGACGCGCGCCCGATCGCGGCGATTTCGAGAGTTTTCGTGGAGTAGTACCGTAGCATTAGCGTCATACATGATATCAACAATATAAACGAGATATAGCAGTATTACAAATGTCGTGCGTGCGTGCGTACGCGCGTGCTTATTTCTTTTCGCGCAAGCGACGTTCAAAGTCTCGCGCCTCAAAGTCATCCGCGCCACCCGTTTCAGAGGAGAACACGGTGTCGCTCACGACGCGTTGTTGCGCCGCATTCGCCGCACCGGCGAGCTTAGCGGCGAGTCTCGGTTCGGGGTTGGCCACACGACGCGCCGCGAGTAAACGAGCGTTGTTTCGTTCATCAATGGCCTTATTCTTCGACTGGTTACGCAAATAGCGCAAGCCAGGCACAAGAAAGAAGAGGACGCCATACGCTTGCAACCACGGAAGCAAGCCAGCAAAAGAACGCGCAAGGGCGACGTAATCGGGCGCACGGTACATCAAACTCGGGTCGTTGATCATGTTGGACAATACGATGACACCGACAAAGTTTGCGACGCCGAGCAAACCAGCTTGGATGCGCTGAGACGGTTCGGCGAGCGAAAACGCCCATCGCTCCTCCTGCACTAACGCTTCGCTCTCACCTCGATCTCTAAACGCCGCCGAAGCGCGACCACCAACGGTGGTTTCCATGCTGGGAAATCGGTAAATGATCGATCCAGTTACAGAGTTCACCTCTGGTGTGCCTTGGAAGCGCGTCAACGCTGGTAACACAAAGGATTCGTCTTCAAAACCGGCGGCGTCTAAATACGGCGCGAGTTGCTCCGCCGTCACCACGCCCTTGTTCTTCTTAATCACTCGCCCGATGAGCTCCCATCGTCGCTTTTCAAACATCAAGTTTGGGTCACCGTCGCCGAAAACGAACGAAAACACACTCTCGAAAAAATTCATTTCTCTGTCGCGTCTTCTCGGGCGGCGATAGTAGTACGGATCCCAGTACCAAAACAAGTCAAACGGAGAAATGTAAAATCTCGGCCCCATGAACGACCCACCACCTCGTCGTTCGCCTCGATCGTCGCTGCTCTTCGCCGACAACAATGCAAAGATTGCGGTGTATACAATCATCACGCTCGCCACGAGAGATGTCCCGAACGCCACGCGAAACAAGTACGACGCCGCGCTTTTCGCCCCGCTCGCGAGCGGTTCCACGCGCATCTTAAACGACTTGGCGCTAATCGCCCCTCTCGCGGACTTTGGAAACACATATGACAAATCACCCGCAGAAGAAACCTCTAACGTCGCGCCCGTATCCACGGCTAACGCATTAAGTGCCCGTTGAGTCTCAAACACGCTCGCCCCGCTCGCGGCGGATATATCCCCCACCGTGCCTTTATACCCAATCCGCTCAATCGCTTGAAGCGTACGATCGCGTAAATCACTCGGTAAATCATCCGACTCCACTCGTCCAAACGGTGACGCATTCATCGGGCTATCTGGATCCTCCTCGGCGATATCCAACGCGTACTCATCTTCTCGTCCCTTCCACGCGCGCGTCCGCGTCCGCGTCCGCGTCGGCAAACACGTCGCCGCCCCACCGCGACGCCCCACCGCGACGCCACCGCGAACGACACCCACGCGCGCACGCGCGCATGTCGTCCCCATCGTTTCAACACACGTCTGCACCCGCGCGCGCGCGACGACGACGACGCCACGAGCGCTACCCTTCGCGCCCTCATCCATCGTCATCGTTCGTCCCCGGTGCGCGCGCGCGAACGCCCGGTGCGTCGACGACGTCGTCGACATCATCGACATCATCATCGTCGTCGATAGCATCGCCCACCCAGTCGTCGACGTCGGCGTCGGCGTCAGTCGCGTTTTGGCGACATCTGGTGCGTTTCAAGTCAAAAAACATCTTTCGCGTCGTCGTCGTCGCCCAGTGGAGTCGTCAGAACGCGCGCGACACGCGAGGACGAGGAAGAGGTGACGGCGCAGTATGTCACGCAAAGGCGGATGGGTGGATGACGACGATTACTACGACGATTACTACGACGACGAAGATGAGTACGACGAGGATGACGACGACGTGGAGGTTGATGGAACAAAAACGACGACGATGACGACGACGACGAAGACGTCGCGCGTGATGGGACACGCGCCGAGAGAAAAACCAATCGCGGGTGAACGTGACGCGCGACGAGGCGTAGGAGCGACGACGACGACGACGATGATGCGCCCCGCGGCGCCGGGCGGAGCCGTCGAGGCGAAACGCGCGTTCGCGTTTGATACGTTGTCACCAGATCAGGCGACGATGAGTGCTAGAGGTCGTAAGGGTGCGGTTAGTGGAGCGCGAGATGTGAATCATGTCGAGACGCGTGAGGGCGCGACGGCGAGCGCGGCACTGGCGGAGGAGTTGGCGGCGAAGGTTCGTGTGGGCGGGGAGGATGCGTTGTCGACGTTTCGCTCGTACGAGGCGTCGCGAGAAGAATGTGCGGCGTACGCATCGAATTCTGGGGATATACACGTGGTTATTCTAGGACACGTTGATGCGGGGAAATCGACGCTCAGTGGACGGCTTTTGCACGCTCTAAAAGCTATAGATGATCGAGTTGTGCACAAGAATGCGCGTGACTCCAAGGCGAGCGGCAAGGCGTCGTTCGCTTGGGCGTGGGTCATGGATAGTCGTCCAGAAGAACGTGAACGGGGTGTGACGATAGACGTGAGTGTTAAACGGTGTGTCTTGGATGATGATCGACAGCTCGTGGTTTTGGACGCTCCTGGTCACCGTGACTTTGTGCCAAGCGCGATTTCAGGCGCTGCGCAAGCCGACGCGGGCGTGCTTGTCATCGATGGCGCCATTGGTGGTTTTGAGAATGGTTTCGATGCTGCGGCAGGGCATAGCGGACAAACACGTGAGCACGCTCGGTTGGCAAAATCTTTGGGATTGAGTACGCTACTCGTCGTCGTGAACAAGATGGATTGCGTGTCGTATGACAGAGAACGCTTTCAGCACATCGTCGACGTTCTCACGCACTTCCTCGTGGACGACGTGGGATTCACCAATGAGCAATTGATATTCATACCGGTATCGGGTATAGATGGAGCGAACATCGCGCCTGATCGGAGTGATTCGCCTGAAGCGCTTACGTCTTGGTATAAAGGACCAGCGCTCATCGAAGCGCTGCGGGCGATACGACTTCCATCACGCGGTGAACCAAAACCTCTTCGTATGCCCATCGCGGACATTATTACCGACATACGCTCACTAGGAAGTGCAGCGTGTGGAGGAAAAATTGAGGCGGGGAGCTTGAGCAGAGGACAAAAAGTTATCATAGCTCCAGCAAACGTCACGGCGACAGTCAAGTGCATTGAAATTGATGGTTTAGCAGTCGACTTTGCGCCAGTGGGAACGTCTGTTGATGTTGGTTTCAGCAACTTGGACCCGCAGTACCTGCAAGTCGGCAGTGTCTTGTGCCATGAATCGCACTCGATAGCGTCAACGACAGAGATTGAAGTACGCGTGCTCACGACTGATGTTTTGCGCATTCCAATTCTTCGCGGATCCAAAGTTGTGCTGCATTCACACATGCTCGCGTGTGATGCCACGGTTGACGCTCTCGTCGCACAGGTTGACACGCTGACTGGAAATATCATCAAGGAAAACCCACGGTGTATCACGCGCGACCAAAGTGCGATTCTACGAATTAAGACGTCAAAGTCTGTGTGCGTTGAACCTACAAGCGTATCGCCGACGTTGAGTCGCGTAACGCTTCGCTCGGGTGGTAAAACAATCGCACTTGGCGCAGTGACTGCAATTTGGCGGTGAACGTACAATAAACAAATATCTAGAAGTACTACTAGCAGTATTAGGTTGCATCAAGAATGTCATAGTTTGAAATCTATAAAAACGAGCTCGTCATCTTCGCCGCTCTCCGTCACTTCCGTGACAGATAATTCGCGCATCAAAAATGCACCATATTGGTCGCAAAGTATGGATTTGAATCTCGCACGGTTTTGTGGCGCGCGTAGTGGCGGATCTCCGAGCAAGAAACGACCACCGCCTTGTTTGACGAGTCGCGGCACAAGCTCAGCGACTGGCCCAACGGCTGCTTCCTCGTAAAGCACGTCGCATGCAAGCAACGTGTCAAATTTCTCCTGATCTGCGCGTATGACGTTCCAATCAAACTCATCGACATGCACGCGGTCGCCGAAACCATTTGCCTCAATAGATAACAGCGCGCACTCCATTGCGAGTCGTTCTCTGTCGTATAATGCCACCTTCTTTGCGCCGCACGCGCATGCCGCCAGCCCAGCGAGTCCTAATCCCGCGCCTAAATCACACACAGCCTTGTCTCGCACCAACGCCGGCGCACGTGCAATATATCGCGATACAGCACGCGCCGATGGCCATAAAACTGCCCAATAAGGATCAGCGTCGATCATCATGCGCTCGACGTAGTATTCAACCACCTCGTCCTCATCCCTCGGGCGCACCACTTTCACCGTTACCTGTCGCTCATGATCGACGACGACGTCTTCGGTGACGAGAGTAAATAACTTTTCAATCGGCGTGCGATCGTTCGCGAGCGATGCCGTCATCACGATCGACGCACCGCGTCGTCCACAACTAACCGGCGGCGGCGCGCGCCTTCTCCCCATTCCTGACGACGTGCACGACCGCGCGTCGCATCGCGTCCGCGTCCACGCGCACGACGCGAGCGCGGTGAAGGTCATTGCAAACCGATCCTGTCGCTCGCGTCCGAGGCGCGCGCGCGTGCGTGTGCGGCGAGAACGCCACCGTCAGTCGTCGTTCGTCGTCGTAACTGTGTCGAAAAAATGCTGACGAGGCGCCACGCGACGTCACACATTTGCGCGCGCACGCACGACGCACGCACGACGACTGAGGACGACCGACGACGAGCATGAGCAGCACACACGCCGTGAGACATTCCACCCTCGGTTTGAACACCGCATTGATCGCGTTCGGCGTGGCCACGGGGTATTCGTTGACGCGCGTGTTACCAAACACCGAGTCGTATTCGTGGTGGCATCGAATGCAAGACGGGACGAGTCCGCAGCCGACGTTTTCGAATTCGGTGTACGACACGGTGCAAAAGTACGAAGGCGATCACCCTTTAACGCTTTGGGAGCAGAAGATTCGAAGCGATGAACGCACGAAGCACCACTAGGTGACATGATTGTTGTACGAATTGCTGTGTAATGACCAACTGTTTTTGTGTTTGTAACCGTCCGTGTTTATTTAATGACGAGCTTGGCGATAGGAGCTAATCCACGCGCGAGATCGTTCTCGGGAAACGCATCAAGCGAAGGGTCTTCTAAAAATCTAAACGCCCGTCGAAAATCTTCAGGTGAAGATGCGATCGGTGCTTCCCAATGCGCGGGTACGATGGAGGTGAAATCCCAGCGCGACGACACGGCGTCCACCCACACTCGAACGCGCGGAGGATTCTGCGCGTATAATAGCGTGCGCACTACGGGTGGGACAATTAATCGTCCCGCTAATGCTTTGAAATTATCGTGCCATCCATCGGTCCATACCACTGTGCCGGGATTAGCCGGATCGAGCTCTTCGTGTTCTGGGAAAAAATAATTCACCAACAACGCCGTCTTCTCAAAGCCAATCTGCCGCGCCTCGGGGGTGTCCTCGGGAATCGGATCGGCAGTCGACCTCTGAGACACGACCAAGAGCTTATCCACAGAATTTGCCGCTGGTGGTTCAAGTGGCACGCGCGCTACGGCGTCAGTGACGATTAAGGTCTTCGTAGCCTTGTGGAAGAAGGCTGTCTCGTATATTGTTTGCGATTTCCTCCCGACGTCAAACGTTCCAGCCTCAAGCGTTTCAAACGCGATTTCGTTCGTCCACGGCACAACCTTCGCGCGCGGGTCTAAGTCATTCCCTTCTAAAACGTAATCCACGTTCTTGCCAAATACTACGTCGTCTCCAATGTCAGAAAATGGGAATGAAAACTGCCCGGGCGCGGCGTACAGCGACGCGTCGCTCCATCGTTTGAGCGCGTCCTTGGTGAATATCTTGTGTTCCAACGCATACGTAGGCACGACGACGTACTTCACTGCGCTCGGCGAGCTCGCGCTCGCGCACGATTCCACCATTTCGAAGAATTCTCGAGTGGGCGCGAGCGGGGCGTGCACCCACAATGAGCCATCATCCAATCTCGCCACAACGCATCGTATCGTCGTTTCGAGCGGCCCGAGCTCAATGTTTTGCTCCAACGCCCAAAGCTTATCCGGCACCAATTCTCGCTTCACCGTGACTTTCGTGCCTTGACCAATGAACGGTCGAAACAACGTGGGAAATGTCTGCTTGAACTCTCGTGCGGCGCTATTCGTCGTTATCGTATCCGCTCGCGCGTCTCGAGCGCGCGTCGCCAACGTCGCCGCGAGCGCCGCGCCGCTCGTCACCACCCATCGTCTCGACAACCCGCCATCAACCGCGACGGATGAAGACGAAGACGTCGTCATCGAATATTGCTCGTCTTCACGCGCATCTACTCGCACAACGCGCGTCACACCCCGTCGTCGTCGACGTTCGCGCGCGGGCAGAAAAGATGAAGCAGTCGATGTCGGTACAGTCCATGCCGATGAAGTCGACGATAAACACCTTGTCCTCGTCCTCGTCCTCGTCGTCCTCTGCGCGACGCTCATCGCACGCGTCGTCATCGATGCCGCACAACGCGCACAACACGCACGCGCGCGCGCGTGTGTGTGTGTGTGTGTGGCACCGATGACGACGCCCACGGGCGCCTCGCTCCGTCGTCGTCTACGTACACGTAGTGTGCGTGCACGACATCCATCAACCACACGACGACGACGACGACGACGACGACGTCAGTCACGCATACATGCATGGTGGTCTTCATATATTGGAGTATCATGATATACTACGTGTACATCGAGATATGTGTGGTCTCATATATCTATATATGGTGTATCTCAACGCTTCACTATGTATCCCATCCATCTTATCTACACCGATTGGTTTTCCCGCGCGTTTCGTTTTCCGACACCGCGCAGCTGTCGATGGTGAAGTGTGTCGACACAGTCGTGCACGCGACGTGCGTGAGGACGACGACGCGACGTACGCGCGAACACCCAAGCGCGCGTGGTGGATTGCTAGGAAATTCTCGCATCCATATCGAGGCGAAGCAAGGCGCGATCGACACCGCGCAGTCGGTGAACGACACGAGCAGCGATCGATCGAGTCGCCATCGTGATTGCAATCCAACGTCCCCCTGCGACGGTGTGATTTCCCGATCGCGCGCGCGTGAAGGCGTTGAACGATCGAACGAGGCGAGGTAAAGAACGATAACGATACATTTGTTCTTAAGCACTCGAGAGTCATGGCTGGTAAGGCACCAAAGGAAGGACGCGGGAGCGCCAAGTCGACGCCAGTGAAGGCAAAGACGATGAAGGCGAGCGCGTCGCGGAGCGACGTCACCGCGTCGGCGCCAAACTCTCCGGGTATGCGAGGGACGCCCAAGCGTGCGACGGCTACGGCGGCTAATATGAAGATGAAGAAGATGGCAATCAAGAACGAAGACGAGGAAGATGCATTCGACGGGGAAGATGAAGACTTTCTCACAGATCTCCCGGGGAGCAAGGCGACGACTCCGAAAAAGACGCACAAGGCGCGAGTGCGCTCGGCGCCGACGACGCCGATGAGTCAGAGGTACGTATAGTCTTATACCGTGAAATATTGTTTGTGTTGCATGATTTCACGATTTCATGCGTTGCTTGGTGGTTTTGGATAGGATTTTGTTCTTGATTGCGGAATCGCGTATCTTTGCACCTCGAAAGGGCACCGGCGACGATTCTCGCCGACGATCAACTCGCGCACCCTTGACGCTTACTCGCGAGAGTTGCTTGACTTTGAACGACATAAAAGATACGAAACTAACCATTTACATTTTGTTGCGCTTGAAATAGATCTGGTGGTACTCCGCGTAAGCGTAAGGGGGGAGATACGGGTAGCGAAGGCGTGAGCGCCGGGAGCGGGTACTCCAAGGTGCAGCTCGCGGAGAACTTGCCAGTGATTGCGGATATCCCTGGCATGTTCACGGACCTCGTGTCTCGTGTTCCGGGTATGGAGACGTTCTTAAACACCATGACTCGCCCGCTTCGCGTGGCAACCATGTGCTCTGGTACGGAGTCTCCTCTGCTCGCGTTGGACAAGATTGCCGACGCCACCGAGTTGCTCTTCGGCAACCGGTTGAAGGTTGACCACGTGTTCTCATGCGAGATCGAGCCTTTCAAGCAAGCGTACATCGAACGTAACTTTGCTCCGCCGATCCTTTTCCGTGATATTCGCGAGTTGGGAGGCGACAAGGCGACGACTGCGTACGGCGCTGAAGTGCCGGTGCCGCACGATGTTGACATGCTCGTTGCTGGTACGTCTTGCGTTGATTACTCCAACTTGAACAACGAGCGTAAGGGCTTGGAAGCGCAAGGAGAGTCTGGTCAAACGTTCCGTGGGATGATGAACTGGATTCGCAAGAGTCAGCCGAAAATTATCATCTTGGAAAACGTATGCAACGCTCCGTGGGAAGAAGTCGCGAAGAAGTTCAACTCTGAGGGTTACCACGCGCAGTTCATGCGCGTGGATACCAAACGTTTCTACATTCCGCACACGCGCACTCGTGTTTACTTGTTCGCGTGCAAGGCTGATGATGAAACGCTCGTTGAACAATGGAAGCAACTTGTCAAGTCGCTCGAGCGCCCAGCTTCGGCGACGCTTGAAGCGTTCCTCTTTGATAGCGACGATCCTCGCGTCCACGAAGGTCGACGCATGTTGGCGCGTCCTGGTGAAGATTCGACTCGTGCGAACACTGACTGGGGACGATGCGAATCTCGTCACCAACGCGCTCGTTTGGAAGAAGGCTTGGGCCAACGACGACCGTTCACGCACTGGGATGGCGGCTGCACTCTGCCAGACTTTGCGTGGAACGACTGGGGTAAGGCGCAAACGGATCGCGTGCTCGACTTGATGGATATTGATTACTTGCGTCTCGCAATGAACAACATTGATTCCATGCACAAGACTTTGGTTTGGAACCTTTCTCAAAACGTTGATCGTACGACTGGGAGCGTCGCGCCTGGTATCTGCCCGTGCTTGACGCCTTCAATGGTGCCCTTCGTCACCAACCGTGGAGGCCCGTTGGTTGGTATCGAAGCTTTGAGTTTGCAAGGTATTCCCGTCGATGATTTGTTGTTGACTCGTGAGACCGAGAACCAAATGAGTGATTTGGCTGGTAACGCGATGACGACGACTGTTGTTGGCGCCTGTATGTTGGCTGCCATGACGCTCATGACAACCGAGTTGGCTGAATCCAAACCGAAGACGGCTCGCCGTGCGTTGGTTCTTGAAGAACGTTCTTCAGACAGTGCCGCCACTACGATGCAGGCAAAGGGGTTGACTGTGGTGCAAGCGGCGGCTGCGGCGAAAGCTGAAATTGTTGGTCAAGACAAGTTGGTCAAGCGCCCGCTTGATCTCGGCATGAAGCCCATTGCGATGAAGGAACTTCTTGACAAGGCGAGCAGATCTGCTCGTCTGTGCGTGTGTGAAGGTGAAACTGGAACAACTCCGAGTGATGAGTTGGTCCTTTGCGGTGACTGCGCGCATACTTGTTGTGTCAAGTGCTGCGGTCGCCCAGAGCACAACTATGCCAAGCACGTCGTCAAGCGCATGTTGCCGGAAGACTTCAAGGAGCAGCTCAAGAACTCTCTCCCGATGCACATGAAACTCGACATGTCCAAAGAAATTTCCAAGTTTACCAAACCTTCGAGTGTGATTAACGAAGACTGGACTGTGTGGATGGAAGCGATGAAGACAATCAGCAACGCTGATTTGTTGTTTCGTGGCATGAAGCGCACCAACGTGTGGCGTGTCTTCTATGCTTGCGCTTCGGAAGATCAAGTTCGATTCGAATTGCGTATCTCTGGTAAGACTGCTGAATGGCTCGTGCACGTCGACCCGTCTATCAAGAAGGGTATGCCGCACGAAATGTTCCTTCGCCCTTTGATGCGCATGCAGCTCGACGCCACGGCAAAAAGCGTCTTGGATGGTTCTTGGGAAGTCTTTACGCCTGAGCGAGCAAGCTTTGACATCACTGTGCGTGGCCAGGGTGAACTCGATGACTCTTGGCAAATCAAGCTCGGTATGCAAACGGAAAGCACGAGAGAAGGCGTGACAACTGCGCATACTTGGGCGCAAAAGCGCTGGACTCAGTACAAGGTTGAAGTCAATGCGAAGGATGCAAAGCAACTCGACCGCGACGTCAGCGGTACGTATCAATTGTATGACAAGTGTGACGCCGCCCAAAGCTCTCTGCACAAGCGCTTAGGTGGTGAAAAGAACGGTCGTGACATGTACTTCTTCTTGGATCCTCGCCGTAACCAGCGTGGCGACTGCGATTACTTTGTGTTTGCCGACAACCACCGTCGTTTGATGTATGGCGAAGATCGCGTTGCAACTGCGGATGTGGGTGAAGAAGTTCAAACGGAACGATTGGACGATTTCGGTAATGTGATGGCTTATGAAACGAAGATTGTGCCGTGGCGCCCGAGCGAGCGCGTTGAGCAAACGTTGAAGTGCTTGACCTTCGGTACTTGGACTCCAGTCACCAACAAGGTCGCGCTCACTCCCGCTGCGGCTCAAGGCGCGGTCGTGTTGACGCCTCCGTTGAACGCAGTGCCTTCTCAAGGCAAGGACACTTGCGCTAAAGCTGTAGCTATTATGCGATGCACTGTTCCTTTGGCTGACGTCGACGCCGCTTTCTGGCCTCAAAATGACTACACGACGTTGCGTTTGGACAAGTCTCACGCCACCTTTCAACGACTTGAATGGTTCACGTCGCGCATGGATTTGCCGAAGGTTGTCGAAGATTGGAACAAGATGAGTGAAAAAGATCACGGCGTAACGTGCGCGGACTTCGCATGCCCTCGTTGCGCTCCTGCTCCGCCGACGCTTCAATGGAGTCGTCAGGTGGGATCCCAAAAGATCCAAGCTCGCGAAGATCCTCAGCAAGCGGCAAAGTATGAGCAAGCGCTCAAGTGCCGTCCGGCACCCTTCGTCGTGCAGTGGACCAGAGAGAAGATGCTCGGTAACTTGATGATTGCCGCTAACCCTGCTACTCTTGTGCACCGAGCACTGTCGCTCGTTGCCCCGGCGGGCGTGCGAGGTATCAAGTGCGACGCTCCTGAGTTGTCATGGAGAATTGTGCGCCACGACGACCGCCCAGTTGACACGTCTGGTGAGTTTGAGTTGAAGTCTAACCGACATGACAAGCAAGTCGCACAGCCGCCGAACTGGAGCAAGAAGTACCCGCTTCGCCCAGAACAGTTGCGCTCTCTTGGATGGATGGTTGCTCAAGAAACGACAACCGTGCCGTTTGTTGAAGAGGAAGTCTGTGAAAATGTCCTTCCGGCTCTGGGTCTTCGCATGGATGGTATGGCGCAAGTTTCTAAGGTCATTCGCGGTGGTATCGTTGCCGATCAAGTTGGCTACGGGAAAACTGCCATTTCTATCGGTGTCATCTTAGCCAACCAGCTCAAGTTTCCGACGCCGCAACAAGCCAAGGTTGCTGCGCCTGTCGCCGCGATTCCCACCAAGGCAACACTCGTCATTGCTCCTTCGCAGTTGCTCCGACAATGGCCGAGAGAGGTTGAAAAGTTCAGCGCTCGCGGTGCTTTGAAGACTGTTGTCCTCAAAACCATGTCTGATATTGCATCATTGACCGCTCGCGACGTCATGGAGGCCGATGTCGTGATCGTCGCGACGACGTTGTTCCGTTCTTCTCTCTACTTTGAGCGCCTCGCGCAACTTGCGGGCCGACCGTCGTTACCTGATCCGAAGTCTACCAGCCAAGGCCGTCATTTCGCGAGCGTGTACAAGGACACTGTGTCTAGTCTCGAAGAACAAGTCAAGCGTTTAACGAACAAGGATATGGGTATCGCTGAAGTTGCCAAGCACGTTCGACGCGGAGACGCCAAGCTCAGCGATGTCGCCGTCGCCGCCGCTCCGAAGCGTTTGAAGGGTGCGAAGCTCATCGAAGCCACGGTTAAGGCGGGTGGTGAAGGTTTCCAGTTCATCGAAGCCATGCACAACGAAAAGCAAGGTGCTCTTGACAAGGAGAATGATCAAAAGACCATCAATGCCAAGTCCGTGAGCGTGCCGGTGACGCCCACGAAGCCCAAGGCGACGCCAACGAAGAAGACGCCAACGAAGAAGACCCCGACGAAGAAAACCCCGACGAAGAAGACGCCGATCAATTCTCCGAGTGGTCGCACGTCTGCTCGCAACACCCCGCGTAAGTCTTACGCTGAAGACAGCGACTTTGAAACTGACGACGACATCTCTGACTGGGACGAGGAAGACGACGCCAGCGTGAGCGAAGATTTCGTTCGTGAAAAGGCGACGCCGAAGCGTAAGCGCGTGGTGAAGCGCACTGAAAGTCGTGAAATCGATGGTGACAAGGATCACTGGGGTTTGGAGAGCGCGCAAGCGCAGTACGACTGGCGTGATATTAAGTCTGTCCCCGTCGAACTCTTCCACTGGCGCCGCGTCATCGTCGATGAATTCACGTACTTGAAGCCTTCCGACAAGTGCGTTGTCATGGGCCTTCAGGCTGAATCCCGTTGGTGCTTGTCTGGTACGCCGCCTGTTGGTGAGTTTGCTGACATCAAGGGCACGGCTGCTTTGCTCGGGATCAACCTTGGCACTGACGAGACGCCGCGTTTCAGCAAGTCTGAGATCACCAAGGTGGAAACTTTCCAGTTCTTCAAAGAAAAGCCGACGGGTCAGTGGCACAAACGCCGCTGGGAAGTCGCGCAAGGCTTTTTGAACCGCTTCGTTCGCCAAAACATTGCTGAAATCGATGAAATCAAGTTCAAGGAGGATGTTATGGATGTTCAGCTGCGACCAGCGGAGCGCGCCATCTACCTTGAGCTTGATCACTACTTGCAATCGATGGACATGAAGGCGAAGAAGAAGAAGCGCGGTGGTGCTGAAGGCGACCGTGACGCTCGTCTTGCTGCTGTCCTCGGAAACTCGTCTTCTGCCGAAGAAGCACTTCTCAAGCGCGTGTCTCACTTTGAATTGGATGATGAAGCCGGCACTGCGCTTCGCACCTGCCAAGACATCGTCAACGTTCGTACGAGCCAGCGTGAAGAGTGCCTGAACGAACTCGCGTTGGCCGTCTTGAAGGCTCGTGCTATGGCTGCTTACGTGTCTCAAATGGACGGATTCGACAAGGAAGAATTCCAAAATTCGCCCTTCGTTCGCTGGGAGCAAGGTGTCGTCACGGATGGTATCGGTGATCCGACAGCGAATGAACTTCTCCGTTCCATTCTCGAAGAGCAAACTGTTGCCAAGGCTAACAAAGCCAGCCACTTGTTCCAACAACGTCCGCCTGTCGGCAGTCGTGTGGCTATCCAATGCACCGACTCCAAGAAGTGGATTGAAGGTGAAATTCGCGGCTACAGTGGTCAGTTCAAGCAAAAGGCGATGATGTACTATGACGACGGTGAACGCAAGGAGGAAGATTTGACAAAGGTTCAATGGAAGGAGATCAAGGATGCGAACGCCACACCGAGCTCCACCATGAACACCGCAAAGTCAGCCATGTCTAAGAAGGACAAGAACAGCTCCGTCGATGACAAACTCTGGGAATTGCGTGAACACACGCATGGTTTGCGCAAGTTGCAAAAGGAGCTTGTCGGACGCGTTCGCTCGTTGCGTTTCTTCATGTCTGTTCGTGACTTGCAACAAGCTAAGGTTGATGAGGCCATCACTTGCCAAGTGTGCGAGCAAACCAAGACAGGTGCCAAGTCAAAGTGTACGAAGAAGCAAGCTGGTGTTTTGTCCACTTGCGGTCACATTGGTTGCTTGGATTGCTTGAAGTCGAATGCCGAGAACCAAGAGTGTGGTGTGATTGGCTGCGACTGCGCCACTCGCGACGCCTCTGTGGTTACCGCTGAGTCTCTTGGTACTGAAGTCGTCACCGCCAAGGGTAAGGCTAGCAAGCAATTCGATGGCGGTATTGGTGTGCACGGCTCGAAGATCATCGATCTCGTCGCGCACATCAAGTCTCTCCCCACCGACGAACGCGTTTTGGTCTTTGTTCAATTCCCTGATTTGATGCAGCAAGTCAGCGCGGCTTTGAACGATGCCAACATTAAAACGCTCAAGTTGAAGGGCTCTGTGCACCAGCAAACTGCCGCGCTTGACGAATTCCAAAAGGAAGACCTCAAGACTGGCGATGCTCGCGTGCTCTTGCTTCTCAGCCGCGACGAGTCTGCGTCTGGGGCCAACTTGACGACGGCGAACCACGCCATCTTCGTCCACCCTCTTCTCACAACGACCGCCTATGAATACATCGCGAGCGAAACGCAAGCGATTGGGCGCATCCGTCGTTACGGTCAACAACGTGAAGTGCGTATCTGGCGCTTCATCGTTCGTGACTCAATCGACGCCGACATTTTAACTATGCGCGCGGCGGCGTTGATGCAAAAGTAAGCGACGGTTTCCACGTCCTCTTTTGCGATAAAATACTAATATGAATGAAACATTCACTAGGAACACGTTTTTATGCTGAAACCTGTAATATGGTTTGTATTAATGAGCTATACACTTTTACTATCTTGTTCTGACAAACCATGCGGTTTTCTTCGCGTTGGTTGTCTCTCGTCGCATCGCTGCGTATGATGGTAAATTTTCACTTTCGCGCTCGCCATCGCCAGTCAACTGGTTTTCTCTAATTTTCGCCAGGCGCATTCGTTCGCGTTGTCCTGGATATCGCAGCAGCTTTTCTTGTTGTTCTTGTTTTTCGCTATCGAGCTTGAGCTTGGCTACTATCGAGCGTAATCGTTCTATCTCGGCGACTTTTTGTTCGAGTTTATCGGTTAGACGGGCGCGCGCGCTTCGTTCCTGCCTCAACCTCTGCCTCAACTCTTCAACCTCCCGCGCGTGGCTAAAATGCGCATCATCAACATCAACATCAATGTCATTGTGCGGAGCGACACGATTATTTTTCGTCGTCGTCTTCGTCGTCATTGTTGTTTCCTTCAAAGATTCCCGCTCGCGCGCCGCAGCAGCGCGCCTTCGCGCCCAAAACAGCGCCATGTCCAAATCAAACGCCACCGCGCGCGCACCACGTCCATCCCCATCCACCGTCGTCTTCGTCTTCTTCTTCGTCTTCGTCGTCGTCGTCGTTGTTCTCGTCCTCAGTTCATCCTCGTCGTCTTCATCGCTCCCGTCGTTTCCGCACACCTCACCCTCGTCAACGGTGTCGTCAAACTGCGCATATCTCTCGCGCCGCACCGCACTCGCGTGTGCGCTCGTCCTCGCCCGTCGTCGCGCATCGACCTCCTCCTGCGTGCACGCATACTTTGCAAACCTCGCCTCGGCGTCGACGTCCGACACCCACGGCGGTCGCGCGCCCATCACGGCGACGACGACGCGCTGTCGCGCCCAGCCGTTGGCACGCTCGGCGGTTCGTCGCGCGCGAGACGATTGAAAAAAAATTGGGGGTGCGTCGCCGGCGACGTTAGGGTATAGGATGTTATACTGTTTACCCATACTAGTACCCATACACACACACACACCTGGCTTTTGTCTGCCCATCGATTGGTGTTGGCCGAGGCGCGATTGCGCGCGCGCGCGTCACACGTCGTCGTGCGCGCGTGGCGTGGCGTCGCGCGAGAGATGTTATCCCAGCGCGATGCGTCGTGGAAGGCTGTCGTGCCCGAACACGGCGCCACGGCGGGGGAACGCGAACCCGGGGATGACCCCGACGCGCTGACGCGCGCGTTAGATGACGGTGGATTCTTAGGACGACAACGCGCGCGCGCCGACACCGCGGCGAACGAGGGCGAGGAAGCGAGTGTGAGTGATGAATACGTAACGGATATCGAAGACTTCGATGACGACGACGACGGCGATGAATACTATGACGAATACGACGACTATGACGAGGACAGTGGCGTTGGGCGCGCGGGAGACGCGAGCGCGGATGAGAGCGACGGCGAAGGATTGGGCGACGCCGAGCTCGGAAGATCGCGTGGGAATCGTCAAGATGTTAGCACAGCACCGTTATTGCGAAACACGGGCGCGACGACGTCATCATCGGCGCGGCGTCAAAAGAGTAGTGGAACGAAGCGACAAAGTCGACGTTTAGGTGGGGCGGGACGAGGCAAGAAGTCGACGGTGATTGCGCTGCGGCGTAAAGCTGAACGTCGCGCGTACAAACCAGTGACGTTCCCCTTGCTCATTCGATTGTTTGGTTTATACGTGACGTTTATGATATTGAATTTCGCATTCATCATCATCACCGCACTAGGGGCGTTGATCAATCCGTTCCAAGAGGCAGTAATTGAGCTGAATGCGTTGGAAAATGTCGTTTGGTTATTTATTAGTTGCGCGAGCTTTGTAGCTATACCCTCGTGCGTGGCGCACGTTAGCGGATATCTTACCTGGCCACCCGTGTGGCTTGAGCAATTTCCTGAGCGTGGTAAATTGCTCGAGGAGCTTGGAGGGAAGATTTACTTTCGCTTCCACGTCGCGCGAGACACCAAGCCAGTCGCTGTGAAGCGGGCAGTGGACGTAGCAGTGGATATTCTATCACGCTCCATACCTAGCCCGCTATGGGAAGTTGAAGTAGTCACTATGAAAGAATTAGGTGTGTCCGCTACCGGGGTGAGTGAGTTGGTGGTGCCGGTTGATATGTACAACAGCGTGAATAGCTCGAGCACTTTGCTCGAATACGCTACGCGAGCCAGCACGGCGAGCTGGGGAGATTGGGTAGTGCACATGGGGTCCGACGCACTATTGAACGTGCGCGCGGTTGACGCAGTGTTAGCACACTGCGCCCGCGAGACTCGGTTGGCTGCGTTGTCGGGACGGGGCGAGACTCATGTGCGTCGGCTCGCTCAAGGAGCAGTCCTCCCCGGCATCACGCGCACGGCTAATTCCTTTGTTGATGGCGTTGAGAATGTATTCCAGTGGATTCCTGCCATGGCGGAATGTATTCGCGCGGGAGAGTCGTATGGAGCGTTGCGTGTGATGTATGCGCGTCATTCGCGGGTTGTCGCTCCAATTCCGAACACATACTTGGTCGTTCCCAACGAGCTCGAACTTGCCGTCGGTTTTGGGAACATGGACGTACACGATGGGTTTGAACTCACGTCTTTCGCGCTTCGATGTTCAAACAATGGAGTCAAATTTTCATGGCTCGATGCGGGCGTACACGTGCCCATTGTGGCGAACATTTGGAAATTATTCAAAGTTCGGGCGAGGGATCATCACAGCGCGTTGGTGTTGATGCGCGACGAAGCCGCGCTTGATCATACGCATCGGGCCTCACTATCGCTCGCATGCGTGAGCGCTGGGTTTTCAACGATTGCGCCAGTCCTCACAGCGTTTTCTCCTTGGTTTTTGCATCGAAGCGGAGTGGACACTTTTGCTGTTTCGTGCGTCGTGGGCTTTATCACGGCGTGCGTCACGTTCAAATATGCCATCGGCTTTTACAAGAGTGCTTCCGCTATTGACCTCGCGAGAGGCTCTCCGGGATTGATTTTGTACAGCATATTGTTCGTCATGACGATTGTACTCACGCCAGTGTTTTGCGTATTTGAATTCATCGCCCTGTGTACTTCAATTTTCTACAGCCCCAATTATTTTGGAGCTGAAAAGCACTCGATGCGAGCTCCCATCGTCAAAATCATTTCAAACGACGACGACGACGATTGGCCAGAAAGAGGTCGAGTTCGTGAAGTACTCTTAGAGGACAAAGGTGCTTCATCATCTTCATCACCAGTAGAGGCGCCTGGATCGAGACACTGGCGTCGCGGTTCAGCCGGCAAGGATAATTAAACGTTGCTTATTGAAGTGTAACTCATACAGTATTTTACGTTTTCTTACAACATTATTACTTTCACAACAACAACAACAACACAATCACAAAGATTACAACAACGTGTCGTGAGCGCGAGCGGTCATAGCAGGTTATGACGCGTATGTCAAAGCAGAGAAGATGGACATTGGTGATACGCCGACTTGATCCATCGTCGCACGCTTCTCCTTGACGTAGTCCGTGAGATTCAACTGACTCATCGATACGCCTATACTGCTCACGGGAGATGACGTATCAGCACGAATCGTACCATCCATAACACGAGCTGCGGGAGTTACCGCAATGGAAGATGAGTCCTCCATTATTTGAGCCATCGCGGACTCCTTCACCAAAGCGCTGGTGTCTACGACTTCGTACATGTAGTCTCCATAAAGCATGAGTGCAGCATCGTGGCGAGCACGACTTCGATCGCCACAGGCATCATGTGCGCAAGCAACTCGGAAACCAGCATTAAATGCACCGAAGATTGAGTGTTGCACGCACACTGACGTAATCAACCCGGCGACGACGATGGTGTGCACTCCAGCGGCTTTCAACTCAGGCGCCAATTCAGGGGCGTGTATGAATGCACCAAAAGTGTCTTTATTCACGATAATTTCGCCCTCTATCGGAGTAGCAAAATCTTCTACGACGTCTGGATCAATTTCATACGCCCGACGTCCAGGATTCAAACGCTTGAATTGCTGAAGCCATGGGCACGCGTCTTGAGAATACGACGCTTTGACGTGAACGACTCGCGCGTCATTTTCTCGCGCACATTTGAGAAGCTTACTAACGTTGGCCGGCAAATCGGGAAACGCTCTTTTGATTTCGGGCGCAAGCGACCAATATACGGGCTGCAAGTCAATCAACATCAAAGCTACACCCTTCCCAAACCGTATCGGGCCGTGCTCGTGTTCGGCGCGCAAGTGGCCCAAATCAGCCTCTGACGCGTACGATCGCGCCATACCAAGCGGACGATTTCCACTGTTTTTATTAGCAACGGGAATGCGTCGTCGCGCACTGGATAAACCTAGTCTTGAAACAGGCGGCTTACGGGCGGTCCTCGTCGGCGAATGCGCGAGGCTTGGCACCTTTTCGTCTACGTCGCCCATCGCGAACGACCGGGAAAATAATGTCGCGCGATTGAGTTCCGCCGCACTCATCACGCGCTTCACCATGTGAGGTACTCTTTGCGAGTGTTCTTCACGCTCGAACATGATCGCCGCTCGGTTATCTTCGGGCGTTCCCACAAGCGGCGGCGTCTCGTTGACTTCGTCGTCGTCTTCGTCGGTGCCCAACGACCGCGAGAACATCGTAGCCCGGTTGAGTTCTGCCGCGCTCATCTCCCGACGCATCGTAGGTATTTTTTGATAATGATGTTCCCTACGCGCGTCGCACATCATCGCCGATCGGTTATCTTCGGGCGTTCCAGACCCGGGAAACTCGTCATCCACATCGGTCGACGCCAGAGGCACCATCGCGCGCGCGGGCACCGATCGCGCGCCCTCGTCGACGTCGACACCGACGATGACGCGACGCGATGATACATTGTTCGTGTTCGTCGTCGTCGTCGTCGCGTCGTCGTCTCGGAGTAGTCGAGATAACATGCTCCCGTCGTCGTCGTCGTCGTCGTCGTCGTCGTCGTCGTCGTGTGACGTTCGCGTCGTTTCGCGACGTTTCGCGATCCTGAGATCAGGTGCGGGGGCTCCGGCGAGGCTCTGGCTCTGGCTCTGGCTGCACTATATGCGACAGCCACCTTTGCGCGGCGACAGGATGCGCGCACAGCAGAGGTCTGCTAGTACTCATAAGACGATGACTTATAGTATTTCGCTATGACTATGACTATGGGCATCGCCCAAGGAGTACACCACCTGATTCGCGCCTTCCATGTCGAGATGCGCGACGCGCGCGCGCGTTTTAAGCACCAAGTACTCGACGAGCTGTAACCGTTCCTTGACTAAGTCGCCCTTGGCATCTCCGAGCGCCGAGTCATTAAACATCAACCTACGTAAAGTCCAGTTTTTATTCATGATTTGTGGGATGCGCGCTGTCGGCGCGAACTTGGATCACGAACCTCCGCGCTCGTCGTACGGTGGGGCGCCGAGTTGGGAGGTGAGCGGGGCGAGGAGCGTGCGGAGAACGTCGAGCACGGATTCGGAATCCGCGGCGAAGAAACGGAGCACGACGCCGGGATGTGGGAGGGGTAAATCGCTCGCGGTGACGAATAATGTCGACCGTGGGTCGGTTTGGGTAAGGGCATCGGGCGAAGCACGCACCCAGGACGCGCCGCCTTCACGCATGTGGCGCGTCGCCGAAGCGCGGGCCCAATTGCCGCACGACTTTGCGAGGTCTTGCACTCTCGACCCAACGATGATGAGCGACGCAACCACGTTCACCGCACCCATTCGTAGCGCGAGCGAGACGTTGGCGTTCAGAGAATCTCGCGAAGACGCTTCTAAACGCGTGGCTTCGATAACGACGGGGTCGTCGTTGGCCATCACACGCGTGCGCACGTCCGCCCTCTCGAACGCCCATCTCTCGTTCCTGTACCCGATTCTACCCGCTGTGATCCAATCTACGCACACGCACGATCCATTTTCGTGGATATCGATCGTTTGCGTCTGTCGAAAAACCGCGCCGGCAAATATTTGCGTCGGGTCCGGGAGCAACGCTAACAAACCGCCGTCGCCAACGCTTGCGTACAGCGCCGACGTCGTCTCCCCGACACTCGATCGTCCTCCGCCCTCGTCCGCCTTCTCACAGTCATCCCATCGTCGTTTATTATGTTTATACACCTTTTGTGTGCCTTGCGTCGCCAAAGCCAACGCGCAACCGTCATCCACGCGAATCGTCGTCCCGCTGGCGTCGCCGCTCACCAATCCGCCACCCATGTTCACCGCGTACGCCCACGCGCAATCGCAATCGCCGTCGATCCCGCGCTTGGGTGCGAGATACTTCACCGGGTACTCCGCGTAGCATCGCGTCACGGTGGACGAGCCGTTGGCGCGCGTGACGTCGAGCGCGGCGATGGCACACGCGCGTTGCGCTGAAGGGTCGCCGGCGAACGCGCGACGCATCTGCGCCGTCCCGCGCGTCGTGCGCGAGCGGAGGGACGCGCAACGCAGCGTACGTTCGACGGCGACTCGTTCGACGGCGACTCGTTCGACGGCGACGCGCGCGCGCGCGACGACGAAGAGTGAAGAGCTCCAAAAGTGTCGGACGACAGAGGCGTGTATTATTAAAAATTAAAGTGGTTTCTTCTCGCGCCCGGTCTGCGCGGCCCAATCGTCGAGAATGTGCTGCGCGATCTCTCGCACGCCAACGCCTTTCTTGACCTGCGCCATGACCACCGGCCCGTCCTCGCGCTGGATCTTGGCGTCGCGTTCCATGACTTCTAGGGACGCGCCGACGGCGTCGGCGAGCTCGCACTTGTTGACGACTAATAAATCCGCCTGCGTCACCCCAGGTCCACCTTTGCGCGGAATCTTATCGCCACCGCACACATCGATGACGTACACGATGTAGTCTGCGAGCTCGCGCGAGTAATTCGCCGCCAAATTATCGCCTCCGCTCTCCATTAAACAAATGTCGCAATTCGGATACGCCGCCGTGAGCTCTTCGACGGCGTTCAGATTACTCGATATATCCTCCCGTATCGCCGCGTGCGGGCACCCTCCGGTCTCTACCGCTCGAATGCGATTCGCATCCTCCAACGCATCGTTCGCGATCAAAAACTCTCCATCCTCCTTGGTGAAGATGTCATTCGTCACCGCCGTGACGTCGTACGCGTCCCGCAGCGCTCGACATAGCGCCAGCGTCAGCGCCGTCTTCCCCGTCCCCACCGGTCCACCGATCCCTACCGTGTACGCACGGTCGGCAAACGTTTGCGCGCGAACGATCGCGCCCTTTCGGCGCTTCGCGAACGATCCGGGACCGTACAGTTTCTCGTGTCGGTGCGGCTTCAAGCCGTCGTGCGCGTGCAGCGCACCGAACTCCACGTCATCGCTCCCGTGCGCGTGCGCGTGCGCGTGCGCGTGCGCGTGCGCGTCGCTCGACATCGGTCGAGCGTGTCGCACGAATGCGCTTAAAAGATCGCGTAGCGCGCGCGGGGCGTCGACGTCGCGGCGTCGTCGTAAACGTCGCGATGTCCCGAAAGGTCGCGAAAAGTGCACTTTTTTCCGCGTCGCGATGCACGACACTCGCCCGCGCGCGCGACGCGACTCGGCGCGCGCCGAGAACCCGCACGCGACTCGACGCGACTCGACGCACGCGACGTTCGAAACGAACCATGCGTCTCACGCCGTGCGAGGTCGATAAACTCAACGTGCTCGTCGCCGCGGGGCAGCTGGCGCAGCGGAGACTCGCGCGCGGATTGCGTCTAAACCATCCCGAGGCCGTGGCGCTGCTCGCGATGCAGTGCGTTGAGCTGGTGCGAGACCCTCATTTCGAGAAGGACGGCGTGCGTCAAGCGCTGACTTTGGCAGAGGTGCAAGATATGGGTAAGCGCATATTGGGACGACGACACGTCCTCGACGGCGTCCCGGAACTCGTGGGCGACGTGCAGATAGAGACGACGTTCGCTGACGGGACGAAGTTGATCACGATTCACGATGCGATATGTGCGGATGATGTCGATCTCGAACTTGCGCTGCTGGGATCGTTTTTACAGAAACCGGACGCTCGGGCGTTTCCGCCGGCGGCGAAGGAAAAGACGCCGGCGCCGGGGGAGATATGTACGTCGAAGGATTCTTTAGAGCTCCTGGAGGGAAGACCGAAGCGAAAGCTGAAGATAACGAATACGTGTGATCGACCGATTCAAGTGGGAAGCCACTTTCATCTCATCGAGACGAATCGGTTTCTGACGTTTGATCGCCGGCGAGCGTACGGAGCGCGTTTAGCCATTCCGAGCGGTACGGCGGTGCGATTTGAGCCTGGAGAGTCGAAAACTGTGTCTGTGGTCGATATCGCAGGTAACAGGGTCGTTCGGGGTGGGAACAACCTATTGAACGGGCCCGCGACCGCGGATAGGTTGGAAGAAGTGATGAAGCGGGTGGTTGATGGTGGATTCGGGCACACAGAAGCCGGCGATTTGGGCGAAGGCGAACCGTTGATGATTCCGAGACACAAATACGCGCACATGTACGGACCCACCGTTGGTGATCGCGTGCGATTAGCAGACACGAATCTGTATATCACTCCTGAGCGTGACTTGACGATGAAAGGTGAAGAATCTAAATTCGGTGGCGGTAAGACACTTCGCGAGGGGATGTCTCAGCAGGGCGGCGTCGGCGACGCTGATTCGCTCGACACCATCATCACGAACGCACTGATAGTCGACCATAGTGGTATCTATAAAGCAGACATTGGCATAAAAGACGGTCACATTGTCGGCATAGGCCATGGTGGGAATCCAGATGTCGCCGACGTGACACCTGGAATGGTTGTTGGCGTGAACACTGAAGCTATCGCCGCGGAAGGGTGCATCGTCACTGCCGGTGCGCTGGACACGCACATTCACTACATCTGTCCGCAACTGTGCACTGAAGCTATCGCGAGTGGCATCACAACCCTCCTTGGTGGCGGTACGGGACCAGCATCTGGAACATGCGCGACCACGTGTACGCCGTCCGCCGCGCACATGCGATTCATGCTCGAGACAACGGACACGCTGCCACTCAATTTTGCGTTCACTGGCAAGGGTAACACGGCGTCGCCCGAAGGCTTGCATGAAATCATTAAAGCTGGCGCCGTTGGTATGAAATTACACGAGGATTGGGGCACGACACCGGCGGCAATCGACAACTGTCTGACCATTGCAGAGGAGTACGACGTCGCCGTCACGATTCACACCGATACACTCAACGAATCATGCTGCGTCGAAAAATCCATCGAGGCATTCAAGGGCCGTACTATTCACACATATCACTCCGAGGGTGCCGGTGGAGGCCACGCGCCGGATATCATCAAGGTTTGTGGTGAAAAAATGGTCCTTCCTTCGTCCACAAACCCAACGCGGCCGTTCACAAAAAATACTGTGGACGAGCATCTGGATATGCTCATGGTGTGCCATCACCTCGATCCTGAGATCCCAGAAGACGTAGCGTTCGCCGAATCACGCATACGTGCGGAAACTATCGCGGCCGAAGATGTTCTCCACGATATGGGTGCGCTCAGTATCATGGCAAGCGACTCGCAAGCCATGGGACGGGTCGGAGAAGTCATTCGCCGCACGTGGCAAACCGCGCACTCTAATAAAGAACAGCGCGGTTCTCTGGAAGAAGACAAGCATTCCGGTGCAGACAACGCCCGAGTGAAACGATATGTGGCAAAATATACCATAAACCCTGCCATAGCTCATGGGATGTCGCACAAGGTTGGGAGCTTGGAAGTGGGCAAATTCGCCGACGTCGTCATTTGGAAACCGGCGTTCTTCGGCGCTAAGCCAGAAATGGTCGTTAAAGGCGGACAGATCGCTTGGGCACAAATGGGTGACCCAAATGCAAGTATTCCTACCCCTGAACCTGTCATCATGCGGGGAATGTTCGGTGCGCTGAAGCCAGGGAAGACTTGCATAGCGTTCGTGAGCGCCGCCGCCGCCGCGGCAGATGTTGGCACCGAGTATGGTCTTAATAAATGCGTCGAGCCGGTTTTGAAATGCAGAGGCTTGAGCAAAGACGATATGATTTGGAATAATGCGTGTCCAAAGATTGAAGTCGATCCGGAAACATACGAGGTTCGAGCAGACGGCGTCGTGTTAAAAAGCCTGCCTGCGCAAGAGCTGCCTCTTGCGAGAAGATACTTCATAATGTGAACGTACCGGTACCGTGCAAGAAATACCATGCGAAGGGAGAGAGCTTAGACTGAAAAATTACAAAAGTGATTTCAATACGCTTTAGATAGCCCATAGCCACGACAAACGAACGTCGGGCGCTAAAAAAAAATTTTAATAAATGATGAACTGGTTCATAATGTTAATCACCAGTGAGTGCATGTGTGCGCGGTTCACTCAGGGCGGTCGCCGCGACACATCTCAAATCGATTGGTCAGAACTTACAGATGGCCGGCGATGAGTTTCGCACGGTAACCCGGTTGTTGAGACAACTTCTCGGTGGACTTCGAGGAGCCCGGCGCGAGAAGCGCGTCGATCTTGCCTTCGATGACGTCCATGCGCATGTGAACATCGTCGTTGGTGAACATACCCTTCAAGACGACGGAGATGGAATCCCAAGATTCGTACACCGGCAAGAAGATGATCACCGCGGTGGCGACGGTACCCCAGGCAAGGGCGATGCCGACCCAAAGGTTGAAGTAACCCTTGTTGAAGACACCGCAGCCCGCGGAGGTGCCACAGCCCGCCGGGAGCGAGAAGACAGGCCAGAGGACAATCATGACGAAGGTGAAGCCGATGCCCCACTTCTTGATCCACGAAAGCGCGGCTTCAAGCTGCTTCGGGTTGGAATCTTCATCTTGATCGAATTCCGGAAGCTTGTCATCGATGAGTTGAATGCGGTCATTCAACGTGCTGAAGTCAAAGTTTTGCGGATCTTGGAAGGACATGATCGCGTGGATAATGCCCGAGGAGCAAATGGCGACAATGTTACCGGCGAGCATCGGGTAGTTCATACCGAGCGTGTCGATGGTGACGTCGTCGTACAAGCCTTGAGCGGTGACGATCCAGGTGATTAAACCGAGAACTTGGCCGGCAATGGCGCCGACGACGGCACCCTTGGCGTTCGCCTTGTCCCAAGTCAAAACAAAGGAGATCGGCATGACGGCAGAGCCGATGAAGATACCCATCATAAGGTACACGAAACCGAGGGACAATTCAAGTTTTTCAAGGATCAAGGAGAGGACGCCCATGAAAAGACCGAAAGCGACGACGCCGTAACGAGACACACGAAGGATGTCCTCACCCGTGGCGTTCGGCTTGATGTACTTGCGGTACACATCGTACGAGAACAAGGAGGAGACAGCGATTTGCTCGGCGGAGCCAGTGGATACGATGGCCATGAAGAGCATGATGGTGATCGCGGCAGCACCACCTTTACCCATCAAGTGGGAAGCGATAGCGGGTGGCACGAGACCTCTGCCAGCTTCGTCGGCGGTGACCGGCAAATCGAGGGCGACGGTGGCGAGACCCATGGCGGTGGCGAGGGCGAAGGGGATGGTGAACCACACGAGACCGCCGAGGAGGTAACCCTTGGTGGAGGAGCTCGGCTTAGCCGCGATGGCGGATTGCCAGTAGGATTGGTCGACGAAAACGGTGCCGAAGTTACCAACAATGTTGATGATACCGAAGATGACACCACCTTCAGAGAGCATGGTCAAGTACGAGCCCTTTTGGTTCTTGGCGACCGGACCGCAGTTTTGGGAGGCTCCCAAGCGCGCGACGCACTCGGCGCTGGTCACATCGCGCGCAGCGACGGCCGTGAGGAGGTCGTACACTTTGCTCGGGGAACCGAGACCGTGAGTAGTGTCGCCAGCGTACACAATGTAGATGAAGGTGATGAGAATACCGAAGATGATGGCGGTGTGGATGTACGATGCCAAGAAGGTCGCCTTCAAGCCACCAGCCATGGTGTACGCGATGACACCAATCGGAATCAAGAAACCAGCGACGGTGGTGTTCATGCCAGTAAGCGCATTCACCGTAGCGGCACCACCGAGCACAAGCATTGAAGACACGATGACGTTGGTCAAGAAGCAGAAGAAAATGAAGACCTTTTGCACGTTGGAGCCCCAGCGCGCGTCGATGATTTCACAAATAGTGTGTGCGTTCGGCGCATATCGCTTCACTTGGATGGCGAGCATACCGAAGAGCAACACTTGAATCGTCGCACCAGACGCGTACCAGAACGGACCGGAGACACCGTATTGGTACGCGACGTTGGACGACTGCAACAGCGTCGCCGCCCACGTCCATTGGGACACAATGACGGACGCCGTCAAACCAGTCTTCACGTTGCGACCAGCGGTGTTGAAATATTCAGAAGAAATGTTCGTCCCACCATAACGCTGATCGAGGCCCATGATGATCGCCGTGGCGAAGGAAAAGAACAAACCGAAACCGATGACGATGCCGTAGCCCGCGCCTTCGGGGAGCACGGCGTTACCGCCAAAGAAGCTCGTGTCGCGGGTGCACACACCGTTCACGAGAGATTCATATTGTGCGCAAGACATTTTATTTGATGTTCAGCGCCAGCGCGCGTCAAAGTCTACGTCAAACGAACGAAACGCGTCGTCGTCAGTCCCCTCTTCACGTCCGAGGCGTCGCCATCTTTTTCGATGCATCTTTCGATGCAGTCAGCCGCTGTTACCCGGTTCCTACGCGCGCTCGGTACCGCACAGCGACAACACCGCGCGATCGATACCGAACAACGACAATACCGCGCTCTCACACGCACCGATTGAGCTCGACGAGAGTCGCGAAGTGTCGACCCGGAGCCATCACGACGTCATTACCTCCGGCGACCTTTCAGAGGATTGCGACTTTTCCGAGTGTCGTTTCGAATGCATGATGCGCTGTCGGGGTGCGAAACGTCGCGCCGCCGGTCGGTCGCCCTTTCCCCTGGTTATGATGGAGCGGTTCCCTTGAGGTGGTGGTGTATCGACGTGGTCGTTTCTGTGTGTATTCTATGACTATTTTCACATATGGTTACGAGTTGAAGAGGCGCGCGCGCGCGCGGTCGTGCGCGCCCTGAACGACGTCGTAAATCGGCGACGATGTCGCGGGCGCGCGACGTAGATGATTCATGATGGTACACGCGTCGTCGTCCTCGACTTCGTCCCTATCGGTTGTCGTCGTCAACGCGCGCGCGGTGGAGGCGTTGAAATCGGCGACGGCGACGGCGCACGCAGCCTCGGCGTCTTCGACGCAACGGCGCAACACCGCCACGGTTTCCAAAGGCCCACTAGCGTTTAATCGCGTCGCCGCCGAGCACACGTCGCGCATGACGCAGTACACGTACGCCCGCGCGCACGCGTCGGCTTCTAAATTCGCGATCGCGCTCACAGCGCCGAAGACGCACGCGTGATGCGCCTCGCCCAAGCCGAGCGGCGGCGGTCGTCGCAGCGTTCTTTTAATCGCCCTCAAGTACCAACTTCGCTCCTCGCCGAACGCCACGATCGACGCTCGTAATAGAGCTGCGCCCGTGCTCGCGCTCGCACGTCGTTGCACGGCGTTCGACGCGCACAGCGCGCCGCACTCGGCGTTCGCCGCACGCCACGCGCGCGTCGTCGCGTCGTCGTCGTCTCCCTCGCGCGCGTGTTTTGCGTTCACTCGCAACGCGAACGCGTGCGCAGCGAGCGCGAACGGGAGTTGAGCGTCGATCGCGCTCTGCGCGCACTCGCGCGCGAACGTTTCGACCGCGCGCGAGGCTTCGCGAGACGTCTCATCCAGTGTAGCGACCGCGCGCGCGATTCGCGCGGGCTCGAGCCCGAGCGAGTGCGCGAACGAGCCCGTGGGTAACAGCGGGTCGATTAAAACGAAGGTTTCCATGCGAACATTGAACGCGCGGCGCGCGAGTGCGGGCGCGAAGACGGAACGAATTACAGCAGGGAATCACTAGCGTGCGTTTCACCTTCTGCGTTATCCGTCCTATGGAACTCAATAGCAAAAGCTCGCGTCGAAGCGCGCATAGCTTTGCAGAAAGCGGGAAAGTTGCATTGAATGATAAAGACGGGGCAGTAGGGTACCGGTAGGAAAAACGTAGCTCCTTTTGCTTTTGTTGTAAAAAAATACATATTACCAGCTATAATGAATCGAGCTCTTCTAGCCATCGAGCCACCGCCTCGTGCCGGCGTAAAATCGATTCCGTGAAAGTCGATTGACTCTGAACTAGCGCGACGATAGCTTCGAGCGCGTCGCCACGCCACATTTCTGCAGACTTGAGTGTCGCACTCAAGCTGTCGACTCGCTGCTCGCACCAAGCAATCGCCGCATGCACATTCGATGGCGAAAGTTTCATGCTCAAAGCCGTTATTACGTCTTCAACACTGGATGATCCTCGTTCGTCACGCTGCACATTCTCTACTTCAAACACTGCGTTTAAATCATCGACTGACAGGCCGACGATATTTGCCACGTCAGTTGTGGTGTTCCGCGAGTGCGTATTTTGCGTAAACGACTCTGATGATGGTGAATGCGTCTCATGCGCTATGGCGGCTGCACTGACTCGTACAAAGAGCACAGATAGCAGGCGCACTGCATCCGCAAGAGCCAAAGCGGGAATGGCGTACGCCGCGACGGATTCTCTAAGTTTTTCTACCTCGTCTTCATGACGAGCGATTTCCCGACGTCTGCGCGCTTTTTCCGCAACCAGTTGAGCCTTGGCGTCTTCTAGTTCACGCAGATTGCCGCCGTGAGATGGTTCTTCGCCTTGAATTTCATGCTTTTCGGAGTGCTCTTGCGGTACAGGCGCAGGTGGTGACACATGTGTCAACCCAAGCCTACTATTCTCGTAAACTTTTGAAAGCTCTGCAATCTTGAATTCCGCTTCCTTGATTCTCATAAGGAGCCGATCGCGCTCGGCGACGTGCTCGTCTTGCATTCTGCGCATTATATCGCGATATCGCTGACACCGCTCGACGTGCGCTTTCTTCTCATCTGCACTAGGTACAGAACTCGAAAGCCACTCTTCTTCACGCTTCCTTTGCTCGGCAATTTCAGCTTCAAGATTCAACAGTCGCGCCGTCACCACATCTGTAAAAGCTTGTGCAGTACACGCGTTGACGTCATACATCTGTGCAATTTCGTCCAACTTCAAAGCATGCGCTGAAAAACTGTTCTCTATGCTCGCACTCAATTTTTCTAGCTCACTTTGAACGAATGGGTGATCTTCTCGGTGCGCGAGTTCTTTTTGCAGTCTCTCAATCTCAAGTTTACTTGCTTCAGCATCTTGACGCGCAGCGGCGGCGACGACGGCTGCGACACGCGCATCCTCGAATGCCGTTTCTTGATGCCTGATTTCCATCGATTCTTCTTCGCCATGAACAACAAGCTTTTCACTCATCATTCGTAATTGCTCGCGTTCAACACCAAGTTGTTCAACGACATCATCGTAGCGTTGCTGTAAATTGAAAACGTTGTCTTCTGCAATTTCGAATCGTGCGTTTGCCTCTGCTTCGCTCACCACGAGTGCGTGGCGTAACGCTTTGACGTCATTACGTTCTATCTCAGATTGTTCTTTCAATCCAATGATTTCCGATTTCAAGAGTGAAATCGTGTCGCCAAGTTCACGCGCGCGATCCTGTTCATCGAGAAATTCCTTTTTAGCCTTGTCGCGAGCGACTGACATCGATTGCATCGCGTTCGCCGCCGCTTCTCGAGCGCCGATGAGTTCACTGGACATGACTTCGAGTTCTTCTATGCGCGCCCGCGCGGCTCGAATTTCCTCATCCCGTTCAAATAATTCGTCGTCAACGTCGCGCGCATCGAGTGCGCCAGAGCTCTGTGACTCGCCCCGCAATAATAGTTCAACCAGTTTGGTATTTCTAGCTCTCGTCGCTGTCAACCTCGCTTCAAGTGATGCTAATGCTATTGACTTGAGTGACGCATGTGAGGTCTGAGACAGTGCCAGAATCGCACACACGTGATCAAACGCAGTTTTCATGGAGCTCGCACGGTGCTCCGTCTTGCTGATGTACCTCATGGCTAAAGAAAATGCAGATTCGTAGCTCAACGCATCACATTCAAGACGAACGATTGTGCGCTGCGCCGCTAACACCGCTTCTATGACTTGTTCATTGGCGCCGTCGCTAGTTTGCAAACACGAGCGAATACTGTGACAGAAACTCGCTGATCTATCAACGTGCGCCGACGAATTGCTTACGCTCTGTATGATAGACTGTTTCAAGACGTCCAGTTTTTGAGACGTAGTGTCATCAAAACGCTTGGCTTGTAAAAGGAGTGACTTTTCGCATGCCGCTAATTTGACTTCGATCGCTGCGCGCGAATGTTCTACTTCTTCCAATCGATAGAGTAACGCTAACTCAGCTTCCATATAAGAGCAGCACTCTTCACTTTTAATATCCAGTTGTGAAGTTAAGATTTCTTCGCGAACTTTTGACGCATTACTAATATTTTCGAACATTTCTGCACGTCCTGTTTCAACGCTCAGGTCATGACGCAATCGCAGAGCTTCACCGGTGAGAATTTCACATTGACTTTGGAGCCGGGTGTTTTCACTTTCGAGCGCATAGCATTTTTCGCGCGTCTTGCCAATCTCACGCTGCCGCCATTCTTCATCCCTTGGCGCTCTGTCGCTTTCGAGGGCGGCGACGGTGTCGCGAAGAATCAGAATGTCGTCTTCGCGATCTCGGAGCAAACTCTGCAAACGTGCCTTTTCTCTAGAAGTCACGTCGGCGGCAATTTCAGAAGCGTCCAGAGTGGCTCGATTCAATGTAAGCTGCTCGCGTAGTGAATTTTCTAACCGCTCAAGATCATTGACCTGCGCACGGTTCGTCGTTCTGAGTTCCTTCACCTCAAGCTGCAGCGACTTCAGCCTCGATTCTATCGTAGTGACGATTCGAATGTCTTCTTGTTGTGCGTTAATTGCTCGAATGACGGCGTCAAAATCACCCGCGCGTGACAGCGCCTTTGCCTCAGTGCCGCCATCAAGTTGTTTTGATGCGCGATCATCTAACGCCTCTTGTAACGCGAGCTGGGTTTCTATGAGTTTAACCCTTAATCGCTTCAATTCATTCTGTACCGAAGAGCTTTCTGCGGTATCATCATCCGCGTCGAGAGCATCGACGTGATGTTTTGTAATTTCTAAAGCCTCCTCTAAAGCAAGCACCTTCGATTTCCAGTGCTCACACTCTTCTTGAAAGCGGTGCGACTGCGCAGTGAGTTTGGAGACTTGCGCAGACAAATTACGTTGGAGAGCAATGGTTGCAGATTCGCGCAGCTCCAAGAAATTTTCTCGCGCGCTTGAGACACGTCTAACGGCGTCGCCCAAGCGCTCGGCGTGATGTTCGTTCTCCAACGCAAACCTTCTCGCTGCTTCATGCGACTCTTGTAATTTACTCGCGTGAAGATTTGCCTCACGTAGCTGTCGACGCAAGTCAATCACTCGTGCTCGTTCCTCTTCCAGACTCTTTTCGAGCGCTTTGTGTTGTCTGCTGCTGCGTTCAGAGTCGACTGCGACGGCGTGATTCTCCTTGTCGCTTGTTGCCTGTGACCACGCTTTGGACGACCATCCGCCACCACGCGGGTCATTCTCACGCTCAGAAGACAGGTGTGACCCATTCTCATACTTTGCTAACGCCGCGCGTAAGTTGACAATCGTAGCATCCTTCTCTTCGAGCGCGCGCAGTGCTCGAGCAGAAGTCAGTTCGAGTTTGAAACGTAACGACTTGGCTCGAGCATCGTCGCCGTCGTCGCCGTCGTCGTCGTCGTCGCCACCGTCGTTGCCGCCGCGCATCATCGGTAAGATGCGCGACAGGTATTTGACGATATGCGCAGCGGTCTACCTCCTCACGCCGCGAGTCTAGGTGTGGCGTCTCTCGCGCGTGCACGATGTGTTCGCCCACGATGCCCCCGCCATTGACATATCTCGCGCGCTGCCCTGTCGCAGTGGTGTTCGAGGGGCGACAATCCAGCCAGAAACGAACGACGGCAGTCCGCGGCGAGGAGGATGGCAACTTCGGTGGAACCTGGCAACGCCGACGTCAAGGTGATAGATGATAGACGTGACGTCGTCATCGACGGCGATAACGCCATTCCCGCGACGGACGTGGGCGACCTAAACCAAGACAAAGGTGTTGGCGAGGAGGCGAGCACGCATGATGGTGCGGACGTTGGTGGCGTGACGCAACAACCATCGCGTGCGTTTCATGTGAAAAGAGACGATGAGGTGAAAGTTGAGGAGGAGTTAGCCATCGCGGCTTGGAAAAGACAAGGTGAAAGCGGTGAGGATGACGAACACGAGGTTGAAGATGACGAGAATGCGACTTCTGGTTTCGCCGCGGCGTTAAATTCATATAAACCGAGATATAAGTTGGATGCGCCAGACGACGTGAAGGCCACGCCATCGTCACGATCTTCATCAACATCATCGTCATCGTCGTCATCTTCCAGAAGTAGTAGTAGTAGTAGTAGTAGTAGTAGATCGACGAGCTCGTCATCGTCAAGTTCAAGCGGCTCGAGCTCGTCTGAGCAAGAAAACGGAAAAGATACCGCGGAGTGGAACGAAGAAGATGAAGAGAAAGGGAAAACGAAGCAACCACCGGGTCTATCACTACGAGGGATGTTGACACGGCAGGACCACATTCGGCACGTTGCAGATGACGACATAGAGTACTTCACCCCAACAGATAGTGACGAAGAGTTTGGCCTTGTGCCAGGAGGTAAACACGGCGATGAGGGTCGAAGTCTGACGCCTCCGATGTCGCCCAAGTCAAAGACTCGATATCGCTGCATCAAAGGCGAACTAGCGGCGCGAAAGTCACGCACTGAGGAACTTAGGGCTAAGCACAACGCCTCGCAAGCACTTTTAGAAGCCGCAGCTAAGAAGTTAGAAGACCAAGTAGACAGAGCGTCGATTGCTTCAGACGCCAGCGACGACGCCGCGGATGCCGCAGACATGCGTCTGAGAACGTCGCTTTTTACGAAAACTAACGGTTTATCGCAGTTTCCTGTGTGCACGTGTAATGGGCTGCCAACGACGACGTTAGGACCTAAAGATCGAGTGCAGTACGCATCGTACTGTCAAGTCCATTTTCCTTTCGCGCCTGCAAAAATGGGACGGTTTGGTACTTCACACAGCGAAGCGCACGTAGAAGAGGCGACGCGGCGCTTGCGTGAAATATTTATTCAGGAGCAAGAGCGAGAGTTACAAGAGTCGGAGAAAAAGAAAAAGTTGGATGTTTTTCGTGGTCAGTTTTCTTCAATGTCCAATCCCGACTCGTACATGCGTTACGGTGGCGACACGGATGATTCAGACTGGGATTTAGCGAATGTATCGCGCACGATTCGTCAACCTGGTGGGCCGCCGTTGGTCATTCCCAATCCTCACATCGAACGATCTAAAAGAAGAATCAAGGAACTGCGCGAGGCGAATGGCTTTCAATTATTTGAAACCAGGACACACTACATGATTGTCACAAACGACGCGATGAAAACGGCGTATCGCGTTGCAAAGATTGCACGTTTCAGCGATGAATTCAGTATTGATGAAGATCCTTTTCTGTATTCTCAACTGCAAGTACAAAATTTGCTCAAAATGGCGTCGCAAAGTCAACAAGGGTGCAAACTTGTGAGTTCTGGAACTGGTATCGTCGGCTTTATTCAGCTGTTCAGCTTTGAGTCGTGTGCAGAAACTGGACTTGATTTGGATGGCGTAAATGGTGCAGTATTAGGAGATACTATTAGAATCACTGAACAAATTTATCGGAAGCACGTGCGCGCGATGAAGCGTAAAGAGCTCATGTTTGCTTTTCTCGAGCACACTAAAACCGCGCGTGGCGCACCATCGTATTTGGAACAGTTTGGGCACAAGCAAGGTTATACTTTATTCAGCGGCGCAGACAAAGTTCGTCCGGTTGGTGCGTACGGCAGTCGCGCGAGCGCGAGAGAAATTCCAAAACAATTGCGTGACAAAGATAAAGGACGAAGTTCATCAGTCCACATTGGGGCTTCAGATTTAAATATAAATATGAATGGCGATGACGACGCGAAAAAAGACGCAAACAAGCCAGCGTGGTACGCGCGCATTCTAGAGTCCATTGACTCGAGTATTGACGCACGAGAGCAAGCGAAGCAAAAGGAACTCGCAAAACTGAAGAGTAAAAAAGAGAACACAGAATCTGAAGATGAGCGCGAAGCAAAGAAAAAAGAAGAAGAAGAAGAAGCTGCAGCTTTGGTGGCATCGAGTGCCGATTGGACGAAACTCATTCTCGAAGGTTTTATTGCTCCAGAGATACCCACGGATAACGCTCTTCCAGGAAAAGTTCTGCAAGTTGCATCGAACAAGTATATTTATCGGACAAAGTATTTGACAGTTTTCAATGAGTTGGAGCCATCAGAAGATGAAGACACCGAGAATGACTTTGGCGCCGAAATCGACGAGGAAGGCGACGGCGTCAATTCGACTGATTCAGAAACTGAGCTCATGCCCTCAAAGATGAGCAAAGAATTGGGTAGATCATTCGCAAACGAGGCCGTTGAAACTGGTCAAGAAAAGCCAGCCTTATCAGTTTTAGCTTCTTTGAAAAAACTCGCTTTATTCAGACGCCAAAAGTCGTCAAAAATTCAAGTTGGACAACAGGCGACATTCAAGGGGCGCGACGAACCGCTTGCCGACGCAGAGAAGCCCGACGACTCCAAAAATATTCATAGCGTTCTGGAGAGAGCGAGCACCGTGCCGAAACCAAAAGGGCATACCCCGGAAGTACTCAAGCGCTCACATACTGCTGGTGTTGGTGAGATTGTTGACCTATTGAAACGGGAGCCGACATTGACCAAAGAAACGACAGTGGTGGAGGCAAAACCGAAAAAAGCAACTGCTGTGAATGTGAAAGAGAACGCCGTTCTAATCAGCTCTAACAAGTATGCGGAAGATTTGGACGACATTGATACAGAAGACGATGACGATGAAGACGAAGACGAAGACGAAGAAAGCGAATCTGAGCTTTCCGAGGAGGACGCGCGCGAGTTTGTCGAGTATACGCTGATTGAGCGAATCCTGATATTTTTGGGATTTCTGGAAGACAATCAAGCCAAGGCAAAGGAAGTGGAATCTGATTCCGACGATGCGCCAGGCATGTTTTCACGTGCATACAGCGCAATGCATAGCATGGCGTCAAAGTCAATGGGGTCCAAAAACCCAGTCGCTGAAGCCGCCAAAGAAAAGAAAGCGGTGGTTCCAGAGCCGACGCCCACGCGCTTCAAACGCCCAATGCCGAATAAGGAGAAAGATAAAGAAGGAAATCCGGCTGAGAAAAAGAAAGAAACGACGAGAATGACTGCAGAAGAGCTGGAAGAAGCCATCGAAGAAAAACGATTGAAGCTCGACGCACGCGCGGCTCGTCGCAAAGAGCGCGCAAGACTACGCGCCGAGCGCGAGAAAGCGAGAGAAAAGGCTCAAAAACGCATTAATCGCTACCGCTTCGATCCTGAACAAGCTATCGTCAAATTGCGATTCAAGAGTTTCGGTTCACACGCTCCTCTACTACTGTGACACTCTTTTGCACTTTTAGACATTTCCACGAGTATGTTGTACCAATGAAAAAGAAAAAGTACCGGTACACTATCACGACAAAACAGAATGCGATATGCGCGCGGATACGAAAGCAAGTCAGACTAAGACGATGACTTACAGTATTTCGCTATGACTATGACTATGGGCATCGCCCAAGGAGTACACCACCTGATTCGCGCCTTCCATGTCGAGATGCGCGACGCGCGCGCGCGTTTTAAGCACCAAGTACTCGACGAGCTGTAACCGTTCCTTGACTAAGTCGCCCTTGGCATCTCTACGATGCGGAAACAGTTCGGGAAATACACAACACGGTACGATGGCAAAAGGTTTGTTGTATTCCATCGCAAAATTCACGATAGCTTCGGTAGCCTCATCAGGGTGCATACCAATCACAACCGAACACTCGGCAAATGCGTTGAAATTTTCTGGTGTAAATTCCTGGCGAACTTGTTCGCACAGCGGGGGAGTCTCCCCCCTCGAAACCTTGAACTTTTTCAAATACTTGTGTTGCGACTTGTTCAGTTTACGCTCTCGCGGCTCTACAAGAGTAGATTTGATATTGCGTTTGGTGTGCAACTCAAACGAAACATCGCCGCGTCCACCCGCCACATCGAGTACACCGTCGCCTCGACGGAGGACGTCTTCACCAAAAGTCAAGCACAGAAATTCAGCGAATATTTGCGCCCGCATGGATTTGCTCGCCACGGTTTCGCCATGAGGATCACCATATGTCGATATCGCGATTTGTCTCCTATTTGCCTTGCGTGTAACAATCCAGTCTGCTCGGGCTTGACGGTCGTGCGCGTACGCGCACGCGTCCCCTTTCGCGCAGACGCCATTATTTATGAAAAATTTACACGGCGATGGCGTTACCATGCTCGGCGCCGCTGCTCCTCCTGCGCGTACGTGCTCGGCTCGGTTGAAACATTTCCCGGGATTCTTTGTGTTCCAGCATTCCACTACTCGCACGGCGTGCGTCATTTGCACGCTCCATTCACCGTGCGCGTTGTCATCCTCTTTCCGACGGCTGAGCGAGCCTAGCACTTCCACGACGTTCCCGAGTTTCAGCATAGTCTTTTGCGCCCGCGCGAGCGCGGCATCGTCGGGGAATGTACCTATGCCTGATTTCGCCACCGCTTCGATCAGGTCTATGGTCGATAGATCCGTCTTCGCCGTCGCTTGTGCAACGCTCGTGCTCGCATCGTCGTCGCAGTTTCGACACGGAAATACGCCGTGAAGTGTCGTCCCGTTCTCATCCTTGGCTAATTCACACGCGATATCGTAAAACGCCAATCGTTTCGACACCCGTCGTCGCCCTACGATCCGACCGACGACGCGCACATCCGTCGTCGTCACCGTCATCGTCGGCGTCGGCGTGCGTCAAGGTGTGTGGAGGCGTCACTCGCGCGCGTGCAAGCAGCCGGCGACAAAAGCAACACGACGCAGATACATGGATGACATACTGAACACCTATGCATCGTCTTCAGAAGATAACGACCACGACGATGAGGCGTTCGTCGGGCCGTCGCGCCCGCCGCCGACGAAAGCTTTCATACACCAAGGAGAGACCGTAACAAAACACGAGATTGATGATGCCGAGGACGTCGCTGGGCCCTCGCGTCCACCGACTGGAGATGAAACACGTGATGCCGAAATTACCGACGACGATGTTCGCATCGCGTGGTTGCGCAGTTTGTGTGAAGATCCGCCACAAGAGGTACAGGAGAAGGATTCGTTGTGTAGCGCACCAGAACGCTACGCGGCGCGCATTGAACTTCCGCCTGTGGCCACAGAGAGCGCAAACGCGAATACGTCGCAAGAGAAGGTGATTGAAATCTTGCTTGATGCGCGTAGGCGAAAAGTCACGCCAGGTGATGTGATTTTCGCCTCTTCAGCGTTTACAAACCCAGATTTCTTGCAGAGGTGCGCCTTGGACATTGGCTCTCCACAGGTGCGCGGTACAGACGTGCGAATGCCTTTGATTAGTGCCAAACACGCGCTCGACTCGAGTGATTATTATCAAGCACTCGCAGCACAGCAACGTAAGGCGACAGAGAAGCACTTGGCTGCGAGAAATGGGATTTCGTTCACATCGGCTGCTACCCAGGCTCCAGTAGAACAACACGTTTTGTCTTCGGCGTCGACTGTTGATGCCGGGCAAAAGGCTGCGGCTGCGGCTGCAATCGCAAAAGCTCGCGTTGAAGCGCGCATAGCTTTGCAGAAAGCGGGAAAGTTGCACTAAATGATAAGGAGAGGGTTTTAGAAAATGGAAAAGAAGTGACTTGTAACATAGAAAAAGAAGTGGTTCGTATCGATTACAAATTTTTTTGGTTTTGCCTCGGCGCTGTACGGGAACGGGAAACAAGATTTGTCATACTTTTTGGATGGTGCAGATGTGGAAACGATTGAATGCGAAAAGCATCATGAAACTGGCTATGAATGTGCAAACAATAATTTGTGACTTTGTTTCATACGCGCGCGTCGTGTGGCACCTCCGTCGTCGTCGTTCTCTTCCATCCAAAAAAGCCCTAATTTTTAGGGTATTTCAAGCGTTGTTACCTCTGCGTCATGCGGTGTTACCCCGGCCTTTGATGATTTCTACCCGTAACTTTTGACACGGAAGTCGACATGTGCATGTCTTCTAACAATTTCAATCCCGATTTTGTTACATTGTACGCGTAGGCAAACGCGCATTGTATTCACCTTTTACACTTTTTCGACACTCGAAGGTATTAATAATTCCACGATTTTTTTGTATACGATTCCCGAAGCGCGTCATTCAGTGCATGTCGTTGTGTAAAGGAAGCGCGATCGGTCAAAAAAGGTGCTGAGACTCATGGAGATGACCGAAAACACGATATCTGAATCGCTTTCGTGTCCGCACGTCGCGTTCGAGCGTCGTCGTCGTCGTTCTCTTCCATCCAAAAAAGCCCTAATTTTTAGGGTATTTCATGCGTTGTTACCTCTGCCGCATGCGTTGTTACCCCGGCCTTTGATGATTTCTACCCGTAACTTTTGACACGGAAGTGGAATTGTGAAAGGAAACAACG
>Ga0255765_1000659_pt1 | contig 46574 bp, 43 predicted proteins | sample 041ome_8_FD_179965 | JGI IMG/M metagenome (GOLD analysis project Ga0255765, IMG submission 179965) | Coastal salt marsh microbial communities from the Groves Creek Marsh, Skidaway Island, Georgia - 041407BS metaG (version 2) | ecosystem: Environmental > Aquatic > Marine > Intertidal zone > Salt...
ATTGGTAACAGCCGGTGTTCCGTAATCGATTTCTTTCTCTAAGCTCATCAGTGCTCACCTTTATTAAAATCAGCAGAAAAATGTTTAACGGCACTCATCACAGGAATAGGTGTGAGACCGCCCATGGCACAAAGTGAAGCAGATTCCATGGTATCGCATAAATCCTTGAGGATAATATGCTGTGTTTCACGCTCTGTTTCGTCAGCGGCTTCAACGATTTTGTCAATAACTTCCATACCCCTGACAGAGCCAATACGACAGGGGGTGCACTTGCCACAGGATTCAACGGCACAGAACTCCATGGAAAAACGGGCTTGTTTGGCCATATCCACACTATCATCAAATACTACTACACCACCATGTCCAAGCATGCCGCCAGCTTTGGCAAATTCTTCATAGTCCAGTTGGGTATCCAGCAGGGAGTCAGGGAAATACGCTCCCAGAGGGCCGCCGACCTGAACTGCCCGCAAGGGGCGTCCGCTGTGGGTGCCTGCGCCAAAATCCTCAATTAAATTACGTAAGGTGAGGCCAAAGGCTTTTTCTATGAGACCGCCTTGTTTTATATTTCCTCCCAACTGAAATGGCATGGTGCCCAGAGAGCGTCCCTGACCGTAGTTGGCATAATGCTTGCCACCTTTTTCGAGTATCACCGGCACTGAAGCCAGGGATATCACATTGTTAACTACGGTAGGTTTACCAAACAGGCCTTCAATGGCAGGCAGTGGTGGCTTGAAGCGAATCTGTCCGCGTTTTCCTTCCAGGCTTTCCAGCAGGGAAGTCTCTTCACCACAAATATAGGCACCTGCACCCATGAAAACTTCAAGGTGGAAGTTTTTGCCGGAATCTTGAATATTGTCACCGAGAAATCCCGCTGTCTTTGCATTTTCAATCGCTTCATTCAGAATTCGCTGAGTCAGCGGGTATTCAGAACGCAGGTAGATATAACCGGTGTCAGCGCCAACGGCGAGTCCGGCAATGGTCATGCCTTCGATCAGGCTTAAAGGGTCACCTTCCATAATCATGCGATCTGAAAAAGTGCCGCTATCGCCTTCGTCGGCATTGCAGACAATGTATTTCTGATCAGCGACGCAATCGGCGACGGTGCGCCACTTGATAGCCGTGGGGAAGGCTGCACCTCCGCGACCACGCAAACCTGAATCAGTCATCTCGGCAATGATGCCGTCGGCATCTTTGGCCAGGGCATTCTTTAGCCCGACAAACCCGCCCAGGCTTTCATAGGCAGGCACCGATGTGGCTTCAATAATGCCACAGCGAGCAAAGGTCAGGCGTTCCTGGTTTTTAAACCAGGGTAGTTCATTCACATTGCCCAGGGCTTTGCTATGTTGGCCGCCATTTAAAAAGTCCGCATCAAATAAATCAGGAACATCTTCTACAGTGATTGGACCATAGCCTACGCGGCCATTATCAGTTTCAACTTCTATCAGGGGTTCCAGAAAGCAGGCCCCGCGGGATCCGTTGCGCACTAGTTCTATTTCAAGGTTACGATAACGGGCTTCGGTATCAATGGCTTTGGCAAGGAGTTCTGCGCCCAGTGAGGCAGAAGTGGTTTCGCGGGGAATATAAATTTTGATGCTCATTATGCTAACTCCTCGCTTGTCGCTGCACTTAGCGATTCAGTAAGCGCCTTGAAGCCATCAATGCTGACGCGCCCATAAGTCTCCTGGTCTATCATGATATTGGGAGAACATGCGCAGTTGCCCAGGCAATAAACCGGCTCCAGGGTAAAGTCGCCGGAAGGGGTGGTTTCATGGAAATCCACGCCGAGAAAAGACTTTATATCTTCCGTTAATTTGACAGAACCCATGGCCTGACAGGCCTCGGCCTGACAAACTTTCACCGTGTATTTGCCCGGCTTGCTGGTTTTGTAATCGTGGTAGAAACTTGCAACCCCATGTATTTCGGCTCGACTGAGATTGAATACTTTGCCCAGCATTGCCATGGCGCTGGGATCAATATAGCCGAATAATTGCTGGATTCGATGAAGTGCGAGCATGACGCCACCGGTGCGTCCTCTGAATTCCTGAACGGCCATTTTGGCCGCATCCAGGTTCCATTCCTGATATTTGATAGGTCCTGATAACTGCTGCATGCTTAAAAAATCCTGCTATTGAGACTCGAATTGAAAACCTGGCTTACAAATAAAGGGCTGAATAACGCTAAATATGATATACAGAATTTTCAGGCTGATAAATCGGGTTAGTGGTCTTCTCTGGAGCGCGGATTCTACCATGAGAGCGTGAGACCAGCAATTTTCGATTATCGAAAATTTTCATCAACAAGGACTTAATCCCTTGAAAAACATAGGGCTTTTACATCAGCTTTGTAATAACAAAGTCACAAGTCACAAGTCTCAAGAAAGACCAAAGCTGGCTGTGTTGGTTGCCTGCTTGCAACTAGTGACTTGAGACTTGTAACTATCGTTATCAGGGAGCCTGATCAAGAATCCACTGCATCATAAGCAGGGCCTGCTCTTCGCTCACGCGTTGATTGGGCACCATGGGCACGACTCCCCAATTACCGCCACCACCACGAATTATTTTTCCGGCCAGCACCTGTGTTACCTGCTCCCTGCGCTCGGCATGTCGAGCGGCAATTGCCTGCCAGGATGGCCCTATGGAGGCGCTGTCCAGCTGATGACAGGCATAGCACATTTTGTCGCTGATGAGGGTCTCTGTCTGATCCTGGCCATAGGCAGAAAAAGGGACAATAAAAATATATAAAACAATAATATATAATATATATCTAGAAAATACATTAATCATAAAATCTACTTCCTGCTTATTTTGGCTGGCGTGGGGGCACTGGCATTTTCGCTTGAAAAACTGACTGGATAGGCGCCATCGCCGGGCTCAATGATCAGCGCCATTCGCGGACCATTAACGTTTTCCACAATATTGGCATAAGAGCTCACCAGCACACCGCTTGTCGGGTCAATATCAATCATGCGCAGAAAACTTTGTTCGCGGGGCAGGGGAAGTACCCCATAGGACCGCGTTGCCGGATCAAAGCGATAAATTACATCCGCGTTGGCCGTAGCGACCCAGACTACCCGGCGCACGCTATCCCAGGTTACCGAATAGGGGGCAGCACCCGTGTCGGGTAAGTCATGAATAGCGATCATTTCACGCTTTTTGATATCAAATTCTGCGATCTGACCGGTGCCATAGAGTGCCAGGTACATAATATCGTCATCACTGATAGTAATACGGCGCGGTCCTGTGTTGGGATCTGGCAGCACAAAGGGGCCAATAAATTCTTCTGTTTCGATATTAAAACCACCGAAAACACCGTTTCCCAGCTGTGAGTACCAGACTTCCTTGCGGTCACTGGTCATTACCAGGCCGTATACTGAGGCAGTGCCATAGAGGGCGCTATCATTGGCCCGGCTTTCGGCAACCGGGGTATTCCAGATTCGGGTTTCACCGCTTTCAGGATCAAAAAAGCCTACAGCCCTGTTGCCGATATCCGAAAACCAGACTCTTCCTGCTGCATCGCTGAGTAACTCGTGTTCCGAGCTGAAACTGAGGTCGTGAATGCCAACCCCGCCGCCAGTGGTGGTTTTAAGACGCCAGGTTTGCCACGTTCCGGACTGTGGATTCAGTTTGGCGACCGTATCATTGAAAAGCGGGGTTACCCATAACTCGCCATTGGAGCTGCGATGTAATGAATGGGGGGCGATCAGGTAATCAGTGGGGACCTCAAAGTTTTGCTGCCTTCCGGTCCTGACATCGATGCCGACAATCCGGTTGGCGTTGACATCGGCGGCAAGGAGCATGGCAGGATCCCCCAGCATGACCGCTTCGCGAATGGCGTTGGGTTCCGGGACTTCATATTCCCATATTGCCGTGTCGCTTGTGGCGATTATGGGTGCTCCCCGATCATATCCTTCTATATGGTCCATGCGGTCATTAAAATATGTGGTGAGTACATCGATGACCTCAGCGTAATTCTCAACGGCATAGACCGCCTGGGCATCAATTTCCGCCCCTTCAGCGCGGCCTCCACGACTGAATTCCCAGGCTGAGAGAAAATTCATGTACTTGACGATGGAGTCCCAGCTTTGCCGGCGCGCCAGCTCGGGCTGGACAGCATGAATATCATCAATTGCGCGGGCATAAGCCCTGACTTCTGAGGCCGGGACCTGATGGCAGTCGATGCAGTTCATAACAAAGTCAGCTTTCTCCTGTCTGTCTTCTATGCGTCCGAGCCATGCCGAGGCTGGCGCCACGTCCACCTGGTTGGTGACAGACTGCATAACGAAAGTAAGTTGAGCGGAACGACGATCAGTATCGACAAGCCTGTCAATCTGCCGATAACCCAGTCCGCGGGCAACAATATTGGAATCGCTGTTTATGCGCTCGGCAAAGGTTTCAGGAAAACTGTAGCCACCATCAGCAGCACTGAATACGGTAACGACGCTTGCGCCTTTTGCGCCAGGCTCGCGGGTGTAAATGACCTGTATGCCAGACAAGGCATTACCATTCGTATCCAGCACCTGGCCAGCGACGGTGCCAGCATTGGTAATCTGGCTGAAGGAAATTCCTGCCAGCAGGGCAAGACCGGCGAAAGCAGGGCTAACACGAGGAGTTAACAGCATTTTCCAGCGTGCTCCTGTACAGGATAGTGATTGCTTGAAGCCTTGCATGAAAGTTGCTCCCGAAAGTGGCTGGGTGTTAGTCAACGCTGTCCTGATCAAGAGCTATAGTAGTGAAAACAGGGCAACAAAAAAAGCCGGCGCTAGGCCGGCTTTTTTCATGCTGTTAAATCAGTAGCAATCAGGGATTAACCAGAGCAGGGTCCCAGTGTTCATCGGCCTTGCCATCAACAAAACGCCAGGTATCAAACCAGGTGGTGTAATACATTTCGCCTTCCTTGTGAGGATGCGGATAAGTGCGTGGCATCATCACCGTTACATAATCATCTTCCGCTGTCACTGAAACCACCTCGGTGGTTAGAGGACCGCAGTCTTCAATAGCCGGTCGATTCATTACCTCGGTAAAGTAATATATCACGCCAGCCAGACCGGAAGCGGCATTGGGGTTATGCTGAATATAGGCGTCAGTCAGCCATTCGCCGGCACGGTCCCACTGGTTGCATTGCAGCAGCTCACGCATGATATGCAGTGCGGCCTGTTTGTTGCGATGAAGCACAGGGTCATCATCAACAAACAGAGATTCCGGGTCGTCAACCCCAATAACAGGATCTTGCGCAGAAACGCAAAAACTCGTCAAAAGCAAAAGTAAACTGGTTATAGTTGTCAGGGTCTTCATATTATTTTCCTCTTTTATAAACCCGTTGAAAAAACTGAAAGGTCACGATCTGCCAGTATCATATATCAACATTTGAAAGTAAATCGTACCTCCCATTTGAAGAGAATGTATGGCAATACTTTTTATTACTATTTCATTCGCTGGTAAAAACCAGCAAGACATTACCGATAGCGCCATTTTCACGCCAATATAGCCTGATGTAACGAGTAATATGCCGTCTTCGACCACTTGACCCACAGCGCCCATGGAGCCGCCATTGGCGCTTATTTCATTCACGGTTTCAAAATCCCTGGTGGTATTAAACGCCCAAAGGGTTTTACCGTCAGCAGTGGCTGCTGTCACGATCCAGTAAATAAACTTTGCCATTTTCATCGCCGATAAAAAACCGGTTGCCAGACAATGCCGGATTACCTATTACCGAGCGCACATCTTTAAAACCATAGGCCCATTTCAGCGTCAGCCGGGGCAGGGTCGCACTATTTATTGGGTTGGACAGATAAGAATTGGATCGCGTGTTGCCATGATTGCCGCCCCAGACTTGCCAGACATCATTGCCGGGCTCAAAACCAGAGCCTGGCGGGCAAGTAATAGCCAGAACCTCCGATGAAACGGAGAAAAACAGACAAAGCAATAAACAGGTTTTATGCATTTGATATCGCAAGTGATAATTTTTAGGTGACTATATTTCAGCAGGATAAGAATAATAAGGGGTTCGGTATTCCCCATCAGCGAAAATAAAAAACCCGGCTACGTTGCCGCAGCCGGGTTTGAATGGTTAGTTTTAAACATGGACTTTAAAAGTTCATGTTCAGGCCAATCACGTAGCGCCGACCGATAGCATCGTACAGACCGTTGATGCCAGAGGTGCCGCCGAGGAAGCCAACACCATCGCCAGGCGTCTGAGGTGGCTCCTCATCGAACAGGTTATTCACCGTCAGGAAGACGTTGTAGGTACTGCCCCCTTCGCCGGTAAAGTCATACCCGAGGGTGAGGTCGGTAATGAACACAGAATCAATCGTGTTGTTATCCTTTTCGCCCGGTGGGCTGAACCTGTCCTGGGTCCAACTGTCGATGTACTGGCCGTTCAGGAAGGCCCTGAAATCGTTGCGCCTGTAGGTCAGGTTGGTCAGGAAACGGTTGGTGGGATCGGAGCGGTTCAAAAAGTCTCTTGGTGCACCCGGGACCAGCTGCGACCTCTCATCGATGTTGTTGCCAAGCAAACGCCAGCTCAGGCTTTCATCACCGCCAAAAAAGCTGACATCCGTGGTGTAACGCATTTCCAAGTCGAAGCCTTTCAGTCGCAGCTCATCGAGGTTGAAGTAGATCGTGGTGATCCTTGTGATCTGGCCAGTTTCCGGGCTTCGTTCGATCAGATCACACAGTTCCTGTGCACCCGCGAAGCAGTTGTCGACGATATCCTGGAATGGTGGCTGTGCCATTGCACCGTCAATCTTGATGTCATACCAGTCACCGGAGATGGAGAAACCGGGCAGCCAGCTGGGCTGGTATACAGCGCCAAAAGTTAGGGTATCGGCCTCTTCAGGATCGACGTTGGGGTTGCCGGAATTTCGGCTGGCGGTAAAGATGAAGGAATTACCCAGGAATGGGTCAATTACTGCTGCACCACCGGCTGTTTCGTCGAAACGTTCCCTCAGGGTCGCGGCCCTGACGTCACGTGAGCTGGTGGCCCTGAGCCTGAGGTCATCGTTGAGCTGCCAGCTCAGGCCCATTTTCCAGGATTCGACGCCGCCGGACCCGGAGTAATCCGCGTAACGGTAGGCTAGGCTAGCGTCCAGCTGCTGGATCAGTGGAGCATCGGCAATAAGCGGGACGTTGACCTCGCCAAATACCTCATCAACTGTGAAGCTGCCATCAAGCACCGTGGTCGGGGTCTGGATGGAGCCAGTAAAGAGGATGCGGGACAGGTTGCCTGCACCTTGGAAGCCGGGAGGTACGCTGCCTGCACGAATACCTGCCATGCCGCCGGGTTGCCCCTCTGGTACCAGGCCACGGAAGCCAGTGTTCTGGCCGCCGAGGAAAACAAACTCGTCTTCAAGTTCCTTCACCTGCTGTAGCACTTCATCCTTGCGATGGGAAGCGCCGAAGAAAGCCAGGATAGGGCCTGCGCCCCAACCTTCATGCAGCTGGCCGTCGATGGTGATTTCGGCAAAGCTCTGCTCGTAGAGGCTGGCAATGAACTTTTCGTCATCCATCACATAGTCGATGCCATCAGGTGTGCTGGCTGCGCTCTGGACGCCGCCCAGCAGGTTTATGGGGCGGCAGTCACCAAAGTCGGTGGGATTGGCAAGAGCAGCATAACAGGCAGGCTGGCCATCCGGACCGATGACTGCGTCCATCGCGGGAAATAGGTAGGCCAGGTCAGGGCCGTTTCGAAACTGCTGGCGTTGGTCAACCCGACCGTACTGTGCGTAGCCCTTGATGTTCCAGTCGGTAAAGAAACCGGCGTCATCAAGGCGCAGGTTAAAGCCCACGGTGCCTGCCTTTGAACGGTCGTTCTGGGTAATCGTATATTGTCCCAAGGGGTTGTCCGCCTGGTTGTCACCGATAAGTGCCATATTGAATGAGGCCAGTCCCTCGTCATCCATTATCTGCTGCACGTTGGCAGGCAGGAAGGGATTTCCGGAGAATATGTTGACGGTCCAGGGGCCCTGCAGGAATGGGGTGGAGAACCAGGGGCTTTCCACTTCAGTGAAACCATACATGCCTTGAAAATAGACGTTCAGGTTGTCAGAGACATCATGGTCGTAATAGACAAAGACATTGTCCCTGTCATTGCGTGCCGAAATCTGGTTGTCGGCATCATTCTGCCAGTCTTGTGTTGCTGCAGTCAGGGCCTGGCAGTTACAGCCACCCTGGAATGAGCCCACGCCTGAGAAAGATTGGGGGCCGGCAACGACATTACCGTCATCACGGCTGAATGCCCAGCGATGCAAGGCCGAGTTGGGTGCGTTGATAACACCGCCAGTGGAAACTGCTGTTGAGACCACGTAGTCGCGGGTAATCAGGCTTGGTCCGTTGGGATCAGGGTTGGTGATACGGGCTTGCTGCTTATACCAGGAGCGGTCTTCCAAAGCCTGCTGGGAACGAATTGCCTGCTGGCGGAATGAGTCAATGGAAAACAGCAGATGGCCATTGTCGCCTACATCCCTGCCGTGAGTGAGCCCCAGCTCGTGGTTATCGCCATCTGCCCTGGAGGATGTTCCTGCCTGGGCTTTCAGCTTGGTCCCATTATAGTCGGTGTCCAGGATGAAGTTGATGACACCCGCTACGGCATCCGTGCCGTAGGCGGCGGAGGCACCGCCGGTAACCGCCTGCACGCTGCGAATAGCCGCTTCTGGTAAGGCACTCACGTTGGGAATACCCCAGCGGTTACCGGCCGGTACCCGGCGGCCATCCAGTAGGACTAGAGACCTCTGGGAGCCAGCACCGCGAAGGTTGAGGTTGGCACCGGCGGAGTTCCAGCCCACCTGGCTGGGGCGCTGGTTGTTGAAAAATTGGGGTAGTTTGCTTAATGATTCGCCAAGTTGCCCTGGATCGATATTACCAAGTTCTTCCAGGCCCAGATCGGTGACAGGCGTCGGTGATTCCATGCCGGCACGCTGGATGCGGGAACCAGTAATTTGGATTTCCTCGACTTCCTGCGCCAGGGTTTGAGTTGCCAGAGTAGTTGCTAATGCTAGAACAGATAATTTAAAGCAGGCTTTTGTGGTTTGGCTTTTGCTGGCATGCAGTTGTGCACGATGATTGTTAAGCTTTTTCATAAATTCCCCTATTTATTTGGCTAGTTTTCTATATTTATACTCGGTATTAACTTTTTGTATCAGGTGAAGTTAGACAAGACGGCCCATAATCCTCAATCGGGTTAACAGCTATTACATCAAAAACTGGTTACGCAAGATTCTAAATTATCAGGGAGCAGTTTCATTGCCGCGAGTATTCTTCTTTCAATGAAATAGGAGAAAGAACAATCCCTTAAAACGCCAACTAATCCCTAAGCACTGATCCTTGGCTAATAATACTTTTTAGAGAGGAGATTACAAGGAGATATGCTGACTTTATTAGAAAAATTACCCCTGTAAAAAGCAGGGTTTTAGGGGTGGAAAAATTCAGTCAATGGCAGTCGGGTTATGATAAATGTTGTACCCGCTATTTCTTAAAAATCCAATCAAGGTGATATTGAATTCCTGGGCGAGCTCTATGGCCAGAGAAGATGGCGCGCCAACAGCGACCAGCATCGGGCAACCTGCTACCAGGGCTTTCTGCATCAGTTCAAAACTTGCCCGCCCGCTAACAATAATACCCATCTCCTGCATGGGGAGCAGCCTTGCTCGCAGCATGCTTCCGATTAATTTGTCCATGGCATTATGACGTCCCACATCTTCAGTGATGGCAATAATATTGCCATGTACGTCAAAGGTAGCAGTGGCGTGGCAGCCGCCGGTTTTTCTAAACAGGCTTTGTTTTTCATTCAGTCTGGCACCTATGCTGCAGAGGTTTTTATGGCTGATGGAAAAGGTATTATCCAGAATGGCGTCATAACCGGTTGTGCTCAGGGCTTCCAGCGATGCCTTGCCACAAACTCCGCAACTGGACGTGGTATAGAAATGACGTTCAATACGGCTCAGATCAAAAACCCGGTCTTCTTCCAGCTCGATACGGATAACATTGTTTGCTCTGTCATCGATTGTTGAGATCTCTTCTATACTGCTAATGATGCTCTCACTGTAAAGAAATCCGCAGGCCAGATTGATGTCATCACCAGGGGTGCGCATGGTAATGGAAATACTTTTATGGACACGACCTTTTAGGGGGTCGGTATAGCCAAGTCGAATTTCGAGAGGCTCTTCCATAGCGACAATATCCCGTGTTTCCTGCCGCCCGGTTTCCCTGACTTGTGTAATTGATATCGTTGTATTGGATTTTTCAAGTTCAGTCATTGGATAAATCCTGTCAGGAATATGTATAAGAGCTTGTTATCAGTGTGTTTATACAGCGCTGTCGTGGGGAACTATAAGGCGCTGCTTGTCTTTCCCAAGAATTATATCTGCAGAATGCACAGGAAAAATATTTCGAGGCAGGTCATTGTAATAATGTTTCAGTGTATTGCTCACTGCGGGAAACGCAATTTCATCCCAGGGAATGTCTTTTTCCCTAAACAGTTCAACTTCCAGGCTTTCTGCGCCTGCTGAATAATTCAGATCGAGCAGGGTTGCTCGAAAGAACATATGTACCTGATTGATATAGGGCAGGGAGTAGTAGGTATACAGGCCATGAATCCTGATGCGGGCGCAGGCCTCTTCAAGTGTTTCCCGAGAGGCCCCCTCATGGGTAGTTTCATTGTTTTCCATAAAGCCGCCAGGCAAAGTCCAGCGTCCGTAGCGTGGCTCTATTGAACGTTTGCACAATAATACCTGGTCTTCATAGCAGGGCAGCGAGCAAACAATGATATTCGGATTTTGATAATGTATCTCGCCACAGGACTCGCAAACGAATCGTTCGCGGTCATCATTGGCTGGTGTTTTAATGCTTAGTTCATTGCTGCAGGCATGACAATATTTCATTATTAAATGATCGGTTTATCAGTGTTAGCTAAAAAGGGATTTTTGAATCTGCGTTGCTTCTATTTTTTCCAATGACCACATCTTGACGGTTTTGATAGCATTATCCTGCACATTAAGAATTTCAACAAAATGAAATGGCAAGCGCACACAGACGTTTTTTTCCGGAATAATTTCCAGTAATTCTGTTAATAGTCCGTTCAGGGTCTTGGGTCCGTCTATGGGTAAATCCCAGTCCAGGGCCTTATTGATTTCCCTGATGGTTGCCGTGCCATTAATCAGGTAGGTGCCATCATTTTGCGGATGAATGTCGTCCGTTTCTTCCGAAAGGTTGGTTGTAAAATTACCAACGATTTCCTCGAGGATATCCTGCAGGGTTACGATTCCCTGCACATCGCCATACTCATCAACGACCATTGCCATACGTCGTTTGTTGTTCTGGAATTTAAACAGCTGGGTATGCAGAGGCGTTGTTTCCGGCACGAAATAGGCTTCCTCCGTTAACTGCATTAATTCTGCCTTGTTAATCTCTTCAACCCCTATCATGCGGGAAATATTTCTCAGGTGCATGAAGCCAATAACCTCATTCAGATCTTTGCGAAAAACCGGAAGCAGGGTGTGGGAACTCTGGCCAATGATTTCGAGAATTTCTTCGATGTCATCTTCAAGGTCTATTCCCACCACTTCGTTTCTTGGCACCATAATGTCAGTGACAGTGGCTTTTTCAAGATCAAGTATGTTCATTAACATGCCATGACGTTTCACTGGAATCAGTGCGCCGCTTTCATCAAGTACAGTGCGTAATTCTTCCTTTGTAAGATGATGTGATGTGTCTTCTTCGACGCTGAGACCACAAAGTTTGACCAGACCATTGGAGACGCTATTAATCATCCATACGGCGGGATAACTGACCCTCAGTAATATCAGCAAGAGTATTGAGGAGGGGTAGGCGATTTTTTCCGGATACAGTGCCGCAATGGTTTTTGGCGTTACTTCGGCAAAAATCAGCACAATAATTGTCAGTAAAACCGGCGCGAGAATAAACCCGAGGTTGCCCCAGAGTCTGACAGCGATAGCTGTGCCCACAGAAGCTGCGATGAAGTTAACCAGATTATTGCCAATCAGAATGATGCCAATCAGGCGGTCGGGTTTTTCCAATAATTTTCCAGCTCTTATGGCTCCACGATGATTGTGTTTGATCAGGTGGCGCAGGCGATAGCGGTTCAACGCCATCATTGCGGTTTCAGAACTGGAGAAATAGGCAGACATGAGAATGAGAAAAATCAGTATGCCCAGCAATACAGTAAGTGAGGTTTCTTCCAAAAGGGGTCTCTGTTATGTCTCGATTAAGCTAATAGTTGTAATCTGTATTTTTCAGGAATAGGAAAAGCTACACACGGTCCAGAATGATTTCCAGCACAAACTTGCTGCCGAAATAGGCCAGTATGAGAAAGGCAAAGCCGGCGAGAATCCAGCGATTAGCTGTTTTGCCACGCCAGCCCAGTTGATGTCGTCCCCACAATAATATTGAGAAAACGACCCAGGAAATTGTTGAAAGTATCGCCTTGTGACTCAGATGCTGGCCGAAAAAATCATCCATAAAGAGCACGCCGGTCACTAAAACACCGGTCAATAATAAAAGTCCGAACCAGAGCATTTCAAACAGCAAAACTTCCATGGTTTCCAGCGGTGGTAAATGGCTGACCAGGGCAAAGGATTGCTTTTGTTTTAGCAGTTTGTTGAGGAATGACAGCAGTAATGCCTGGAATGCTGCAATAGTGATAATACTGACCGATAAAATACCCAGCAGAATATGCAAGGCTACCCCCGGGCTGTACCCGGACTGTCGGACATAGCTACTGGGTATGAAGGTCGAGGCCAGCAGGCACAATATGGCCAGCGGAAAGAGGTAAAGGAAAAGGTTATCCAGTGGTTTTTGCCAGCTACTCAGTAGAACCGCAACTACAATAACCCAACTGATAAGCGAGGCCACCTTGAAGAATCCAAGGTCCAGACCATCTGGTTGCAGTGTAATAAGTACAATCACTACCAGATGGGCAGTGACGGCAATAATGCTGCTGGCAAATAATTTTTTTCGCTCAGGGAGACCGCTGTTTAGGTTTTGACGCTGTAAGAGGAAACCCAGAGCATAACTAATGACAGCTATGATACTGATACTGGTGCTTAACATGGCGGAAAGTCTCTCACATGTGTGCCATCCATTGAAGTCCTTTTTCCGGATCTGAATTTCTTATGACAACTTCAAGGATATTGCCAATTAGCCCTGTGTTCCTGGTTCCCGATTTTGTAGAATGGGAGCTCACCTTAAATAGATAATGACACATTACCTGGTTGGACCCCCGATGTTTGAGAATTTAACCGATCGCCTTTCACAAACCCTGCGCACAATCACTGGCAAAGCCAGGCTCACTGAAGAAAATATTCAGGAGAGTTTGCGTGAAGTCAGGCGTGCTTTGCTGGAGGCGGATGTAGCGTTACCTGTAGTTCAGGAATTTGTCGACAAGGTCAAGTTCCGGGCAGTTGGCCAGGAGGTCAGCAAGAGTCTGACTCCCGGGCAGGCCTTTCTGAAGATAGTTCAGGCTGAGCTTCAGACCCTGATGGGTGATTCCAACGAGGCACTTAACCTGAGTGCCACACCGCCCGCGGTGATTTTGATGGCAGGCCTGCAGGGTGCTGGTAAAACCACTACAGTGGCAAAACTGGCCCTGTGGCTAAAGAATACCCAGAAAAAAACTGTCATGGTGGTCAGTGCCGACGTTTACCGGCCTGCAGCTATCAAGCAACTGGAAACCCTGGCTGGAGAAGCTGGAGTCACGTTCTTTCCCAGTGACCCCTCGCAGAAACCTGAAGACATCGCAAGGCAGGCAATCGCCGAGGCCAGAAAACAGTTTGTTGACGTGTTATTCATCGATACCGCCGGGCGTCTTGCGATCGATGAAGAGATGATGTCGGAAATCAGTTCCCTGCATAGCGTATCCAATCCGGTAGAAACCCTTTTTGTGGTGGATGCCATGACCGGCCAGGATGCGGCCAATACCGCCAAGGCCTTTAACGACACATTGCCACTGACCGGTGTAATCCTGACCAAGGCAGACGGTGACGCCAGGGGTGGTGCAGCGCTTTCAGTAAGACATATAACCGGCAAGCCCATTAAATTCATGGGTATTGGTGAAAAAATAGATGGCCTCGAAGCCTTTCATCCTGACCGTGTAGCTTCACGAATCCTTGGCATGGGCGATGTCCTCTCCCTGATTGAGGATGTGGAAAAGAAAGTTGATAAGGAAAAAGCCGAACGTCTGGCAAAGAAAATCAAACGTGGTCAGCGCTTTGACCTGCAGGATTTCAAGGAACAGCTGCAGCAAATGCAGAATATGGGCGGGATGGCCAATATGCTGGATAAAATGCCGGGCCTGAGTAGTGCCCAGAAATCTGCAGCGGGTATGGTCGATGATAAGTCTTTCGCGCGTATGGAAGCTATTATCAATTCGATGACTCTGAAGGAAAGGCGCCGGCCGGAATTGCTCAATGGTTCCAGGAAACGCCGAATCACGATGGGCTCGGGTTCCTCTATTCAGGATCTGAACCGTTTGCTAAAGCAGCACAAGCAGATGCAAAAGGTGATGAAGAAAATGAAAGGGGGCGGTATGGCCAATATGATGCGTGGTTTGGGTGGTCTCGGTGGCGGCATGAAGCCACCTGGTGGCGGCTTTCCCGGCAGGTAAAGCCAGCCCAAAGTGAAAATAATATTTACTTGTCATATCAGGCGTTTCACTACATCCCCTGAGCTAAATTTGCGTGTACTAATAACCCCAAGATTTAGTTAAGTTTTTATACGATATAAGGTTCCAAACCCGCCTCTTTTCTCGTAGAATACCCGCCTTTTTCGCCAGCCCTCGATTGAGCTTGGCGAATAGACTGTTTTGAATTAAATTTTATTATTGGAAACAACAAGTTATGGTAACTATTAGACTTTCAAGAAGCGGCGCAAAGAAGCGTCCCTTTTACCATCTGACTGTAGCAGACAAGCGTTTTAGCCGTGATGGACGGTTTATCGAGCGCGTTGGCTTCTTTAATCCGGGTGCTCGCGGCCAGGAAGAAAGACTGCGTGTTGACCTCGAAAGGGTCAAGCACTGGACCGATCAGGGCGCAATTGCCAGTGATCGTGTCGCTAAATTGTTGAAAGATGCCCAGGCTGCAGCAGCGACTGCTGCCTGATTGGCCAGTGTGCGGCCGTCATGATGGACGAGCCATCTGCTCCAGCAAATGAGTTGACTACCCTGGCCCGAATTGGTGCCGTTCATGGCATAAAAGGCTGGGTGAGACTGATTTCTTTTACTGATCCGGCAGACAACATTCTCGATTTCAGGCATTTTTATCTTTCTCAAAAAAGTATTCCCGGGGGCAATGCGCCAGCGGGCAAGTTGGAAAAGATTGAAATCGATGAGAGCAGGGCACAGGGCAAACAATTCATCGGCCATATTAAAGGGTGCGATGACAGGGAGCAGGCCAGGTTATATACCGGCTGTGAGCTGAAGGTAGAGAAGAGTGCTCTGCCAGAACTTGAAAAACAGGAATATTACTGGTTTCAGCTGGAAGGCCTGGCAGTAATAAACCTCCAGGAAGAGAACCTGGGATCAGTACACCACTTGATGGAAACCGGGGCTAACGATGTCCTTGTGGTCAGAGCAACGACCAACAGTATTGATGATCAGGAAAGATTGATACCTTTTTTACAGGATCAGGTTATCAGGCAGGTGGATCTGGAGCAGAAAGTGATCCAGGTAGACTGGGAGAAAGATTATTGATTTTCTATTGATTGCCAGGGGCAATGCCAGGGCGGTGTAAAGGGAAATCAGCAGAGTAGTCAGGCATTGCGCTAAATGATTCGGAATCAGAGTCCGGGATAAATGATGCGGGCAGGCATAGTCACACTATTTCCGGATATGTTTGCCGCGCTGAGTGAATTTGGTGTCAGCAGTCGCGCTATCAGGGACGGGCTTGCTGAACTGAGTTTCTGGAACCCGCGAGACTATTCAATAGACAAACACAAGACCGTGGATGACAGGCCTTATGGTGGTGGTCCCGGCATGTTAATGAAAACGGGGCCTCTTGAAGGGGCCATCAATGCAGCAAAACAGGAACTGCCTGGCGCCAGTGTTATTTATCTGACGCCACAGGGGACGCCACTGAAGCAGTCGGCTATTAACCAGCTGGCCCAACGCGATTCGTTAATCCTGTTATGCGGGCGTTATGAAGGCATTGATGAACGGGTTATTGAAACCCGGGTAGATGAAGAATATTCCCTTGGAGATTATGTTCTCAGTGGGGGAGAGCTGGCAGCAATGGTCTGTCTTGACGCAATAATCCGGCTACAGCCCGGTGCCCTGGGTCATGAAGAATCGGCAGGACAGGACTCGTTTATGAATGGACTACTGGATTGTCCGCATTATACGAGACCGGAAGAATTTGCAGGAAAGGTGGTGCCACCGGTGTTACTCAGTGGTGACCATAAAGCCATCCGTAAATGGCGCTTGAAACAAAGCCTGGGAAGAACCTGGCAGCGTAGACCTGAGCTGATAGAGCGGATGATTAAGGCGAATGAATTGACTGATGAACATAGGCAATTGCTGGAAATGTTTATCAGTGAACATGAATCAGATAAATGATTGTTTAACAATGGTGAAAAGTAATGAGCAAGAACAGCATTATCCAGAAAATTGAACAGGACCAGATGAAAACCAATGTCCCGGAGTTTTCTCCCGGTGACACCGTGGTTGTTCAGGTACGTATCAAGGAAGGCGATCGTGAGCGTCTTCAGGCTTTTGAGGGCGTTGTCATTGGCAAGCGCAACCGTGGTCTGAATTCTGCCTTTACTGTGCGCAAAATGTCCCATGGTGTAGGTGTGGAGCGTACGTTCCAGACACACAGCCACCAGATAGAAAGCATTACTGTGAAGCGTCGCGGTGATGTTCGCCAGGCGAAACTTTACTATCTGCGTGACCTTACCGGACGTGCTGCCCGTATTTCTGAAAAACTGGGTAAGAAAGGTGAAAAAGCACCAACTCCTCTTGAAGATACCACTACTATAGCCGAGCAGGTAGAGGCGGCGGTTGAAGAGGAAGTCATTAGCACTGCTGAAGCAGCCGAAGCAGCTCCTGAAGTTGCAGAAGCGCCTGCAGCTCAAGAGACAGAAGAGAAAAAAGAAGACTAAATCATATCCCCTGGCCGGTACCCATGGTTCCGGCCAGCTTGATATTCTCTTTGAAATAAAGTTTTATTAGCGTGGGTCTTTAACAGGGACCAACTGACCATCTTCTGGCAATAAATTTTTGCAGGTGACATTCATGGCCAAGACAGCAATCAAATTCGCACTCGCACGCAACCCCATTGTCACCTTCCTCACAGTTTTCCTTTTCTTTCAGTCCTCTGTCTATGCGCAGTCAGACTCGGGGCAGTCCCGGGCGCAGGAAATACAGGCTATTCGTAGCGTAATCGCCGCAACGCAGCCCAATATGCTGGTGGAGTCAATCGCAGCCAGCCCGGTTGCCGGTCTTTATGAAATTACCTTGCAGAATGCCCAGGTCATTTATGCTTCAGCGGATGCCCGATTTTTTATTCCTGGTGATCTCTATGAAGTAATGCCCCAGGGGCTGGTGAACCGGGGTGAGGAAAAGCGCAATGCTGCTCGTGCAGGAAAGATTGCTGCAGTACCTGAAAGCGAAATGATTATTTTCGAGCCTGAAGCTGAACGCAAAGCCACCATTACTGTTTTCACCGATGTAGACTGCCCCTATTGCAGACAGCTCCATGGGGAAATTGACAGACTCAATGAGCTGGGTATTGCTGTCAGATATCTGGGCTACCCACGAACCGGTCTGGACACTGAAACCCATTACAAGATGATTTCTACCTGGTGTGCAGAAGACCCGAAAGCCATGATGACCAGTGCAACGCGCGGCGGCAGTGTGCCGGAAGCGGATTGTGATAATCCCATCGCCCGACATTATCAGTTGGGTCGCGAAGTAGGTGTCACAGGCACCCCGGCATTGGTGCTTGAAGATGGCACTATCCTGCCAGGCTATATTCCCGCAGATACGCTTGCAGGATATCTGCTGAATCCAGCCACACCCCAGTAAGCCAGCTAATTTTTATTTGTTACCCCCAGGTTACTTTCCAGGGCGATCCCAATAGATTATAGGTCGCCTTGAAGCGTATACTTAGCGCTTTTTTGCAGCCGGCGCCGAACAGGCGTAATAGACTATTTTGGAGTATTGGATTTGAAACCCATCAGCATCGGTATTTGCGGGCTTGGAACTGTTGGTTACGGCAGTTTTACTGTACTTGCAAAAAATAGCGCAGAAATAAGCAGGCGTTCAGGGCTTGAAATTGTTGTCTCGCACATTGCTACACGCCGAATAAAAGAGGGTCAGGATGTTGGTGATGTCAAAGTCAGCGCTGATGTCTTCGCCGTGGCTGAAGATCCGGATGTTAATATCGTGCTCGAATTAATTGGTGGATACGATACAGCGCGGGAACTGGTGCTAAGAGCCATCGCCAATGGCAAGCATGTAGTGACTGCCAACAAGGCGCTGATTGCCGTTCATGGCAATGAAATTTTTTCAGCGGCAAAACAGAACAATGTCGTGGTTGCTTATGAGGCTGCCGTGGCTGGTGGCATCCCCATCATTAAGGCTATTCGTGAAGGCTTGTCTGCAAATCATATTCAGTGGCTCGCTGGCATCATTAATGGCACCGGTAATTTTATTCTTACCGAAATGAAAGAAAACAGTAGTGAGTTTTCCGCTGTTCTCAAACAGGCACAGGACCTGGGTTATGCAGAAGCTGACCCAACTTTTGATGTAGAGGGTATTGATGCCGCACACAAGCTCACTATTCTGGCTTCCATTGCGTTCGGCATTCCACTGCAGTTTGATAAGGCCTATACCGAAGGCATAAGTAAAGTCACTATTGAGGATATTCGTTATGCCGGCGAACTTGGTTACCGTATCAAGCATCTGGGAATCGCCAGAAAGTCAGAAAAGGGTATTGAGTTGAGGGTACATCCCACCCTGATTTCACAAGATAATCTTATAGGGAATGTAAACGGCGTCATGAATGCGGTGATGGTTCAGGGCGACGCCGTAGGTCCCACTTTATTTTATGGTGCAGGCGCCGGTGCCCAGCCAACCGCCTCAGCCGTTGTCGCTGATGTTATTGATGTGGCAAGAACGCTCTCTCATCCTGAAAACACTATTCCAGCCCTGGCCTTTCAGGAAGGCAGCCTTTCTGATATTCCTGTGCTGCCTATCAGTGAAATTATCAGTGAGTATTACCTCAGGATAATGGCCCGGGACAAGGCCGGTGTGCTTGCCGATATCACCGAAATACTGGGTGATTTTTCCATTAATATTGAGGCGGTAATACAGAAGGAACCCAGGGATCATGATGCGCATCAGCTGTTGTCAGTAATCATCCTTACTGATGAAATCCAGGAGTCAATCATGGACGAAGCCATAGAAAAAATAGAGGCACTGGAGGCGGTAGGCGGCAAGGTTGCGCGTATTCGTATGGATAAACTGGAAGATTAGAAAAGTACGCGTAGTCATATTTTATACTGTCAGATTTAATGCCTTGATAGTTTTATTATTAGTTCAGGTTTAGCAGATGAAATACATCAGTACCCGGGGCAGAACCCCTGCACAATCATTCGAGGAAGTATTGCTTACCGGCCTGGCACCGGATGGCGGTTTGTTCGTACCGGAATCAGTCCCCAAAGTAGACCGCGAAACCATGTTGTCCTGGAAAAACCTGGGCTATGCGGAGCTGGCCTTTGAAATTATCCGTCTTTATACCGGGGACTCTATAGCTGATGAAGATCTCAGAACAATTGTTGATGAGACTTATGCCGTATTCTCTGACCCCGAGGTGGCTCCTCTGCATCAACTGGGCGGGCAGGAATACGTGCTTGAGTTGTTCCATGGCCCGACCCTTGCCTTCAAGGATTTTGCGTTGCAACTGCTGGGCAGATTGCTGGATTATTTTCTTGCGCGCCGCCAGAAACACGTGGCGATCCTGGGCGCGACATCCGGTGACACAGGTTCGGCGGCGATGGAAGGCTGCCGACATTGTGAATTCGTGGATATGTATATTCTATATCCGCACAATCGGGTGTCTGAAGTTCAGCGCAGACAGATGACCACAATTAAGGGCAGCAATGTAAACAGTCTGGCGGTAGAAGGTAACTTTGATGATTGCCAGACCATTGTTAAAAAAGCGTTCTCTGATCAGGGCTTTCTGCCTGAGGGTTACCAACTGGTTGCAGTGAACTCGATAAATTTTTCGCGCATCATGGCGCAAATTGTCTATTACTATTTTGCTGCGCTGAAGTTTGTTGATAATAATGAGGCAGTTTCCTTTTCAGTCCCCACGGGTAATTTTGGCGATATTTATGCCGGCTATCTGGCTAAACAAATGGGGCTGCCAATCGATCGCCTCATTATTGCGACAAACAAAAATGATATTTTGCACCGCTTTATGAGCAGGAATCAGTACAACCTCGAGCAGCTGGAAGCGAGCCTGTCGCCTAGTATGGACATCATGGTGTCGAGTAATTTTGAACGCTATCTTTTTGATCTGTTTGATCAGGATGCGCAAAGAGTTGAAGCCTTTGTTACGGGATTGAATCAGGACGTACAGCAGGTTTCAGAACAGGAGTGGGAACGTGCAAAAGCGGTCTTTGATAGTTGTCGCGTAGATGATGAGACCACCTGTGAAACTATCAGGTCTGTCTATGATCAGTACAATTATTTACTCGACCCGCATACTGCCACTGGCGTGAAAGCGGCCAGAGAGTGCCGGGGCGGGAGTAATAATCCGATCATTTGTCTGGCCACAGCCCATCCGGCAAAATTTTCCGAGGCTATCGAAAAAGCCGGGCTGGCAACACCCGCATTACCTGATCATCTTGCGGATTTGATGCAAAGAGAAGAACACTTCACGGTATTGCCATCAAGTCTTGATGCGGTGAAGAGCTTTATTCAGGATTCTCTCAAGGCTGCCGACTAAAGCAATAAAATGCTGACACCTGCAGTTTCGGTGTTCTAGCCGGGCGGTGCCAACTGGACTTCAAACTCGAGGTTTTCCTTGTTGCGACGGGTTAGTACCTTCACCGTATCACCCGGTTGGTACTGCTCAATTTCATTGAACAGGTCATCCTGGCTGGAAATCTTCTTGCCATTAACACCGATGATCACATCGCCAAGAAAAACATCGCCGCGGCTGTTACGCTGCAGTCCAATCATGCCGGCTTTAAATGCAGGCATCCCTTCATAAACGCGAACCAGTGGCACGCCCTCGATACCACGCTGTCTTGCCCAGCGATCGGATAAAGACAGATCAACTCCAATGACAGGGCGTACTTCACGACCATATTCTTCCAATTGGGGAATAATTTTCTTGACGGTGTTTACCGGTATTGCAAAACCGATTCCGGCATAGGCGCCACTGGGGCTGTAAATCTGGGTATTGACGCCCACCAGCTGCCCCATTGAGTTGAGTAAAGGACCGCCTGAATTTCCCGGGTTGATGGCGGCATCAGTCTGAATCACATCCTTGATGGTTCTGCTGGTGAGGGAGTTGATTTCTCTGCCCAGCGCGCTGACTACACCGACGGTGAGGGTGGTATCCAGACCAAAGGGATTGCCAATGGCGATGACTTTTCTGCCAACTTCCAGTTGCCCTGAATCTCCCAGAGGTAGTGGATGCAGCTTTTCCTTGGGGGCTTCAATGCGCAACAGCGCCAGATCCTTGTCCGGAGAACCACCAATTAATTGTGCATCCCAGGTGGTCTGGTCCTGCAGTGTTATGGTGACGCGATCAGCGCCCTTTATAACGTGGTAATTGGTGACAATAAGGCCATTATCATTCCAGACAAAACCGGTGCCGGTGCCTTGCGGGATTTCCTGAACATTAAGAGAGAAAACGCCAGTGCGTCGATAGGCATTATTGGTGACGTATACCACAGACGGGCTGGCACTTTTAAATATGTCTATGGTGTTGGCCTCATCTTCGGTTTCGAAGGTGAGATAGTCAGCCGCAGAGGCATTCAGGGCAGGGATTAAAAATGTTACTGAAGCACACAGGAAAAAGAATACAATAGTGATGATGTTTTTAATTTTCATGGTCTGACCTGTCTGTATTAAAGCCGGTATAAAGTCTTAATAATCTGGTTTGATGGTTCCGCGATTGACGAACAATCCTGAAAGCTTTGTGGAAGCAGTCGTCTTAATATAGTTATTGTATTAGGCCGAATTTCCGGTAATTAGTTCCTTTTGCATATCGGCATTGCTTACTCAGCATGCAAGCATTGGTCAAAATTAAAGTGGCATCATCCTTGTTTCGCCAAACCATGCATTAATATGTCTAATAAGCCTTAATCAATTACGAAAGTTTCGCTGCTTTTTCTATAGGTTGGGTCGACATCGGGCGTATTCAAGGCAAGTCCCACTTGCAATAGTGAAATTAGCGGGTAAATATGAAAATTCTGGAAAGACATTTCAATGGCATATCAGGACTTGATGATTCCATACATCCGGTATTAAAAAAGGTGTATGCCGCCAGAGGCGTGGTCAGTGAAAGTGAGCTAAGTCTTGAACTTGCCGGCCTGTATCCGCCCTCCTTGCTAAAAAACATAGATAGCGCTGTTGAGCTACTGGTAGAGGCTATACATGCCAGTAACAATATTCTTGTGGTGGGTGACTTTGATGCCGACGGCGCAACCAGTAGCACATTATTTCTGATTTGCCTGCGTGCCATGGGACATCTAAAAATCGACTTCCTTGTACCCAACCGTTTTGAATATGGTTACGGACTCACCCCGGAAATTGTCAGCGTTGCCCAACAAAGAAAGCCTGACCTGATTGTCACGGTGGACAATGGCATCGCCAGTCATGATGGCGTTAGCCAGGCCAACGCCGCCGGCATTAAGGTGCTTGTCACAGATCATCATTTGCCAGGCAGCTCATTGCCCGCTGCCAGTTGCATCATAAATCCCAATTTACCCGGCTGTGAATTTCCCAGTAAGTCATTGGCTGGTGTGGGCGTGGTGTTCTATCTGATGAGCGCTTTACGCGCAGAGTTACGCAAGCAGAACTACTTTGAAACAGTCGGCAAACCTGAACCCAATCTGGCCAGTTTCCTTGACCTGGTAGCCCTGGGCACAGTGGCTGATGTGGTGCCACTGGATCAGAATAACCGGCGTCTGGTAAAGCATGGGTTGGGAATTATCAGGAGTGGCAGGGGGAGACCGGGAATCAGAGCCCTGCTGGAAGTGGCAGGCCGCAATCCTCAAAACGTTGTTGCCAGTGATCTGGGCTTTGCGGCGGGACCACGATTGAATGCCGCAGGAAGACTTGATGATATGTCTTTGGGAATCGACTGCTTGCTTGAAGATAATCCTTCAAAAGCGAGAGAAATGGCGCATGAGCTGGATGCGCTGAACAAGGATCGCAGGCAGATTGAGCAGGACATGCAGAGTCAGGCGATGACTGCTCTTGAGCATCTGGATATTGATACCAATGACTCTTTAAGTGTCTGTCTTTATGACCCCGCATGGCACCAGGGCGTAATTGGTATTCTGGCCTCTCGCATCAAGGAAAAATATCACCGTCCCTGCATTATTTTTGCGGAAGGCGGAGAAATCGAAGACGGCAAAAAAATGATCAAGGGCTCTGCCCGTTCCATCGAAGGGTTGCATATTCGTGATGCTCTGGATGCCGTCGCGACTCAGCATCCAGACATCCTGCAACGCTTTGGTGGACATGCCATGGCTGCCGGCCTTGCCATCAGGGAGGAGGATTTCCAGGCCTTTGTTGCCGCTTTTGACAAGGTGCTCTCGGCTGAACTGGGATAGGACGTGTTACAGCATAAAAAATATATTGATGGAGCGCTCGAAAAAGATTGCTTCTCGCTGGCTTTTGCCAGTGTGTTGCGTGAAGCCGGGCCATGGGGACAGCATTTTCCGGAACCTGAGTTCCAGGGACAATTTGAGGTAATTAATAGTCGGGTAGTGGGCGAGAAACACTTGAAACTGACATTGCAGGTGCCGGATTCCGATCAGTTAATCGATGCTATTGCCTTTAATACCGAGCAGGTTTTGCTGGAGAACAGACTGGCGACTATTACTGTTGTGTATCGGTTGGATGTAAATGAGTTTCGTGGGGTCAGCAATGTACAACTGATGGTGGATGCCATTGTGGATTACGCCCTGGCCTGATTGCCGTTGTTTAAGGCATTGGAAATGAATATCCAGATATAAAAAAACCCGGTAAAAACCGGGTTTTTTATACATCCAATACTTACTTTTCCAGAGAATTAATGTAGGCAGCTACATCTTCAATGGCTTGGTCAGTTGGCAATGTCATGGCCATAGGTGCCATCTGCATACCGAATGTATCCCTGGAATCAGATCCACGGATACCAGCCTTGAAATTTTTCAACTGGCGAATCACGTACCATTCTTCCTGCCCGGCTAAAGAAGGGGCATTCAGTGCCTGCATGCCTTCACCGTTAGCACCATGACAGGCGCCACAAGTAGCATAAAGGGGTTTACCGCGTTCTGCATCACCGGCAGCAAAGGCGCTGGAGGCAAACAGGGAGACGAGGGCAGCAATTGCGATTGTTGCTTTCAACTTCATTGGGTTACTCCTGGTTAAGGTTTAACTATTTAATAACGGGTTAACTGAACATCAGCTGAATTATTTTTGAAACGCACACCGTTTTGGGGGTGTTCCTTTCACGTTAACTATTTAGGGTAACTGGCCATAAGTCTTAATAGTTTTACGCGTTCTTGCTGCAATTTGATCACATGTTTGATCTGCTCATGTGGCCAGTGTGAGAAGAACCGGAAGTTTGCTTTGTAATTTATCTCAGGCTGTTTGGACGGGGCGCGATTATAGCAACATTGGGCCAAAATAAAAGTGGATGATTTAGCCCTTTAGGCACCATTACTCATGGAGTATTGGCGCTTTACACAGTAGTATTTGCTGTTTTTTATTAGAAGGAAATAAGCATGACAATAAAGTCTGACAAATGGATTCGGCGCATGGCACAGGAACATGGAATGCTCGACCCTTTTGAGCCTGGTCAAGTCAGGGAAGTGAATGGCAAACGTGTCATTTCCTACGGGACTTCCAGCTATGGCTATGATGTCCGTTGTGCCAATGAATTCAAGATTTTTACCAATGTACTGACCTCCAGCGTGGTCGACCCGAAAAACTTTGATGAAAACAGCTTTGTGGGTATTGAAGCTGATTCCTGCATTATTCCCCCTAATTCCTTTGCTTTGGCCCGCACGGTTGAATATTTTCGTATTCCTTCCAATGTCTTGACGATTTGTCTCGGCAAATCCACCTATGCGCGCTGCGGCATCATTGTCAATGTCACCCCGCTGGAACCGGAGTGGGAAGGGCATGTGACGCTGGAATTTTCCAACACCACCCCCTTGCCAGCAAAAATATACGCCAACGAAGGGGTCGCCCAGATGTTGTTTTATGAATCAGACGAACAATGTGAAGTCACCTACAAGGATCGTAACGGCAAGTACATGGGGCAGACCGGTGTTACACCGCCAAAATCCTGAGTAAAAATTTGTTCACAGCCGGTTTGCTTTATTTGCACGGTTATTCAGCACTATCTCCTTGATATTTCGGTATAATCGCCGGCTTTAAATAGCCGTACCCGGGTTCAGGAAGGTCGGGTATACCTGAGGAAGAAAAATGCTTGAAGGCCAAGGCCTGTTTTGTGAAAGGGATGATAGGGTGCTGTTCCAGCATCTCGATTTTTCACTCTCTGCGGGACAGGTAATGCAGATTCAGGGTTCCAATGGCAGTGGCAAAACCACCTTGCTGCGAATCCTCTGTGGACTCAATACAGAATATGAAGGAGAAATTCTCTGGAATAAGCAGCCAATCCGCAAAGTCCGCACCGAATTCCGCGACACTGTTTTCTTCCTTGGACATGCACCAGCTATCAACAAGAGCCTGAGCCCGACGGAAAACCTGCGCTGGTTTTGTGCATCAAGAGGTGTCAGCGATAACGGTAATATTCCAGCGGCGCTGGCGGCGTTTGGTCTTGCCGGTTACGAGGATGTGCCCTGTTACGTGATGTCAGCAGGCCAACAAAGACGTGTCAGCCTGGCCAGAATGAAACTGATTGCGGCAAAGATGTGGATTCTGGATGAGCCGTTTACTGCGCTGGATAAACGAGGCGTTGCTGAACTTGAAACCATGCTGGCTACTTTTGTCAAAGAAGGGGGGGCACTGATGTTGACCACCCATCATCCTCTGCAATTGCAATGCCCTGTAGAAGTACTTGACCTTGATCGCAGTAATGCTGAGGCCGATAGCTCATGATGAATAATTCGCGCATGGGCCTGGGATCTGTCATCGTTGCGACAGTGAGGCGGGAATTGCTACTGGCATTCCGCTCTCCCGGTGACGTCATCAATCCACTGATGTTTTTTATTATTGCCGTAACACTGTTTCCTCTTGGTGGTGGCGCAGATTCTGCATTTTTAAGTGGTATTGCTTCAGGCGTGATCTGGGTTACGACCTTGCTGGCCATCATGTTTTCCATGGAAAGCCTGTTTCGTGCGGATTATGAAGATGGCTCTCTTGAACAGTTGTTAATGAGTCCACAGCCCCTATATTTTTTATTGCTGGCGAAGGTATTGAGCCACTGGCTGATCGCCTGTTTGCCGATTCTGATCCTGGCACCCGTTTTTGCCGTAATGCTGGCTATGCCCGCGGCAGGAATTTTGCCACTGATATTGGGCTTGCTGGCAGGAACGCCCATTTTATGCCTGCTAGGCGCTATTGGCATGGCATTGACAGTAGGGCTTTCAAGAAGTGGTTTATTACTGGCTGTGTTAATATTGCCCCTTTATATTCCAGTGCTGGTTTTCGGCACCGGAATGGTTTCTGCGGCTCTTGATAGCCTGCCGTATACCGGATTACTGGCGCTGATGGGCGCAATGCTGGTACTGGCTGTTTGTCTATCGCCACTGGCCATAGCAGCAGCTTTGCGAATCAGTGTGAATTAACAAACCCAGAAAACTATTTAATCTTCCCGGGAATTTAGACAAACATATGTGGCAGTGGTTTTTACAATTGGGTTCACCCAGACTGTTTTACAGCAAGACAGACAGGTATTTGCCCTGGCTTAGCTGGATTACCGTGATTTTGCTTGGCACTGGTCTGGCCTGGGGGCTTGCTTTTACTCCCCCAGATTACCAGATGGGTGAAAATTACCGTATTGCCTATATCCACGTGCCAATGGCCACTCTGGCGATGGGCTGTTATGCCATGATGGCCTGTTTCAGCGCCGGTTACCTGATATGGAAGATCAAGGTGGCTGATATGATTGCCAAGGCCTGTGCCCCGATCGGTGCAAGTATTACGGCTGTGGCCCTGGCAACCGGTTCGCTCTGGGGCATTCCTACCTGGGGAACCTGGTGGATCTGGGATGCGCGTCTGACGTCGACGTTGATAATGCTTTTTCTTTATGTCGGCATCATCGCCCTGCGTTCGGCTTTTGATTCAATAGATTCAGGTGCCAGGGCATGTGCAGTTTTGAGTCTTGTCGGGGTGGTTAACCTGCCAATCATCAAGTACTCGGTGGACTGGTGGAATACCTTGCATCAGGGGGCGAGTAACCTTTCCCTTAGTGATACTGCTGCCAATCCACCGGAAGTCTGGATCCCTGCCTTTTTTGTGGGCTTTGGCATTCTCGGATTTTTCCTGATTGCCCTGATTCTCAGAACGCGCAATGAAATTTTGCTGCGGGAACGTCGCGCCCAATGGGTAAGCGATCTTGTCGAAGGCAATCAGAAGGAGTCCGGCCATGCCTGAATTCCAGTTTCAAAGTCTTGCGGAGTTTTTCGCCATGGGTGGTCACGCTAAATATGTGTGGTCTTCCTATGGCGTGTTTGCACTAATGATTGCGTATAACCTTATACAGCCGGTATTGGCAAAGCGAAGAATTATCAAGGCCCAAAAAGCCAGAATGCAACGCAATAGTGCCTAGAGTGCGTTAGTTAACGGGATAACTGATTTAAAATTTTTTAGCCTTAATTGTCACCAGCAACGTAAAACTTAGTAGAGTCATCAAAATAGTGAGAGAAAATTAACATGCTTGCTCATCGTCAACAAAAACTGGCCATTGTGTTGTTCATTGTCGTCGGAGCAGCGCTGGCTGTCGGTTTACTATTAGTTGCCCTAAATGAAGGAATTAATGTGTTCTATACGCCGACGGAAGTCTCTGCCGGAGATGTTTCCCAAGGGCAGAATTTTCGTGTGGGCGGCATGGTAAAGACCGGTAGCCTGGTAAAAGATGGCCTTGATGGCACTGAAGTCAACTTCCTTGCTACAGACTTTTGTAATGATATTCTGGTCAGTTTCAGCGGGCCATTGCCTGATCTTTTTCGTGAAGGGCAGGGTGTCGTAGCAGACGGTGCTCTCGATGAAGATGGGGTATTCAGGGCGACGCAGATTCTCGCCAAACATGATGAGAACTATATGTCAGCGGAAGTGAAAGCCTCACTTGATGCCGCTGAAACCGAAACAGCCGAGGTATGTCATCAATGATTCCTGAACTGGGTAATTTTTCCCTGGTATTGGCCCTTAGTCTGGCAGTGCTATTAAGTGTGCTGCCGATGGTCGGGGTATACCGCAATAACCAGTTGCTGATGACACTATCACGTCCAATATGCTCCGGTATCTGGGTGTTCATGGTGGTGAGTTTCAGCTGTCTGGCATGGGCATTTCTGCATGATGATTTTTCCGTAGCTTATGTAGCGAGAAATTCAAACACACTGCTGCCCTGGTACTACAAGTTCACGGCTGTGTGGGGTGGTCATGAAGGCTCACTATTATTGTGGGTGCTGATGGTTGCCAGCTGGACCTATGCTGTCAGTCTGTTCAGCCGCAATCTGCCGCTGGATATCCTGGCTCGTGTCTTGGCAGTGATGGGTATTATCAGCGTCTGTTTTCTTCTGTTCATGTTGCTGACCTCGAACCCATTCGATCGCCTGATGCTAAACACGCCTGCTGAAGGCACCGATTTGAATCCATTGCTGCAGGATTTTGGTTTGATCGTACACCCGCCATTTCTTTATATGGGCTATGTCGGGTTCTCTGTAGCCTATGCCTTTGCAATTACTGCACTGCTAACCGGAAAACTTGATGCAGCGTGGGCGCGCTGGACCCGTCCCTGGACCAATACGGCCTGGGCTTTTCTGACTATTGGTATCGCATTGGGTAGTTGGTGGGCCTATTACGAACTTGGCTGGGGCGGCTGGTGGTTTTGGGATCCGGTTGAAAATGTTGCCTTCATGCCATGGCTGGTAGGCACCGCCTTGATTCACTCACTGGCAGTGACAGAAAAACGCGGAGTCTTTAAAAGCTGGACGGTATTACTGGCCATTGCAGCGTTCTCTTTGAGCCTGCTTGGCACTTTTATCGTCAGGTCCGGATTGATCACCTCGGTACATGCTTTTGCGGTAGACCCTGAACGTGGACTGGTGTTGCTTGCGATACTGTTGCTGGTTATTGGTGCATCGCTGTTTTTATATGCCTTGCGTGCTCCCGTAGTTAAAGGATCGGCCAGTTATACGGCAACCTCAAGAGAAGTGTTTTTATTAATAAACAATATCCTGCTGGTAGTCTCTACCGCAGGCATATTGCTTGGAACCCTCTATCCGTTGATACATGAAGCCATAAATGGTGAAGCCAATATGGTGTCGGTGGGGCCGCCTTATTTCAACACTATTTTTCTTCCACTAATGGCGATCCTGGCAGCATTTCTAACCATTGGTTCCATTTCGCGCTGGAAGAAAACATCGTTAGCCTATCTCAAGCAGCAGTTGATGAAAGTGCTTGTCTGCAGTGTTGTGCTTGGCGTTCTCGTCCCACTTGTTGTAACGCGTGAGGTCAATGTTGCGATATTTATCGCAGTGACGCTGGCATTCTGGATTGTGTTTGGAATAGTGCGGGATATACAGATCAAAACAGCGAATAAAAGTTCTCTTGTGGCAGGCCTGAAAAGTCTTAGTCTTAGTTACTATGGTATGCAGATTGCCCATCTTGGTATGGCGGTGATTATTCTCGGAATCTGTCTCACCAGTCATTACAGTGTAGAACGGGATGTGCGTCTGGCACCGGGCGAGCAGCTGGAGATTGGCCGTTATACCTTTATTTTTGAAGGGGTGTCACCAGTACAGGGACCAAATTACGTTGCCGATGCTGGCGAAATTACGGTTCTTAAAAACGGCGAGTCGTACCTTTCCCTGTTTCCTGAAAAACGCACCTATCGTGCCACTGGCAGTGTACAAACAGAGGCTGATATTAATGTCGGATTTTTCCGTGACTTGTTTGCCGCTCTCGGTGATCCCCGTGGTGAGGATGCCTGGGTGGTCAGGGTTCATGTAAAACCTTTTGTCTTCTGGATCTGGCTTGGCGCTTTTTTGATGGCGGGAGGTGGTATTACTGCCATTCTTGACAAGCGCTACCGCGTAAAAGAAACAAAAAACCTTAAGGCAGAAACTTCCGTGCAGGGTGAATCCAAAGGATCCACAGATCTGCTGGGTGAAGCAAGCTGATCATTTTGTTGAACAAGCTATGGCAAACGAAAGAAAACAGCCTATGAATAAACGTCTGAAATTATTTATTCCCGTCGCGGTTTTTATAACCATGGCGGGTTTTCTGTTATTTGGGCTGACACGTGACCCCAATATTGTGCCTTCTGCAATGGTCGACAAACCCCTGCCTGAATTTTCTCTGCCGGGCCTGTACCCAGAGTCAGGAGAGTTTTCCCGTGCTGATATTGTGGGCGATATTCTTATCGTTAATATATGGGGCTCATGGTGTTTGCCATGTCACATTGAGCATCCCTTTTTGCTTGAAATGAGTGAGAAGGATCCATCACTTACTTTTGTCGGCATAAGTTATGACGACTCCATGGCGGAAGATCGTCTTTTCCTTGAAGAAAGGGGTAATCCTTTTGACTACAATGTTGTTGATCTGGGCGGATCCCTGCGAATTGATCTCGGGGTAACCGGGGCTCCGGAAACCTTCCTGGTTGATGCCAATGGCATGATTCTTTACCGCCATATCGGTGCTATCGACAGCATTACATGGAAGAACACCTTTGAACCATTACTGGCACAAATCAGGTAAAGCCATGTTGCTATCATCCCGCTTAATAACACTTGTCCTGCTTTTGCTTTCCTTTCAGGCACTGGGAGCTATTCAGGAGTACGCGTTTGATTCCGAGCAGGAAGAAGACCGCTTTAAAAAACTGACTTATGAAATGCGCTGCCCCAAATGCCTCAATTCAAATCTTGCTGGTTCTGATGCACCTATTGCTGCGGATTTACGCCGCGAAATTTACGATCAAATTACAGAAGGTCGTAGCAATGATGAAATCATTGAGTTTATGAGTAGTCGTTACGGCGATTTTATTCTCTATCGTCCGCGCCTGACCATCGCTACATTCTTTCTCTGGTTTAGTCCGGCCTTTTTATTGCTCGCCGGATTTTTTATTGTCAGGCGCATGATGCTGGCGAGCCAGTTGTCCGGTCAAAACGATGGTGCTCTTTCATCAGAAGAGCAGGACAAACTTCACCGCCTACTCGATAATCAATCGGACTGATTTTTTATGAATTCCTTCTGGCTTTACAGCACAATTCTGCTGATCGTTTCTTTGCTTTTCATCCTGGTGCCGGTATTGCGCTATCGCCCGGTAATCAAAACTGCGGATGATGAAATTCGTAAACAAAAAAATATTGAAGTATTTCAACAAAGCCTTGCAGAACTTGAACAGGATAAAACCGAGGAAGTTATTTCTGAAGAAGAGTTCGAAAAACTGAAGGCCGAGTTGCAACGCAGTTTCCTGAGAGATATGGAAGATGAAAAAAGCAGAACAAAAGCAGCCGGGCAAAGCAGCAATAAACTCATTCCCTTGTTATGCCTGCTATTTATTCCTGCGTTCAGTTATTCATTGTATGAGGTAGTGGGCTCGGCGCGAGACCTGGCGCTGCCGGCAATCATGCAGCAATTGTCTGCAGCAGAAACAGCGGAGCAGCAACTGGATGGCCTGAACCGATTGGCAGACCTGTTACAGCAACGTTACGATCGTAATAATGATGACATCCAGAATGGCTATATGCTGGGCACGCTCTATCTGGAGCTGGAAAACTTTGAACAAGCCATTGCTGTATTCACATCGATGGTAGGTGTTATGGAGCCGAGCCCGGATAAGGCGACGGTACTGGGTCAGTTGGCTCAGTCCATGTATATGGCCGCCGGCTCCAGGATGACGCCTGCAGTAGAACAGGTTATTGGCGAAGCTCAGTCCCTGAATCCCAATGAATTCACAGTTCTGAGCCTGCTGGCTATAGATTCATTTTTAAATGAAAATTTTGCCCAGGCATTGACCTATTGGCGCCGGCAACTGGCGCAACTGGATCGAAACTCCCAACAGGCTGCGGTGTTGAGCAGTCGAATTGCCCAGGTGGAATCGTTGTTGCCAGCATCAGCACTGGCAGCTACTGAGACAACAGACACCCAGGGGCCCTCAGTGTCGCTTGTTATTGAGCTTGATGAGTCGATAAAAGATTTGGTCGACGATTCCATGCGGCTGTTTGTTTATGCCAGAAACCCCGCCATGCCGATGCCTCTGGCCGCTCAAACACTATCAGTTCCGGATTTTCCGTTTGAGATTACACTGGATGATTCCATGGCCATGATTGCCAATATGACCTTGTCTACGGCACAGGAAGTTATTGTCGGAGCAAGGCTCTCCAAATCAGGTAATGCCATTGCTCAATCCGGTGACATTCAGGTAGTTTCTGAGCCCTTTACCCTGGCAGAGCAGGATGAGGCCATCATCTTGACCATTAAAGATATTGTGCCCTGATTCGTTCACCAATACTGTTATAACCAAGGACAACTATCTGCTCTATGTCGGCCAGGTCTGCAGGTAAATTTTCTTCGCTGCGTTCTGCTTTTTCCAATCGCAACTATGCGATTTACATGAGTGGTAACAGCATCTCATTGATTGGTTTCTGGATGCAGCGTCTGGCTGTATCCTGGCTGGCCTGGGTGTTGTCGGAGTCAGAGTTCTGGGTTGCGGCGGTAGCCTTTGTCGAAATTTTTCCACTGATTCTCGTCACACCTTTATTTGGTGTATGGGCTGATCGCTTTGATCGCAAATCAATGGCAGTCATTGCCCAGGTACTGATGATGTTGCAGGCATTTATCCTGTTCTTTCTCGCCTGGTTCAATTTACTAAACATTGGTTTGTTATTTGTGTTGGCAATGACAGAAGGAATTATTCAGGCAGCGTATCAGCCCATTCGACTTTCCATTATTCCCAATCTGGTCAAAAAAGAAGATCTGGTCAGTGCTGCTGCTTTTACCGCCGTGGCCTTTAATGTTGCCAGGTTTGCTGGTCCTGCTCTGGCTGGTGTCGTCATAGCTGTATCCAGTCCTGCAATGGCTATTCTATTTAATGCAGTAAGTTATTTGCTCATTGTAATTGCCTGGATTTTTATAAAAGTTCCTGCTCGTGCCAGAACAACAGAGCCAAAATCATTTATGCAGGATATCCGTGCTGGTTTTAATTACGTGCTTGATAAGAAAGCCCTGTTTTATATGTTCGCTTTACTGACCATAGTGTCTCTATTTATTCGCCCGGTTGCCTTTATGCTGTCGGCTTTTGTGGGTGCTGTTTACGAATCAGGTCCTCTGACTCTGGCTATGTTTACCTCGGCGATGGGCATTGGCGCGGTTCTGGCCGGTCTGAGGTTATCCATGGATGGCCACACCACGGGACTGATTCGAGAGATTCTTCTGATGACCCTTATCGGAATACTTTCAATGATAGGCTTTGCTTCAATTACAACCCCCTGGCTGGCTACGGCGCTGATGTTCATCTTTGGCTACGCCGTAACCATTGGCAGTGTGGCCGGGCAGACCCTGGTGCAAAATAGTATTGATGATGACATGCGGGGCAGGGTCTTGAGCTTATGGGCAGCCTTTACACGCGGAGCGCCTGCTGTCGGGGTGTTACTGATTGGCTGGTTTGCAAACCGGTTTGGTCTGATGTGGCCCAATATCATAGCCGCTTTGTTTTGTTTTACCGGCCTGCTTCTGATGATGGGGAAAAGGCGTGAGATGCGCGCTTTTTTTGAAAGTTAAACAGGCAGGTATGGGAAACGGAATTTGTGTATTATTTCGTGAAATCTTACGGGTAGTGAAATGATGCAGTTAACTAATATAAAGTGGCTTCTTTCCCATCATCATTGCTGGAAAAACTCTTTTCTGGTTATGGTGTGTTCATTGTTTAGTACACTTGGCTATGCCCAGCAATGGCAAGTAGGCATGTCCTCCGACGGTACCCTGATTAGTGCCAGCGGATATCAGGTTGATAGCCAGGCGAGGCCCACAGTAGTGTTGATTGGAGGGCTGGATGGCAGGCCTGAGTCCAGTGAAAAAGTGCTGGCAGAATTTGCCCGCTACCAGACTCGTCCCAAAAGTGAACAGTCTTTTAACCTGATCGTCATCCCGGAAGCCAACCCTCAGGCAGAGTCCTTACAGTTTCCTCCCACTGGCAGAGCCTATTCGGATAACCCAGTGTCCTTTTCTCTTTGGCGCTGGCTGGGCACACACGGGCCTGACCTGGTGCTGATAGAAAGCGAGAGTGACTTTGAATTAGCGGATGCGCTGAGTAATTCAGTGGTCGCTGGCGTAGGCTATGTGCCGGCACTGCACTTGTATGATGAGCCGGAAGAACTGGGAAAAATAATGGATGAGCTGAATAATCTTCCGATTTCCCCAGCCCATGAAATTCTTGATCAACGCCTGATGCGTTCGCCAAGACAGTTTGCCGAGCAGCTCGCCAGCCATTATGGCCACGACTTCTCCTGGCCGGTTTATATTCCTGGTATGGCACTGATTGGGCGTATGCGTTTGGGATATCTGGCAGACGTCAGCGAGGTTATTGCACCTTATCTTGATGGTACAGATATTGAAATCAATTCTTCTCTGGTGACTGCTGGCCATCTGGTATTTGCAGAAATGGCTGAGCGCACCGGCAGGCGTGACTATCTTGATCTTGCCATAGAGGCTGCAGACATGGGATTTGATCGCAATGGCGAAATGCTGGAGGCAATGCCAATGCACGGTGAAATGAGTGATGCGTATTTTATGGCGACGCCTTTGCTGGCAAAGGTTGGCAAGCTGACTGGGGAGCAAAAGTATTTTGATCTGGCCTTACGGCATATCCATTTTCTGGAGAATCTTGTTCTGCGAGACGACGGGTTATACCGCCACTCACCATTGACTGATGCAGCTTGGGGACGAGGTAATGCTTTCCCGGCGCTCGGGATGGCCCTGACACTAAGCGACTTTCCGGAAGATCAGCCAGGATTTGCTGAACTACTGTCGATTTATCAATCCCATATTAAGGCTCTGGTGCCATACCAAGATCTCGATGGGATGTGGCATGAGGTGATTGATTATCCCGGATCTTTCGCCGAAATCAGTGCAACCGCCATGATTGCAACTGCTATTCGACGGGGTATAGCCAGTGGTTGGCTCGATGCAAGTTACCAGTCGGTGGTAGACAGAGCATGGCGAGCAGTACAGATGCGCAGCAGCGCAGAAGGTTTTTTTGTTAATGTATGCGAATCAACCAACAAGCAGGATTCGCTGGACGCTTATCTAAACCGGGAAGCACTTATCGGCCCCGATGACAGGGCCGGAGGAATGCTGATGATGTTTGCTACCGAAATGGCAGAACTGCCTTAGTCTTTTTATTCAGGCTTTGCGCCTGAGTGACATGTCTTAACCGCTGATTTTGCCCTTGGCCTTGTTGATCAATTTCATGAACGACCCAATCAGGGTTTCATTCTTGTAATCAGCGAACTCGCCTGCATCCATGAACATGCCATGCTCCTTGCAGGCTTCGTAAGTGATGTGTTGCTGATCAGGATCCTTAACAGTATCCATTTGCTTTTCACAGCGCGGGCAATCGATCTCTGTATTGAGGTTTTGTGTTTTACCGACTGCGCGATCTCCGCTGTCCAGAAAATCGGACATCCAGTCACCTTTTAATTTTTCGGCGCAAAAACCCCTGGTACATTTTCATCAATTTCCTCCACTGCCCATTATCGGCTGCAGTAGCGAAGGGAGAGGCAAGTAATGCAAGGCTTATGACCAGGCAGACCAGAAGACCCAGGCACAGTGAATTTAGAAAGCGTTTAATGCTTTTCATAAACCTACTCTAAAGTAAGCCGTCAGGAACACACAACAGGCCATTGGCAAAGACATCTAACAATGTAATAAGTCATTGAATTTTAGATACTATCTCTGGCTAATGCTAGCGGGAACATTTATCATCTAGACGAAAGCAAAGAGAGATTTTGGGGGCCTGGATTGCACTTTATTTATATATTTCCTTGATAAAGAGGCATTACAGTAAGCTCCCGTTCAGATATTTGATTGATTCCTGAATAATAATAAGATGTTGAAATTGTTATCTAAAAAATAACTCTCAGGCAATTTTTTTATTGTCTCTTTGGTCTAATCAACGAGGCAGGGAATTTCGTATTTTTAAAGTAATGGTAGATTAGGTATGCCAGCCTATTTTTCATCACAGGGCTCTCAAGGATCAGGTTCTGCTAAGTTTGCAGGGCCGGGATACTAAATGGCCAGTGACTGGGGAAAAGCATATTTACACAGTTGGATTAGTCTAAAATAAAACAACAGAAAACAGGTGAACAGAATGCTCAGAATGATGACAACGCTTTTGCTGATATTGTCTGCCAGCACGTCATTAGCGGCAGAGAATTTTAAAATTCGACCTGTCGCCGACCATATTTATCTGGTGCAGGGGCCGGCCGGAAATACTGTGGTAGCAGCTGATACTGATGGACTCATCCTTTTTGATGGCGTTCCTGCACAGTATGCTCGTGAATACCTCGGATTTATAAAAGAGGAAACCGGTGTTGAGGACATCAAGACCTTGATCCTGAGTCACTGGCATGCACAGGTGACCGGCCTGAATGCCATTTTGGGGCAGCAGGGTGTTGAAATTATTGCCCATGAAAATACCAGACAATGGTTGGGATCCACCATCAGGGAACGTGGAGAGACCATTATCCATACCCCGCTGGTAGAAGAGCAGCTACCCACGCTGACCTTTTATTGGGGCCAGATTGAAAAACCGTTTCGAGATGACACCATAGAAATCGGCTATTTATTACAGGCTCATACTGATGGTGATCTTTATGCACTGGTCAGGAATGCCAATGTGCTCTATACCGGGCCAGCAATAGTTACCGATGGGTGGGCTACTGTAGATGAAACTACTAATGGTTTCATCGGAGGCATGACGGATGCCTATGCGACGCTTGGGCAGATTATTGATGACAACACTGTCATTGTTCCGATATCTGGTCCGTTGCTGAGTAAATCTGAATTCGATGCACAACATAGTCTTTATAATGGTCTGAAAGCGGAGATGGTATCCCTGTTAAGGCAAAGCCGTAGTGCCGAGGAAGTGGTTATTGCTAATCCCGCTCAGGGACTAATGCCTGAATGGGGTGATGCCAGCGAATTTCTTGATGAAGGGTTTCGCAGTTTTTATGGCCATTTGAGGAATGGACGCCAGATCGGCGGCGGGTTTCCATGAGCGGAAATTACGCCTCTGGCAGACTTTAAAGGCATGTTTCAGATGTTGTTATCCAGCCTGATTATTCAGCGAGATATTGTTTAAACAAACTGCAATTGAAATAGACAGAAAATAGTAAATATATAAAGTTAGAGAAACGGCCACGTTATGAATTTAGCAATCAACAAATTGAGTATCCTCAACACCGTGTTAGTAGGTGTCCTGGGCTTGCCAGCATTTGGCATATTTGCTGCCGCCAGTGAGGAAGCTGTAGAAATCGCAAGTAGCTTTGATCGCTTTAACGAGTCTGATGAATATTTCGGCTTCCTGCAGGAAAACTGTATGGATTGTCATAACTTTGAAGATTGGGCCGGCAGCCTGGCTTTTGACCTGATGACACCGGAAGAAATCGCCGATAATGTCGGCATTTGGGAGAAAGTAGTTCTTAAGCTGCGCGGTCGTCTGATGCCGCCAGCTGGAGCTGATCGACCGGATAATGCTGATACCGATGAATTCATCAGCTGGCTGGAAAACTACCTTGATCATGCTGGCGCCTATGAGAGACATGTCGGTCATGTGGGAATGCATCGTCTTAACCGTAAAGAATATGCCAATGCCATTCGCGACCTTCTCGGCATTGAGGTTGATGCAAACGCCTTGTTGCCACTGGATGATTCCATTGATGGCTTCGATAATGTTGCCCAGGCATTGAGAGTATCACCCGCATTCCTGGAGCAGTCTATTAACTCCGCCAGAGTGGTTACTTCCCAGGCCATAGGTAACCCCAATGCGAGACCGGGGGGTACTACTTACAGTGCCGGTGGTAATCAGTATGCACACCGTGCTGGCTTGCCGCTGGGCACGAGAGGAGGGCTGGCAGTAGAACATTATTTCCCTGCTGACGGTGAATACGTGCTGAATATAGGCAATCTGGCTAGCAGGCTTTGGGTCTTTAATCAGGAATTTACTCACACCGTCATTGCCACCTACGACGGTGAGCGCTTTTTTGAAATGGATATTGGTGGCGCCGAAGACCTCAAGGCAATTGATCAGATCGGCGATACTGCCGTCGATGCCATTAATGCCAAGCTGAAAAATATCCCCTTCGTGGCAGAAGCTGGCCCCCATACTATCGCCGTTACTTTTATTCATCGCTCCTTTGCCGAATATGAAGGCCGCTTGCATCGCATGCAGCCTTCTGCGGTAGGTGAAAATGTCATCGGCCTAAATTCATTTGAGATCCAGGGACCATTTAACGCCGCTGGTCTGAGTGATACGCCGGCACGCAACAGGATTTTCAGTTGTTATCCTGAAGACTTTTCCAATGTTGAGGCCTGTGCCGAGCAAATTATTAGCAGCATGTCACGCAAGGCCTTCAGAGGTCAGGTTAGTGCCACTGATATAGACAGATTAATGCGGGTTTTTGAGCAGGCCAATCTGAATGAAGGTTTTGACATGGGCATTCGACGTGCTCTTACCGCCGTCATCGCCAGTCCAAAATTTCTCTATCGTGTTGAAGAGATTCCTGAAACCGCCAGTCCCGGTTCGGTGTTTGCGCTGACGGACTATGAACTGGCATCAAGACTGTCATTTTTCCTATGGAGCAGTATCCCGGACGACACGCTGCTGGACCTGGCGGATGCAGGGAAATTATCAACACCGGAGGTGTTAACTGAGCAGGTTGCCAGGATGCTGCAGGATCCCAGAGCGGAAACCCTGGCTTCGAATTTCGCCTACCAGTGGTTGAACATGGGCGGGTTGGATGAAATTGATCCTGATCCAGCTATCTTCAGGGATATCGATTTTGGTATACGCGATCTGTTTAAAAAAGAAATAGAGCTTTTTGTGAAGGAGATATTTCTGAACAACAGGGATGTCACCGAGATGCTTAGTGCAGATTACACTTACTTGAATGAACGTCTGGCTTTGCATTACGGCGATCAGACAGTGAAGGGAGATGAGTTCCGGAAAGTACCGGTGCTGGATCCTGATCGCTATGGTCTGCTTGGGAAAGGTGGTGTGTTGATGGTGTCTGCTTACCCGGATCGAACCTCACCGGTTTTACGTGGTGCCTACGTGCTTGAGCATATTACGGGTACGCCACCTCCTTTACCGCCGCCGAATGTTGAAGCCTTGCCTGAAAACCGGGCAGGCGAACAGCCAAAAACCGTAAGAGGACGTCTTGAAGCACACCGTGACAACCCGAGTTGTGCCGGCTGTCATGGCATTATAGATCCGCTGGGTTTCGCTCTTGATGGATTCGATGCTGTAGGTCGCAGTCGAACTGTCGACAGAATGGCCGGGGTGCCTATTGATACCTATGGTGTTTTGCCTGATGGCACTGATATCACCGGGGTTGAAGACCTGCGTAATGCGCTGCTGGAAAGGCCTACATTATTCGTACAAAACCTGGTGGAAAAACTATTGATGTATGCGCTGGGTAGACCGGTCGAAGCCGAAGACATGCCGGCGGTACGACAAATTGTCAGCTCAGCGGCAGCCAACAATTTTGAATTTTATGATATTGTTCAGAGCATAGTCAGTACTGATCAGTTTCTCTACAAGGAAGCGCCAACAAGGGTTGAAGAACTTGGCATAGCATTGAAATAAATGACAGGCACACGTGGTTTTGCCTGAATAATGCGGAACCAAAACAAGCTTGTTGAGCAGGTTTTAAACTGAACATTTTTAAACCAAAGACCAGGCTAAACGTAAAATCAAGTTAGAGAGTAAACAGGGAGAAACCTGATGTTTATAAGCAAGAAGCATTTATCACGACGCAAGGTACTGAAGGGTGCGGGGGCCAGTATTGCCTTACCATTTCTGGATGCAATGATTCCGGCGGTATCTGCCCAGCCAGCTGCCAAGTTGCGCCTGGGTTTTGTTTATATCCCTCATGGTGCCGTATACCAGAACTGGACGCCTGCCCAGACCGGGACAGCTTTTGAGATGAGCCCGATTCTGGCATCGCTGGCGGATTACAAAAGTCATATGACTGTGATCAGTGATCTGCGAAACAAGCCTGCAGAAAGTCCGGACCCTCATGCTATTACAGCGGGAACCTGGCTGCGTTGTGTTGCTCCTGAAGGCACAAACAATCCTGAAGATGGCATCAGTGTTGACCAGTTAGCAGCACGCACTCTTGGTGGTGAAACCCCTTTCCCGTCACTGGAGCTATCTACCAGTGGTGCCAACGGCGGAAGTTATTCCTCTACTATAGCTTTTCGCACGCCGACGCAGCCTCTGCCGATGGAGTCTAATCCCCGCAAACTTTATTTTCGAATGTTTGGTCAGGGAGATACTGCCGAGGAAAGAAATGCCATTGCCGGAGAAACCACCTCTTTACTGGACCTGGTTATGGAAGATGCCTCGTCTCTCAACAAGGAGTTGGGTGCCAGTGACCGCATTCTGATGGGGGAGTATCTCGAGTCTGTGCGCGAAATTGAAAAACAAATGGATAAACTGGCGGAACAGGATCTTTCCCATATCGATATTCCGGATGCCCCCTTGGGTGTGCCGGGCGACTTTCCAGCCCACCTGGATCTGATGTACGACCTGATGGCGTTGGCTTACCAGGCAGACCTGACCCGGGTCGCTACGTTTATGTCTGATCGTGAGGTCAGCATGCGCACCTATAATCATATCGGTGTGTCCGATGCCTTCCACCCGCTTTCCCATCATCAGGATGACCCTTCAAAACTCGATCGTCTGACTCGCGTGCAGGCATGGTATGCCTCATCATTTGCGCGCTTTGTTGGGAAGCTTGCTGCAATGCCTGATACAGAAGGGACGGTGCTTGATAATTCAATCATTCTTTATGGAAGTTGTATGGCAAACAGCAACCTCCACAATAATGACAAGGTGCCTTCGGTAATTCTTGGTAAAGCTAATGGCCGTATCAAGGGTGGGCAACATCTGAAATATGCCCAGGATACGCCGCTGGCGAATATGATGCATACCATTCTGGATCGTGCCAACGTAGCGGTAGATTCTTTTGGTGACAGTAGTGGGCTGCTCTCTGAAGTCTAGAGGCGGTGTACGGAAGGAACAGCTTTTACTGGAGTGTTATGAAAACAATTATTCGCAATATACTGCTTACCGCTGCCTTTTCTGTATGCAGCCTCATGGTGTGTGCTGCTGAGGAGTCACTGGTCTGGCTTGCTGAAAAACAGCAGGTTCCCGAGGCCATTGCCATGATTGATGCCGGTGTGGTTGTTAACCGCGCTTCTGCCGATGGGACGACAGCACTACACTGGGCAGCCTATTATGGCGAACTTGAACTGGCACAACGTTTGATTCGTGCGGAAGCTGATCCTGATACCCGCAATGACTATGGTTCTTCTCCTTTAGGGGAAGCGGCCACCAAGGGTGACCTGGAAATGATCAGCCTCTTGCTTGAAGCTGGCGCTGATGCCGATTCAGCAAACCCGGAAGGTCAAACCGCCTTGATGGCTGTTGCCCGAACTGGCAATATCGCTGCGGCTAAACTGCTACTTGATAAGGGGGCTGACATTAATGCCGTTGAAGGTTGGGGTGGTCAGTCAGCACTGCACTGGGCGGCCGCCAGAAAACATCCTGAGATGGTAGAGTTTCTGATCGCAAATGGCGCAGAAGTTGATGTTCGCGGTATAGATCGCAACTGGGAGCGCCGCGTGACTTCAGAACCACGTATGAAAGATATGAAGACCGGCGGTTTTACCCCTCTTTTGTATGCTGTAAGGGAGAACTGCATAGCTTGTGTTAATGCGCTGCTGAATGCCGGGGCTGATATCAATAAACCGGACCCTGATAATGTTTCGCCATTGATTTTGGCGCTGGTTAATATGCGTTATGACCTGGCGATGAATTTGATTGAACGTGGCGCTGACATAAATCAGTGGGACTACTTTGGTCGCACGCCACTTTATGCCGCCGTCGATACTCACCTAGTACCTGGGCGGAGTAATCGCGGAGACCTTCCCGCTGTGGAAAAATATACTGCCTACGATGTGGCAAAACAGTTACTTGAAAAAGGCGCAAACCCTAACTTGAGCCTGAAGCTGTATCCACCAGCTCGCGAAATAGTTTATGACAGGGGAAATGATTTTAATGTTATGAATACCGGTGCCACCCCGATTCAGCATGCTGCTTATATGGGCGATACCGAAATGATGAAGCTGTTACTGGAACATGGAGCAGACTGGTCACAGCCAAATGCTTACGGGGTTACCCCGATGATTGCACTGACCAGCAAGTCCACCAATGAGAATACCCGCAGTTCAGGAAAAACCGAGCTCGATGTCATGCAAGGGCTTGATGTCCTGTTAAAGGCCGGAGCTGACCTTAATCAGAAGGGTGGACGCTTTGGCGAGACACCGTTACATACAAGCGCAAGAATGAACTGGTCGGTAGTGGTTTCTTTTCTGGTGGAAAATGGAGCGGACCTTTATGCCAAGGATGATCGAGACTTGATCCCGCTGGATTATGCCACTGGAAAGGCAGACACTCAGTCCCTGGGGGCTTTTGATGTTATTGGAGAGCTTCCCCAGATGGCCATGCAGTTAAAAAAACTTATGGAAGCTTATCCTCAATGAGAATCTTCCAGCCATGTTTGAAAAAAGGGGAAGCTTTGGCGTCCCCTTTTTTATTGAATCTTTGTATAGTCTCATCTATTGGTGTTGTTAATTAACATGGCCGCTCCTGCTCTGTGGGAAACTGCGTTTTCTCAAGTGGTTGAGAAAACGACCAAACAACTTGAAAAACAGGGCTATGTCATTTTGCAGGATATTCTTCCTGAGAACTTGCTTAATGATCTGTTGCAGCATCTGCAGTCACTGGATGATGAAAAGTTTAACCGGGCCGGCGTAGGGCGAGAAAAGGATTATCATTTAAACCGCTTTATTCGACGCGATGAAATTCATTGGCTTGAAGGCTCTCATCCTGTTACCAGGGACTATTTCCGGTGGATAGAAAAACTAAGAAATGCATTAAACCGGCAATTGTTTCTTGGTTTGTTTGAGTATGAATGCCATTACGCTTTTTATCCACCTGGCGCTTTTTATAAAAAACATCTTGATGCCTTTAAGGGAACCAATTCCAGGATACTCTCTACAGTGTTATACCTGAATCCTGGATGGCTTGCTGGCGACGGCGGGGAACTGGTGATTTACCATCCTGTGAAAGACGAAGTTCTGGAAGTCATAACGCCTGATTTTGGCAAGATGGTAATATTCCTGAGTGAAGAATTTCCTCATGAAGTACTGCCGGCAAAAACCAGACGCTATTCTCTTACTGGTTGGTTTCGAAAAAACAACTCACTTTCGCAGTCTATTGATCCCCTGTTATAAAGCGATATGCCCTGAAGGTAATCGTAGTTTTGGCTGGTAAGATTTTTTTCAGCTCTGCAATCCAAATCGTTGGACCGCCATCAATTGGGTTATTTTATTGGCTAAAGATATCAAATGTAAGCTGGGTTTATGGCACTATTCCGGTAGGCATGGTTTTATATGTGATTAATAAAACAGTAGTATTTATGAACAGGACGAATGTATATTCGTGACTTATCTAAAGCTTGGGAAATCTGCAAAAAAACCGTACAGGATCAATAAGTTGCAGGGGCGGTTTCAGTGATTGCTGAAGGGAGAGTAGAGTGAAAATAGTCAGATTAACCAGTGTAGTCATTATGATGAGTTTGCTCATAAACAACTATGCTATGGCTCAGCCTCGTGGAGCTGAAGAGTGGCTACAGATATCGCAGCAGTGGAGCGATCGTATGAATAGCGAAATGCTGTCTACGCCATTTAAAGGAATTACCACGGATGGTCAGGTGCAACAGGGCTTGTTTGAAATTCGTTCAACCGGTATCACTACCAGTCCAATCGCTGCCGCAGCCCTCGAGTTTTTGAGCACTCTGAACCCGGAGCAGCGTGAGCGTATGAGTTTTTCCGTGGAGGATAATGAGTGGCGTATGTGGGCAAACCAGCACATTTATTATCGTCAGGGAATTTCCTTTGAAGAAATGACGCCAGATCAGCGTGCCACGGCGCTGGCAATGCTGGGACAGTCTTTAAGCGCCAGAGGCCTGGCTCTTTCCCAGGACATCATGCACCTGAATACTACTTTGGCAGAGCTCAATAATAATAATTTTCTAGAGTATGGAGAGGGCAAATACTTTTTAACAATCATGGGGGAGCCATCAGCTACTGAACCCTGGGGTTGGCAGTTGGATGGTCACCATTTGAATCTGAATTATTTTATCCTCGGGGAACAGGTTGTAATGACACCCTCTTTCTGGGGTTCAGAACCGGCTATAGCAACCACTGGTGAGTATGCCGGCACGGCTATTATGGAAGATGAGCAGCGCTATGGTCTGGCTATGATTAATACCCTGACTGACGTCCAGAAAGACAAGGCGGTCTTGGAGACAATGAAAACCGGAAACAACATTATGACACAGGCATTTAGTGACAATGTTGTGCTGGATTATGCCGGCATCAGCGTGTCAGAGTTTTCTTCAGCACAGAAACATCAATTGATGCGATTGGCAGGCATTTATATTGGCAATATGCGAGAGTCTTTTCAGGGGGTTCGTATGGATGAAATAGAAAAACATCTTGATCAGACCTGGTTCGCCTGGATTGGGGGAAGCGATGAAGATTCAACTTTCTATTACAGAATTCAGAGTCCCGTTGTCCTTATTGAATTTGATCATGAAACACCGGTTGGCCTCACCCACATGTATCCCAGAGGTGTTCCCTATAAAGAGCATATCCATGCCATTGTACGTACACCTAATGGCAATGATTACGGAAAGGATTTGTTGAGACAACATTATCTGGCCCATCCGCACTGAAGACATCTTGAACTTTAAATTGTAAAGAACAGCAGCGGACAATCCCTTATACTTGGCACATGGTTTTAAAGAATCAAGAGGAATGACAATGGAAATTATCATCAAACGCAGAAATCTTTTGAAGGCTTTGGCAGCAGTGCCTGCAGTGGCTTCCCGCTTTGCCATGGCACAAAGTGAGGGCCTTGGTCCGCGTCAGGGCAGGCTCAAGCAGAGCGTCATGCCTCAGGTCTGGACCGGCACTGATTTCACTATTGAAGAGCGCTGCGAAATACTCTCGACTCTTGGTTTTGCCGGGATGGATCTGGCGCAGGCATCACAGGTCCCTGTGCTGCATGATTATGGCCTTACCTCAACGTTGATGACTGGCACCGGTACTTCATTTCAGGATGGCCTCATTCGCCGACAAATCCATGATCAAATTGAGGCGGCCACTATAGCCGGCATCGATATGTGTGTGGAAGCTGGCTGTAAGAATCTGATTGCCTTACCCGGTGAGCGTCGTGGCATGTCGAGAGAAGAGGGCGCTGATAATGCAGTGGAAATTCTCTCCCGCGTGGCGCCCTATGCTGAGGAGAAGGGGGTTTATGTGTGTATGGAAATCACTAATTCCAAGGTTGCGGCGGATAATAGAACTGATCAGGTTTTTGATGATATATACTGGGGCTTTGATGTCTGTCGCAGAACCGGCTCACCCAATATCACAGTGGTCTATGATTTCTACCACGTGCAGATTGCCAATGGCGATGTGGTAAGGACCATGCAGAACAATTTGGCAATGATATCTCATATGCATGTGGCTGGTGTCCCATCCAGACGTGAAATAGACCGCACTCAGGAACTGGATTACCGCTGGATCGCACAACAAATTGCCGACTCGGGGTATGAGCATTTTGTCTCACACGAATATCGTCATAGCGAGGGGAGAAACCCTTTAATTAGTCTTGCCGTCGGCTATGATATTTTGACGGTTATGTAATCCTCCGTGCTAGTTATATAGCCCCTCGCACGCGGACAAGATTTATATCTATCTTGTCGCTCATTAGAAACGTTGTTAGGCAGACGATGCTTAAATATGAGTGTTGTTGGTTCTCCTTAAACCATTTTTTTAATCAGGTAGGCTTG